>Ga0181573_10001221_pt1 | contig 25656 bp, 8 predicted proteins | sample 101ome_25_FD_148643 | JGI IMG/M metagenome (GOLD analysis project Ga0181573, IMG submission 148643) | Coastal salt marsh microbial communities from the Groves Creek Marsh, Skidaway Island, Georgia - 101409BT metaG (spades assembly) | ecosystem: Environmental > Aquatic > Marine > Intertidal zone...
CGTAGTCGGGGTCCCAGAAAAAGTATTTGGACGACAGGCAGTAGGGCAGGACGTCGACGACGCCGACAGCCACGAGCTTACCGTCGATCCTGTACTGCTGGTGGAAGGAGCCGAAGCCGCTCGGGGGCGACGCCACCCACCTCTTCTTCGGCACGACGACTGTTCGGTCTTTCCCGGGGTTACCCGGTGAGTCACCGGTCGGTCTGACCCACCCTCGGACCCAGCCCTCGTTGCCGTCGTCGCACTCCTCCGGGACGAGCGCGCCGCGCTCAGAGTTTCCCTCCACCCTTCTCAGGGGCGTATCCACCAGGAAACGCACGAAACCGAGCTCGTTGTTCTCGTCTGGGTCGTCGCCGTGCACCGACGTCTGGTACCTGCGCCACAGCCGGTACTCCTCCTCGTCGAACGCGGACGGGCGCGTGGTCACCGTGAGCGTCTTTTTTTTGGCGACGGCTCCTTTTCCCTTTCCGGACTTACTCGACGTCGCGCGGGGCGAGTCGGACGAGACGACGCCTGAACCCATCGAATCCAGCCTCGACACATCCGCGCTAATAACGGGACCCGTCGTCACAGAACCTTCCTTCTCCTTCTCCTTCGACGGGGGTTTAACCGTGGGTTTAACCCTGAAGTTGAGGTGTCCGACTGCGTTTGCGTCGGATGTGTACACAGCTGTCGCTTCGACGCCGATGAGCTCCTCGTCGCCCCTCATCGCCGCCAGCAGCGCCCTCGCGGTCCGTCCCGCCTCCTCCGCGGACGCGCCGCAGTTCAACCCGCCGCCTATACCCGCCCCCTTGCACGCCGCGGCGGCGAGGGCGACGGCGACGGAGCACGAGTGCGTGGCGCCCGCGGACACGGCCGCTTTCGCGACGGCTCGCCTCACCCGCACCGGGATCTCGCGGTTGGACGCGAGCGACGCGACGGGCGGGGAGAGGGAACCGTCGCCGGCGCACTTAGCCAGCGCGCGCGTCACCGCGCGCTCAATGACGGCGGCGGCGACGTCCTCCTCGGCTCCCGTCGCGGCGACCGCGGTCGAAGGCGGGTCGCGGGCGTTGTTCGTCGGTGCACCCTTCTCGTCGATGCGGCCCTCGAGGTACGCCTGCAACCTGCGCTCCACCTTCTTCTGGGACTTGGTCGGCGAGAACCTGTGGACGTCGAGGCGTATGGTGTACGGCGGGCAGCACGTGCGGTCGAGCACGGGCTGATACATCCAGTTCCCCGACCGCCTCCACCCTCGATCGATGAGGTGCTGGTAGTCCTCCACGGAGCAGACGTGGGCGCTCATGCCGTGCGACCTGAAGGTGTTCTGCTCGGACTTGCAGTAGCCGCACGTGCTACCGTACACCCCGTGGTCCTCTATGATCGTCATGAAATGCGATCTCCCCCCCTGCGACATCCCTCCAATGCCCTCGGCCGCCCCTCGGACTGCCCGAACTGCCCACAGATTCTCGTTATCCTGTGTGAATTGTTCGTCGTCACGTAAGCTCCGTTTCGGTTGGGGTTCGGGTGCCGTCTCAGTCCGCGGCGCGCGAGAGGGTTCGGAAGCGAACGAGCGCGGGACTGATGGTTCGCGACGTTAAGGACACCCTCGGCTCACCCTACGTCCCCGTGGTGAGCTCCCCGGATACCCCCGCCCTCCTTGCTCCTCTCGAGCCAAATTTGACATCGCCCCACCCTCCGACAGGCGACGCTCCCGAACGAGCGGATAGACCGGCGGCGACGCCGACTCGAGCCCGAGCCCGAGCCCATGACGCGTCACCAGATGGATCAGGAACCCCCACCGCGTATCGTCGCGGAGAAACCCGCCCCGGTGCCGGCGTGGCGAGACGGATTCGCGCTTCTCATCGACCCGGGAGACCCGGACTTCGCCCCGCCGCCCCCGCCCCCCGAGGACCGCTCCAAGCTCTCCACCGACGAGCTGAGGCGCGCGGGAATGAGCGAGCTGTCCACGAGCGCGTCGACGGCGATGAGCGCGCTGGCGCTGGCCGGCGAGAGGGCCACCGCGGCCGCGAAGGGATTCAGGACCGCGTTCGCCAATCAGAGACTCGCGGCGGCGAGGGCGAGGTCGACAAACAAGGACGAGGACGAGGATGAGGATGAGGATGAAGATGAGGATGGGGCGCGCGAGAGACCGATGGAGGCGAGGATCGTTCACGCGTGTTTTCGTGAGGCGATGCGCCCCAAACTCCGCGGTCGCTCGGCCAAGGCTGCGGCTCGCGACGCGATCCTCCGCGCTCTGGCGCGATGGCGAAGATGGTCGGCGCCGCATCACGCGTGCCTCGACGCCTGGAGGGAGTTTGCGCTCGCGGCCGGGCACATGAAGCGCCGCGGCGAGGACGCGAAGCGGCACGAACACGCCCTCGACGCCCCTGCCGATTCGCGCACGGACGAGGACACGGAGGGATTGTACGAGCTCGTGAACGGATCGTGCGACGCGTTCGCGGGGTGCGCGAGATACGAAGTCGTCGAGCTGTGTCGACGCGCGAGGTTGGAGAGGTTTTTCGCGGGCCAGAGGCTGGTGAACCCGGGGGATCCGGACGATAAGGTGTTCATACCGATCGCCGGGTCCGTGTCCGCGTGGATCGAACGCGGTGACGGGGAGGACGAGGACGAGGACGAGGACGAGGACGAGGAGGACGACGCGGACGGCGAGAGGGACGGGGAGAGACGCAAGCGGCGGGTGGCTAAAACTTTCGTTCCCGGTCGGTCGTTCGGCGTCCCCGCGCGCGCCGCCGCGCCGCCGCATCGCCACGCGTTCGTCGCGGACGTGGACGCGTGGTGCGTCACCATCTCGCGGGGCGACTGCGGCGGGACGGAGTGGGAGCCCTTCGACGTCACGGTTCGGAAGCGGGTGGACTTTCTGTGCAGAATACCCGGCTTCTTCGACGCGACGCTCGTCGAGCTCGAAGCCCTGGCGCTCTGCGCGGAGGAGCGAAGGTACGAGCCCGGGTTGGCGCTCGTCAACCAAGGACAGGAGTGCCGCGGGGCGTACTTCATCCTCTCGGGCACCGCGGCGATCATCCGACGGATACGAATCGACACACACGCGCCGACGGATGAAGAACGAATCGACGAACGAATCGACGCGCCGGTGCCGGATCACCTGCGATCCGCGCTGCCGGACGCGGCGAAGGCGAACGACCGCCGCCGCGTCGTCCGCGCGCGCGTCGGGGCCGCGTTAACGGAGGATGAGGAGGAGCCTAACGTTAACCCCGCAGCTGGCGTCGTCGACGTCCAGCTCCGCGTCGTGGGGTCGTTTGGCGTCGTCGGCGGGGGAGACTATTTCGACAGACCCGCTCCGTGCGCGTGCTTCGCGGTGGCCCGGGGCGCCAAGCCGGTCGCCGCGCTGTTCGTGACGTGCGAGCGTCTCCTCAAGATCCTCTCGCCCAAGGCGATGGAACGGTTCAGACGCGGGTGCCATCCCGCTCCAGTCGACGACGCGCTGAGGAAATCGCTGGCGGCGAAGGAGGCTTCGGCGACGGCGAACCGAGCCGCGTGGGACCCCAAAAAATATCCCGACGGGAACGCGATCGAGGGCTTCGAGCCCGTGAGCCCCGACGAGGAGCTGCGCAGGAACCCGCTCGCGTACTCCGACTCGGACTCCGACGACGACGGCGACGTCGACGAGCGCCGCCCCGATCGACCCACGCTGGTCCCCAGCGCCAGACGATCGCTCCGGCCCTTTCTCCGACCGAGGGGCGCCAGGGACGCCGACGCGAGGGACGAGGCGAAGGAAAACGGCCGTCTCGTCGTCGGCTGGCCGTTTCACCGCGACGTGTACGACCCTCGCTCGGACTCGCACCGGGTCGGGCCCTCGTTCGGCGGGGGGTTCAGCCCGTGCGCCAAAAATGTTCAACGTCGAACAACGTCGAACGACCCGGACGCGTCGAAGCTGGCCGAGATTCGCGACGTGGGCCTCGTCGCCGCCAAGTCGAAGGTCATCACGGGGTCGCCCGAGAACCCCGTTCGTGAGAGGAAAGGGTCGTACTATTCCAAGTTTCTGGACGACGTCGCGTCGTTCGACGCGGAGGTGACGTTCGCCTTTGACCCATCGACGACGTCCCCAGAGTGGAAGTCGCACCGAGAGTGGACCGCGTTTGCCACCCGGCTCCGCATGCTGACAAAGCTGGAGTTTCAGAACCAGAGGGTCGTGCGCGAGCGGAGGGCGAGCGACGCCAGGGTGGAGCGCACCAGGGACGACGCGAACAGGCGGGGCGGGGTGAAGAAGACGGCCGCCGCCATCGAACCCGACGCATCCGCCGCGCCGCTCCTCCTCGAGGAAGACTTCCGAGGGGTCACGATTAACGGAGCGTTCGACGACGACGACGACGACGCGAGGTTAGCGACCGCGGCTAAGAGATGGCTCGGGTACCGCGATGACGCCAGGCCCGACGGCGACCGCGTGTTTCGACCGAGCGATCGAACCGCCGTGCTCGACGCGGACGGCGTTTCGGTGAGCGCGTTCCGCGCCGTCGGCGAGGCGACGCTTCGTCGGCTGCAGCGCAGACTGGACGGACGGGATACATCCCGGGGTACGTACGAGTTTGGCTACGACATCGGGAAGATGCACGACGCGGACGAGGCGTGCTCCACGGCGAGGAGCGCACGGGGGGTCGGGCGGTGCGTCGACGACTGGCGGGAGGGGAAAGGGGACGCCGGCGGGGACGTAGGGTCCGACGACGGCGCGGTTGCCGGCTACTCCGAGAATCTCTGCGTCGCGGTGTGCAGGCTGACGGATGCGGAAAAGACGTGCATCACGACGAGGGACGACCTGTGCGCGCTCGCGTCGAAGCTGTGCGTGGAGAGCGGGGTGCTATCGTGCGTCAGGTGGTCCGGGGATTCGCTCCTCCTGTTTGGCGACTGCGACGACCCTTACGTGGACGACGCGGAGGAGATCGAGTACGTATCCCGCGCCGCGCTCAACGCGGCCATCGAGCTGAGGGCGTTCCTGGTGAATTACCACGCGGGTAAGGTGAAGGCGCAGGCGAGCGCGCCTCCCCCCGGCGGCTGGAACGACGACGTGAACGACGAATGCATGGAGCCGCAGGGGGATTTAGCGGTTGGGATCTCCGTCGGCTCCGCCTTTACGGTTCGTCGAGCCGGCGCTCTTTGCTCCATCGACGGCTCGGTCCGGGACGACGCCGCGAGGCTCTGCGACCTATCCAGCGACGTTGATCACGGCGGCGTGAGGTGCGACGCGAAGATGTACCCGCTGTGCAAGGACACCCACACGCTCGTACCACCCACGGGTAGAACGGGGGCGGGGGCGGGGCCGGGGACCGCGAAAGAGACGGCGCAAAAAGCGGGTCACGATCCGACACGCGTTTCCTTCGCCGGGTACCGAGTCGTCGGCGACGCGTTTCGGGGTTTGGGTCCGCTTCGGAGATCTGAGACGGCGGCGGGGCGGCACGCGGCCCGCGTGCCCGCGTCGGTGCCTTACTTCGGCCGGCGCGAGGGTGCGAGCGAGAGGGGGGGGGGGAAGTCTAGGGGGAGGGTCGGGGGAGCGGCTGGAAGGGTCCTGTCGGAGTTTCTCGGTTGACAGTATGATATCCCAGTGATGTTGTTCAGGTTTGTTACACGACGTCAGGTCTGTCGTACAGCGCGAGTTTCGCGTCGACCCGTGATGGTACAAAGGAGCTCTCCCTCCTTACGACTACATCTGCTCGATGTCCAGTGACTCGAGCTTCATGGCGACGCACTCGTCGTCAGCCACCACGGCCGCGACGACCTTGCCAGCCGCCAGCTCAGCCTGCAGCGGCCTGGGGACGTACTGCTCGCTGGTAATCACGCTGAATCCCGCGCGCTCGTAGAAACCGACGGTGGACTTGAGCGTGAGCAGACACACGGTCGTCTCCTGCTTCAACAGGGTCTCCGGATCCTTCGCGTCGATCGAGTCCTCGATGAGTCGGTTCAGCAGCGCGGTCCCGACCCCTCTGCCGCGATGCTCGGGCACGACCACGAGAGACGCCAGTTCGAGGAGCTGGCCCCGCCAGTTAGGCTCCAGGTTGAGCATGCGAACGACGTTCCCGACGAAATCTCCCTTTGGCCTGTTGCTTAGGGTCTCCCAGGGCTTGAGCTGCCCGAAACCCACGACCTTCCCGTCCTCCTCCGCCACCACGAACCGCCTCGGGTCGAGACCCAAGGGGTTCATCTTTTCGCGTAAGATGGCGAGCCTGATGGTGTTGGCGTCGCCTTCGTTGCCTCTTCTGAGGGTCAGGCCCGCGATGTCCGCGCGGGGGGACGTCGCGAACGCGCGAAGAGCACGGCGGTGACTCGCGCAGAACTCGCGGCGCGTCCGCCCCGCGAAGGGGACGGATCCTCCGGCGAAGCGAGCCGCCTGCATGACGCGCGAGAGGGTCTGGAAATGCTGGCGTGGCGCTGGCGCTGGCGCGGGTCAGGTCTCCTCGGATTGCTTTTTCGATGCGCAGCTGCTGTGATTGGCCTTTTTTGGTCGAACGCGTTTTCAATGCCAGCTGGAATCGATTTGACGGCACCCCCCACAAAGGAATGGACGCGCGAGAACCACCGCGGGTGTCCCCTACGCCCGCGCGCGTCGCTCACAGTCCCGTTCCACAGGCAGCCGCAGCCTTGCGCGCTCTCTCGGGCCTTCCGAGAGTCAGCAGCGACCCGACTTTGGCCAAGGAAACCAAGCCGATTGGAATATCTCGTGCGGATATTCGTCGGAGCAGGGCTGCCGGGTTGTAAACGCGTTTCTTCCCGCGAAAAAAGTGATAGAAGAGAGCGGAGGATGACGGGAGTCGCGGCGGCTACGCGCGTCGCGGCGCCCCCCCTCACGCCTCGAGGAACAGTCGAAGGATCCGTTCGTTCGAGTCCGTCGTGTCGCGCGGTCGGTTCAATCGCCCCGGCGATTAAGACCCGCCGGGGGAAAATGCCACCAACCGTCGCTTCGCGTCGCGTGAGGACTGCGGATGGGAGCGTTTGGCGCGCGTCCATCGACCCCACCGCCGCCTCCTCGGACGGAACCGGCTCCACAGCAGGGTTGCTCATCACCGCGGGGGATATGTGGCGCCTGGCGCAGCAGAAGAGGTCCGCCGCGGTGGCGCTGTCCCGGTTTGCCGCATTGTCAGTCAACTTTGCCACGTTTGCGCAGCTCTCCGCGGCGCACGAGGTGGAGGAGGCGTGGCGCGAGGTGGAGGAGGCCGAGGAGGCTGCGCGCGTGTTTCTCGCGAAGCAGACGGCGGGTCAAACCCCCGACGCGTGACGAGGGCTTCCGAACGTGTCTTTACTTGTTTTTACTTCTTCAGGCAACGCCCGTCGCGTTGCCGCCCGAGCAGACTGCTCCCGTCGACTCGCCAACTCTCAGCGCTAAACACTCGCGATTGTAACATCACGAGAGTCAACGTTACGATTCGAACGCCATCCAGTCCGGCGCCGGGACCCAAACCCGAAACACGCTCGCCCTGGACACCTCCCAGCTCCTCAGCGTGCTCGCGTCGATGGGCAGCCTCATCTCCGGCCGCCCCGGCGCCGCCGCGAACGAAATCGCGAATCCGTCCCTCCTCGACCGAAGCTCGGGGCGCTCCTCGAGGACGAGGTCCATGAGCTGCTCCGTCGACGCGCCCAGGTGCAGCCGGTTGAGGACGAAGGACGTGGCGGAGCTCGGTCCCTCGCCCGGGCCCGTCGGGACGTCGACGTGCACCCTGACGTTGACGTGTTCGAACTCGTCCAGGAGCGACTCCATGTTTGTCGCCTGCGCGGTGATCACCTTCGCCTTTGCCGCCTGGTTCTCGCCAACCTTGGCGACGGAGTTACGATCGGGGTGGTTGCGTATGGCGATCTTGCGCAGGGACTTGATGATCCCGGGGACGTTCGCGGGGTCCACGGGGGGCGCCCCCGGGGAGGCGTACTGAACAAAGCCCACCGCCGCCGACGCCACGCACATCGCCGAGCAGAATCCTGGGACGCACAGCTCGCCGGGGCCGGGGCCGAGCCTGAGCTGCGCCGGGGTGAGACCCTCCCGCGGGACGTGCACCTTGGGGAGGAACGCCTTGAGGTTGCTGCGGAGCTCCTCCCTGGCCACGTCCGCGACGTCGTCCTCCGGCGGGTTCGGGTCGGTTGGATTTGGATCTGGATCCGAACCGTGGGCGTGAATCTCGGGCTCGCCGCGCGGGTCACGACCGTCGGATGACCAAGACGCGTCCCTGCGCATCGGGTGGTACTCCGGGGAGCAGAAGTCCTCCTCGGGGAGGGGCTCGCTTCTGTTCCGCTGGACGAACGGCGGCGCGGGCGGCGGTCTGGGCGCCTCCGCCTCCCTGCTCGCCCTCGCCGCCTCCTCCCTTCGCCGGAGCTCGGCAGCCTCCAGCTCCTCCCTGCGCTTGCGCGCCGCGCGGGCCTGCTCCCGCTGCTGCTGCGCCTCGAGCTTCGAACGCAGCACCGCGGACGACCTCTGCATGTCGTCAGCCTCGGACACCACCCGACGCAGATCCGCGCCGTCGGGTCCGCCCAGCGGCGCCTCGTCCGCCGCCGCGACGTGCTCGTCGGAGCCTTCGTCCGCCTCTCGACGATTCGGTTGGCGTCGGTGCTCCTGATCGGGGCGCGCGGGCTCGTGCGCGCCGTTCGACGTTGCCGTCGTCCTGTTCGCCTCCTGCAGCGCGACCATGACGGAGTCGTACCTCAGGACGTTCGCCTGGTGCTCCCGCTCGGCGTGGTCGAGGATCTCCCTCGCGAACGCGACTCGCACCTCGCTCATGCCGGCGTCGATGGAAGCCTGCTTGAGCTCTTTTTCCAGAGCGGCGACCATCTCTCGGTGCGCCTCGAGCGTCTCGGCGGTGGTGGGCGGGTCATCGAAAGGAGGGGGCGGCGCGGAGGGCTCATCGGGGCGTCCTCGCGGTGGAGGTCCCGGGGCGTCGCCGCGTGGTTTGGCGTGCGGCCGGGTCATCTGGGGGGCGCGGGACGATCTGATTTTCTAAGGATTCTAAGCACCCGGTCTTCCCTGTTTGGCAGTTTGGCTTGAACGCTTGTTAGCTCGCTTCGGAACCCTTATCCTCGCCTCACAACGCGGCGGGTCTCACCGGTCGCGATGGCTTCGATGACCTCGCTCCGCGTCGCACACCTCAACGGTGAGCTCGCGCAGCTCCGTTCGTCGCGCCGCTCCGACCGCCGGCGCACAGCTGTGCGCTCGCCCATCGCCAGCGCCGCGGTCGCGGAGGACTGGCGCGAAAAGTCCAAGCCGATCGCGCCGGGCGGCAACTACCCCGCCAAGGAGCACTGCTCCCAGTGCGGCCTGTGCGATACCTACTACATCGCGCACGTCAAGGACGCTTGCGCCTTCCTGGGCGACGGCATGTCCCGCATCGAGACGCTCGAGCCGACGGTGCACGGCAGGGGCCGCGACCTCGGCAACGACGAGATGCGACTCGGCGTCGTGGACGAGGTTTTCTACGCCAAGCGCAACCAGCCCGTGGAGGGTGCGCAGTGGACCGGCATCGTCACGTCCATCGCGATCGAGATGCTAAAGTCGGGTAAGGTCGAAGGGGTGGTGTGCGTGGCGTCGGACCCGGATAACGCGATGCACCCCAGGCCCATACTCGCGACCACCGTCGAGGAGATCCTGTCTTCCAAGGGGGTCAAACCCGCTCTGTCGCCGAACCTCTCGGTGCTCGCCGAGGTGGAGGCGCGGGGGCTGAAGAGGGTGCTGTTCATCGGCGTGGGGTGCGCGGTGCAGGCGCTGAGGTCGGTGGAGAAGTACCTCGGCCTGGAGAAGCTGTACGTCATGGGGACCAACTGCACCGACAACGGCCGCAAGGAGACGCTGTCGAAATTTTTAGAAAACGCGTCTGAGGATCCAGCCACCGTCGTCCACTACGAGTTCATGCAGGACTACCAGGTGCACCTCAAGCACACGGACGGGAGCTTCGAGAAGGTTCCGTACTTTTGCCTTCCCGCGAACAAGCTCAAGGACGTCATCGCGCCCTCGTGCTACTCGTGCTTCGATTACGTCAACGGCCTCGCCGACATCGTGGTTGGCTACATGGGCGTCCCTTACAATCACACGGACATGACCCGACACCCGCAGTACGTCACGGTGAGGAACGAGCGCGGCAAGGAGATGTTCGACATGATCCGCGGCGACTGCGACGTGACCCCCAGCGTGTCGAGCGGCGAGCGCAAGCCCTTCGTGATGCAGACGGTCATCTCGGACGACGAGGCGACGCTGGGCCGGGGGCCCGAGGAGCCCGCGCCGTTACCCGTGGGCAAGGCCATCGCGTGGCTCCTCGAGAAGATCGGCCCGAAAGGAAAGGAGTTTGGCATGTACTCGCTCGATTACCACACCGTGCGCAACTACCTCTACGTCAAGCGCACCTTCGGGGAGGAGCGGGCGAGACGGCACGTGCCCGACTACGCCAGGCTCGTCGTCGACGAGTACAACGTCTACGGCGCCGTGGACGAGCGCCTCAAGCTGACGGGGACGGCGCCGGTCGGCGAGGCGCTTCCGAGGCCGGCGCCGAGTGGGAGGACGCCGGCGCCGGGGGTCGGACCGGACGCGGGGGGCGGCGGCGGCGGGGGCGGTGCGACGTTTCCGGTGGAGCTTCCGGAGTTTCTCAAGGGGGCGGATCCAGGCGTCGTCGGCGGCGTCGTCGGGTTCCTGCTCTTCACCACGTTGGCGACGAAGCTCATGTCTTGACGTCTTTGTATCACACGTGATGAGGCGCGTGTGACATCATGAAACAGAAGTAGTTTTGATCCATGAAACAGAAGTAGTTCACGTCGCCGCGGCCTACTAACTTAGTCTACAGCCACGGGCACCAGCCCTCGTACATGGACGCGAGCCTGCGCGCATCCGTCGCCTCCGCCACCAACCTGTCGACGTCCTCCTTCGCGGTCAGCGGCGTCTCCACCGCCGCCGCCGCCGCCAGGGTCAGGTCCTCGCCGCCCGGCGGGGACGGAACCTTCGGCGGCACGGAGGCCAGCGCGTTGCGCCTGAGCGCCTCAACGAGCTTTGGTCGACCCGCGAGCTTAGCCGCGACGACGGAGATGAGTCGAACGGCGGTTGGGTGACGGCCGCCGCGCCAGCGACGGGGCGCGGAGCCGCGGCGGCGCGCGCTCGCCGCAGCGCTCGTCGTCGTGGTCGACGCCGAGACGTCGTCGTCGTCGTCGTCGGACGAGTCGACGGGTTGTTCGATCCCGCGCGTCGGTTTCTCGGCGGCGTCGGCGTCCCGGGTCTCAGTCGCGACGAGTCCGAGGCCCGTGTGTTCCTTGATCGCGATCGAGACGTTCCTCGCCAACTCCTGCGCGCGGGTCAGGTTATCGCGGAGCGCGGTCGCGGTGTCGCGCAGGGCCTCGGCGTGTGTGAACTCGGCGTGTGAGTCGAGCGCGAGCCAGCGCACGGCGTCGATAAACTGTGGCGAATGCTCGACGAGTTTGCCGTCGGCGGAGGGTTTCGCTCCGTATAGGGCTTCGTCCGCGACGCGACGGGCCTTTCGAACCAACGCGTCCATCTCCGCGAGTCGGTCCTTGAACTCCCGGAGGAGGTCCGCCGCCGCGCCGGCGAAGTGCTCCGCGTTCTCCACGTCGCACGCCTCCGCCAGGTCCGCGGGTGCCTTGGCGAAGACGGCGTTGAGCCCCTCGAGGTGATGCCCGGTCTCCACGACGAACCGCAACATTTTAAACTCCTCGTCACCGGCGCCTCCTCGGTAGAGGCGGTAACCTATTACCGCCTCGCGGAGTTTCCCGATGAGCTCCCGGGTGCGCGATCTCGGTTCGACAAAAGCCGCGACGCCGACGTCGTCGACGACGGCGCGACTCTTCTCATCCGCCAATCTCGCCAGTTCCCGGGCCCTCTCAGCCTTCGCCGCCGCCTCGGCGCGAGCCACCGCGGCCGCCTCCGCCTCGGGTCCCGCCGACGCCGACGCCGTCTCCAAAACCTCCTCGCACGCCAAGATGACCTCCTCGATGGCTAACTCGTACGTCTTCTCCCATCCGCCGGCGACGTCTCGGTTGGACTTTTTGGACCTCGCCGCGGGCATTCGCTCCCTCTCCTCGGGAACGCTCTCCCTGTTTTCAATCTCGCCCCTGCGTTTGAACGGGTTCCTGGCGATCCCAGACGCCGCCAACTTAAGGGGTTCGTCTCCGCGCTCGACGACCGTTTCGACCGTTTCGTCGTCCTCGTCCAGCGCCGCGTCGAACGAAAAGTCGAGGAAGCCCTCGGGGAGGAGATCAGACTCCGCGGCGGCTTCCCGCTCGGGCTCCCTGCACCGCTCGAACGACTCGACGCCCTCGCACAGCTGTCGACACGTCGCCGCGCGCTGGTCGGATTCCCGCAACGCGCGAGCGCGATCCTCCAGCGAGCGAGCGAACGTCGCCATCCGGTCGGCGTCCGCGCACCCGCCAATCTGGAAAAATTCAACCACGGACCGCTCCGTCGCCGTCGACCGCCGCGACCAGTCCCTGACGGCGATGTCAGCCGCGGCGAGCTCCGCGCCGGCCGTCGCGACGTCGTCCAGGTGTTTCGACCTCCAACGCCTCGACCGCGCCGGGTCGGCCTCGACTCCCCATCTCCCCACAGAGCCCCGCTCGAGCCGCGACTCCAGGAGCCACTCGGCGCGTGAAATCGCTTCGTTGGACGAGATGTGCGCGAGCTCGCAGCGCGCCAGGTCAGCTTCAGCGCCGGAGCGACGAATGACGCACATCGCCTTGAGCGCGGCGTCGAGCATCGCGGTCGCCGTGGCGTCCTCGTCCTCTTCCACGAGGTCGTTGGTGACGTCCGCGACGATCATTTTGAGACTTTCCTGCACGATCCACGTGTCGATGACGTCCGCAGCCTCCTCAGCCTCTTTCAAGACGGTCGCGACGACGCTCTCCTGCTTACCCCCGATGTCGTGTTCCCCGTTGACGATGTTCTCCTCCCTCAAATCCCCGGAAACGTTCGCGGCGTAGGCGGCGAGCACGCGGGTGACGAGCTTGGAGAGCGCCTTGACGGAGTACATCGGGTGAGCCCGACTGGTCCAAGACGCGAGCTTCGCCCCCGGGTGCTCGAATTCCGCCTCACCCCCTGGAAACAGCAGGGTATCACGGCACACGTGCGTCAGAAGCGCCTCGGAGAGCACCGGCGCGTCCTCGGCGAGAGACTCGACCAGCGCTCGCAACTCACCCGCCAACTGCCAGCACTCCCTCCTTCGGGGCTCGAGCTCCTCGGGCGGTATCCCGTCCATCGGGTCGAACGCGCGTTGCTCCAGAGCCTGCGCCGCGCGGACAGCCTCCACGATGCGCATGCTTCGCATCGGGTCAAACGCGCGCGGGTCGACAACGACGGGGAGGACGTGCTTCATCACCCCGTGCGGCAGCGTCGCCGCGTCCATCACCGAATCGATAAACGCGGGCCATTCGAGAATCGTAAGTACGGGCCATTCGTCCGAGTTCAGGGCTTCGCACACCGCCGCCGCGAGCACCGCGGATCTCTCGCGGCGTGGCATGGCGGCGATGCGCTCCTCGAGGCTCCCGCCGCTCGCGTCGTCGTCGTCGTCGTCGTCGTCGTGGAGGAGTCGGCGGTTGTTTCGAGGTTCGGGCGCCGGAGAGTCGCCGTCGCGCATCAACTCCTCGACGTCGAGATCCTCCTCGACGCGAAGGTTGGACATTTCATCCTCGAGCGAACCGTCGTCGTCCCCGTCGCTGAGGCCGCCCAGCTCCTCGCCGTCGCCCCCCATGTCCCCGAAGAACCCCGAGGAGGACGAGGGCGCAAACGGCCGGGGCTCCGATGGTGACTGGACAGAACTGGACGGCTCGCTCGATCCGGGGTTTGGAGGTTCCGTCCCCGGGTCATCCGCCCTCCTTCCGGCGCGAACGGGCGCGCGCGAGGCGTACTCGACGAGCCAGCTCAGCGCCGGTCTCTCAGCGCCGGTCCCCTCCGTCTTTGTGACCATCTCGCGAAACACGCGATCCACGGTTTGCCTGAAGCTTTGGTCCCACCGGCGCGTGCCCGCGGCGGCGTGACGCTCGCACTCCTTCGCCGCCGCGTCGACGTTTGCGCGGAGCGCCGGCAGCGTCCTCGACTCGCGCTCGTGCCAAGCGCCGCTCGCCGCGCAGTATCGCGCCCACGAGACGGCTCCGGATTCGTCCGCGGGCCTCGCCTCGTCGACGAGCCGACGAAACTTTTCGACGGCGTCGCCGACGACGGAGCCCGGACAAACCCCGGACGTTAAACCCCGACCGATCGACACCTTGCGCGCCTCCTCGAGCGCCTTGGCCCACACCACGCGTCGATCGGATTCCGGGTACGACGGGGGCAGGTTGGCGCGCACCCACGCGTCGTATCGCTCGAGCGCGGCGGCGGCTCTGTCCGTCGCCTCGTCGCGGGCGGCGAGGAGCGTTCCGCCTTCTCGGTCGATGTTCCCCGCCGCCTCTTGAAGCTCGCGGCTGAGGGCGAGCGACGCGGCGAGGGTCGCGGCGCGGAGCATGGGCGCGCCGCCGGGCGATTCCGCGGTCGTCGTCGCCACGTTCCGCAGCTCGGATAGCACCTTCGCGGCGGGCGCCAGTCGGTCGAGCGCGCGCCCGTGCCTGTCGGACCACGACCTCGCATCCGCCGCGAGAACCGCGAGGGCGTCAATCGCGGCGTCGAGGTTGGAATTGGAGACGCCAGACGTCGAGAACTCCTCGGCGTCCAAAGCCTGCGCCGCCTCCGCCGCCGCGTCCCGCGCGTCTAACCTCGCCGCCTCCGCCGCCTCCGCCGCCTCCGCCGCCGCGATGAGAGCGGCGCCGTCCTCTGCCGCGCGTCCCCGCAGCTCCGCGAGGACGGCGTCGACGGATGCCGCGAGCTCGAAGAGTGCCGATCCGATCCCGCACACGGAGCCCGGGTCTCTCGCCGAGGTGCCGGCGGATTCCTGAATCTTCGCGGCGAACGACGCGAGACCCGCGGCGATGTCCAGAGCCTGGTGCTCCCTCGCCAGGTCACCCCGCCTCGCGTGCTTCCTCCCCGGACCGCGCCGAGAGTCCGGACCGGCGCCGCCGTCGTCGATCCAGTCCATCAGCGGTTCCCTCGTCAGCAGCTCGAGGGCGCCGAGCAGCGCCTGCCTCGCGGGAAGTCTCCTGAGCGCCGCCAGTGCCGTTTCCGCGGCGCATCGGAACGGTCCGTGCGTCTCCGTCGGTCCCAACGCGGCGACGGCGACGGGGGTGAGACGAAACGGGACAACCTCCGGCACTGGCAACGTCAAACCGCGGTCGAACGAGACGTTGTAATCGATGTGGACGACGTCGCCCGTGGCGAGGTTGACGAGGACGTTGTCCAGGTGCCGGTCGCCCAGGCCGATGAGGTGGCCGACCACGGACGCCGCCGCCACCGACCTGGCGTGACGCGTCTGTTTTGAAAGCCACGCCGCCGACGTCGGCGCGCCGCACCACAGCTCGCGGTGGAGAAAGTCCTGGGGAACCTCGGCGCGCATGCGCTCGACGGTGTCGTGCAGCACGTCCGCGGGCCACTCGCGGCGCTTCGCGGCGGTGGTCACCCCCGCGGCGCGAAGCGCGGCGGACACCCTCGTGTAGAAGAGATCCAGGGGCCTGGTCTTGGAAGCCTCTGGCGGATCTGCGGGGCGCCAATCCGCCGGGACGGCGCCGGGCGGGGGTAACGCTGCCGCGGCGCGGGTGCGTCGCTGCCACCCCGCGAAGATGGCGGACATCGGCGTCGCGTTCTCGACCCACCGAATCAAGCCGCTGTTCCCCGCGAGCGGCGTCACCGAGTACGTGGAATACCGCAGCCGCCGCCGTCGCGACTCTTCGTCCGAGAAGAGCGCGGCGTTGACGACGTCGCCGAATCGCATCAGGCGAGCGTCCAGCCTGAGGTCCTCGTTCCCCTTGAGCAGAAACATCCGGACATCGCCGTCGGAGCCGAGGAGGGTGATGCGCTTGGGGCGAGACTTGGTCGGGAGCACGGTGACGTCGGAGCCGACGGAGACGATGTCGACGCCGACGCCCGCGGGCATCGGCGCCGTGAAACCACCCGCGCGACTGCCCAGTTTCGCGAGCGACGGGGACAGGTTCTTCAGTCTCAGCTCGCGTTTACGCTCCAGGCCGCGCGCGAGGTGCACCATCTGCTCTTTCACCGCGCGCCAACCCGCGGACGGGTCGGACGCGATGGACCTCTTGAACTGATCCGCGGCGTCCAGCAAGCCTTCGCGGTATTTTCTGGCGAAGGACTTGACGTGGGGCGTGACAAACCCGGTTCCGGAGAGAGCCTCGCGGACGAGTCGATCGAGCTCGACCACCGCGGGGCGCATCACCAGCTCGAGAGTCTCCGGCGAGTCTCCGAGGGTCTCCGAGGACTGCGGTATCGAGGCGATTCGTCGGGTCACGTCTCCGTGGAGTTCCTGCAGCGACGTCAGCAACTCCTCATCGTGCAAAACCGCCAGGCGCCCGAGTTCCGACACCATGAGCGTGACGTCCGCGAACAGTCGCGGATGGCGGATGCTCAGGACCGACTTGATCCTGCCGATGGCCTCGAGCGCGCGAGATGCGCTGGCAAAGCGCTCGCGCACCGCGGTAAGAGCCTCTGGGATATCCTCGGTACTCATGGCGAGTTCGTTGGCTGCATCTGCCTCATCATCCGCCGCCGCAGCTTCCACCGCGATGGCGTAGGACAACGCACGCGGGATCTCCTGGGCTACGCGCACCAGCACAGCCGTGGCATTTTCCCGAACCGTTTGGACGTCCGAGTGGAGTAGGTTAATCAGCTCAGGGATGAAGTCACCAAAAGTCAGCGTTGGGATTTCCTGAAAGATCTTGTTCATTTCGTCCCTCTCACCAATTTGTTGACTGGTTGCCAGGTCGAGGAGACGCACCATGGCATGACGCCGATCCAATTCCGTGTCTCTATCGAGAGATTTATTTCTGACGAGATACTGCGCATAGGCGTTGGCAACCTCGAGAAGGTGCGTGACTTCCTTCACATCTGCACCGCGGTCGAGTGGAGTCGGCTCGCCGCAAACTCCGTCAATGTCCTCGACACCCGCCGCTGAGATTGGATGTCTGTCGCGGCGTTTCGGACCCCAGAGTGCAGGATCGATCGAATCGTTCGAATCGTTCGGATCGTTCGGATCGTTTGCATCGTCTATGTCGCGTCGATAGAAATCGTCAAAGAATCTGGCGTACTCGAGCCACACTTTCGCGTTATCATCGTGACGATCACCTGACAGATCCAATTGAGCCACATTCTTGAGAAGAGCACCCCACATCGGCTCCACGTTTCGCCGCAGTCCTGCTGGCAAGTGTTCTTCAAGATTGTGCAGCATTCGGGTCAGCAGACCTGTGAGCTCATAGGCAGATTCATGTAATGGATCATCCGAAATGGGGGCTTTCGCACACAAATCCATCAAGTGCGTTGACTCCGTCAAGTCGACATACAACTGCATGAGGAATTCCTTGTCGTCAACGTTGTATGCATCCAGCTTTGCAAAACCGAATTCCAAACTTTGCTCCAACAACGACATGATCACGTCTTCAAAATCGTCACCAGCATTACATCGTTCAATGAACTTGCCGAGAAGGTTCGGCTCGGGATCGAAATTAAGCTTCCAGAGAGTGTCTCGTGACCCTGCAATTTGATTCATGATTTTGGCGATAACTTTGGAGTTTCCCCGTTTTCCAGCACAAGAGGAGATTTCCATAAGGAGGTTGGCCGAGGCTGAATTTCGCGAGTCGTCAGTTGATGCGAAAGGGAGCTGCGAAATGGCAGTCTGCGACCAGTCATCGCCGTTCTTGAGACTAAGAGCATTCAGCACCCTGCAAAGCTTGATCCACGCACCTTGACGCTGGACAGCCCCGTGGGATTTTGGAGAGGCCCCGAAGAGACGGTGATACTGGTCGCGCTTTGCTGTGCAAACTAAGTCGGCGGCGGCAAGTTCAAGGTGCAGAGTCTCGGTCACCCCAGGCGAACCCATCAGGTTGGACAGCCGCAAGGGCTCCTGCATTCTCTTTATCGCCGTCTGCAAATGTTTCCTGGTGTCAATAAAATCTTTATGGGGGTCTCCGAGAGGATCGTGCTCTGAGAGGAACATCCCAAGATGACGCTGAATCGCGCGATTGAGAACATCGACAGCCTCCATCGGTGAAGTGGGGGGCTTCTCACCCTTGAACTCACCCTTCAAATCCGGTAAGAGTAAGCTCATCGGAGTCTGACTCCGATCAAAATTTGCCCAGGCTCCGAGTAACTCCAAATTCACACCGACATCGACACCCTTGAGCGCCGAGGTCAACTCGTTGGATCCCGCCTTCTCGGCGTCTTGCTGAATGTTGCGAAGATCTTTTCGCCATTCGCGGAGACCATCCCAGTCGCACACGGAGGCGTAGGCATGCGTCAGGCGCTTCGCCACTGGACGCACAGAGGCGGATCCAATCTTGACAGGAGTCTCGAGCAATTGTCGGTATCTCTCAGCAGCCTGCTCGTGACGTCCATCCGCCTCAAGCGCGGCTGCGCGGACGAAATCGAGGAGGCCCTCGGCCTCCTTGCTGAACGCATCGTCGGAGGTTGTATCATGGGAAGGTGGGAGCCAGCCATCCAGGCCCGCAGACCTCAATCGGGGCTCACACCAGTCCGCCAGGCCAATCAGCAGGTCTGGCTCACCAAACGACACCAACAGCGATACGGCGTCGCTAATCGCGCGGAAGACAAAAGCCACAGCGTCCTTCTCAGAGTCGGTGTCCTCCCCAGCGGACTTCCGCTCAAAGTGTTTCAACTTGTCTTGAGCTTCACTCTTCTCGCGGTACAGCTCTGACACCTCCTCCTTCGTATCCTTGACCTCCTCCCTCAGCTCATCCACCTTCTCTCTGGCTTTGTCGATCTCTTGCTTCGACTTGTTTGCATTCATCCGCTCCGACACCAGCTGCCTCGCGCGCTCCAACCTCGCGGCAACCAGCCCGTGGCGCTTGTGAGCCTTACTGAGCCGGGCATTTGCCTCGCTGAGAGCGTTTTTCAGCTCAAGATGTCGAGCGGGAGCCTCAGCCCGCTGCCTTGCAGCCTTCGCCACGCGGCGCTCTAGCGTCTTGAAGGCGCCTTGGACTCGCGATAACGCGATGTTTGCGCCCACAGCGACGTTGCCGCAGCTCTTCGCGGCACCCAGCGAGGCTTCTTTGATACGCCGGAGCCAGTCAACGCAGATCTGCTTGTTGAGCCTGAAGAAGCTTGCCGCCGACTTGCCGGGAGGCGGTAAGCTGAGGGTACCCTCGTAGGCATTGTACATCTGACGCTCGAGAGCCTGAACAAACTCCAAGAGGAGCCACGTGCCCGTCATGCTGTGCGCATTTGTCCGCGGTACGTTTTTGGCACCCGCGACTGTCGGCGTCTTGGTGTGCCGCACTTCTCGAAGGCTTCGCTCGATGAATGAAAGCGTCTCGGAGGCGTTGCCATAGTGCGTGCGGAGCCTCGCGCTGACGCACTGCCGCGCAGTCTCCTGCACGGCCCACCACATCGCCGCGTCATCATTGATGGAGATTGCGTTGAGATCGATCGATGAGTCCGAGTCCTTCTCGGAGTCCGCATCCATCGGCGCGGGTCGTGATTCTCTCACCGCCGGCGTCTCAACGGCGCCCCGCATCGCGGCCCTGTCCGCAGCGGCGGCGTTCAGAAGTGTTCCGCCAACCGACGTGAGCGATGCCGCCACTGGATCCTGGCGCAGCGGCGGCGGTGCAACCTTCACCGCTCGATGGAGCATCTTGCGGATAGTCGCGGGAGCCACCTTGGTCATGTCCTTGCTCATGAGGGCGTCCAAGATACTTTTCAGGTCAGCCGACTGAAAATTGGCGCGCCTGGCCGCGAGCGCGAAGTTTGTCACCCATTGCGGTGTGTCGCATAGGTTCTTGCCCGTTCTCCAGGCAGCTGCGAGCGAAAGTCCAGGCAGCGCCGCAGCCCACTTATCTCGGACCATCTTCACCTTGTCGCCGATGCATCTCAATGCCGTTCGGTGCACATTCCAGATGATGCGAACTTCCGCATTCCAGTCATCAGGGGGAATGATTACGGGATCCACCAGAAGCTCGGCGGCTGCGATGCGAACTTCCGGGTCCTTGCATTCCTCTGCAAGTTCGCGCACCTTATCGAAAATCTTCTCCGATTTGTGCATGTAAACCTTAGCCGATGCCTTGTCCTCGAGGAGCGTCCGAAGTGCTGTGAGGGTCTTACCATCCGCGGTGTCTTGATCCAAAGCCGGCAGCAGTAGGGCCTCCGCCTTTGAGTCGAAATCGGAGATCTCTTCAGCAGTATCAAATAGATCCATCTTCCATCTCAGAGTCATGAACTTGTCAATTAAGGGTTTTAGCACTGGATGGCTCTTGATGATCTGCTCGCCAGTCTCTCCGTTTTGTGGGGGGGCATGAAGCAAAAGCGCAATCTCCGACCTGACTCTGTGATCGATTTTTGTCCTGTCTGATCCGTTCCATAAGCAGAGGAACACATCAAGATCGAGATCGACGGCGCGTACCAACTCATCGATATCCGGCTCCCTAACTGCAATCGATGTTATTTTGTTTTTCTTCGCCTTGCTCTTTGTCTTGATTAAAGCGAGATCTGATTGGAATAAAATCCTTGATGCTCGCGAGACGATTAAGCGGACAGCGACGTTGGAGCTTTTCGCTGCTTCCAAATATGCCATTTTACCACACAATGCAGTCTCAGGATCGATACTTTGTGAAACCCAACGCACAGACCGAAAAACATCTTCACCGAGACGAAAAGGGAGCTGTGGTTCGCTGTCGAGGTCGATGTTTTCAAGGTCAGGGTTCAACGTCCTCCAGTTGTGAAATCTTAGGCAAGCAAGCATGGTTTCAAGACTAGCATAAATTGTCTGCACGTGCGTTTCCGGTGAGTCCATTGCATTTGTACCACAGCGTGACTCGAGACAGCTCGGGAAAGTATGACACACGAAGCTGTTTGCGACTTCGACACATTGCTCTTGCAAAAATTCCCATTTATCCGCCACGGTTTGCTTTTCCTTCTTTGTCGCCTTCTCCAACTGTGCGAGCTTATCTCCTGAGCATCCTGATCCGTTCAGCAGTCTGACGAGAAGGCTTCCTAGCATTATGAAAATTCCCCAGAAGACCCTCCTATCCGGATCACATATATATTCCGGATATTCGTACTCTTTCAGCGTGTGACTTACAGCGTGTGACATCAGGGCATATGCAAGAGACGTCACTTCCTCCCAAGCAGTTTCGCAGATATCGCCCATGCAAGATCGGAAGCAATGAGCAACAGCAATCGGATCGGGATCAGTTCCAGGCCATGCATGATCATTTGGCTCGATGCAGTACTGCATCAGCCGATGCAGCAGTCCACGATGGTGAGCACCTACATGGTAAGCACGTTCGGCAGGGTTTGACTGAGGGTTCCACTTGTGCTTGAATTTGGAGAGTAGTTCACACGCCTTGATCCAAGAGTTAAACCCACGAGAACGGTCACGTTGATGATCGCATGCCCAAGGGACGATCGCATCAACAAAATCTTGAAACGTGACTGCATACCTTTGCCGCCACGGCAAGTCAAACTCCTTCGCCGCGACATTGATGCGCATCAACGGAAAGTTTTTTGACGTGTCACCCGCGGGTAGCGAGCCTTCTGCCGTCCACCTCGCCGAAACGTCGTCCAGGAAAAGCGATTTTATCGTGAGGTCTCTGGTCAGAATGGAAAACAGCCTTAACATCGGCAGCAACAGATCCAACAGGATGACCGCGCGAGAATTGTTCAACATTGACACGCATGATTTGAGCAGGGGTGGTATGCGCTGCCAGAGGATATGCAGCATATTGGAATGCCGCACGATGGAGGCGTCATCGCCGTCCACATCTACCGCCACCTTAGCATCGAGGATCGCGTCCATGAGCGGCGCGAGACAGGCACATACTGCTTCGATGGCAAATTCTTTTTGCTCCACCTGCATCTTCATTTTTTCGGCGTCATCCAACATTTCGACTGGCACTGGCTCTGCGATGGTGGCGGACATGATTCCGAAGAAGTGCGCATCGAAGTCCCGAAAGGTGGTAGAGTCGCCCGGTATCTCGCCCTCCATGACCCGTCGTTTCCTCTCCCACACGGCGTTTCGAGCCGGCGCGTATTCTTCATCGACAAAGCGTTTCCAGGCTTTTTTATCGGATGGATTCGGTGGTGAATTTCGGATGAATTTTCCACTCGTCGGCAAAAGCCATCTTCCGCGCGGCACGCTCAGCCTGTCGGAGTGATAGGAGTGCGCCGCGTAGCCGCGAATGCAAGCGCACGCCGCAGTTCCCAACACCGCGGGCGCGAGGGTCCTGATCTCACGCGCGCGATCGTGTTCCAGCGAGCGGAGTCCCTTGGCCAACTTCTCAAACTTGGTCTCGGATCGAAAATTCGCGTCCCAGTCAAAGCCGTCTCGGAACATGCCCGGTCCCCCGGCGCCCTGGCACGCGGTGCCCATGGCTTTGAGCGCGGCGATCCGCGCCGACTCGTCCCGTTTCTCGTCGAGGGCGATATCAAGGTCGGTCGTGACCTTTTGCTGCGAGAGTTGCTCGGGCGCGATCCGTAACACGGGCACCTGGACCAACCTCCCGTCTCTCGCGACGGTGACGGTTCGCCCGCCGGCTGCTGCGCCAGCCGTCACCTCCGGATGGTCCCTCTTCTCCCTCTGGCGAACCCTCACGGGCACCTCCCCGGGACCCGCCGCACCCGGGCCGGCACCCGTCGCGAGAGAACCCGAGGCGTCCCCACCGGTCGCCTGCACGAGCCCCCACGCGAGTTCCCGCGCCTCGTCGGCGTCGAGCACCACCGGCATCTCATCCGCGCCTTCGTCCACGATCTTCGCGGCTAAACGCGCGCCGAGGTACCTGCCGAACGAGCGCGCGGGGAGGTATCGGTGGGGACCGAGCGTCGTCGATTGCGTCGTCTTCGCGGCGGCACCCCTGACGGCACCCCTGACGGCACCCCTGGACGAACCCATGGGCCACGGTCGCACCTCGATCTGCGCGGGCATGCCGCGTTGGGAACGCGCGAACGCGCCGGGGTCGACGGGTTCGCGGACGTGGCGGGCTCGAGAGAACACCGAGCCATCGGGTGCGCCCGCGCGACGTACGGGCTTGAAGACGTCGAGCATCACCCGGTGGTCCCGGTCGTCGTCGTTGACGGTGCAGATGAACACGGCGGTTTCGGTGGACGCGACGTCGTTCTCGAAGATGAACGCGCCGTCCTCGCCAATGCCAATGAGGCGCTTGTGAAAAGCCTCTTTGGTGATCGTCTCTCGAGCGACGAAGACGAAGCCCCCGTCGAAGTCGGGTATCTCCCCGGCCGGGGGTGGCCGGCTAAACTCGCTTCTACCATCGCCTCTGCCGGGGTTGTGGCCGCGTTCGCCGCGGCCGCGGCCGCCTCGACCGCTCGCATCGCGGCCTCGGCCTCGGCCTCGGCCTCGGCTCCCTTCGCGGGGGCGGTTCTGGCCAGAGGGAGCCATGGGTGGGGCGTCCCCTCCGTCCCTCACCTTCGGTGGGGATCGGTCGGGTTGGCGTATTCAGCTCGCCATGATCGCGAGTGAACGAGTCCGTGGACGGGAGGACGCTCGGTGAGCGCGACCTCGACGTCGGGTGCGGGTGGCTGTGAGGCGCGAGCGACGGTCGCGCCCGAGGTTTTCCGACTCGTAACAAGGCGCGAGCGGGGCTGCTCAGTCTAAAAGTTGGATAGACTAGAGGTATCCCGTACGGAAGGCACTTTGCGGGTGCGTCATGCTGTGTGGGCAGGCGCGCGCGCTGGTCCCGCGGTCTCTACCGCGGGGTGGAGGAGACATCGCGGGGTGGAGGGCGGGAAGCCGAGCGAGGGCGCGTCCCGTCGTCGCGAAGAGAAGCGCCAAGAAGCGTCAGGCGCGCAAACTCGAAAAGAGGGATGACGCGAGGACCATGGAGAGGCTCGCGGAGGAACGCGCCGCGCGTCTGGCCGCCGCCGAGAAATACCGCCCCCCGCCGCCCCCGCCGCCCACCGACCCGAAGGACGCGAAGGATCGGATGGCCGAGCGCGAGCGCGACTTTCAGATGGCGTTGGCGCGCGTCGGCGAGGCGAAGGCGGCGGCGAGGGAGAGCGAGCGTTGGGATCCGTCTCGAGGGTACAAGCCGTTCGACGATGTCCAGGACGCCGTGCACGACCTGGCGCTCGCCAAGACGGCGGTGTACGAATCGCACCTGGAGCTGGCCCTGTCGCTGCTCACCGTGGCCAAGGGGGGCGCGCCGTCGAGCCTCGATACGTTCGATTGGGTGTACGAGAGAGGCGTCGTGGACGGCAACGTCAGGTGCCTGTCGTTCATGCTCGCGGCGCTGACCAAGGCCAACGTCGTGTCGGGCGTCTGCGAGGTGCTGTGGGTGGCGAACGAGTGCGGAGTGACCGGGGTGGTGGATCCAAAGGCGATGAAGGGGGCGCTGGGGATGTTGGCGGACATGGATGACATGGGCCTGCTGGACGAGAAGGACGTGGACGCCTGGAACCAAACCAAGGAACTTTTGGAAAGCGCACAGGCAGTTAGTTAGGATTTGGCTGAAAACAGCCGTAAGGTATATGACCACCTCCTGCGTAACTAAAATTGCATACGATGAAAATACGAATTAGATTGGATGACAAAAAGCGCATCGGAGAGAAAAAGCGCAAGGCGGTTGGGGGTTGTTTGCAGCCGCCACCACATTCGCACGACGCGAGCCATGCAACCCGCCATGCTCGCCGCGCTTCACCGCGGCGCGTTCGCCACCTCCTCGCGAAGCCACCGCGTTCGCCCCTCGGCGCGCGCGTCCGCGCGCGGGGCGACCATCACGCGCGCGGCGGGCGGCTTTCGGGTAATCGAGTACGGCGACGGCACCACGCCGGAATCCCGCGGAGAGTCCCGGCGCCGCGACGACCGCGGAGAATACGACCGCGGAGAATACGACCGCGCCCGCCCGCGCGGAGGCCGCGGAGGCCGCGGAGGCCGCGGAGGCCGCGCGTTCGGCGGCAGAGGACGCGGCCCGCCCCGCCGCGACCGATACGACGACGACGACGACGACGACGACGAGGATTGGGACGAGCGCCGGGACCGCGGCGGCCGGGGCTCGCTTCGCCAGAAGGGACGCGGCGGGCGCGGCATCGACGCCCAGCGAGGGTTCGGCGGCGACCGCGACGGAGGGAACTGGGGCGAGCGCATCCGTCGCGACGATCGGGGATACGACGGCCGCTACGAGGAGCCGAGGACGTACGACCGAGCCCCGCCCCGACGCGACTACGACCGCGGCGGTTATTCCGACGACGCGACTTCGCCTCGCGCGCCGGGCTACGGCCGCGGGCGCTCATCCTACGGCGATGGCCGCGAACGCGGTTCCTACGGCGGCGGCCGCGAACGCGGTTCCTACGGCATGACCGCCTTGCCCGACTCGGACTTTGTCACCATCCAGAGCATGGGCCAGGAGGGCAGGGTCATCGGCAAGGGCGGCGCCATGGTCAACGAGCTTCAGCAGCGATTCGGGTGCCGGGTCAACGTTCGAAGGGACCTGGGCGTCATCGAGGTGAGCGGCGGGGACGTGGCCGCCGCGGAGGATGAGATCCGGGGCATCGTCGATCGCGGGGTGCAGTCCGATCTCCAGCGGGACACCGGCGGGGGAAGACCTCCACCTTCGCTTTCGCGTGAACCTCGAAGCAACTCGAGCGCTCGCGACCGAGGGTACGCCTCGCCCCCCCCCCCGACGACGACG
>Ga0181573_10001222_pt1 | contig 25651 bp, 16 predicted proteins | sample 101ome_25_FD_148643 | JGI IMG/M metagenome (GOLD analysis project Ga0181573, IMG submission 148643) | Coastal salt marsh microbial communities from the Groves Creek Marsh, Skidaway Island, Georgia - 101409BT metaG (spades assembly) | ecosystem: Environmental > Aquatic > Marine > Intertidal zone...
GGCGAGTGAGGTGTGAGAGAGAAGCTACAGCATTTCGGCCGGTCAAGCCGCCGTCACTCGCCCGATCGACGCCTCCCAGCCCGCGCGGCGCCCCCAGACCCGACGACCGACGACCGACGACCGAAGACCGAAGACCTCCGCCTCCGAGCCATCTCCACGATCCACCAATCGTACCATCAGTCGTTGTTCGTTGTTCTGTGCGAACAGAGGCGGATCGGATCCTGACTATTTCAAATTTTAACCCACCGCTGCGCTGTATCGCACTCAGTCCGTTCGGTATTCGGTACTCTGCTCAGTACCAACTACACCGACGACGTCTCTCCCCTCTCGACGCAACTCGACTCGAGCGAGCGAGCGGTTTATCTGGAAATCCTCCAGATTTCTCTCTCTTCCCGAGCCCGTTCCTCGTGCCGCTGCCGTCGTGTCCACCCGAACAGAGAACGACGACGACGACCACGGGTTCTTCTCGGCCATCCGATTTCTCAACCAGACTGTGACGGCGTGACGATGACGCTGATTCAGCGTATCCGGGTCGGTGGGCCTGCCGGTGCCACGCCCTCCTCCCTGACCAAGACTTTCACGCCCTCCGCTGCTCGCCGGATGAATTCCCATCGGGTTCAGTCGTACCGAACAAACCTCCCGTCGACCTCGTCGCCGGCGTCTGACGCGGATTTCTTCACCAAAGTCAAGGCGGCCTGGCGGATCTTCTTCCCGGAGAAGACGTCGTTGTCGCCGAAGGAGGAGGGGAAGAAGCGTCTGCGGATGATCCTGGTGGCCGATCGGTGTGGGATGTCGTCGGATTCGTTGGTGGGGATGCGCGAGTCGATCGTCAAGGCGATGACGCAGTATGTGGAGGTGGAGCAGAGCGAGGCGGTCGAGGTGAACATGAACATGGATCCGGAGATGGGGACGATTTATTCGGTGGCGGTGCCGGTGAAGCGGGTGAAGCCGACGTTCAGGCCGGGCAAGGGCGGGGAGGAGGGATTCGATCCGGACGATCCCGAGGATCAGTTCCCGTGGGGCACGTAGGGTATAGGGTTGACGTAGGACGTAGGACGACGACGATTGCTGCTGTGATGTAAATTACAGATTTATTCGTCCTTGTTGTCGTCTCCGCCTTCTTCTCTGTCGTCGTCGTTGCCGTCTGCGGCGTCTTGGAAGATTGCCTCGGGTTGGGTGGTGCGGTAGGCCGCGGTCAGGTCTTTGAGGGCTGCTTCGCCCTCGCCGGCGTGGCGGAGGATGCTCTCGCGGACGTCCTCCTGTTCGGGGGGTTTGAGGACGCCTTGGTTCTTGAGGAGGTACTGGGTGAGGATCGAGCTGTGGGTGCCGACGCCAATCCTGCCGCCGGCGCCATAGTTTGAGGCGGCGCCGCGTTGGGCCTCGATCTCGGCGGATGTCTTTGGTTTGAAGAGTTTGGCCATCTTGCGGGCCGCCGATGTCGTGGTCGCGGCCGCGGCCGATGTCGTCGTCGTGGTCGCGGCCGTGCCCTCGAAATGCCGTCCTCGCTTGGCCCCGTCTCGCTCGTTCGGAACCACCCGTCGGCCGTTGACGATCCAGACGGTGCTCGGGTCGTAAATCTCGTGTTGGACGTTGAGGAATTCGTCCGCGTCGCTGGCGGGTCTCGGGCGGCGGCCGACGGCCGGCACGATGCCCAGGTGGCGTGCAGAGACGTCCACGTCGTACAGCATCCTCGCGCCGCCCTGCTTGCGGTCGCCGCAACCGTACGCGATCTGGTTGAGTTTCGGGTGCCAGGTCACGGCAATCACGCTGCCGGCGTTGCGGCAGCCGAGCCGCTTGACGAGCCGCAGGGTGTCGGCGTCGTAGACGGCGATGTGGCCGTCGGCGCTTTGCGTGGCGCCGACGCCGCACAGGACGAGGTCTTCGTTGGGGCTGAAGCAGCACTGGGTGTTGCCGATGCTGACAAATCCGGTAGGGAGGTCCTGGACGGTGGCGACGGGCGCGGTGAACTTTCGGAGGTCCCAGAGTTTCAGGCTGCCGTCGGTCTCGTTGCGGGAGAGGAGGGCGTGGCTGCGCTGCGTGCCGAAGCGGAGGCAGGTGATGTCCGTGGATGGCGCGTGGGCGTTGCGGGCGATCCGGTTGGATTTGCTGAGGACGGTCCAGTTTTGCTTCTTGATCGACTGGAACGTGCTCGCGGCCACCATCCCAACGTTGGCCTTGTTCTGGTGCTTGCCGCGAACGTCCCAGATCTGGATGGTGCCTACAGGGTTTTGGTTTGAGAGCGCAAGCAAGCGCGGAGAGCGTGTGAGAGCGTGTGAGAGAGCAGCAGGCGAGCGCAGAGGAGGGGATTTCCAACGACGACGTACCGTCTTCCAGGCCGCCGGCGATGAGCGTCCCGTCTTTATTATACCGCACTGCAGTCACCGAGGTCCGTCCCGGCTTCTTGAGCGACGGCTTGATAACCGTATTCTGCGTCGCGCTCCACATGTCCCACACCCTGACGGTGCCATCCGCCGAGCTCGTCACGCCGCTCCCCCGCTCGGTCGGATGCCAGCACCCGTCGGTGCAACTCGTGATATGGCCCGTGGTGTTCTTCAGGTCCCGAATATACATGTCACCGCGCGGAAACTCCCCCTCTTGGACCCCGTCCCGGGAGTAGATTTTGGGCTGCGCGCTGCTCGTGACGGCCATAAAGGCGTCGCCGGTGGGAGACCAGGAGAGGGCCAGCACCGGATGGCCCTCGCTGGGCTCGATGGTCTTGAACGCCTTGCAGTCCGCCTTCATGCCCGCAAAGTCAAACAGCTTGACCGTGTAGTCGGACGACCCCGTCAGCATACGAGCGCCCTGCGGATCGATATCCAGGGCGGTGACCGCCTTGGTGTGCTGTTCCAGCGCAGCTTCCGAGGAACACTGCAGGGAAGAAGAAAAACGTGGGTGGGTGGGTGCGTGTTTGGGGAGTGAGTGAGCATACATACGGTGGGAGTGAGCATGCGAGGCCTCTCGTCGTGTCGTCCCGCGACGTACCGGGACACGATGCTCCGACGACGAAAAGGTCGCCGTCGTCGGCTGGTCGTCGGTGCCGGTGCCGGCACCGATATCTTCATAGCCAGGGGGCAGAACGGGCCCGCAGAAGTCGTTCTCGCCGTTCTCGTCGCCGTTGTCAGCGGGCACCGGGGGGCCGACGAAGACTTCGTTCGCCTCCTCCTCCTCCTCCTCCTCCTCCGTTTCTCGCCCGGTTTTCGTGTGCGGCTCCCGCGGCCCCGGCTGTGGTTTCTTCGCACCCCCACCCCCACCCCCACCGAACGACATCGGAAGCATGGACCTGAGCGCGTCGTCGTCCATGGTCCGAGTATGAAACGTTAACGTTGTGCCAGGACAAACAAAACGCCTCTGTTTCATTCCGGACCGTTCAGTATCGCACAGATCGGGCCTCGCACGGACAGGAGATATCAGACCGAGTATGGCCGTGGTCGCGATGGTCGCGATCGCACCGGGAAGGCGTGGCGGGATCTCTTGCGGGTTGCGGGCTGCTCCAAGGAGGCCGGCGAGGTTGGCCTCCCGTCGTCGTGGGCTCTGTCCCGTGCAACAGCGCCTGGCACGGGTTTGCGCGAGTGAGAACGGTGGCGGCAACGACGGACAGAACGATGGACAGAACGACGAACTGAACGACGGACGGAACGACGGCACCAACGACCGTCCCAACGACGACGACATGGTCGTCGTCGACAACTCCTCCTCGTCCTCCTCCTCCTCCTCTTCCTCCCCGTTGACGCCGGCAGAGATACGAAACCTGCGAGACACTGTCTTTGGACTGGACACGTTTTTCGTGCAGAGTGTCGACAACTACGGGGAATCTGGTGTCCTGTTCAAGGGAAACATCCGGAGCGGGGCACAGCCCTCGGCCGTGCAGCAAAAGCTGCAGTCCAAGCTGAGGGAGCAGATGCCGGACTACTCGCTCTTTCTCATGGTCGACCGAGACGACAAGCCGACGGTGGTGGTGATCCGGGATTCGGCGGCAGAGGTCGGGACGGCGGATGCGGCAGAGCTGCTCCTGGCGGTGGTGCTCGGCCTGGCGACGTTCGTGACGACGCTCAACGTGTTTGACGCGGAGATTTTCAACGCGGCGTTGCTCGTGGCGAATGTCGATCCGGAGAAGATTGCCGGGGCGGTGCCTGGGACGCTGGCGTTTTTGAGCGTCATGGTGGCGCACGAGGTGGGCCATTTGCTCGGTGCAAAGCGGCACGGGGTCACGCTGTCGCCCCCGATCCTGCTTCCCGCCGGATTGGGCCTGTTGGGCGCGTTCGGGGCCATCACGCGGATCAAGAGCAAGGTGCAGAACCGTCAGGTGCTCAGCGACGTCATTGCACCCGGGCCCGTCGCGGGTCTCGGCGTGGGGCTGGTGCTGACGATCGTCGGGCTGCTGCTGACCAAGGCCAACGCGGGCGGGAGCATCGAGCTGGATACGGCGTCGTTCGCAGAGTCGTTCCTCGTCGGCGGCCTGTCGAGCGCCATCCTGGGCGGGGAGGTGTTCACGGCAGAGTCGGTCGCGTGTCATCCTGTGTTCATCGCGGGGTGGTCGGCGATGATCGTCAACGCGATCAACCTCATTCCGGCCGGCGAACTGGACGGCGGGAAGCTCTCTCTCGCGACGTTCGGGCGGCCGGGCGCCCAATTCGTGAGCGTCATGAGTTTCATCGCGCTGGGTGAGTTTCGTTCATCGCTCGCGTCTCGCGCTTTCGCTCACTCGCGCCGTCGCTCGTTCTCCCCCCCGCCAGGCGTGGGATCCTTTGCCAACGGTCTGGCGTTGTTCTGGTTGCTGCTGGTGCTGACGATCCAACGCGGGCCGGGCATCCCCTGTCTGGAAGAGGTATCCAAGCTCGAGGGCAAGGACGTCGTGCGGAACGTGCTCCTCTTGCTCGTGCCGCTGGTCGTCCTCCTGCCGTTTCCGGGCGCCACCCCCGCCCCGCTCGACACGTTGGACCTGAGCCAGTGCGTATTGACCTCGACGATGCTTGTGGAGCGGGAGTCTCTCACGCGCACGCTCACTCGCGCCTCGCCCGCCCGCTCGCCAGGTGGCTGCAACCCCGACCGCCCCAATTCTGAGCCATCTTCATCTTCATCTCCGCTCCGCTCATCACATCAGTTTCAAGTTCATTAAAACAAATCTACATGTGGATCGGCTTTCCGTGTGTGGCCATGGCGGCCTCCTTGACCGCCTCGCTCATCGTCGGGTGCCCGTGACACGTTCGCGCGATATCTTCCGTGCTCGCCCCGTACTCCATCGCCAACACGCACTCCTGGATCAGCTCTCCCGCGTTCGGCCCCACGATATGCGCCCCAAGAATCTTGTCCGTGGCCGCGTCGGCGACAAACTTCACCAGCCCGTCGCTGTCCCCCACGGCCCTCGCACGCGAGTTGGCCATGAACGAAAACTTCCCAGTCTTGTACTCCACCCCGCTCTTCTTCGCCTCCTCCTCCGTAATCCCCACGCTCGCAGCCTCCGGCCACGTATACACGATACCCGGCACGGTGTTGTAGTTCACGTGCCCGACCTTGCCAGCGATATTCTCCACCGCGGCGACCCCGTCCTCCTCGGCCTTGTGCGCCAGCATCGGCCCCTCGATCACATCCCCGATCGCGTACACGCTCGGCACGCTCGTCTTGAAGTGATCGTCCACCTCGATCCGCCCGCGCCCGTTCACCTTCACCCCAACCCCCTCCAAGTTGAGCCCCTCTGTCACGGGCCGGCGCCCCGTCGCCACCAGCACCACGTCCGCCTCGAGCGACTCCTGGTCCCCGCCCTTGGCCGGCTCCACCGTCAGCTTGACGGTATCACCGTCCACCTTGGCCTCGCACACCTTGGTCTTGAGCTTGAACTTGAGCCCCTGCTTGGTCAGACTGCGCTGGAACACCCGCCGAACCTCGGCGTCCATCGACGGCACGATCGTGTCCGTGAACTCGACCACGGTCACCTCGGACCCGAGACGAGACCACACGCTCCCCATCTCGAGCCCAATCACCCCGCCCCCGATCACCACCATCTTCTTCGGCACTTCCTTCAGCTTGAGCGCGCCAGTGCTCGACACGATACGCTCCTCGTCGATGGTAATCCCCGGCAGCTGCATGACGTCCGAGCCCGTGGCGATCACGATGTTCTTCGCGGCAATCGTCTCCTTGGACCCGTCGTCCTTGGTCACCTCGACCTCCGTCGGCGACTTGAGCGACCCCCACCCCCGCACGTAGTCCACCTTGTTCTTCTTGAACAGCCCTTCGATCCCCTTGGTCAGCCCCTCCACGGCAGTATCCTTCTGCTCCATCATCTTCGCCACGTCCACCGCCACGTCGGACACGTTGATCCCGTGATGCGCAAAGTTATTCTTCGCCTCTGCATACATATGCGACGACTGCAACAGCGCCTTGGACGGAATGCAGCCGACGTTGAGACAGGTCCCACCGAGCGACCCGCGGCCTTCCACACACGCCACGTTCAGGCCCAGCTGGGCAGCCTTGATCGCGCCGACGTATCCACCAGGACCACCGCCGATGACGACCACGTCCTAGAGAAGGGAGGAGGGAAAGTGAGCGAGTGAGCGAGTGAGCGAGCGAGCGTGGGCGTGCGAGGAAGATCAATAGTAGGAGGTTTTGAGGGATCTCGCCCGTTCGGCACCGCACCGGCCGCTGCGTCCGGTTCGAACACGATCATGTATACGAGACGCCGTCGGACCGGGTATGGGCCCCCTGGATCCCGCCCACGTGCGTGCGGAATGAGCGAATTCAGGAGCGCAACGTACTTTGACCTCCCCCGTGGCGAAGCCCCGTAGACTAAAGGGCGCGATGCTCGCACCGCGGGCTGAGAGCATCGACCTGCTCCGCTTCGCTAACTCGCGCAGGAACATCGTGATCTGATCAATAAGATAAATGGTGGAGTGGTTCTAGAACCTCCCAGATCTGGGAGGTACAAAAATTGCAGCACAAAAATTGAAGCACGATTCCCATGTGCTCAGCTTCACCCGGCGCGTAGCTCATCCCGTGAACAGTACGGAGATAGGAGGAGAGCGCGCGGATCTCAGCGAGCACAGAGAACGCGGGTGCGTGGCGTTTGCTCCTCCGCATGAAGCCACCTCCCTCCTCCTCCTCGCCACCTCGCTCGGGTCCCCTGGTCTCGGCGGACTTTGTGGTCCACGGGAAGGTCCAGGGCGTCTTCTTCCGCAAGTACACATACGAGCGTGCCTCTGCGCTGGACCTGGTCGGGCACGTGCGCAACGTCAAGGCGGATTCCGAGCGGACGGTGGCGGGCGTGGTGCAGGGCCGGGAGGAGCGGGTGAATGAGATGAAGCGCTGGCTCGAGACCACCGGGAGTCCGTCGAGTCGGGTCTCCCGGGTGGAATGGGGCGTGAGGGCAATCGGGGCGGTCGAGTACTCGGCATTCTCGATCCGCCCGACGACACACGAGTGAAGCGTGAAGGGTGAATGAAGCGTTACGGATGGGGATGACAACGGTACGGTGAATCAGGAATCGACGGCGTAGAACAGCATGCTGCTGGTCGACGACCGCTGGAAGGCCTCCTTGTGCGTCATGCGCCTGACCCTGGCGGACCCTGGCGTCGTCTGCCATGGTCCAGGTGCCGTCGTCGGCGTTTCGCACGGACGCGTAGTAGTGTCCGCGGGCGCCCGTGCCGCGGTGGTGGACGATGCCGGTGAGGACGCATTCCGGCGTCTCGTCCAGGGCGACCTTGTCGTCAATCTTGCGGAGAAAGTCGTCGACGCGGGGAATGTGGACTGCGAGGATGCTGGGTAGCTCTTCGATTCTCCTGGTGCGTTCGTGGGTGGCGAGCTTTGCCTTGCAGCAGTGGCAGTCGCGCTCGATGGTCTCGCGGGTGCCGTCGAGGATGTCCTGGATGGATGGATCGGAGTCCGTTTTGTTGGACGAGGCCGAGGTCGGGTCGCCGCGGAGGTTCATCGTGGCCGACACGTGTTCCTCCTCGATGATGGTCACGTGACCGCACCCGGCGCAGCGTATCGTCTCTTGGATGGTGTGGGTGAACGGGCAGGCGAACGCGAGCGTCGAAGAGTCGGTTTCCTTGCCGATGGCCTCGATGATCTGCTCAAAGGCCTCCTGCGCGTCCTGCTGCTCGTCGTTGTTGTAAAGCGCAGAGTGGGTGGCCAGCGCAGTCTTGAGGGCGTGGAGGCTCAAGAAATCGCCGCGCGCGATGGTCGGCTTGGCCTGGAGGCGCGTGCGCTCGGCAATCAGCCTGGCGAGCTCGGTGGTGACCGCGGCGTCGGCTGTTTTGTTCTCCGTCACGTTGGCCGTGTTGGCGGCTAGGATGGCGTCGACGAAGGCGGGCTGGGCGAGGAGGATCTGCACGATGCTGTTGAGGTAGCAGAGATTCCGGTCGTTTGCAAACCCTACGGGGATTGGCCCTACGGGGATTGGCCTTGGCTTCTTCGTCTTTCGCGGCAGGTCGGCCGTGGCCTCTCCGGTCTTGCGCTTGCGCGTGTTGCGACTCCGCTTGTTGGAACCCTTCAATGCCTTCAATTCCTTCTCCACCGTGGCGCTCGAATCGGCGGCCGACGAACCGGGGCTCAGGCGGCGCTTCTTGGTCGACGACGCAGTGTCGTCCGCGTGGTCGATTTTCCTCCTCTTGAGCAAGGACGTGCCGTTGTTGGAGCCCGTGGAGGGCGTGCACGGCGTGGAGGTTGTGGAGGGCACGCAGGGCGAGCTGTCAGAGCCAGGCGTGGAGGCCTGCGCCGCGAGCGAGGTGGGTGAGGGTCGGGCGTGGGTGAGGTGGGTGAGGGTCGGGCGAAATCGCGCGCGCGCGCCCAATCTGGGCATAGGAATGAACATTTCCAACGCAAGATGCGCGTTGCGGTGGCGCGGGGAAGCGTACCTGGTGTATCGTGGTTGACATTTAAAAATTCGGTTCGTCCGTCGTTTTTAAAATTTGCCACGGTTCTGCGCGCCGATGGTCCTACGGCGCTCGCTATGCGCAGGTAGTATCTCAAAGTCGAGGTATGACTGCGCGTCTACGTCTGGATTCGCGTGTAGAAATTAAAAAATCAAGTGGGTACGGAGGAGTTGCGGGACCGGTGGGCTCAAAGGAAGCGTCTTCGGCTACAACGGGCCTCTTTTTTATCTTTCACAGCTGTTGGTTGTCAACATATCGTACTCACAGGTGACTGGAGACGAGAGGCGGGGTGACGGACTGACAAGGACGTGGCGACGACCGGTTCGATTATCTACCAACGAGGCAAGGGGATCCGACAGGTTCGTGTTGGCCGACTCACGCTCTCTCACACGCTCTCACACGCTCTCGCGCTCGCGTGCTACTGCTCTGCGCTTTGCTCGGTCGCGGCAGGCACCATGCCTCTCCATCGCAACGCATCGGCTCAGTTCAAGAATGGGCGCCGCATCGACGGCAGCACCGGCGGGAAAGAGAAGTTCACACGCCTGTCCGTTCCCGTCGAGAGAGGATTCAACCTTGGGACCCTTTTTGGTCGCAATGGGGCTACGGTGGATGCGATCAAAAGGTACACCGGGGTGAGCGTGGAGGTCTCTCTCGGCGAGGTCGTCATCTCCGGGGGGAACGACGGGTGCAAGCTCGCCGAGGCGATCGTGGGCGACATCCAGAAGGGAAGGTGCTTAGCGCATGACATTACCTGCCTGCGGACGATCGTTATGGTCGAGTACGATGGCGAGCGGCTGACGTACTACGAGGGGGAAGGTTTCGACGAGGATTCGGTCTGGTACGCCGAAAATTTCTTGCAGGAGCTCAGGCAGAAGGAGAATGCGAGCATGAAGAAGACGAAGAAGACGAAGAAGACGAAGAAGACGAAGACGAGCGCCAAGATGGCGGCCACGGAGGAAATGAGTTCGTTGGCTGCCTTGCGGAAGGAGAAGGCTGCGCTGCGCGCCCAGCTCGCCGACAAAACCGGCTGGAGGCTCGCAGCGAGGAGGTAGGAAGTGATCGTAGGAGGGTCGGGGGCGGGGAGGTGTCACCTGTTGTTTCGCTCATCATCTGTACACTCACCATGTAAGCAATGGCCGTGGTCAATTGAGGACTCGAGCGACCACAATGCTATCCGGCGTCCCATAACCAAATGACTGTCTTCAATTGAATCCATGACACGTTGAGATGGTACGTCGTCGTCGCCTTCTCGGTCGTCTCGGCACCAACACCGCGAAGAGAGATTGGGTTTCGGAAGGAATTGAAACGACCCCTCCCCCGTCGCGGTGGAGCGCTCGCGCGACCTGGACGGGCGCTTCGGTATTCACAAACGTGTCAAGGCACTCCCAATCTGGCGTGCTGGGGTGCGCATGGTCAAAATTCGTCGGAAATCGCGCCCGACTCTTTCTTCGCTCGCTCACTCCGCGTTCGTTCGCCCCACCAGGGACAAGCACAGACCAAGCCGGGAGGGTCGGCCGGTTCGGGCGTGGTGAACAACCAGAACGGCGAGGTGGCGTCTCGGGTGCCGTCGACAACGACGTCACAGTCGAGCCAGCAGCAGCCCATTGCGTACGCAGAGTCACCGGTGCCGGGTTCTCCGGTGACGTTCAGTCCGCAGCTTCCGAGCGAGCCGTTTTCGTTTGCACGCGATGACAGCGTGTCCACGACGCATCACCTGCAGAGTAAGGCGGTAGCGACGGTCTTTTCTTGGGGTGCGGGTGGCAACTCTGTGGAGCTCGAGGGAAGCTTTGACAATTGGAGCAGCCGCCACGTGATGCACAAGGCGGGGAAAGACCACTCGCTCGTCAAGTTGCTCTCTCCAGGTGTATACCAATACAAATTTATCGTGGACGGGCAATGGTACGCTGTGGCTTTGTCGGGATCGCGCACTCGTCCCGCACTCGTCTCACACTCGACCCCCCCACCCGCCCCCCTCCATCTCTCAGGCGGCACGACCCGAACCAGCCGTGCGTCTACGACGATCAAGGGAACATAAACAACGTGCTTGAGGTGCAGGAATACATCGCGGAGGACTTGTCGGGGATGGCGACGTTCGAGCCGCCGCCATCCCCGACAAGCTCGTACCAGAACCCGATGCCGTCCAGCGATGATTTCATGAAGGAGCCGCCGAGCGTGCCGCCGCAGCTCCAGCTCTCGCTGTTGAACGTTCCGACGAACTCGCTGGGCGTCAACGCGTCGGCAACAAGCAACCTCGACGCAGCAGGCGGCTCGAGGTCGACGCCCATGGACTCCTTGCCTCGGCCACAGCACGTCATCCTGAACCACATGTACTCGCAGCGAACGAGCGGCTCTGGCGTGATGGTCATCGGGTCGACGACTCGGTACAAGAGCAAGTACGTGACGACGGTCTTGTACCGCGCCCGGTCGAAAGGGGACGCCGACGGGGACGGCAGCGGCGTGCGGTCCAACATGCTGCATCGGATCGTCCGAGAAGGGCGGGGGGACGGCGACGCGATGGAAACAGACGTCACAAGCACTGCTGCAATGACCATGTAATCACGTTCACACGACACACAACTCACACACCTGCCGTGCCGAAATACCGGTTTCCAAAGTCGCCCACCCCCGGGCTCACCCGATAGTTCCCATCGATACACTCGTCGATCTCGCTGGTCACCACCTGGATCCCGGGATACCGCTTGCACACCGTATGCACGCCCTCTGGCGCGGCAATCAGCGTCAAAAAGATGATATGCTGCTCCTGCACCCCCTTGTCCAAGAGCACCCGGATGGCCCTGCTCGCGCTACTCCCCGTCCCCAAGATCGGATCCATCAGCAGCACATACCGATCCGCGATATCCAACGGCAGCCGCTCATAGATAATACAATCCGACTGCGCCTCGCTATCCTCCACCCGATCACCCACCCGATGCACCAAAATCTTCCCCAGCTTGATCCCCTTGCAGCAGTCCCGCAGCGCGTTTTCCATGCTCTCCCCGCTCCGTATCACACTCACCCCGCACAGCTTTTTCGAAAACTCCACGCCCGTGTAGATCTCCTCGGTCGGCGTCACCACCGCCTTCTCCCTGAACGGCAGCATCCCCAACCCGTGTTCCACGACCAGCCGCAGCAGCCGGTCCGCGTAAAACACAAAGTCCTCCGTCCCGGTGTCCCGATCCCGAACCAAGGTGTGCATCCCACGTATCTGGAAGTTGCTCGGAATCACGTGCAGGTTTGGGTAAATCCGAAGCAGATCCGGCTGCTGCAGCTTGCTCCGGATGTTGTCCGTGATGAGGTCGATCGCCACCAGGTTGTCCCCGCGCTGCCACGGGATAATCACGTCTGCATGCCGCCTCGACGGCGCCACGAACTGGTCGAACGCGGGCTTGACGAAGCGGGTATACTGTTCGATCACGCCGGCCACGTCGCGACCCCGCGCGGCCACGTCCCGCTGGATTCGCCGCGCCAGACGCACATCGTCGTCCGTATCGACGAAGATTTTCATGTGGCACTCGTTCCTGACGTCCTCCATGTGCAGCACGAGGATCCCTTCGATGATGACGACGTCCGCCGGCGTGACGTGGGTCGACGTGCTCGCCCGCGCGTGGGTCGTAAAGTCGTACTCGGGGACCTCGACGGGAAGCCGGTTCTTCAGGCGCGTGATGCAGTCGAGAAGAAGGGTCGTATCGAAGGCGTCCGGGTGATCAAAGTTGTAGCCTTGTACGTTGTTCTTTTCGTCCGGCGTCAGACCCCGGTAGAAGGAATCCTGGGAGAGCATGACCACGCACTGGTCGTGCAGCCTCTGCATGATCAAATCACAGACTGTGGTCTTGCCCGAGGCCGTGCCCCCCGCCACCCCGATGATAAACACCGACTTCCTGTGCTGCGCCGGGTTGCGCTTGAACGCAGACAGCTGTTGCGGCTGCTGTTGGGTGTGGCTCTGCTGCTGTTGGGCATGCGGCTGGCCGTTGGCGGCCAGGGTGCTCGAGCTGATCGTGTTCATCGGACTCGACAGCGCGCTCGGCGGGTTGGAGTTCGAGTAGTGCGGCGACGAGACCTTGATCCCGCTCTTCGTCCTGTGAGGGGAAGGGGGAGAGGAGGAGGGAGGGGGCAGGTGCGGCGTGAGGGAGGGGTGAAATCTTCGAACGAACGAAACAAACCCACCTTTCAAACGCGTTCCGGGCGTCCAGGTTGTCCCTCGCCAGCGCCAGCTGACGCATGTCCTCGGACAGGTCGTTTGACACCGACATCGTCGTATGGACCGTGTCTCTGTTCGAGGTCGAACTCATCGTGGCGAGAGAGAATTCGTTCTGCAGAGGCAAGACGGGGGAGGGAACGGTCCACTGCTGGGTTCTGATCCCCTGCACGACGGGAGGATGGGAGGATGGAAGGATGGGAGGATGGGAGGATGGAAAGGGGTCACGCGCGGGTGGTGAAGATGGCGGTGATGGTGACGGCGACGTTGTTGGTCGGGGCGACGACTGGCAGTGGACGTCGGGGTACGTCAGGGTGGGGCTGTCGGGCACGCAGTCGGCAGATCAACGGACCAGCGGACCAGCGGACCAGCGGACCAGCGGACCAGCGGACCAGCGGACCAGCGGACCAGCGTAACGACTGTATACCGAAACACCGAGACCTGCACTGGACCAGCGAGCGCTCGCGGCCCCACAAACACTACGACTCGGGGGCGACAAACGAAACTCCCGTTTTCCCGTATTCTTCTTCTCACCACCACGTCTTCGGGCACGTCGTAGGAACCGATATACATACATCCACGCCACCCGCGTGTTCGAAGAACGGAATCCCTCCTCCTGCGCTCTGCGAATTCCCTCTCCATCATGACATCACAGCAGGAGGCTGCCAGGATGGTCGCCCGGCTGCTCAACAACGTAGCCAAGTACGTATGCATCCCCTCGTACCAGCCGTCGCCGTCGCCGTCGTCGTTCACCGTCCGACCATCGATTCGATTTTCGTCCTCTCTTGGCATCCAAACCTCTCACCCCCTCTACCCCCCCTTCTCCAGGTACTCTGTCGCGCTCGGCATCACGGGTTCTGTCCTGCAGTCCTCTCTGTACACGGTGGACGGCGGTGAGCGAGCGATCATGTACGACCGTATCTCTGGCGTGCTGGACACGCCAATCTCCGAGGGCACCCACTTCCGCTTGCCGTGGTTTCAGACGCCCAACATTATGGACATCCGTATGCGTCCGCGTACAATCTCTTCCGTGACGGGGACGAAGGACCTGCAGATGGTCAACATCTCCCTGCGTGTGCTGTCCAAGCCGGACGTGAATGTCCTCTCGCGGATCTACCGTAACCTGGGCACTGACTTTGACGAGCGGGTCCTGCCCTCGATCGGGAACGAAGTGTTGAAGGCGGTCGTCGCGCAGTATCAGGCCGAGCAGCTGCTCACGCAGCGCGCGAGTGTCTCGGCCGCTGTCCGCTCAGAGCTGACCAAGCGGGCGGCAGAGTTCAACATTCTGATCGACGACGTGGCCATCACGCACCTGTCGTTCGGTACCGAGTTCACGAAAGCGGTGGAGGCCAAGCAGGTGGCGCAGCAGGAGGCGGAGCGGATGCGGTTCGTGGTGATGAAGTCGGATCAGGAGCGCAAGGCGGCCGTGGTCCGGGCGGAGGGGGAGAGCGAGGCGGCGAGGTTGATCAGCGATGCGACGAGGAGCGCGGGAAGCGGGCTGATCGAGTTGAGGAGGATCGAGGCGGCGAAAGATATCGCGGGACAAATGTCGAAGAGTCGGAACGTGGTGTATCTGCCCGGGGGTGCGGGCGGGGGCGGGAACGTCTTGTTGGGGCTGAATAATACATAGTTACGTTATTATCGAAGCGGTAAAGATTGCAAACGATACGATGCGAAATGATTAGTAGAGGGTGGCGAGGGCGGCGAGGGCGGCAGGGGCCAGGAGGCTGCTGGCCACGGTGCCGCTGGTGGTCGGGGAGGAAGTCGGCGTGGTGGTCTCCGGACTCTGCGTGGGAGACGCCGCGGGGCTCTCGTACAGCGGGGCCTTGCAGTAGGCCGGCAGCGGGGGGGTCCCCGGCGGCGGAGGGAAAGCGTTGATAAAGCTGTTCCTGGCCAGCTCCTTGCCGCAGCCCGCCTCGACATACTCAAAGTCCTTCATGTAGATGAGAGCCGAAGTGGGACTGCTGGCGATGCAGAAGCTCGTTGGATAGAATCCACTGCGTGGGTATTGCGCCGGGGTCGTCGCCTTGGTGCATTCTGTCAGCAATCCGACGTCCGCGTCTGACTTGACCGCCTTCTGCACGAGGTCTTCGAGCGTCGACCTGGGCACCATCGGCTCGAGGAAGGTGATGGCGCCATCGTAGCCTCCGACGATGAACGACGTGTTGTTCCACAGCGAGGGGTCAGGCGCGCCGCCCAACGCCGCCGCGATGACCGGCTCGTCCAGTTTGATGTAATGGTTGCCCATGAATGGCGCGACCGCGTTGAGGTTCGCATAGCCATCCGGGAAGCACCCCTCCGGCACCGGGGTGTTGGCCTTGTAGAAGCTGTCGGGGCTCAGGCCTTCAGTGCAAGGCTCGGTCGCCGACGGGACGATACCCTCCGTGTCGTTCTGGGACTGGCGAACGAACGAAGCACGTAGTGCGAGTGCGAGTGAGAGTGCGAGTGAGAGAGGGTCAGGAGGGGGCGGACGTCGAGGTCAGCGCCCGTACCTGCATGAAAAAGTGAAAGTCGAAATGCGCCTTGTCATAGACATCCAGCGGCGGATGGCCCTGGAGAGCGAACGAGCGAGCGTAGCGTGAGTGAGAGAGTCGGCGGGCGAGCGCACGTCGGTCGAGATGATCGAGGTCGAGATGGACGTCGAGACGCACAATCGGGTTCCAGTTGACCCCAATGTACTGGAAGGGATTGAAGGTCGTGTTCGTGCCGGGGAAGTCGAGCGGCACGTAATCATTCGGCGGAATGCATCCCGCCGCCAGCGGATTGTCCTTGCACTCGCCTTGGGCGTCCGTGATGTTGAACCGCGTCTCGTACTCGTTCGGCAGGTTCGCGAACCACTCCAGAAGGGTCGAACCGTCGGCGACCTCGATGGCCATGCCGACTTTGGAGGGACCAGAGGTGCACGCCTCGGAAGCCGGGTTGAGCTCGATAAACGCTCCCACCGTGGCGTTTCGGCGCGTTTGCCACGGCTCGCCAATAGCGAGGAGCATGCCAGCGCCAGGGCCCTCGTCTTGCATCACGGCTACCTGTGGGTTTTTTTCAGAGCGAGTGGTTGATGACGTGGATGAGTCAGTGTCGTCGTGTCGGATACGCGAGGTCATACGTACCGAGTACAGGTCCTTGTTGCATTCCTGGCCGAGAGAGGCCGTCACCGCCGAAGCGGCCAAGAGCATCCGAGCGGGATTCTTCATTTCCGTGACGAAAGTTTCGAGAGAATTTCGCGCCAGCTGGTGGAGACTAGAGAGAGAGGAGGAGATTCGGTTCGGTTAGGTTTTGTGCTATGGGTTCATTAAGGAAAGTAAACAAGGGCGTGCCGGTCCCGCGGGATCGGTCGCCGAGTCGTCGCGGGCACGGGCGACGTCCGCCGCGGCTGGTGAGGTACACCATGAGGTGGCTGGAAGAAACTGGCAGTTTCTTCTCTCGGTGCGTCCATTCCATCGACAATGCTCGCTGCAAACACATACACACAAAAGCCATCACTGCTTCGGCCGGCGCACAGGACGCAGCGCGCCCAAATCGCGCCGGCAAGGGCGGTCAATGCGACGACCAGGGCGACTGCCAGCTCTGCGGAGAAGAGCAGCGCTGCAGCCGTCGTGATCCTGCCGGGCCTGGGCAACAACCAGTCGGACTATGACGAGTTGAAGCAGATCCTCGAGTCGGACTACGGCCATCGCGTCTCGGTGTTGCCCGTGACGCGCCTCGACTGGCTTCGCAACGCGGCCGGCCTGACGGACAGCAACTACTGGAAAGGCACACTCTCCCCGCGGCCGACTGTCGACTGGTACCTCAACAAAATCTCTGCCACCATCGAAGAAATCAGTCGAGCCGAAGACGCGCCGCCCCCCTCGGTCACGCTGCTGGCGCACTCGGCGGGCGGCTGGCTCGGGCGCCTCTTCCTGCGAGATTTCGACTATAGGGCGCACAACGTGACGCGGTTCGTGAGCCTCGGGTCGCCGCATCTGCCTCCGCCGGATGGGGTCATCGACCAGACTCGCGGCATCCTGACCTACATGGAGGCCAACGTCCCCGGTGCATTTCAGCCCGATGTCGAGTACGTGACGATCGCCGGGACGTACGCGACCGGCGCGGAGCTGCTGGGGAGCCAGGGGACTATCTCGGATAGGATCGTTGGGCTCGGATACAAGCAGGTGTGCGGAGACGCGGCGGTGGCGGGCGACGGGGTTGTGCCGCTGCCGTCGGCGCACTTGGAGGGGGCCAAGCAGGTCACGCTGGAGGGGGTCTACCACTCGCCGCTCGGGGCTGACGATGACGAATTGGCGGTGGTCGGTGGGTACGCGGATAGCGACGATTGGAGTGATGACGAGAGCGGGGTGGTGGGGTGGAACGGGCGGGGGAACGCGAGGCGGAGGCGGTGGTACGGGTCGCCCGAGCACGTGGGGTCGTGGGTTGGGTATTTGTGAATGCGGGTTGAAGTAAGAAATGGTGTAAAAAGAATCGGTCGTAGGTCGGTCGTAGTGGTAGTAGGTCTGCGGCCCAACACCACTCGCCACACGCCCCACAAGAGACCCCCAAAGCGAAACTTCTCCCTTTCCTTTTTTTGACTTTGGCCATCCGACGACACCCGCCATTCGGGCTTGTACACATGACGGTATCGACGCCAGTACGTGCACGACGACGTCGACCGGGAGCGACCCGTCGATCCGTTCGATTCCGTCAACTCACTCTGAATTCAATGCTCCGTCCCTTCTTCTCGCCCACAGCCCCCGCGACACGCAGACATGACAGAATACGACGTTATACTCATAGGAGACACGTTGGAATCGCTGTTCGTCCAGCAACGCCTCCCTGCCGCCGCGCGCAACGTCCTGATCGTTCGAAGCGAGGATCGGTCAACGGCCGACTCGAGCACCGCCGGGGCGGTTACGATGCTCTCTGCCTCGACCTGTCTCGGGACCTACAACGCCGCCCTCTCTCCGTCGCGTTCACACGTGATGCGGTCGCCGCACACGGTGCACCCGTCTCCCAAGCCGTTGGCGCTCAAGTACTTTGCTGAGAGGACACACAGGGCGTCCGAGGTGCGCGATGGTCCCACGGTGGGCTTGTTCGTGGATTTCTGCGACAGCTTGCTGCGAGCGAGAACGAGGAACGAGAGGAACGAGAAGGAGGAGGGAAAAGGCGGAGCGGCCAGGGTGGAGGTGATCTCGGGGTGCGTGGAGGAGGTCGTGGAGGAGGCGGGCGAGAGTGGGGTCTGCGTTCGCGTGCGCGCGGGCGTGCGCGCGGTCGACGCGTCGGACGACGCGTCGGACGAAACACCGGGTCAAGCGTCGGCGAGCTGCTCGCCGAGCAGCTCGACGGTGTACGCGGCCAAGGCTGTGGTGGTGAGTAGTTCGAGCGTCGGGTGTGGGGTGACGCCGGTGGTGCCGGCGTGGTCGCGGGCGCTGGAATTGGGAAATCTCGCGAGTTCGTCCCGCCGGCGACATACCAGGGACGCGCACGTGGTCGTCGTTGGCGGTGGGACGGGGGCCGTGACGCGGGCGTTGGACGTGCTGCGGTCGTCTCCGACGACGCGGGTGACGGTGTTGATGCGGCGGGAGATCGTGCGGCAGGCGCATGACGTCGATCAGGGGTGGTGGGGGACGAAGTACTTGCATTCGTATGCGGGGATGACGGCGGCGAGGCGCATGGAAGCGTGTCGGGGGGCGAGGGCGCGGGGCAGCGCGCCGGGTGGCCTCGTGGACGCGCTGATGGAGTTTGAGAGAGAGACAGCGGGGCGGTTGCGCGTCTTGCAAGGCGTGGATGTGGCGAGCGCGAGCGCGGGTGAACAGTCGACGTCTGAAAACGCACCCGGCTACGTGCTCAAGGTGGTTCGGCATCCGGGGCTGACAAAGGTCGAGGCGGCAAAGAGCGACCTCGGTCCGGACGAGGTCGTCGAGGTGGTGTGTGACGCGGTGGAGGTGGCGTGTGGGTCGGCGTTTGACGTGGCGACGCACCCGGTGCTCGGGGCCGTGGTGGCGAGGCACGGGGTGGAGGTGCTCGGCGGGTATCCCGTCGTGCAGGAGGACTGCCGCGTGTGCGAGGGGTCGAGGGTGTTTGTCGCCGGACGGGGGGCGATGCTGGCAGTCGGACCGTGCGGTGGCAACATGGTCGGCATGCGGATGAGCGCCGAGCGGATTTGCAAGGCCCTCGAGGGCGTGCTCGTCGAGCGCGCCGACGTCGATGTCGATGTCGACGTCGATGCGTACAAGCATGAATCCAAGGATAAAGACTCGGACGCGTTTGATCCGGTCAAGCGGGTCGCCGAGTGGACCCTGGTCGACGGCGAGGCGGTGGACCCGGCCGCCGGCGACTGCCCAGATTTCCCGCTGGAATCGTCCAACAGCCTGTCCCTGCTCCCGTCCCGCGGGCCGTCGAGGCCCAAGCTCGATCCGTTTGACGCCGCCAATCTTCCAGTGTCGGTCTCCAACACGACCATGCTCCTGTCGTACGCGTTTTCGGACGACGGCTTCCGGCTCGCCATCATCATGACCTTCCCCGAGCCCATATCCAGGGACTGCGTGCGCATCAAGGTCACGAGGACATCGCTCGAGGCGTGGTTCGTCGGGCGTGCTGGCACCGCCTACCACCTCGACGTCCCCAGGCTGTACGGCAACGTCCTTCCCGAGCGGACGGCGGTCATCGCCAGGGAGGACAAGCACCGCGTGACCGTCAAGCTGCACAAGGAGAAGGACGGCGAATGGAAATTCTTAAAGGGGTAAGGTGAATGGATAGGACGCTTCACGTCTTCTTCTGCTGGGCGTAGCCGATCCGGAGGTTGCGCCCGAAAAAGTTGGTGCCGTTGATGGCCACCGCCTTGTCCAAGCTCTCGGCGTCCTGGAAGTGCACGTGCGCGTACCCCTTGGACTTTCCCGTGTCTTTATCGGTATGCAGCCGCACCTTGGTCACCCCGTACGGCTCGAAAAGGGCCTTGATCGAGTCGATCGACGCCTCAAAGGCGATGTTCCCGACGTACGCCACGTCGTAGCCAGCGACCTTCTCGGCATGGTGCGCGTTGCTGTTGTTGGAGAAGGTGGAGAAGGTATCGGCGGTCTTCACATCGCTGGGATCGTTCCGGCCGACGAAGGCGGTCGGAGCAGTCGCTGGCGCGTCGCTGGCCGCGCTCTGACCGCCGGCCGCCCCATTCGCCACAGCCGGCCCGCTGTACCGCTTCTTGTCCGCCTTGCACTTTTGCACCTTGAGAATCTGCCCGTCGCATTCCGTCCCGTCGAATCCCAGCGCCGCCTCGTACGCCTCGTCCGTCGCAAATGTGATAAACGCGATGCCCTTGAACCGCCCCGTATCTGGAAACGTCATGATATCCAACGACTCGATCGGCCCACAGTACTCCCAGTACTCCCGCACCATCCCCTCTGTATATCCAAACGGCATACCGCCCACGAACACTCGCCGCGGCATGAAGGCGAGCCCAGCCGGCGGCGGCTGGTGGTGCGGCCGCTGTTGAGGCGGCGAAGCCACAGGCGGTGTGGCCACGGGAGGTGGAGCCACGGCCGGCTCCTCGTCGCTCTCAGAGTCGCTGCTGCCCTCTGACGACGACGAATCACTGCCGCTCCCAGAATCACTGCCGCTCCCAGAATCACTGCCGCTCCCAGAAGCACTCCCAGAATCGCGGTCGCGCCCACCCGCTGCGCCCCCACCGGCCGGCACACCCACCACGTTACCGAACCCAAACGCAAACCCACCCCCGTCACCCTCCTCGCCCTCTCCACCGCCCCCGACAAACCCAAGCCGTGCTCGCATCTCCTGCGCCTCGTCCGCGTTCCCCGGCCCAGACACCCGCTCCTCCTTCGTCAACTTCTTCATCGTCGGCAGCAGTTTCTTGCTCTTCTCCTTCTTCTTCTTCTCTGCCTTCTTCTCTGCCGGTGCCTTCCGCGACACGCTCGCCTCCTTCTTCGCCTCCTCCACCGCCCGATCCACCCGCTCCAACCTCGCTGCCGCCTTCTTCTCTTCGGACCACCGCGCCTTCCGCTTCTTCGCCGCCGGTGCCGGCGTCACGCCGGCATCCCCCGCCGCGCCCGCGCCCGCGGCCGTGTCTGCAGCCGCCGGGTCTGCAGCCGCCGGGGCAGACACCCCGTCCTCAACTCTGTCTTTCCCTGCTTTCCGCTTCTTCTTCCCATCATCTTCGCCCATCGTCGACCCTCCGTCCTTCACCTTGCCCTTCTTCTCTTTCTTCTCTTTCTTGTCCTTCTTCTCTTTCTTCATCGCGTCCGTGTATTGGTCCCCAGCCGACCCGACGCCCGCCCCGTACCGACCGTACGTCAGCACCTCGTCCAACTGAACCGTCTTCCCCGCAAAGAACGACTGCAGAGGGAGACGAGCGTAGAGGGGCATGAGCGGGATGGCGAGCTCAGTGACCAGACGAGCGAGCGAGGATTTTTTTAGCATCCAGTCGTCGGCGTTGTTCGCATGCCGAACTGCATGCCGAATTCTCGCGTCGCCGTGCGTCCTTTGGACCCAGACGTTTGTACCAGGAGCTCGAACGTATGCGTATGCATGACATGGCGGTCGCCGCACGTACCTTCTTGCCCACTCGAGACATCCTAGGCTATTTGAAAGGGCTATTTGAATACCATCCACCCACCCATCCACCCATCCATCTATCCATCCATCCATCCATCCATCCATCCATCCACCGGCCCACCCACGTCCGACGGGGTGATCCGCCCAGCGGCATCCGAGACTGCAGCAGGATAGGAGAACACGCTCGTCGACGGCGCGTCCCCGTCTCACGTCCCGGAGGTTCGCACGGCCGGCGCCCGGGGTGGGAATCGCACGTGGCACGCCATACGCATGCAACGGCGACTGGCCGATCGACAGCGCGATACCCGACGCGCGTGCCGACCGTCTGGTCCAGCTCGCGAGATCGTCGTCCACCGACCGAACTGAATGACCGACGACCGATCAGTGCCGCCGCTCTCAGTTTTTCTCGCACGATACGTACGCTCAGGCATCGCGCTCAGCGAATTCGATCTCCGCCATGTCGTCGCAACCAGATCCGCCGCAGAACACGGGGCGGAGGGACCGCCTCGTGGAGATTCAGACCGCCTCCCAGCGTCTTTGGGCCGAATCGGATGTGTTTGCCGTCGACGCCCCCGACGATGGGACGCTCGGATCTCCGGCCGAGAAGTTCTATGGGAACTTTCCCTATCCGTACATGAACGGCCTGTTGCACCTGGGGCATGCCTTCTCGCTGAGCAAGCTGGAATTCGCCGCTGCCTTCCACCGGCTTTGCGGCAAGCAGGTGCTGTTTCCGCAGGCGTTTCACTGCACGGGGATGCCGATCAAGGCATGTGCGGATAAGCTGAAGCGAGAGATTGACACGTACGGGTGTCCGCCGGTGTTTCCCGTCGAGGACGTGGCGGCGGAGGAGGCGCCGGCCGAGGGCGCCGACGCGGGTCCGGTGGACCCGACCAAGTTTGTGGCGAAAAAGTCCAAGGCTGCGGCGAAGAAGGGGACCGCGGCGACGCAGTGGGAGATCTTGAAGATGTCAGGCATTCCCGAGTCGGACATTCCCCAGTTTGCGGATCCGCTGCATTGGCTGGACTTCTTTCCGCCGCTGGCAAAGCGGGATATCGAGTTCATGGGGTGCGGCGTGGACTGGCGCCGGAGCTTTATCACGACGGATGTGAATCCGTTCTATGATTCGTTCGTGAGGTGGCAGTTCGAGACGCTGTTGAGGAACGGCAAGGTGGTGAAGGACAAGCGGTACGCCGTGTACAGTCCGTTGGACGGGCAGCCGTGTGCCGACCACGACCGCGCGACTGGGGAGGGCGTCGGGCCGCAGGAGTACACGCTGATCAAGATGAAGGTGCTGGAGATGAACGACGCGCTGAAGAATGGCGGGCTCGCAGACGGGGACGCCGTCTTCCTCCTGGCGGCCACGCTGCGGCCCGAGACGATGTGCGGGCAGACAAACTGCTGGGCGCTGCCCGACGGAGACTACGGGGTTTACAAGGGTATGAACAACGAGTACTACGTGATGACGCAGCGCTCGGCGTACAACCTGTCGTTCCAAGACCGGCTCCCCGAGACGGGCAAGCCCGAGCTGGTGATGCGGATCAAGGGCGCCGACCTGCTCGGCCTGCCGCTGTCGTCGCCGTCGTCCTCCTACGATCGCATCTACGTGCTTCCGTTGATGACGATTCTCACCAACAAGGGAACGGGCATCGTGACGTCGGTGCCGTCGGACGCTCCGGACGACTACGCGGCGCTCGAGGACCTCAAGAACAAGCCCAAGCTGCGGGAGAAGTTCGGCATCAAGGACGAGTGGGTGCTGCCGTACGAGGTCGTGGAGATTATCGACATTCCCGAGCTGGGGACGGCCGCGGCCGTCAAGGTCTGCAAGGAGATGAAGATCGCGTCGCAGAACGACACCAAGAAGCTCGCCGAGGCCAAGCAGCTGGTGTACCTCAAGGGTTTCACGGACGGCGTGATGAACGTGGGTCCGTACAAGGGGAAGAAGGTGAGCGAGGTCAAGAACATCATCAAGAACGAGATGATCGAGGCGGGCGATGCCATCCTGTATAGCGAGCCGGAGAAGCCGGTCATGTCCAGGTCGGGCGACGAGTGCGTGGTGGCGCTGACCGACCAGTGGTATTTGACTTACGGCGAGCAGGAGTGGAAGGAGGCGACGCAGCAGTGCCTGGCCGGCATGGAGACTTGGGACGCGCACGCCAAGCACGCGTTTGAGGCCACGCTCGACTGGCTCAACCAGTGGGCCTGCTCGAGGTCGTTCGGACTCGGGACCAGGCTGCCGTGGGATCCGGTCTACTTGATCGAGTCGCTGTCCGACTCGACCATTTACATGGCCTACTACACGGTGGCGCACATCCTCCAGGGCGGCGACATGTACTGCAAGGAGGAGGGCGCCGCGCCGGGCGGGATCAAGCCGGAGGACATGACGACCGAGGTGTGGGACGCCATCTTCCTGGGCAAAGAGGTGCCGGCCGACTGCAAGGTCCCGGCCGAGCTCATGAGCAAGATGATCAGGGAGTTCAACTACTGGTATCCGTTCGACCTGCGGGTCTCGGGCAAGGACTTGATCCAGAACCACCTGACTTTCTGCCTCTACACGCACACCAGCATTTGGTCGGACAAGCCCGAGATGTGGCCGAGGGGAATGCGCTCCAACGGCCACCTCTTGCTCAACGCCGAGAAGATGTCCAAGTCCACCGGGAACTTCAAGACCCTCAACCAGGCCATCAAGGAGTACTCGGCCGACGCCATGCGGTTCGCCCTCGCCGATGCGGGAGACACCATGGACGATGCCAACTTCGAGCACGAGACGGCCAACATGGCCATCCTGCGCCTGACCAAGGAGCTCGCCTTCATCGAGGAACTCATGGAGTCGCTCGAGTCGCTGAGGGACGAAGCGCCCACCAGCTTTATGGACCGCATCTTTGACAACGAGCTGAACATCGCCGCCTTCAAGGCCAAGGAGGCGTACGACGGCTACCTCTTCAGGGAGGCCGTGCAGGTCGGCGTCTTTCAGCTGCAGCTCGCCAGGGACTCGTACCGGTACGCCACCACCGACGTGGGCATGAACAAGCGCCTGATGCTCAAGTACATCGACTGGTCCACCAGGATCATCGCGCCTATCTGCCCGCACACGGCTGAGCACGTCTGGAGGAACATCCTCAAGAACGACAGCTTCGTCATCAAGGCCGGCTGGCCCGACGCCCCGCCCGCGGACTTTGTGCTGCAGGAGACGGGCAAGTACGTCGAGCGGCAGATTGCGCTGCTCCGGAAGGAAATTGCCGCCGCGGAGAAGCCCAAGAAGGTCAAGAAGGGCGACCCGCTGCCCCCCGCTCCCCCGCCCGTGGTCGGATGCGAGCTCGTCGTCCCGAAGGAGTTTGGCGGGTGGCAGGCCAAGGCCCTCGGCGTCCTGTCCGCCATGTACGACGAGCACGAGGCCGCCGGAAGGCCCAACGGAAAGGCGTACCCCGACGGGTTGATGGGGAACGTCATGAAAGTCGTCAGGGAGGACGAGACGTTCACTTCGCTCGGTCCCAAGGCCATCAAGTCCATCATCATGCCCTTCTTCAAGAGCAAGGCCGACCTCGCCGACGTCGGCGGCAAGGTCGTCCTCGACACGACGCTGCCCTTCGACGAGCAGGCCGTGCTGAAGGAGAATACCAACTACCTGCTGCGCGCCCTGGGACTCGAGTCCCTGGTCGTGACGAGCGTCACGTACGAGGAGCAGATGCAAGACGAGCGGGAGCTCGTCACGGCGCCGACGACCTTCCCGGGTGCCCCGGCGGCGGTGTTCCAGCATAAGCAGTAGTGAGTAGTGAGTGTAGCCTTGCCAAGATAACCGTGGTATTGGGTGTGATCAGTCATGAGGTGATTCACCGTCGACTTGGGCAATTGGCCGTCTCGGCGGATGGAACGGCGTGCCCGTTTGCGCGTCCCTATGGCTACATTCGGGTATATTGGTTCCAAAGCGACGCCGTACGGGGGTGTTCGTCGCGACGAAGCTTTCGATCGAAAGGCAGCTTCTTGGGCAGATTCCGGCTTCCACTTCGGCTTCCTCACGCACGGCCCGCACATTTAAAGCCTAGAGCGCTCGCTGTCCTCA
>Ga0181573_10001226_pt1 | contig 25616 bp, 15 predicted proteins | sample 101ome_25_FD_148643 | JGI IMG/M metagenome (GOLD analysis project Ga0181573, IMG submission 148643) | Coastal salt marsh microbial communities from the Groves Creek Marsh, Skidaway Island, Georgia - 101409BT metaG (spades assembly) | ecosystem: Environmental > Aquatic > Marine > Intertidal zone...
CTGGATCAGACGACGCGGGTGGCTCCTTATCGTCCTCGTCGTCGTTCTCGTTCTCGTCATCGTCCTCGTCCTCGTCGTCTTCCATGCACATCAGGCGCACGCGACACGCGTCGTCCTCGTACGCCACGCGCACGTACACCCAATTCACGCGCACCTCGACCTCGACCTCGACCTCTTCCTCGACGACATTTTTCGACTCATCCTCCCGACGCATCGTGCGTTCGCGCAGGATGATCTTCTTCAGCGTTGATCGTCGCTTTTTTTTACCGTCTTGCCGTTCCACGCCTCGACGAAGCACCAAACCCGTCGACGTCGCGGCGTTCGAGCTTCGCACCATTTGGCCTCCGCGCACTCTTCCCTCCTTCTTTTCGATGATTTCGTGTCTCGTTTTCTCCGTCTTAAAGTACGCGGCGAGAGAATTCACCATACTGTTCGACGTCTTGCTCTCGCTCGACACTAAATCACCGAGTTTCAGCGACACGCGATGGGTCGCATCTTTCCCGCTCGGCGCGAGTCCGGCGGCGATGCGCGCCGACTCTAAAACCTTGGCGTACGAATTATTCAAGCCAAAGTGCGACGCCCCGATGTGTTGCTCGAGGGCGTCGTACGCCTTGAACGAACGTCCGCACACGCGACATCGCACTTTTCCAAACTTATCCATCGGTGACAGACGAGATTCGCTTCGAAGAAGTTCGGCGGTGATTATTGGAAATTTCGGCATGGCGGCGACGTGGACGCCGCCGGACGCCGCCGCGTCGACGCGTCTCGACGTCGGACGCCCGACGTCGGTCGAACGCCCGGCTTCGGACGCCATGATATCTCTCAACGTCGTTCCCGCGGTCGCCGTCGTTCCGTTCGTCCACGCGGGCGTCGTCGGCGCCGGCGCCGGCGCGACGACGCGCGCGGCGGTTTCGCCGCCGCCACCGTCTCCCGATCGCGTCTTTGCCGCTCGCGTCGCGCGCGCGCGATTCGAATCACCGTTCTTTTTCGCGGCGTCGTCGTCATCCAGCGCCAATACCGCGCGGGACAGACGCGCGCGTCGCCACGCCGTCGCCGCCGCCGTCTCGACTTCGCTCAGTCCCCGCGCGAATTTCGAACACCGAATCCGTCCATCACTCTCGTGCGCCGTGCGTTCAAACGCGCGCAACACGAACGGACACTCACGAACGTACGCGCGTATCGTCTCCGCGTCCCGCTCGTCGTACGACGCCTCGTCGCCGTCGTCGTCGTCACCATCGTGGATGAGGTTGAGTCCCACGACGACGTCCCACGGGGACGCTCTCGCGCGCACGCGCGTCAACGCGTCGATCGCCGCCGCGAGGACATCGACGCGATCGTCCTCGTCGTCACTCGCGAGCGCGCTCGCGAGATGACGCGACGTCACGCGCATGGATGGGACCGAGGCGAGTCGTCGAGTGATGCGTCACTCTGGGCCCATCGTCGGCATCATCATGCGGGACGCCCTCGATCTCGCGGGGGCGGTGGCGACGCGCGTCGCGCGCGCGGCGGTGGGCGCGCACGCGTCCGCCAGTGACGTCGACGCCCTCGTCGCGCTGGAGTGCGCCGCGTTCGCGACGTGGTGCCTCGTGGGAAGTTGGGTGAAGGGGACGTACAGTTTCGTCGACCAATTGTGGAGCGTCACGCCCGTCGTGTACGTCGGCACGTACGCGTTCGCGAGCGAGGGCGTCGCGAGGACGCGATTGATGGTGATGTTCGCGTGCGCGTGTCTGTGGGGGGGGCGGTTGACGCACAATTTCGCGAGAAAGGGTGGGTACTCGGGCGAGGAGGATTATCGGTGGGGCGAATTGCGAAAACACCGACTGTTGAGACATCGCGTGGCGTGGGAAATCTTCAACGTGACGTTCATCGCTTGGTATCAAAACGTGTTGTTGCTCTTGATCGCGTTACCGGCGGCGGTGGCGCATCGATCGACGGAGCCGTTTGAACTCGCGGGAATCGACGGCGTCGCGTTGGCGGCGTGGGCGACGTGTTTTTGCGTCGAAGTCGCGGCGGATGAACAGCAGTGGAGGTTTCAGCGCTCCAAGCGAGGATTCGCGAGAAAAGTCAAGGGTTGGCGAGACGATTACGAGCGCGGGTTCTTGACGCACGGATTGTTTTCGTTGTCCCGACATCCGAATTTTTGGGCTGAGCAGGGCATGTGGACGTGTTTCGCCGGTTTCGCGGCGGCGAGTTTGGAATCGAAGCGGTTCTTCACGCCCGTCTTGACGGGAGCGGTGTTGTTGATTTTGTTGTTTCAGGGATCGACCGCGTTCACCGAGAGCATCACCGCGCGAAAGTATCCGGATTACGAGGCGTATCAGAAGACGACGAGTCGCTTAATGCCGTTTCCTCGTCTTCGAGCGTTGCCGCCGCCCGCGACCAAGAAGGCGTGAATACTTTGTTTCATCATCTCTGCACATATCCTCGTTCGTTTTTAATCACACCTCGGCTAGTTTGTTTTTGTCTCTACGTTTCTAATGCGAGAGCTTTTCCAGAAACTTCTCCTCTCCTTGTCTCGACAGGTGCACGAGCGCGTCGAGTCGGCGCTCCTTGGCCATCGCCGTCGTGCTCACCTCGGTGTGCACGTCCTGAAACCGCGCGCCACCGCGCACGTCGCGACCGCCGCTCTCGATGAGATCGTACTGGTCGTAATTCGCGTACCCTTTAATGGTGCCCTGCTTCGCGAACCGCCCTCTCTTCTCGTTTTCTCTCGCCTTGGCCATGGCGGCGGTTTTCACGTTGAGCAGACGTCTCTTGGCACCGTACTCGCGTCTTCGCGTGACATCCCTCATGTACCGACCGGTGCCGTAATACGCGCACGTCTTGTAGATGGTGTACAGTAGGACGGCGCCGATGAACGAGTACGTGCCGGCGAACAACGTCATCAATAAAGCTTGATCTCGTTCGACGCGTTTGCTCGGCGGCGGAGGCGGCGCGGGCGGAGGCGGAGGCGGCGCTATCAACGTTTGGACCGGTGACGTGCGCGAGACGGTTCGCGCGTAGTTGCCCTGGCCGTCCACGAACACGAGCGACGTGACGAACGTTCGTCCGTACCCGACGCGCACGATGGACGTCGTCGGCTCGTCTGTTTGATTGACTTTGAAGGAGCCGTACCGAAACGGTCGAGGTGTCATCGTTCTCGGATTCATCACCTCTTCCGGGGTCGGTACGTCGCTCACATCGGTCGAACAGATGTAAAATACCTCCGAACGCTCCGAAGGTAATACGGTGATGTTCAGCTCGACGCCCGTCATGCGCACGGACCACGACGCAAAGGGTGGAACGTCGTCCAACAGCGAGACGTCCAACGCGACGGGCGTCGACATCATGTTGCCCAAATCATCCTCGCCGACGATGTAGACGACGAACGAGCCACCCGCGCGTAAGTTTGTGATCGAGCGCGTCGTAATATCGTTTGCGGAGGCGTAAAACACGCCCGCTTCGCGAAACGTCTGTGTGGTGCCGATGAGAGAGGACTGCGCCTTTATCTGTTGTCCCGTCGGCGTCGGCGCCGTCGCACGCGTCCCCTCGTACACGACGTAATATGCGTACCCTCTCTCGTTCAATCCGACGTTGATGTCGAACGACACGTTTTTTACGTTCGTCGCGATCGGGTACCCGGTCAAGAATCTCGGCGCGTCTTGTTCCGGCGTCGGCGGCGGCGCCGGCGGAGGCGACGGCGGAGGCGGACTCGCGAGCGTCGGCGGCGGCGACGGCGGAGGCGGTGAGGGCGGCGACGGCGGAGGCGGCGGAAATGGCGGCGCGGGGGACGTGCTCACATCCATCGACGACACCGCGGTCGGTCTGTTCCCGATGGTATCCACGGCGACGTAAAACGCCGTGTACTCGCCGCCGAGCACCAATCCCACCGAACCCGTCGTGTCGATGGTGCGCGGCGCTCCCTTGATCAATTGCATGCTCCCGCTCGACATCGCGAGCGATCCCGTGACGTTAAGTCCGGAGATTACCTGCGCCACGCTCGGCGCCGGCGTATTCCTCGGCTGTAACACGTAATACAGCGTCCCGTCCTCGTCTCGAAGCGACGCCGTGAGCGAAATCTCGTCGCCGTTGGGCGAATACGTAAACGACGCCACGATCGGTGCCGTCTCGTCCGACGTCGTGAACGTCTGCGTCTGCACCGTGCTCTGTAACGTCGGCGTCGCGCCCGCACTCTCCGCCACCGACGACACGAAATACTCCGTCTTCTCTCGCAATCCCGTGACGACGACGCTCGCCTCGACGTTCGCCGCCGTCGTCGAAAACGAACCCGCGCGCGTCACCGCTCCACCCCCGGGTTCCACCCCCGCTCGCACGTCCGTCGCGCTCATGTACGACGTCAGTGGTCCCTCTCGAACGACGTAATACACCGTTCCCACCGCGTCCATGGCGTGCGCCAACTCAAACGACGTCGCGCCCACCGCGCGCGTCTTCGGATAGCCGCTCGCGTCTCTCGGCGCCCCGTTCGCGCCCGTCTGCGTCAACCGACGCGCGGGAGCTCGCGGCGCGGTTCGAAACAAACCGTCCCGGTGCGCCGTTCGTGACGTCGACGGAGCGCTCGCGTCGTCCGCGTCGTCGCTCGTCGCGCGCGTCCCGAACGCACCAACCGTCACACGACTCGCGCGCGCGAATCCACACGCCCACGCACCCACCGCGCACGTCGCGAGGACGCGCGCGAGGGAAACGAGCGATAACGACGTTCTCGACGCGCGCCGCGCGCGCGCGCGCGAGCGAGGCATCGCGTCGTCGTCGGGCGCGGTGTCCCGAGCGCGCGTCCCCGCGGCTCAAACGTCTGGTTAGGCTAAAGATAAATTTTTGCGATCGGACACACGATACGTATTGCAAAGATCTATATACGAGAGATATTTTAGCCGCCGGGGACCGCGACGACGCGGCACATGTCGACGCGCGCCGACGCACGCGCATGTCGACGACGCGAAACGACGCCGCGCGTCGCGCGCAACCACGTCGCGCGCGCGTTCGAGGACTTCAAGCGCACGGCGCGCGACGAGACGCGCCCGGAAACGGTGACGAGGGAAAGGCACCACGTGGTGAGAATCGACGTCGACGCGATTCGACCGGCCGGGACGCGCGCGATGGACGCGATGTCGACCGATCGCGGGCGAGACGCGCGTGGTCGCGTTTTTCGTCGCGCGCGATGGCGTGTTCGGTCGCGCTCGCGGTCGTTTTTGGATGGACGGTGGACGCGAGCGACGACGCGGGACAACGCATGAACGCCGCGACGAGACTCGTCGTCGGAGGCGCCGCGGTTCGACGAACGGTGGAGGTTCGAGACGAGAAAGAGTTTTACTTCGACGTGCAGACGTCCGGTGCGGATGTGGTGGTGGAGCTGTGGCGAGACACGGGGATACCGATCGTGTATTTAGAGAAGGAGGACGCGCAGTGGTCGCGACTGGTGGACGCGTTTCCGGTGGCGGGCAAATCGGACACGTGGTCGGATTTCCCGCTACCGGGTGCGGCGCCGTACGGAACGTACGGGTCGTACGGGTACCTGAGCGATCACAGGACGATGAAGATCGTCGGCGCGGACGCGGGACGGTATTGGTTGAAGATTACCAACGTGCAAGAGGTGTCCCGAGCGACGGGCACGGTGACGTACTCGAAGCCCGCGAGGTTCGATCTCAAGGTTCGATCGACGGATGACGGCGTGACGAGCGCGCCGTTGTGTGCGTGGAATTGTTCTGGTCTCGGGACGTGCGAACTGAGCGGGTCATCGTCGGGCGATAACACGCGGTGCGTGTGCGACGCCGCCGTCGCCGTCGGTGGCGCGACGCCCTTTGGGAGCACGTGCGGCGACACGTACGTCGATTACACCACGATGAGCTCGACATTTGCGACGAACCACGTGCCAGAAGGAAGGTTCTTCTACACGTCGCACGATTTATGGAACGGAGTGCCCGGTGTGAGAGAGAAGGGCGCCGACGTGACGGTATATTGGGAGGGCGGCGGCGATCCGTTATTTCTCTTCAAGGCTGGCGCGCCGCCGACGCTCACCGATTACGACGATGGACTCGATAGGATGTACGTGGGCGCAAATACGAAAACTATACGCACCGTGACACCGGGCACGGTGTACTACTTTGGTGTGTTTAATCGGAAATTAGAAGCCAGGAGCCCGTGCGCGTTCAGAATCGCCCTCGGCCCGGGATCGGACGTCGACGGGATCAAGGCGCCGACGATCGTGTCCATGGCTCTGGTGCTGTTGGTGGGGATATCGTTCTGTTTCATCGTCGCCGTCATCAAGCGCTTCTTTTACAGGCGGTACCTGAGACAATTCAGAGAACAGAGAGTGCAACAACTCTCGATGGAGGAGCTCGCTCGACGAAGAGACTCGCCGCAATCCGTGGGGACGCCGCAGGACGTCATGGCGGGGCTCGAGGTGATTGAATATCAACACGCGCTCAAAGACGGCGTCCTGAGCGGGCAAGACCCGACGTGCACCATTTGCCTGGACGATTACGCGCAAGGGGAGAAGTTGCGACTTTTCCCGCACTGTAAACACATCTTTCATCAAGAGTGCGCCGATTTATGGCTGCAAACGAGTTCGACGTGTCCAAACTGTAGATGTTCCGTCATGCCGAACGATGACGAAGAGGCGAACGCGAGCGTTCCACCGTCGGGGGCGCAGCAAGCGTCGATGACGCCCATGTCTCCGGGCGCGCGCGTCGAATTGGTGACGTTTCCGATGTTCTCTCCGTCGTCCCAGGGCGCGCCGCCGCGAGTAACGTTTATTCAACCACCGCACTTTGCGCGCGGGAACTATGATAGAAATGATGAAAATTATTACCCCGCCGTCTGAAACGAACGATGAAGTCACGTGTTATTTGTAAAGTACAGTATATGTTTCATTCCATCATCGTAATCGTAAGCAATCTTTCGCGCTTCGTTTGTTTCGCGTCGTCGTCATTTCAGTCAATGAATCGCGTCGACGCGCGCGTCACGTCAACGTGAGGCGACGAAACGATTTCTTCAATCGATCCATCAGCCGCGGTTTCTTCGACGATGAAGACGCCGACGATGACGCCGACGACGGAGACTTCAACCACGGATGTTTGGACACCTCGCGAAGTCGAATTCTCTTCTTCGGATCGATTTCGAGCATGCGTTCCATCAAATCGTGCACCTCTCTCGACGCCGATCGAGGAAGTTTCGGATAGTTTGCGGATAAAATGTTTTGCAACGTCGCCTTGACGTTTTTCGGACGCTCCCTCGATTGAAAAGGATATCGACCCGTCAGCATGATGTACAGAAAAACTCCCGCCGACCACACGTCGCACGCCGTCGCGTCGTACTTTTCCCGTTTGGGCTTCCCATCGGCGTCCGTCTTGTCCAACAACTCTGGCGCCATGTAATCCGGCGTGCCGATCGCGCGCGTGTTCGCGCTCTCTAATCCTTTCGCCAATCCAAAGTCAATCAACTTGAGCCCCTCTTTCCCCACGACGGCGTTCTCCGGTTTCACGTCTCGATGACAAAACCCGTGATCGTGAATCGTCTTGATCGCCTCGACGAGCTGCGCGAACAACGTCTTCGCCTCGGATTCACACAAACTCCCCCCGCGCGCGTTGATGTGATCCAACACGTCCGATCCATCGCACAACTCGAACACGAGCACGAGCAACGTTTCGTCTCTGCGCACCACGTTCAACAATCGCACCACCCTCGTCCTCGACCGCGTGTCCGCTCCTCGCGTCGAATCCATCAATCTCGTCGAATACTTGATCTCTCGCTTCACCGCTCTCAACGGCACGCGCATCGACGCGTTCTCCGACACGTCCACGCACTTCAACGCCACCGCCTCGCCGCTCTCGGAGTCCTCGCCTCGATACACCACCGCCGTGCCCCCGCGATTGATCATCTCGCCCACGACGTACCGCCCGTTCGCCCCCAACCGCGTCCCCGCGCGCAAATCATTCGCCGCCACCATCACCACCGCCACCACCGCCGCGTCCGTCGGCGCTCTCGACGAATCGAACGCGATCACGAAAACGATGCACGATCGAATCGAATCGAATCGAATCGAATCCTTCCTCGGGGATGCGCGCACCTTCTCGACGACGACGACGACGACGACGACGATACAAAAAAAGCGTCGCACACTCCCGTCTTCACGACGCGCGCGCGCACGCACATCGATCGATCAATCACTCGACACGATCCCTCGTCGCGTCGTCCGAGAGAGAACGTGATAAAACATGCAAAAAACGTCGATCGACGTCACCGCGCCGATCGACGTCACCGCGCGCGACGGACGCGACGCGACGCGCGGCGACGGTTCCGTCACCTCCGCGCGCGTCGAACGCGGGCGTCGACGACGACGACGACGGTCGATCGGTCGGTTAATTGATCGATTCATTGATTCATTGATTGATTCGTGCGAATCGCAGCGAATCGCAGCGATTGGCGCGCGGTCATTCGTCGACGCGCGTCGACGCGCGCGCGTGGATGCGGGACGCGGTGTATCACGGTGGGGAGGGGGAGACGAGGCGCGGTGGGGAGGATGGGGGCGGCGACGACGACGGTGGCGACGACGACGGCGGCGTGGGGAAACCTGGGGTGGGTGGTGACGACGCGCGTCGATCGGTGGCGACGACGGTGACGACGATGCGTGCGAACGGAGGGGTGGCGCCGCCGACGACGGCGCCTCGGTTGGCGACGGCGCGGACGTACGAGACGCGACCGGCGGAGGGAACGCCGGTGGATGGACGCGGGGTTGGCGCGGCGACGATTGCGACGCCGAACGGGACGTTTACGTTCGTCACGCCGTCGATGATGCTGTTCGGAGGGGATCGAGGGGAGGCGTCGCGAGAGGCGCTCGAGCGCGAACTCGCGCGCGAATTCGGTGAACCGACGAGCGAGTTACCGGCGGACGTGGAGACGTTGGTGTACGCGAGACGGTTTAGTCGCGTCGTGCGTCTGTTCGCCGTGGTGGACATGGTGTTTTGCGTGTTACACGCCCTCGTGGGGAACGGTTTCACGGCGTTGATGATCGTCGGGCCTCTGTGCGGTTTCGTCGGCGCGCGCATGTACAGTCCGGGAGCCGTCGCGGCGTACGTGCTGTTTTGTACGCTCAACATCGTGTGGAAAGGGGTCGGGTTCATCTACGTGAACGACGTCACGGCGCGCGCGTTGACGCTCATCTCCATCTTACTCTCCATGTACGTCACGCGTTTGGTGGGGAAATTTTACGCCATTCTCGCGTCCATTCCGCGCGAGGGACAAATCTTGCTTCGACAGTTGGATTGGGCGAGCGAGATGCTTCGTTAATTGTACAGACATTGTTGTTAAAATCAATCGCGCGGCGGCTTCGGTGACGGCGACGGGTGTAATAATTCTAGAAACAGACGCTGTTAAAAAGCAATCACGCGGCGGCGGACGCGCGTCCGCGAAGACTCTTCCAATACGCCTTCACCTCGTCCCTCGCGTTCGGTCGACCCTCGCCACCGCAAAAGTTCTCCGTGTCTCTCCCGGGCGGCACGGCGCACGCGCACGCGCCGTGCTTTTTTTTAACCTTTTTAACGCGTTTCAACACGAACCAGTTTCGCGGACCCGTCTTCGAGGACGTCCCGTCCTTGGACTCGACGAGGGATAAGAATGCGTCGGAATCTTCAACCCATCCGTGCGCGCAAAACGTATCCATCCACCACCGTCTCGACTTGAAACGGTCGTCGTCGGCACCGACGCCGCCGCCGCCGCGCCCGTCGAGCGTCCTCCGCGTCGCGAACACCATCCTCGCCCCGTACTTGGCCACCCGAGTCGCCTCGTTGACGACCGGATCGACGTTTTCTCTCGTCGCCTTGGCGCGTATCTTCCCGAACACCTCGAACGCGAGCACGTAATCGAAAAACCCGCGCTTGAACGGAAGCGTTCGAAGCGGCGCCGACGCCACGACGCCCGACGCCAACAACTCCTCGGCGCCGTCCCGCACGTTCCCCATCCTCGGGTCCACCCCCACGACGTCCAAACCCTCTTCACGCAACGACCGAAGATATTTTCCGCCTCCACACGCCAACTCCACCCCCCGCGCGCGCTTTCCCGACCTCTTCGCGACGGCGCGCACGAGTTCTCGCGCCGCCTCGCACGCCTCGCACGCGCCGTCCACCTCCTCCGCCGACGCCGCGTCCGACGCGGACGCGTCCGACGGGGACGAGAGCCCGAACGAATCCAACCACCGCGCGCTCGGCGCCGGAGGTGCGCGACGACGCACGCCGTCCTCGTCGACAAAAGATCCGTCATCATAATCACCGCGCGTTCCCATCATCCATCGTCGTCCACACGCGAACACGCACGCGGCGCACAGGACGGCGAGGAGGACGTGCGTCGGTCGAACGCCGCGTCGGTGACGACCGACCGTGCGCACGAGCGCCATCGTCGTCTCGGTGGCACCTTGTGACGCGTCGTGGCGCATTCTTTCATCTTTTCACCAACCGTCACAGAACGACGACGACCCTCGACGACGACGACGACGCTCGACGACGCTCGACGACGCTCGACGATGACGACGCGCGCGTGGGATTTCCGCACCGTCGTCTTCACGCTCGCGTGCGCGACGACGCTCGCGAGCGGTGCGCTCGCGTTCGCATCGTCACTCGCGCCTCGAACGTGGTGGCTTCGCGGTCGCGCCGATGGATTCGTGCTCGTCTCGTTCGCCGCCTCGGTCGGCGCGTTCGCGTATCGCATCGCGTACACGATCGCGCCGTCCCTGCGCGCGCGGGACGTACGCGGCGCGTGGCGCGTCGCGCGCGAGCAAACCGGGACGAATGGTTTTCAATTGTGCGTCTACGCGTCGTTGGCGTTGAACTCGACGGCGCCTCGATCGAACGCGACGCCGGCGTTGGTGCCGCTGATGATTTTGTCCTTTTATCAATTGGTGACGACGTTTGAGAAGATGTACGGCGGCGACGACGCGGCGGGAAAGCGAAAGAGCGCGTTGTGGACGACGTCGGGCGCGTCGCGCGCGTGCGCGGCGGCGAGGACGCAGATGGAGGGCGCGCTCGCGATTTGCGCGACGATGGAGATTTCGTTGCTCTCGACCATCGTCATCGATTTGGCGATGCCGAAGAGACGCAGCGTTAGTCGATTGATCGCGTACGTTTTTTGGTTGCGAACGCGCTATCACTGCAAAGACGCGACGGTCTATCGGATAAAATACACGACTGGGGACACGTCGAGGTACCATCGCGAGGCGTGGAACTTGTTGGATGAAAAGCTCGCGCGTCGGGTGCCCGGCGTTCGACGCGCGTTGATCCCGCTCGCGACGTGGTTCACGACGTCGTCCTCGTAAGTGATCGTTTTCTCTCCTAGTCTCGTTGCTGTAGCGCTAAAATCCTCATAGGTATTAAAAGTAACGTATCAATACCTCGGCGGCACTCTGCACGCGCCGATTTCCTTGGCGGCGGCGTCGAAACCGGGAAACATCATAAACTGCGGTGAAATCCCGGTTTGATCTATGTCGACGAGACCCGGAGTGACGTACTTACCCACGGTTAACACCACGCCGCTCAGATCGCTGAGTTCGTACACGCTCTGAATCAAACCTTTACCGTACGTCTTGCTTCCGACGACGACGGCGCGGCAGTTATCCTTGAGCGCACCCGTTAAAATTTCACTCGCCGACGCGCTTCGACCGTTGACGAGAACGACGAGAGGAACGTCCGCGCTCACCATCGGTTCGCTATTGGTGTTTGTGATGGCTTTGAGCTTGGTGGGGAGATTGGAATCGGAACCGTTTCTCGCCGTCTTAGTCGCCGAGACGTCGGTGTCGCGCTTGGCGCCGCCGGCGACGACGCGTCCCTCGGTGTACGCGATGGTGGCGTCGGGAGGAAGGAACAAACGCGCAATCTCCACGCCGGCTTGGACGAGTCCGCCGGGATTATCCCGGAGATCCAATATATACGCGTCCGCGCCTTGTCGTCGCAAATCCGTCACAGCCTTGGCGATGTCTCGCTCCGCCAGCGAGTTGAACTCCTTCAACCTAATGTACCCGACGTGTCCACCCTCGAGACGCATGCTCACCGGACTCTTCGGCGACGCGTAGTCGTCGTCGCGAACGAGCGATACGTTTCTCGGACCTTCCTCCCCCGCACGCGCGATGGTGAGTTCGACGTTTTTACCCTTGGTTTCCTGAATGAGAGACGACACCTGAAACGCGCTCATCCCTCGCACTTTTTCACCATTCACGGCGACGATTTCATCCTCTTGCTCGATCCCAGCCTTCATGGCGCTCGAATCGAGCACCATCCCCAACACGCGCACGCGTTCGGGATCGTCCGCGTCCTCGGCGATGTTCAACCCGACGCCGGTGATGTCGTATTTCAACATTGCCGTAAACCGCTCGGGATCGACGAATCGAGTAAACTTATCGCCGAGCGTCCCGAGCATGGACCTGATCATCTCGTACGCCTCCTCGCGACTTTCCGGCGGATTCGTCTCGTGCGCCGCCTTAATGGCGAGCCACGCCTCGCGATCGAACCCATCCGATTCGGATTTTCTCGCCGGGAGGAAATTTTCATTCACCAAATCCCACGCCTCCTCCAGCACGGTGACGTCCGTCACCTCCTCGCTCGCCTCGACCTCGTTCGCCGTCTCCGCGATCTCACGCACGCGTTCGATCGCCGACACACCGCGGTCTACATCGACGCCCGTCATCCCGTTCGCCTCGGCGTTCGCCGCCCCCGCGTGCGTCGCCGCCGCCGCCGCCGCCGCCACCGCCGCCGCCGCCGCCGCCGCGCGCGTTCGCGTCCCGATCGCGCGCGCCGTCTCCACCGCGCGTCTCACGACCACCGCGAGCGCATCACCACCACTCGTCTCGTCCGTCGCCGTCGTCGTCGGCGTCGGCGCCCCGTCGTCGTCGGCGCCTCTCGAACGCACGGCGCGCGCGGGACACCGCGCGGCGCGATGCGACCGCGTTCGGGACGTCGCGCGAGACGACGTCGCGCGCGGTGACGCCGCGGGCGACCGTCCCATGCCTCGCGTCCATCGCATGGTGACTCGAACGCGACGCGACGACGCGTCCGTCGCGCGAGGGAACGAATGAGGAGGATTCGAGCGACTCTTCACTAGTATTTACTGTTTGGGTTTCGAGGAGCGACGGTCTCTCCACGCGAAGAACCCGCAATCGCACGATGGATTATCTCTCGGACCGGCGGGTCGCGGGCAACAAAAGAAGACGCGACCGTAGTTGGGGCTGTCGCGCTTTTGGACGGCGCGCGCTTTGCAGACGTCGCCGTGCGCGCATCGAGGCGGCGCCATTTTGGCGAACGCGCGCGTCCATTCGTCGACGGCGTGTGATTTCGCGGTGGTGGTGGGTGGCGCGACGGTGTCTGTCGTCGTCGTCGTCGGTGGCGGTGGCGGTGTCTCTCGGTGGTTCGGTTTCGGATCTCGAACGGCGAAGAAATCTTTCATCGTCGGCTCGGCAGCTTTGCGTTTTTTCGGCGGCGGCACCGATTTCGCGCGAGACGCGCGCTCCAAGTACTCGAGCGTCGACCCGGCCGTAGATTTTGAGACGCGTTCGGTCGCGGTGAACGCGTCTGTTATCGTCGTTTGACGTCCCGGATAGAGCGCGGACAGGGCGAGCGAGGGCGGCGTTTGGTCCGGTCGTCGTCGCCGCCACATCGGCGACTGCAATCGAAGAAACACCGGCGCGTGGTCGCTTCCCTCGAAATGTCGCGCGACGCCGACGCGTTCGACGTGCGCCATCGAAATCTCTCGGTCGCACAAAAAGTAATCGATCCTGGATCCGTAATTGTGCAACTGCGCGCCGCTCGCGACGTTCCAACACGTGTACACGTCGACGCTCTTTGGATGCGCCTCGCGAAACGCGTCTCGAAAGCCGCCGCCGCCGTCGTCGAGCATGCGCGCCATCCACTCGCGCGATGGGTTCCGAGGTTCAACGCCCACGCCCACACCTTTTTCGTGCGCGCGATCGCGCTTCCACGACGGCGCTATGTTCCAATCGCCGCATAGGACGACGGCGCGTCCGCGTCTTCTCAGACTCGCGCATCGCTCCTCGAGCGCGCGCAAGAAATCCGCTTTAAACGCCGCGCGATCCGCCGTTTTATCGTCGTTCGCGGGATCTCCGAACACAGCGGGTACGTACACCGTGCACAACACGAAGGCGTCGAAATCAACCCACAGCGCGCGTCCCTCATCGTCCAACTCCTCGCCGCGTCTTCGATTCGTCGCCATCGGCGGCGTCTCTCCCGGCCACATCGACGACGACGCGTTCGCGCGCATTCGCGTCCCACACACGCCCTCCTCGATCGCGAGCGGACACAACCCATCCGAACGCCAATACACCGCCACGCCCGCGTACCCAGATTTTGATTTCGCGCGACACGTCGAGTGCGCGCCGTCCCACCCGTCGGCTCTCGATAATCGCTCGACGTCGCCGCCGTTGAGTTTCGTCTCTTGGAAACACACCACGCCGACATCGTCGCCGAACGCGTGCAGTAACCCCGCGAGAGAGCCGTATCCGGACGCGCGCGTGACGCCGTGTTCGTCCGGTCCGGTGGATCGCGTCGCCGCGCGATGAGATTCGGTCAAGACGCGCAACCCGCGAAGTCCGCAATTCCAACTGACGCACGTTCGTCGTTCGCCGTCGCGCGCGGACGTCGACGGCGACGCGGTGGAGCGACGCGGGAAGTCGTGGGGGTCGTGGGGTGGTATCTGTGACGTCATCGCGCGCGCGACGACGCGCGAGAGGGACGCGGTCGCGCGCGGATGAGTGCCGATTGGTGCCGGCTTTTTTGTGTTCTCGCAGAGGGCGCGAGGCGGTTGGTTCATTCATTCATTCATTCGTTCGTTCGTTCGCTTACAAGACGTGTTTCACCCAGGGCATGTCGCACGCGTCGTTTTCGCAATTTTCCACGAGCGCGAACGTGATGTCCGCGACGGGCACCGAGAGTGAAATTTGTTGAAGGTTGCGTCTCGCCGAGGCGTCCGTCACGATTAAGTGCGTCGAGCGTAAACTCGAGGCGATGCGCACGCCGCTTCCGATGGGTGGTTCTGCCACGTTGACGCGCGGATCCTTACACATGACTTTTTGCATCTCCATGACGCTTCCCATGTCGACCGTCGTCGTGCCCGCGCGTTGAAGCGTCTTGACCAAGGCGACGAGAAACAGACGTTCATAAAAGCTCGCCGAGAGGATGAGCTTCATGTGCGGACCCTCAAACATTTCGCTCTGCGCCTGACGAACGTCCTCCATGGTGACTTTTTCGGTGCGAGCCTTAGCGCGCGCTTCGGCGCCGACCGCGCTCGTCGTCGTCGCGCCGTTCGCGGGTTGGCAAATGGTGGTGACTTTTTCGACGTTGATGCGCGCCTCCGCCACCTCGGCGGCGCGACGCGCGAGTTCGAGCGCGCGACGCGCGTCGCCGTTCACCGACGCCACTTTTCTGCAAATCAAATCCAAAGTCGACGGTGCGTACGCGTCGCTGCAGCCCTCGACACTCTCGAGACGAGAGGTGACGATTTTCTTCAGTTGTTCCCACGAGTACGGCGCGAACGCCGCGCGATTGCTCCCCAAACGAGACGCGATGCGAGGAAGCATGCGCTCGGGAACGTCGAGCGTGTTGGCGATGCCGATGACGACGAGTCGACTCTTCTTGTGCGTCGGCCAATCGAAGATGTTGTACAAGACGTCCTGACGCTGCGTGACGAGTAAATCGAGCTCATCGACAATCAACACCGTCACGCGACCGTCGCTTCCTTTCCCGTCTTTGAAGCGCTTCTCCAAGACGATGCTCGCTTTTTCGGGGCTAAACTTTTGTCCCATGAGTTCCTCGGCGATCGTGCTGTACGCGTGCTTGGGCGTCTGTAAACGCAGCGCATTGAGTTCGACGTGATTGAATTTCGGAATCGCACCCGTGCGCGCCTGTGAACGAAGAACGCGAATGATTTCTCGCACCGTCGCCGTCTTTCCCGTGCCGGGAACGCCGGAAATGTACAGACACTTGCCCGCGCTGTCGGCGCCCGCAACGATGGCTTCGTGCACGAAATCGTACACTTGTTTCCGCTCGCGCTCTCGACACGGTAACGTCGCCGGCGTCGACGCGAGCGATAACACCGCTCTCACACCGCCGAGCACGGTGGAGGGATGCTTACGACCTCGACCGAGGGCGCTTCCTCCAAACGCGGTGATGTCCAACTGCGCCGCCGCGTTCTCGGCGCGATGACGCGCCGTGAGCGCGGCGAGTCGACCTCTCGTCGACGTCTTCTGAGTCTTCTTCTTTTTCCCATTCCACTCGTCGTCCTCAGCCTCCTCCGTCCAATCTAATTCGTTATCGAACCTCTCGTCGTCGCTAAACTCGTCCTCCTCTCCCCACTCGCCTCGACGCTTGAAGCGTTGAAACGCGGCGTCGTACGTGTACTCGCACACGTACGTATCGTGACTCGCGTCCTCCTCGTCTCGAAACTCTCGAGGCGTGCACACTTTAGCGACTCGAAACAGACACTCCACGGGATTAATGTCCACCGTGTGCGTCAGAAACACCTCTCGTCGCTGTTGAATCGGTTGTCGACCCATGTGCGTCTCCTCGGGCATTGCGTACCATCGAGCCGCAAAGTGATACTCGCCGTTCTCCTCCCAGATGTGTTCTATGCGCGCCATGTGAAGACGACCAGCCATGAATTCCGTGCACGCCGTGCGCGTCGAGCTCTCGATGCGCGGCACGGAACTCGCCGCCTCTCCGCCTCGCGTGCACAGCGGACAGTGCCAATCGTTGTCGGGCACACGCGTCAACGGCGGTTTGAGACAACACAGGTGCCACCCGCTCAGACACGTGTCGCACTCGAGCATGGGTCTGTCCGCGTCAGGAGCCTCTCCGCACACCATGCACGGCACGTCCTCGTCCTCTTCAAAGTCGACAGTCTTTTCGTTGACAACGTACGCGCTGTCGCCGACGCGGAAAATCTCCCCTTCGAGATTAATCATCTTCCAATATTTCCGTTTCGGCGGTCGGTCCTGCGCGCCCGATTTCTTCTTTCCCTTGCTCGTCGTCTTTGACGTCGTCGTCATCTTCTCGCGCGCCTTGTCGCTCGCCTTTTCCTTGGCCGGGACGGCGCTCGTCGCCGTCGGCGCCGCCGCGCGACTCTTCTTCTTCTTCTTCTTCTCCTTCTTTTCCTTCTCCTTCTCCTTCTCCTTCGCCGCTGCCTCCGCCGCCGCGTCCGCCGCGCTCGCACCCATCATCCGTCGATTCAAAACCTCCGCAAAAGCCGCGTTATACGCCTTCTTCTTCTTCTTTTTCTTTTTCCCGTCGCCTCCCCCGTCGCCTCGCGTCGTCCCGCTCGCCGCCCCCGCGCCCGCGTCCCCTCCCCTCTCCCGTTTTCTCACCACCGGCCTCGAACCATCCTCCGCGGCGTAAATCTTCGCGCGCGTCGCCTCTCGCCCGTCCGTTCGCGCCCGTCCGTTCGCGCCACCATCCCTCGTCGACGCGCGCGTCGCTCGACGTTCCGTCGTCGTCATGACGGCCACGATTTCAATCGAGCGAGATGTCGATGTGTGCGCGCGCGTCGCGATGCGATCCCTCCCTCGCGCGTCCCCCTTTCGAGCTCTCTCGCGCCTACGCTCGATCGACGTCCGTCTTTTCGCGGCGAACGCGCGAGAACGCCGACGACGCCGACGCGCGATCGAGTGTGTCGTTCGCCGTTCATCTGTCGTCGCGTGTTTTCAAAAAATGAATAAAATGACACGCGAGTGCGAACGACGTTCGCAGACGCCGACGCGCGACGTCGAGGACCGAACGCGCGAGCGAGCGAGCGCGCGACGCGCATGTCGTCGTCGACGCGCGCCGCGATCGTCTCGCTCGCGCGCGCGATCGAGGGACCGCGTGGGGGACGACGACGAGGGAGGCGCGCGACGGCGGGGCGCGCGCGCGAGCGAGGACGAGGATCGACGCCGCGCGCGGTGGACGAACGCGACGGGGCGGGGCGCGTCGACCGCGCGTCCGAGTCGTCGTCCGAGTCGTCCGAGACGTCGTCCGAGTCGTTCGTCGAGGCGGTGACGACGGATGCGCGTGACGAGGAGGGTGAACGGTTGGTTTGTTTTTTACGCCGGGCGTGCGCGACGGCGGGGAAGGATGGGAACCGGGCGGAGGACGTGGCGGCGAGACTGCGAGAACAGTGGTTTGAGACGGTGGAGGACGTGTTGGAGATGACGGTGGAGGACGCGAGGGCGGTGGGGATGCCGATGCGGTTGTGGCGGGCGTGCGCGGAGACGGCGGCGGCGGAGGCGGCGGAGGCTCGAGGCGAAGACGACGACGACGACGACGACGACGACGACGAGGGGCGACGCGAGACGCACGCGGGAGCGGTGACGAGCGATGAGGGCGCGGAGGAGGAATCGAGCGCGTGGATCGGAGGTGAACTTCCCGGGGAGGGTGAACGCGTGCCCGCGTTGGAGAGACCGAGCGGGTTTCAGACGACGCCGTTGGCGGACGTACGAGTGACGCAGAGAAAACGGTTGAAACCGTTCAGTCTGCGCGGCGAGGAGGTGACGAAGAGTTTACAAGATGAATTAGACGGTCTCGTTCGCGATTTGACGAGTCGACGGGTGCGCGGTGGACGCGCGCCCGTGCGAGAGCGGACGGCGTCGAATCACGTCGCCGTGGCCAAACAATTCATGGGCTGGCTCGCGAGAGAGTCCGAGCACGCGATGGAGTTCGCGACGCCGACGGACGACGGTGTCGTCGTTTTGAAGCCCGGTGTGTCGCTGCGCGACGTGTTCCCCTCGCGCGAGTCTTCGGGGGCGCAGTACGCCATCGAGTACGTGCAGTGGTTGGTGGACGTTCGCGGAATCAAGTCGACGACGGAGGATTTCCAGCTCCGTTCGCTCGTCGCGTTGGCCAAGTGGGTGCACGATCACGCCGACGACGACGGTATCGCGCCGCCGTGCGTGCAAGAGCTCATTCGCGTGCAAAGAAGCGCGAGAGATCGAGCGAAAAACGCGCCGCACGCGGCGGACGACGACAGAAAATGGCTCGAGTGGGATCAATATTTAGCCCTCGTTGAGCACCTCAAGCTCGAGTGCGCGCCCTTGGAGGCGTCGGGGAAAGAGCGTTCCGCGCGAGACGTGGCGATGAGCGTGCAGCGGTACCTCTTATTCGCCATCTTGGCGTGCATTCCCGACAGACAGCGCACGCTTCGCGAATTGCAGTTGAACAAGACGCTCTTTCGAGACGCCTCGAGCGGCACGTGGATGGTTCGTCACGGACCCGACGATTACAAGACGGGCGGCGCGTACGGCGAGCGTCCCGCGCTCGTCATCGATCCCAGGGTCTACCCCGCCCTCGAGAGCTGGTTGAACGTCCACCGTTCAACGCTCTCGCCGACGCACGATTTCGTCTTTACGAGACCCAACGGCGCGCCCTGGTCCGTCTCCGAACTCAGTCGCACATTCTCCAGAACCGCGCTTCGATGCACGGGCCAAAAGACCAATCCGCACCTCATTCGCGACATGATCGTCACCCACGTCCGGTCGCAGGGCATAGCCAGCGACGCCGAGCTCGAGGCGTTGGCTCGTTTCATGGGCCACTCGAGCGCGATGCAAAAGAGCACCTACGACAGGCGCACGCAGCAGGAGCGCGTCAATCCCGCCCTCTCCCTCATGGCTAACGTCAACGCCGCCAAACGTCGACAATCGTCGTAACTCGTGACTCTTCCCGATGTCTTTATCACGCGATCGATCGATCCTTCGTGTAATACCGTTCCCGCCGTATGTATCGTCGATTCGCCCTCGAGTGACGCACCGACCGATCGACGCGCCATCCGATCCCCAATCGGTGACGCCGATTCACACATCGCGCGCGTCGATCCCGTCGACGACCGCCGATCGACGCACCGTCTCGTCGTCGTCGTCGTCGTCGTCGACGACCGATCGGATCGGTCGCGCGTCGTCGTCGTCGTCGTCGACCGAGGAGGCGCGCGGAACCCTTCATTCATTCATTCGTTCGGTCACTCATCCGTCCTCGCGACCGAACGCGTGACGCGCGAGGGGGATCCGATGACGGTCGATGACGCCGCGCGCATGGCGTTCGCGTTCGCCGTGTGTAAGGGGTACGTCGTGGAGGTGACGAAGAGGGACGGCTCGGTGGTGGAGGGCGTGTTCGAAGAGGCGCGGGGAGAGGGCGCGGCGGCGACGGCGACGATCCGGTACGCGTGGACGAAGCGGGACGCGGGTTCGGACGCGCGGGCGCAGAGAAAGAAACCGGAGGAGACGATGACGATACCGTTCGGTGATATCTCGTGCGTGCGAGCGAGAGACGTTGGGATGAGCGATTTGGCGGTGGGACCGAGCAGAATGAATGACGACTTCACCGACGGCGGCATCTCTCGAGGGGCGACTGGACAGAACCGTGAACTCGTCGCGTGGGCGCCGGAAGAGGGCGACGGCGCGGTGGGTATGACGCTCGAGGAGGAGGCGGCGGTGGGACAAGGGGCGAAGAGAGTGAGCGGCTCGACATGGGGGAAGAAGTCGGGACAGTGGGACCAGTTTTCAGCCAACAAGGAACTCTTCGGCGTCGACACAAAGTTTGACGAGTCTCTGTACACGACCAAGATCGAAAAGGGGAAGATGGGCATCACTGAAGCCGAGGCGGCGCGCATCGCGTACGAGATCCAAAACCAAGTGTCGGACAACCCGCACATGGCGGAGGAGCGAGGACAAAAAGCCATCGCCGATTACGACGAAGAGGAAAGATACTCATCCGTCTTGCCGTCCGAGCCGGCCGCTCCGAAAGCGCCGGCGTGGGGCACCGGAAAGATTCCGAGCTCTGTCGCGCAGCACGCCGACAAAAAGTCGGAAGAGCCGAAGAAGGAGGAGAAACCCGTCGTCGACGCGTCGAAATCCAAGCTCAATCCGAACGCCGCATCCTTCTCTCTCAACGCGAAAGCGGCCGCGTTCGTGCCGTCGTTTAAGAAACCGGCGGCGCCTCAAGTGCCGCAGTCGGCGCCTCAGATGGTCATGTATCCGGGCTACCCGCAGATGCAGGGCCAAATGATGTACGTGCCCCAAATGCCGCCGCAGATGCGAGGCGTGATGCCCGGCATGCGGTACATGCCGCAACAAGGCATACACGCGGGTAACGGAGCGCCGCAAGCGACTCCCCCGCCCCACATGCCCCCGAATGAAGGGAAGTAGTGTAGTCTCACGACGACTCTTCTACGCTCCCTCGCGGCGGTACACACGCGTCGACCCGCGGACGCCGCCGACGCGCCGCGACCGCGACGTCGGTCGTCGCCGTGCGCGTCGCGCGCGTCACGAAACGTTACGTTTGTAGTGAGAACTTCGAATAACACTCATCCCACCACCGACCGATCGCCTCCTCGACGCGCCCGAATAGAATCAAGTCGAATCGAAGCGGACGTCCCCCGAAAAAGTGCGCGTCCAGTAACCACCCTCCACCGCAGACGGACGCTCGCGGATGCACTTGCGCGCCCTCACCGCGCTCGCGCGCGCGTCCGCGTCCGCGATCGTCGTTCGAACCCCCCGCGCCACCGCGCTCGACGTCTCTCGTCCCGCGCGCCGTCTCACCGTCACCGCCGCCGCGTCCCGACGAGACGATTCCATTCACAACCTCGACGCCCAATACGATTCGGAACCGGCGCCGTTCGTCGTCGTCAAGCGCGTGCGTCGAGACGACGTCGGGGCGTTGAGTGACATCTTTCTCTCCACGGGCGCGAGCTCGGTGTCGACGACGGACGCGGACCTGGGGACGCAAAATGAAAAGGAAATCTTCTCGAGCAATACATTCAAAGAGGCGGCGTCCGACGCGGAGACGTCGCGCGTGTGGGATTCGTGCGACGTGCAAGCGTATTTTCCCTCGCACGACGTCGCGAGACGGTCGATAGAGACGGCGGAGGAGATACTCGGCGTGACGCTGGACGTGACGCACGGGAGCAGTAAATCGAACGATTGGGTGCAGGTGGTGAAGGATAGCTTTACGCCGACGAAGATAACCGAGGGATTGTACATCGTTCCGGATTGGTGCGACAACGTCGATCCGTCCGCGGTGAACATCGTGCTCGAACCGGGAATCGCGTTCGGGACCGGTGAACACCCGACGACGCGAATGTGTCTGCGATGGTTGAAGGAAACGTTGGCGAGACGCGGCGAGACGGAGCTCGTCGTCGATTTCGGGTGCGGGTCGGGCGTGCTCGCCATCGGCGCGCTCGTGATGGGAGCGAAGCACGCCGTCGGCGTCGATTTGGCGGAACAGGCGGTGCAGAGTGCGATCGATAACGCGAAACTGAACGGTGTCGAGGATCGACTCGTGACGATGCTGGGCGACGGAACAGATGCCGGCACGCCGGGCGCGAACGCGCAGGCGGACATCGTCGTCGCCAATATTTTAATCGGTCCCGTGTTGGATTTAGAGGAACTCTTCGCGGGGTACTGTAAACCCGGAGGGAGCATCGCTTTGAGCGGCATATTGTTCAGCGAAGAACAGAGCGGTGCGGTCGTAGAAAAGTACTCAAAGCACTTCACTCAACTCGAAGTGTACGAAGAGGACGGTTGGGCTTGCGTACACGGAGTTCGTAATCACGAAAAAGTTTAAAAAAAAGTTCGAGCGTTCCGCGGTGAGAGTTTTCCCTCTCTGTGTTGTCAAATTGTAACATATCATACGTTTCCATACAAAAATGCGCGCGATTTCGCGCTCGCTCGCTCGCTACTCGTACACTTTTTAGTCATTTTTCTGGCCCGAGCCGCCGCCGCCGCCGCCGCACACCTCTTCGCCTTCTTCTTCGCTCTCGTCGCCGAGCATGAAAGCGTCCGACATTTTCGCGTTCTTCTGCATCGAGACGGTGGTACCCTTACTCACGCTCGGCGTACCTCCAATTCTATTGAACGTCCCCGGTTGACCCATGCGTGAACCGTTTTGCGCACTGCCGGTGATGTGCGAGGGACTCTCGGGACGATGTATGTGAGTGCCGTCGAGCATCGCTCGAGTGTCCATCGTGACGTTATCGCCAACGTTTTGAAACGGCGTGTACGCGTTGCCGAAGACGGCGCCGCTGATGGCACCATCGGTCTCGCCCTCCACCTCTCCACTCAAACCAAGACCGCCGCTCGCAATATAACCGGCGTTGGGATACGAATAGAGTTGTCCTCCTTGGGCGCTCGAAACACCACCTCCTTTCACGTTCATGGGCATCGTGCCCCAAGACACAACCCCGGGAGCGCCGATGAACGAAGAAGCGATGGCGCTGTTTCGTCTCGGCGTGAGAAGAGCGGCGGCGCGGCGTTGCTCGACTTCGCGAAGATCCGCGAGCAAGCCCGGGTCGTTCGGATTCTTCTCCAAAGCCTTTTGCAAGTCATGAATAGAAGTGCCGAAGTCTCCTTCCACCATCGCCGCGAGCGCGCGCGCTTTCAGCGCCGCCGGATTTTCTGGCTCTCGCGCGAGCGCGCGCGCCGCGAGTTCGCCCGCTCGCACGGGATCGCCTCGGCGTATGGCGCACGCGCTCGCCTCGAGCAAACACTCCATCTTCAACTGCGAATTGCGTTCGGATAATCCGCTCGGTTCCTCACTTTCAAACATTTCAATTTGGTCGACGAACCGTAACGCGTGTCCGTACGCTCTCTCGGCGGTGCCAAAATTTTCCAAGCGCTTGAAACTGTCGGCTCGCGCTTTGAGCTCGAGCGACGCCGTCTCGAGCGACTCTCGCGGCACGTCCCAAGGTTCTTGATTATCCCACGGCGTCGGTGCCGGTAAGATTAACTCTTTCGATTCAACCTCCGTGCCCGCGCCCGCACCCTCGACGGCGAGTAAACTACCCGCCGCTTTCACATTTCCTCCCTCGACTTCTTCGCTATTCCCCGGTCCCGAATCCGCGCGGCGTGCCTCACCCTCTCCTCGAGAGTGCGTCAATCTCTGCGCTTCGGTCGAGTCCACCGGTCGCGCGCGATCGTTCGACACGGCTGCGGTGTTCGAATCGCCCGCGCTGTTCGCGGGTCTCTGCGCTCCGTGCACCGTGCTCGAGCTCCCAGTGGCGCCGCCTCGGCCACCCACTCGACTTCTCGTCAAACCCGGTCCTCGCGCGGGAGTCTCCACCGCCCCCTCGCCACCGACGTCGACGACGACTCCGACGCCTCCGTTCGCCTCGTCCTCTCCCACTCTCCTCCCCGTGTGCGCCTGCGACGTCTCGAGCGAGTGCGTCGGCCTCGACGCCGCGCCGCTATCGCCGATGACGACGGCGTATCCCGGATTCTCCACCGACCGATCCATCGCCTCCGCGTCGATCGGCCGCTCTCTCGCGTCGTACGCGTCCATCGCGCGTCCTCGCGCCGCGTTCGCACCGCCACCCACCCCGACCGCGTCCTCGCTCGCGTCTCCCTCGCGCGCCTCCTCCGCCGCGCCCGTCGGCGAGCGCGGATCGTCCTCCGCCTCCTCTCGCATCGACCCCGACGTTCGCACCGCGCGCGCGAATTCACCTCCACATGATATTCCTCCCGTCACATCGCGTCGCGACGCCGTCCCACCGCCGTCCAACGTCATCATCGGGCTCACGTGCGTGTCGCCCTCGGAGACGGACGTCGTCGTCGTGGGCGTCGCCGCGAGCGCCCCCGTGGACCCTCCCGCGCTGAGCGGCATGACGAGACGACGAGACGGTCGTCCGATCGATCGCGTCCAGACGCGTCCGCGACGCCTGGAGCGCGGACGCCCCGGTGTGCCGCGACGATTCGCGCATCATGCTTTTTGAGCTCAAATTTCGCGTCTCGGGCGAGTCGGCGAGCGCGGGCGGGCCTCTTTCGGCGACGACGTGAAGACGACCGAGACGCGCGATCGATACACAGTGGGGAACAACAAAACGAACTAATAGTGTTACAGCTATCGAGTGAGGCTCGCGACGACCGATCGTGGCTAACGCGTCGCTGACGGATCGAGCGGGAACGCCTCTCGCGAGACGTCGCCGAACGCCAGCGCGCGCGCGACGCCGCCTCGACGTTTTACACCCGTCTCGTCGCTCGCGATGAGGCACGAGCGCCGACGCGTCGGTGAGGATACGTCCGTCATGTCCGCGTCGACGGATGTCGTCGTCGTCGAAAACGACGGCGTCGACGCGTCTCTCGCGAAACCCGCCGGCGTCGAGTTCGTCGAGTTCGTCGTCGTCGTCGAGTTCGTCGAGTTCGTCGAGTTCGTCGTCATCGGCTCACACTCCCGTCGCTTGGCCGATCGATCGTCCCACACCCCCACGCCCTCGACGTACGACGAGTTCCACCGTCCTCGTTTCATCGTCGTCGGATGCGTCGTCCACATCGTCCACAAAGGATTCGCGTTGACACTGACGACGACACTGACGACGACGACGACCGTCGTCTCCGACACCGACACACGACCGTCGTCTCCGACACCGACACGGAATCGTTCCCCGCCCGCCTTCACCGCGCGCTCGCCCGTCGCGCTCTCGCCAGTCACACACGACCGACCCGTCGTCATCCATCCATCCATCGTTTGAACACGCCACGGCGACCGACCGCGCGACGACGCGCCGCACACACGACGTCACCGATCGCGACCCTTCGTTCGGTTCGGTGTGCGCGCCTAGATGGGGAACCACACCCGACCCGATCGATCGATCGGTGGGTCGGTGGGTCGATCGATCGA
>Ga0181573_10001230_pt1 | contig 25609 bp, 18 predicted proteins | sample 101ome_25_FD_148643 | JGI IMG/M metagenome (GOLD analysis project Ga0181573, IMG submission 148643) | Coastal salt marsh microbial communities from the Groves Creek Marsh, Skidaway Island, Georgia - 101409BT metaG (spades assembly) | ecosystem: Environmental > Aquatic > Marine > Intertidal zone...
GAGGTGGTGATCGGCGCCCCCGTCCCCGTCCCCGACCGCGATGGGGGCGCCGATCACCACCTCGACCCGTTGCCGGTACGGCAACGGCGTGAACCCCCGCCCCCAAGCTACCATGGGCACAAATCTGAACATCTTGGAAAGCCGGACGAACACCCGCCTCGTCCAAGCCGTCGAAGGCGCGTCGTACAGCGGCCGCCAGTACGAGTACAGGTCGCTCTGGCCCACCCCAAACACGGGCACGATGCTCGCGCCGTGCTTCTTCGCCATCCGCACAAACCCCGTCCGACGTTTCAGATAGACGGCCTCGTTGTACCTGAGCGAGCGAGCGGGCGGGAGAGTCAGCGGGTGGGAGAGTCCGCGCGCGCGGCGTGCGACGTGCGAGTCGGTCGAGTCAATAACGAACGGCTGCATGACCAGACACCTGCGGGTTGGTTTGGTTTGGTTTGGTCGGAGGAACGGTGAGAGGGCATGGTGACGAGGACACGACAACAACGACAACAGCATCGGCGACGACAGCAAACGCACTCCGCGATACCGCCCGGGCATAAGACGATGCTCGTCTTCTCCTCGTCAAGCAGGCGATCGATTGACTCGCGGGACACGCTCCGGAGTCCCTGGCGAACGAACGAAGCGCGTAGCGCGAGTGAGAGGGTCAGGACTCACGGCGGTCGAGGTACCAATACCCACCAGCCAGTACCAAAGATTGCGCAGGATGGGCACCCAAAACACGGCGTCCGACGCCAGAATTGCCGCGTGGTCCAGCTGGGGGGGCAGGCCCAGCGTGGCCGGCTTGGCGACCGAGCCCGCAAAAATGCACATGATCAGCGGCAGCACGCCGTGCGGCTCGTACGCGATGATGTACGGCGGCCCTTTATTCTTCTTCTTCTTCTTCTCGTTGTTGTTGTTGTTCGTTTTCGTTTTCGTGTCGGTGCCCTCGTTGGTCGTCCCATTCGTTCGTTCCCTGGAGCCCTCCCGCTCCCCCTCCCGCGTCTCCTTCTCCTCCTCGTCGAGCCGGGTCCAGCTCTCGTGGAGCGTGACTTCCACCGGGAGGTACTCGATGAAGGCCGCAACGGACCGCTCGAGCAGCCACTCGACCGCGCGCGGGACCCTCGTCTCGAGCGGGACGAGCAGCGTGGCGAGCAAGAGGGCGAGCGAGACCGCCCCGGCCGCGGGCGCGAGGACGAGGAGCACGGCGGTCGTGAGGTACCACACGGCGACCAACGTCAACATCGTGAACCATATCGACACGAAGAAGGCAACGCGGGCCGAACGCAGCGCCGACCGGACCGCTTTCGAGGAGGCCATTCTTCTCGTTCCGTAACCACCGCTCGCTCTCAGTCAGCGCTCCCTCCCCGCCTCGTCAGGAACAGTCACGCGGTATCTGCCCGTCGTCGTCAAAGTCGTCGTCAAAGTCGTCGTCGTCGTCGTCGTCGTCGTCGTCGTCGTCGTCGTCGTCGTCGTCAGGAACAACAGCAGCACAGTCGCGCCCGATCGGAATCCGATGAGTGCGACGCGCCGAGCCGCTCGGGAAGAACAAAATCGATTTTGTGATCGATCACACGCACACACCACTGCCTCGCATATCAGCAGCAGCACGTGCGAGCGAATCATCACCAGCACCCGTGCGTCCGTGCGTCGTCGTCGCCAAAAAAGCGAGCAAACGACAGTATGGATGACGACTTGACGTTCGACTTCGAGTCGCAGCTGGAGCGTCCGGCGGTGCCGGCGGTGGCCGCGGCGCCCGCCCAGCCGGGCATGCCGGGCATGGCGGGCATGCCCGCGCAGGCCGCGGCCGGCATGCCGGCCCGACCCAGGAACTACAAGCAGACGGTGTGCACGTACTGGCTGCGGAACCTGTGCATGAAGGGCGACACGTGTGGCTTCCTGCACGAATTCAATCCTGACAAGATGCCCGTGTGCAAGAACCTGCTCAAGTACGGGCAGTGCAAGGAGGCCGACTGCCCCTACAAGCACACGACCGAGTCGATCAAGGAGTGCAACATGTACAAGCTCGGGTTCTGCATCTACGGGCCGGCTTGCCGGTTCAAACACACGCGACAAGTCGGTCCGCCTCCCGACCCGTCGCGTCTCGAGGCGTGCAAGCCGAAAGAGTATCGCAACATCAACATCGTGGCGAACCAGGCCAACGAGGGCATCCTGTCCGACCAGAGCGACCCGAGGTCGCTCACGGACGGCCAGGCCAACCAGACCCTCGCGCTCCCCGGATACGTCGATCCGTCGCTGCTCGCGAGCGTTGGGCAGCGCGACCTGCGCTACGGCTTCTAGGGGGGGGGGGCAACGCGGTGACGTTGACGATGACGATGCCACGGACACGCGAACGAACGAACGAACGACACATTGTATACCTGTATTTCTGTATTTCTGCATTTCGTCATTCCACCCGACGACGATCGATAAATAAACAAACAAACAAACTACTTTCCGCCGTATCCTCGGCCGTCGCCAAACTTGGTCACCACCGAGTCGAGCTCCGCGATGTCCGAGATGAGCTTCTCGAACGGCGGCGGTCCCTGCCCAGACGACCGAACGATGCCGTCGAGCTGGATCTGGGCGTAGACCTCGGTGGTGGCGCCCTCGGCGTCGATGCCCAGCTTGCCGATCCAGTCGCGCCACTCGTCGACGTCGTGCGGCAGCAGCTTCCACTTTTCCGACGGCTTCGACGACGACGACGACGCGCCCGCGGCCTCCGCCGCCGGAGAACCGAATCCCTTGCCGCCGAACGAGGCGTCCTCCTTGAGCAGCTGGATCTTCTCGTCCAGGTCGGTCTCGTTGAGCACCACGGGGATCACGACGATGCCCCGCTTGGTGAACATCGGCGCATACGTGGCCGCCTTTGCCATCGACTTCTTCACCTGTCCTTTGCTACCGGCTATGATGATGGGCCGATACATCCCACGGAACGCCGAGATTGGCACGGCCCGCTCGCCGTCCCTCGAGACGCACACCTGCAGCTGAGCGAGTTCCTCCTCCTTGGCCGCCTGCGAGATGTTCTTCTGCCTCGAGTCGAGCTCTCGTTTGAACAAAAAGCCAAGAACCGCGAGGCAAGCGACGTTGATGCCGAACGTCTGCGCGCTTTCCTGCAGGTCGTAGGCACCCCCGAAGGCGGCCACGAGGCGCGCCGTCGACACGATGCCGCCGAGCGCCGCGCCGGCGCTGAGACCTCCGAACAGAAACAACCGCACGAACTGGAACGGCGACGACGCCTCCGCGCGGAGTTTCGCGTACCCGTCGTTCCCGATGCCGCCGGAAACGCGGCCGAGGAGCTCGACCCACTCCCGCCGGTCGCGGAGCGGTCCGAGGTCTGGGTCCCGCAGGGCCACGACGAGCTTGACGTCGTAGTCGTTGATTGCCTTCTCGATCTGCGCGCACGCCTCCTTCCACCGCTTTAACTTGACGTAGGCGCAGGCAGAGTTGTAGACGGCTGCCCTGAGCTCGTCCTCCGTTGCCCCGGGCACCTTGGTGGCCCTGACGAAGAGATCAAGGGCCTTTTCCGCGTCACCCGCCCCGCTCTGAAACGTTTCAAGTCCCTGCTCGACCAGCGCCTCGGCGTCGCTCGCCCGGGAGACGAGGCGCGACATTTCTCGGGGATGTGGGGTCGTGAGGGATGGTCGTCGAACTCGGAGAGAGAGCACGCCACCCAGCGCCCGGGGGGCGCTATGCGGCACAGATCGGGAGGATCCGATGCTCCCTGTCGCCGTCGTCGACATGATGATGATGATGATGATGGTGGTAGTGGTGATTCGCTCTGGGTTTTTTTCGGGGACGACCTCGCTCGAGCGAGAGCCTCTCGCTCGGAGTCATCGCGCCCCGCGTCGGTTGAATTCCACACCCGCCTTCTCGAACAGCTGAGACAATGAGAGAACGAGAGACAATCGCGGTTACACAACGATGGTATTGCCGCGGAACTCGCGCAGCACCACGGGGACCGACGTCGGCGGGAGCGCCCCCACCTCCGTGATAACCACGCTGATGAAATCGCTGGCCGTCAGATCATAGACGATGTTCAACCGGTTCAGTTCGCTCGACGCGACGGAGCCGCCGTCGGGACAGACCAATTCGGGGTCTGCCAGCTCGTTGTTCATGATGCTGTCGAGCTGCACGCGTTCGTGGAACTTGTACGTCTCCGAGCAGATGATGACGGGCACGTGCGCCAGGGACGCCGACAGCGCGCACGCGGCCGTGCCCGCCCTAGACAGGACGGCGCCGTTGGACATGACGGCCGCCGCGCCGAGCATGACCTTGTTGGCCAGGTTCATGCCCGTCTCGAGGCTGTTGAAAAGCATGTACTCGCACGGAATGCCCACTCCCAGCAACTCGTTCAGCAGCACCTTGCCCTCGTACAACGGACTCGAATCGGCGACGACCACGCTGAACTTCTTGCCGGTGGCGGCCGCCAGCTTGAGCGTCTGCTCGACCGTGGACGAACGGGCATACGTGAGGATGATGTCACCGTCGCTGATCTTCTCCGCAGCCAGTCCGGCGAGGACCTGCTGCGCCACCAAGATCTTGTCCTGGGCGAACGTCGAGACAAACAGGCGCAGCTCGTCCCGCGCTTCTTCGTTCGACAGCGACGTCTGGGTCGCGAGGTGGCCCAGCTCGGCCTTGATGGACTTGACCACGTTACCAACGGCCGGAGACAGAGGTCGACACCGCACGAGGAACGAGACCATGTTTTTGACGGCGAGCGTAAACTCCCTGGTGAACGACTGGCCCTCCGACAGCTCGAACGAGGCGACCACCTCGCCGATCATCCGCAGGAACGCCAGGCTCCGGTTGTTGGTGCCGCGAAGGGACCCGTCCTGCATCTTCATGCCGAGCGCGAGACACGGAATCGGGATCGACTTCTCGGCCGCGACGGCCGCAATATCCTCGACGGAAAGCCGCTCGCGCATGGGCAGGTGGTCGAAGAACGCCAGGGTCGACAGCGAGGAGGACCCGCCGTGGGCAGCCGCAGCGGCCTCCTTCGATAACCTTCGCTCCACCGTCGCCGCGGATCCCTTTTGCTGGTGCTGGCCGTGGGGTTGCCCACCTCCCGCGTTGTTGTTCGCGTCCCCCTTTGCAGCGTTCCCCCCGCTGCCGCCTTTCTGTTGCTTTTGCTGTTGCTGCTGTTGCTCGGCCTTGGCCGCCCGCTGCGCCTCCTGGAGCGCCCGACGTTCTGCCTTTGTCATCTTCTTCTTCTCGGGGATCTCGTAGTGCTTTCCGTCCCCGCCGTCGGTTCTTCCCGGTTTTCCCTCTGCACCACCAGACTTCCCGCCATTCTCCGCGGCCACTTTCAGCTTCTGCTTGACCTCCTCCGCCCGCAGTAACTCTATGGCACGCTCTGACGCGGTCGTCAGGTCGCGGTCGTCCGGCCCAGGTGCCGACAGCGTGGTCGGGTCGATGGGAGTCAGCGGCAGGGCCTCCGACTGATTCTGCACACTTCGCACCCCAGACTTGCCTCCCACGACGACTCCAACGCCGACGCCGAAACCACCGCCGGCATTCGCGCCGGCCATCTGCTCGTCCAAGCTGCTACGCTTGCTCTGTGTCTTTGGCGAGTAGATCCTCGAACCGGGCCGCGTCGTGTCTTCGCTCGCTCTTCTGGAGGACTGAGCACTTCCCAACTGCCGAGGGCTATCCTCAGGAGACCGCTGACCTTGCTGGAACGACGGCGGGATGATGACCGGCGAAAGCGAGCCGCTCTTGAGCGCCTTGTAGCTCGGGTGATTTTCCGAGTCGATCGGCGAGGGCGACGCACCCTCCACGTGGAATCCGACCACCTTCCGCGGCGCGTCCATGCCCTGCGTCGACGTTCTCGACAAGTCGCCCGTGCCTGCCGCTTCTCGGTTGTCCGGCATGATGACGTCTGGTCCCAAATTCAAGCGCGCGAGGCCTGCGATGGAACCCCCGCGAGACGTGAGTACGCCACTATACAATACGTGTGCACGACGACGTGCTGGTCTCTCGACTGTCGAACTGACTCAGGAAGAGAATCCTAAAAAATTGTCGCAGCGCAAGAAGGGAATTTTTTCCAACCTACGTGTATGTAGAAATCGACACGGTCGATTGGATAACCCGCATACCCTTCCCGAGTCGGACACGCACGAGCAGTGGGCGCGAAGGAGACGGCCGAACGAAGCGAAATCTCGCCCCTGAGTTTTCGAATTCATCAGAATCAGAACCGTGAATCGTGCGCGTGTGGACGGCAAAGCAGACGTATCGATCCTCTTCTTCCTCTTCTTCCTCTGCTTCCTCTTCTTCTTCGTACGCGGATATCTCGCACGTGATGCCTGGCGGAGCGAGGAGCCAGAACGACGCGAGGAGTCTCAGTCAGAAGGTGCTCGTGGTGCAGTATGGGACGAGCGTGGACCACGTGGTCACGCGGTTGTGCTCGGTCGACGGCATGATGCGCGATATCCTGCTGTATGGGCAGGATATGAGGACGGCCAAGGGGAGTGGGGGGTCGGCGGGCCGGGGCGGGTCGGACGGGAGCGGGTTGCAGCTGGCCATCCCAGACGGGCTGGCCGTGCACGTTCCCTACTTGCCGCTGGACACCAAGACGACGCATAAGGTGCTGAAGGATCCTGCGGCGTCGGACGTGGTCGCGGCGATCACGGAGATGAGGCCGACGGTGGTGGTGCTGCACGGCGGGTTGGCCGGCGGGAGCGCGGCGGAGGTCGACGGGTTGGCGCCGGGGACCGAGGTCCTGGCGCGGCTGCCGGCGGGGGTCATGGATCAGCGGGAGGATATCATCAAGGCCATGAAGCAGGTAGGTACGAAGGTTATTTACGTGGATGCCAAGGATGCCAAGAAGTTTGCGCAGCGGGCACGGGCAGTGACGGGGGCGTGCGTGGTGGCGTGGATGGCGGACGAGGCGCCGCTGGTGTTCAATGCGTACCATTTCCTGTACGTGTTCATGAACTCGCTCGTCGATCTTCCGGGCCGCATTGATCCGGAGGCGGCGTTTGCGCTGGCTTCCGAGCTGTGCTGCGCGTTCTGCACCCAGCTGGAGGGGGGCTCGGACGTGCCGCCGACCCTGCCGCACCTCCTGAGCGACAAGTTTCCGGCCCTGCCCGGTCTGGGCGAGGACGACGCCCTGGATGACGAGCTGACGGACGCTATGATGTCCAAGTTCGACAACGTCAAGCTGTGCGTCGCCAACGCCGAGCTCAGGCTGCTGGTGTCGGGCGTCTCGGCGCACCTGACGACGTCGGCGCGGCTCGGGTCCCTCTGCCAGGGCATCCGGGGCATTGTGGCGGCACAGGTACTGTCATCAATTCTGACCAACGTCGAGGCGGTCCAAATCGAGCCGCCATACCTGCCGGAGACGTACATGGCCTTCCGGTGCTCGATGAAGACGGAGAGCGGCATTACCTTTGACGTGGTCATGGGCGGGCCGAAGGTTTCCGCGTTCAATAACCACCGCGAACTGCTCGAGGTAGCGGTCCGGCAGGTGCTCATCGCCGATGCCCACTCGATCCAGCTCAAGGTGCCGCCCGCGGGTGCGCCGCTGCCGCCCTACCACTGCACGTCCCAGGTGGGAGACGGCGCCCCGACCATCGAGGTGCTGCTGTCTGGATCGACATGGGTCGTCTATCTCCTCAAGCGCTTGACCGAAATGTCCCAGACGCCGTCTCTCGTGATGGCGGGCGTGGCCGCAGCGAGCACGAGCATCACCTCGGCCTTCTCGAAGAGGGATGCTCTGCGCCACGTGGCGACGGTGTGCAATGGAAACTTCCAGCGGTTTGACGCGCCCCGGGAGACGGTGACGGCCGAGATGCTCGTGGGCGCTTTGCCTGACCAGGCCCAGAACACTGACGGCGCCATCACGCCCGCGGAGACGCCCGGCCGGCCGTCGGCCCTCGCCGTCTCGGACGAGCAGATGATCGACGCATGAGCGCACCCATCGTGAACTCTATTTCACCGTGAATGTTATTATGTGATTCAGAAGCCTTCAGAAGCCCTCAGAAGCCAATTGTGGTCTCGCCGCCGCCGTTGCCGCCATTACCGTCGCCACCGCCCATCATGTCGTCCAAGTTCCGCTTCGTCGCGACGTTTGCCTCGACCTTGGCCTCAGTCTTGACGTCTCCGCCCCCTTCCGCTTCCCCTTCCCCGGCCGCGGCCTCTTCCTTCTTGGGCTCGACGGCGGTGGGCTCGAGCTTGATTCGCTTGGTACCGCGACCGACGACGCCGAGGTCCTTCACGGGGCTGGTGATGTTCGACTTATTGCCGGCAGGTGCGAGCGAGTTGTCGCCCTGGGCTCCCTGCTGCTGCGTCATTTTGGACAGCGCCCCGCGGACAGCCTCAGCCATGGCCCGCTTCTCATCGGCCAGGGCTTCCAACTCGACCTTTTTCTCCTTGAGGTCCTCGAGGATGGCCTCGACGTCCTGGGCCTCGGCAGCCGCGTCCTCGTCGCTCCCGCCGCCGCTGCCGCTGGCGTCCTTCTTGATGACCTCGAGACGCTTCTCCAGGATCCTCTTGGCGTTGTCCACGTCCAAAAGCGCCTCCTCCGGCTTCTCCAGGAACTGCAGCGCCATCACGCGCTTGAAGTAGACCTCGGCAGTCCTCCTGTCGCCCTCCTCGTATCCCGCCATCTTCTGGTAGAGCAGCGCCTGCTGGTAGTCTGTCAGCGAATCTTCAAATGCCTCGTTCTCCTGGGCGACGTCTCCGAGGAGCACGTGCACGGAAGCCAGCTCGTTGGCGTTGGTCTGAGGGTCCTTCTCCCAGATGGCCCGCGCGCAGTCGAGGTTCTCCCACGACACCTCGAGGTCGGTGGCCTCGATCTCTTCGCCCTTCTGTCCATCCTCCTCGGCCGCCAGCGCAGCGGCGAGCTCGGCGTCCGCGTCGACGGCCCCCGAGGAGGTCGGCGGGGTCGGGTCCTTGGCCGTTTTGTCGTTCTCCTTGTCTTCAACGTCTTGATGCACGTCCGTGTCCAGGTTGGAACCGAACACGTCGGCGCTATCCTGCGCCTGGTAGAGCAGCACGGCGCCGTAGCGACAGTAGCTCGACGCGCACTCGGGCGCCAGCTCGCCGTAGCGCGCGATCCGCGAGCGAAGCACCTGGGCGAAGATGTCCAGGGCCATATCAAGCGCCCCTGTCTTGATGCACGCCACCCCCATGTTGAACAGCTCCTCAGTCTCCTCCACGGACTTCCCGTGCTCGGCGTTGCCTGCCCCGGACGGACCAGCGCTCATCTGGATTTTTGAATTTGGGATCGATCCGTCGCTCCTCTTTCTCGTCGCCTCTCTCGCTGCGCTTCCTGTCGCCGCGCGGATGCCGGATGCCGGATGCCGGATGCCGGATGCTGGATGCCGTATACGCGCGTTCTCTAATAATCACGGATGACTCTGTCTAGACAGGAAGAGCTCTAGAGCTGAGGAGCGAAGAGAGCCTCTTCCAAAACGATGTCCAGCCACGTCGGCACGGTCCGAGACAGGACCCAGCAGTTCATATCGTACAGGGAGAAGGGGAAGAAGTTCTCGAGCGCGTCCGTATATCACAACGGGGAATCGACGCGGCTGCTCTCGCAACACCATGACAATTCGCTGGAGGAGGGCCATCCGTCCAAGGCTTCCGGTCAGGACCCGCTGGCACGTCTGCGGCAGGAACTGCAGCAGAAGATGAGCTCGATCCGGGGGCTGATGGAAGACATTCGGGTGCTTCACGGCAAAGCGAGTCTGAACACGTTTGACGACACGCGGAACGACGAGGTGCGTCGTGGCGTCGGCGTCGGCGGCCGAGAAAGCCCGGTATTATGATAATGATCATGATCGTTCGTGTTGATTCTCTCACGCATTGTATTTTCGCACACCCTCAGGTGGCCGTGGAGGTGGCGACGGAGCAAATCACGTCGCTGTTCCGGTCCTGCGAGAAGGCTCTGTTGGCGTGCAACACAAACGGGGCGGCGAGCTCGGCAGGGATGAGTCGGGTGGAGCGGACGATCCAGAACAATATGGAAAAGACGCTGGCGCTCGAGCTGCAGAAGCTGTCGCTGGAGTTTCGGAAACAGCAGAAGAGCTACCTGGTGCGGTTACGAGAACGGGACGGGCGGAACAGCACGGCGGCGAGCGCGTTGGGGGCGCTCGATTCCGAGGCGTCGGGTGGGATGGACACCTTTCTATCGGAGATGCAGAGCCTGGCGGTGGACAACTCGGCTGCGCTCGCGCAGGAAAGGGACCGGGAGGTCGTCAAGATAGTCGGGTCGATCCACGACCTGGGGATCATCATGAAGGATCTCTCGACCATGGTGGTCGAGCAAGGGACCGTCTTGGATCGCATCGACTATCAGCTGCAGGAGACGTCGTCCGTGGTCGAGCAGGGGGTGTCGCAGCTGAGACGGGCCGAGAAGTCGCAGCGGCGGGGCATCCTGGCGTCGTTAGTGTTGGTATTGTGCGCAATGATCGCGTTTTTGTTCGTGATACTGGTCATGAAGTCAATTCTTTGATGCCAAATGGCGCTCTGTTACAGTTGTCACACGTTACACCAAGAGGAGCAGGAGCGCCGGCGGCAGGAGGCTCCAGATGTACCCGAGCCGCTCGGCCCCGTCGTTGGCCGGATCGAATTGGCTGTACATGCACAGGGAGGGGATGTCTCCATCGACGCATCGCGTGGCGACCATGATGCCCGTCTTGTTGGAGAAGGTCGGACTCGTCTCGTACGTGTAGGCGGGGTTGAGCTTTCCGGGCATGCTCCACAGGCCAGCACCGCTGGTCCCCTGGACAGAATCGAGTCCCTTCGAGGAGGTCACGAACACACGACCGTTGAACGCGGACGGGAGGCCGACTGGCTCCATCTCCGTGCTCCAGATCTCCTTCCCGTCGGTCAACCGCTTGCCCACAAGGTAGCGGCTCGACACTGGATCCTCTCCGTAGTTCCAGATCGTCCGATTGCTCCAGTAGTAGAACATCTCGGCATCGGGAGAGTTGTCAATCGTCGGAGCCGTGAGATCAATGTTGTTCATGGCGTTCTCGGGGAGCTTTGACCGCCACGTGTTGTAGGCGGGGGCCGACGAGTTGGTCATGTTGAACTGGAGCATCGCGAATCGCTGGAAGCCCCAGTTATTGGCATTAATGAGGATCCGAGGGGGAGTTGTGGAGAGATAATGCTGGGGGACGTATCGGAGATGCGTGATGTTGGCGCCCGAGCCCGTCCCGACAGACCCCTCGAGGGCGACGCTCGTGCCCCATATCTTTTCTCCCGTGTTCCAGTCGAGCAGTAGGATTTTGTTCGCCCTCGAATACAGGAGGCCACCTTTACTGCCTTCGATCGTTTCGACGGCGTACGTCGACGCCTCCGCCTGGGTGAGCGGCAGGGCCGTCGTGGCGTTCTGCATCCACAGGAGCTGGCCCTCCGCTGCCGAGAGCCCCGCGAGCAGCGTCGGCCGCAGGACCGTGGGAAAATATGGCGACACGATCGGCTGTCCCTGCAGAATACTGTCGTTTCGTTGTTTTTTGTTCGTTTCAGTCGTGTGAGCGAGAGAGAGAAAGAGGGCGTCATGGCACGTGGCATATACGTACAGTCCGATCCCGTCATCCCAGCCCGTCACGCCCGATAGGGTCGTATTGAACGGGATGGGCCACTGCCAGGCCACCTGGCCGGAGACACCGTCGATGGCGATGAGCACCCCCGGGACGCGAATAAACGCGAGTTTCATCGTGTTGCCGAGGTACTGAAACGGGTTACTACTCTCTATGCCTGGCCAAATTTCTTGCTCCTTCGTGTACGGCAGGACTGCGTCCCAGATCCGAGCGCCCGAGACAATGTCGAGCGCATCGACGGCATACTGGCCGGCCTGCGTCTGTGAGAGCACGATCACGCGGTCGGAGCCTGGCTCGGGACCCGGAAGGATGACAGGCGCGAAGGGCGTATTGTACCTGCAGGAATAGGAGCAGTCATAGCAGTCATAGCAGTGGCATCGTCGTTGTCAGTCAGGGCGTTTCGGGTTGGCGTGGTCGGTTGGGGTCGTCGAAGGGGTCAGGTTCAGTTGAGTCACCGCGTTCCGCTCGTTCGGAGAAACGACGTACGGCGCGTATCCCGACTTGGCCCGAAACATCCATTTCAGATGCTGAGCGCACGCGACCTGGCACAGCAAGGCGAAAATCGCGAGCAATGCTCGGAACGACCAGAAATTCATCCTCTCGTGTGTTGCACTTTGCTAAGCTGCTCACCACGAAGCCAACGTCACTGTTGGCATGATACTGCTGTCTGTCACTGCACCTTGGTTCGGAGGAAGGAAAGCTCGAGTCTTTGTTTGTTTCGTCTTGGACACTTCGGTGTCGTACGACGCACGCGTGCGTCGATTAGTCTATCTCTCGAGGAACTTTTCCAGGATCGACGGCTTTGGTCTGGTCGTTCTATTCCGTCCGAACTGCTCCTTCACCGTCTTTCTCGCCTGCTTGATGCCCTTGTTGAGCTGCTGCTGCCGGCTTTGCCACCATGCGATCGTGTTGGAGGCGCGCGGCATCGGAGTGTCCTTCTTCACTCCGAGGGAGTTCAGCTCCTCGCTCAGCTGGGCCTCGGTGAAGCCACCAGCCTCACTGGTTCCCGAACGAGCAATCTGCTTGGTGAGCCACCCGTCGTCCGAGGTGGTCGCCTTGACGGCCGAGCGGCCGATCGAGTCCACTGTGGACGTCATCGTCGCGAGGAACGAAGAGTCGAACCACGGGTGGGCCAGGGCGGCCGAGGCGGACGGTCTATCGGTGGCTTCTCTCGTGACGAGCTGCGTCACGAGGTCCCAGCCGCCGCCGCCGAGGGCGTCGAGGGTCTGGAAGCCCTCGGCAAACTGCGCATACTCCTTGCCGCCCTTCTTCTCCACAGATCTGCGGCGAGATGCGAGATGCGAGATGCGAGAGGAAAAACGCGAAACACGAGTGAGAGAGGGCGAGCGAGAGAGCGAGCGCGCGCGAGTGAATGAACGAGTAGACGCACCTCCTCCACGCGTTCAGGTCCCATTTGTACCGCTCGCCCAGCGTCTTGTTAAAGGCGATCAGCTGGCCGTCTGACCGCAGCGGAGCAAATGCCATCTGGAGCAGGGTAATGCCTGCGCTATACATGTCGAACTTGTCCGGCCCATTCAGCTGCCACAGGACCGGCGACAGGAACGCCGCGACGGGGGTCGGCGGCGCCCGCGGCGTCTGGGACGACATGATGTACTGCTCGGGCGGCGCGTACCGCGGGTCAAGCAGGTACTGATTGGGGACGTAGTTGATACCCACCCTGAGATCCGCCGCAGCCCCGAAGTCGATCAGCTTGAAGCGCTTGTCCTTCGAGGCCAGGATGAAGTTGGCGGGCTTGATGTCCCGGTGGACGATCCCAACGCTGTGACAGGCCTTCAGACCCTCGAGCAGATTAGACATTGCCACCCGGATGGCAATAGCGCGTCTGTTCGGCCCGGGCAAGATGCTGAGCGGCTTCTGGAACAGCGTCTTCTCCATGTTCTGGGGGAACTCCCTAGACTTCATCAGGTCCGCCAACGTGTCGGTCCCTTCAAAGTCCCAGAGCAACCACAGCGGGTCTCCCGGCAGCGGATCGGCCTTCTCGGAGAAGGCCGTGATGAACTTGGCAGCCACGTCGGGGTTCGCACGCATCATCCGCTCGTTCATCCACACTTCGGCCTCGCCAAACTCGGTTGCCTTCTTCAGAATAATCTGCTTGTTCCCCTTCTTCGGCAACTCGCCCGTGTACACGGTCCCAAACCCGCCCATCGCAAGCTTCCGGCCCACCTTGACGTCCTCGAGCGAGTAGGACGGCGTGTTGATCCGCTGGAGCGGTGCCGCCACGTACGTGTCGATCATGCCCTGCAGGACGCCAGGCTTGCTGAGCAGATAGGTGCAGGCGGAGGCGATCAGCAGGATTCCTTGCGGTGAGGTGACCCGCTGCTCCATCCGAAGGACGGGATCCAGCGAGCTGCGGTAGACGATGTCCCCGCAGTTCATCGAGTGACAGGGCAACACCACGGGCTCGTACCCCAAGCTGAGCATGTGATTCGAGATCGCGTCCCACTGCTGCAGTGCATCATGGACATGGGCCAATCCACTCGCGGGGTCGATGGCTGCCGCAACGGTGTCCCTGCGCGTCGTGGACCTAACGCCAATCTTTGGGCTCGATTTGAGAGAAACACGCGGAGCGTTCCCCTTTCGCGCGCTCGGCTGGCCGAGCCCCCCTCGGCACGTCTCCAGCTCCATCCGCACGAATCAAATGATCAAGGAAAAATGAACGATGAACGAAATCGGTCTGATTCATCGAGGGGGTTTCACGCGAGCGTGTAGTCCCCGTACAGTACACGTGCCCTCGAGTACGTGCCTGCACAGCGTCCGCAGTTCCTCTCAAGCGGCAGGACCCCCACGGCGAGATCCTCATCTTACAGGCCGAACATACGCCGCTTCAGGTTCTTCCGAGCGCCCGCCTTCCCGCCACCACCGATCGAGACGATCGTCTCTTTGGTCTGCGTCGCCCTGCTCGACGTCTTGGACAGGGCGCGGTCTTCCCTGCCGTCCCCGTCCTCGGCCTCCTTCTCGCTCCGTCCAGACCTCGGGCGCCTGTCGGTGGCGGTCAGCGGCTCCCCCGCCTTCTTCAGCGTGAAAAACTCCGGCCCTGCCTCGGCCAGCCACTCGGGTTCGACCGCGCTCACGCACTGCATGTACTCTTTGGTCGTCAAAACGAGCTCGTGGTACACGACCCAGTCGGGCGTGAAGCCGAGGCCGTAAAGGGCCGACGTCGGGTGCAGGTGGCAGGGCAGGCCGCTGGAGGCGTTGACGTATTCGCCAATACCCTTGAGTCTGGCCGCGTGCTCAAAGTACGCGCAGCAGATGGCCTTCCTCACCACGTCCCAGTCGTGGCCGCAGCTCACGAGCCTGATGCGCTGCTGGTTCATGATGTCGCGCAGCTGCTCGCGCACCTCCTTGGCCTTTTTTAGCGCCTTTTGCTGCAGAAAGTGGGTCGAACACCATTCAGCGCGGCAGCCGTTCGTCTTCCATTGCTGGAAGACGTGGAGCAGGGTCAGGTGGTCGCTCTCCGGCACCAGGAACTTGTCCCTGGCCGCGTCGCTCTCCTCCGCGCGATCGGGTGGTCTGAAGAATACGGAAGGGACGCTGAGCATCGATACGATAGTCAGTACCTCCTCCGAGCATCCCATCTCCTCTGCGACGAGAAGCATCTTGGCCAGCGCAGGGTCGAGTGGGAAGTCGGCCATCCTGCGGCCGAGCTTGGTGAGCCCGCCGCTGTCGCTCAGCGCGCCGAGTATCCACAGCTGGTAGGAGGCGGCCGCAATGTTCTCGGCCGGGGGAGCGTCCATGAAGTCGAACTCGGAAACGTCCTCGACGTTGAGGCTCTTGAGCAGCAGGACGACGTTCGCGAGGTTGGTCCGCTGGATCTCTGGCACGGTCGCCTGGAGCATCTCGTGGGCGTACGCGCTCTCCGTGAACAATCTCCAACATGTGCCAGGTCCCGTGCGCCCGGCACGGCCGGCGCGCTGGTTGGCTCCGGCCTGCGAACACGGATAGACGGTCAGCGCGTCCATGCCGACCTTGCTGTTGTAGACCTTCATCTTGACGTACCCGGTGTCGATGACGTAGATGATCCCATCGACCGTCAGCGACGTTTCGGCGATGTTGGTCGACACGATGCACTTACGGGTGCCGTCCGGGGCCTTGTCGAAAATCTTGGCCTGCAGGTCGGACGGCAGCGTTGAGTAGATGGGCAGGATCATGAGCGGGGGAACGCCCTCGCCCAAGTGCTCCAAGCGCTCCTGGAGGGCAAAACACGTGGCTTCGATCTCCTCTTGGCCCGTCATGAAGATGAGGATATCGCCGGGCGGGTGGCCGAGGTGCACGGCGACGGCCTGCTTGACGGCCGCATCCACGTAGTCCTCCTGAGGGGTCTTGGAGAAGAGCACGTCCACGGGAAACGTCCTGCCCGGGATTTTGAATATAGGCGCGCTGCCGAAGAAGGTCGCAAACTTACCCGCGTCCAGCGTGGCCGACGTGACGATAAGCCGGAAGTCTCGCCTCCGGGCCACGACCTTCTTGAGGACTCCAAACAGAACGTCGGTGTTGAGGGACCGCTCGTGCGCCTCGTCCATGATCACGCAGGAGTACCGGTCGAGATCCTCCTCAACGAGCGTTTCACGGAGCAGGACGCCGTCCGTCATGTACTTGATCTTGGTCTTGTCCGAGGTGATGTCCTCGAAACGGATCGTGTACCCGACCTCCTTGCCGAGCTCGACCCCCATCTCCTGGGAGACCCTGGCCGCCACGCTCATGGCCGCCACCCTCCTCGGCTGCGTGCAGCCTATCTGCCCGAAACGCCCGAATCCCTCCTCGTACAGGTACTGGGTCATCTGCGTCGTCTTGCCGCTTCCCGTCTCTCCGACGATGATGATGACCTGGTTCTCGCGGATCACCTGCATCATCTCGTCGCGCACCGAGTACACGGGCAAGAACTTGCGCTGCTCGGCAATCGTCTTGGACTTGGCAAACTCGCTGACCGCCTCGGACTTTTTCATGTGGGCCTTGAACTGCTGGTTGTTGTGGTTGCCCGGTGCGTTGGGACCGTCCGCTGGACCGCCGGCCGGCTTGTCGACGTCCTCTCCGGCTTCCTTGCGCAGGGCCTCCTGCGCCTTGATGCCCTCCTCAACCTCCTTCTCGGTGAGCCCGGTGATCTTCCCGATCTTTGAACCGGCCATCTCCCAGAACCTCGCGCGACTCTTGCTCTCGTCCTTCTTCTCCCGGATCTCTTTCACGAGCTTGCTACCGTTCCTGGAGATGACAGCCATGTCGGATGTGGGATCTTTGAGCGGCACGACCGGGCCCTTCTGCTTTGTCAGCACGTTCTTTCCGCTCAGGAACGGCGGCCGTGCGTCGTGCACGATCAGCATCACACGCGAGTCGTCAAAATCGGCGTCCAGGTCCACCTCGAGCGGGTTGACGACACCACTCGTCAGCAGCCTGTTCTCCTCCCACGCGTTCATGTCTCGTTGCATCTCCGAGGCCCGCTTGCTCTGCGCCAGCGTCATCAGGCTGCCGTCTCGACGAGTCAGACGCTTTTGCGCAATCTCTTTGCGACGTATCAGCGACTCGTCGTGCTCGGCGTCCCCCAGAAACGGGTCATGGCTCTGGTCCACGGCACCCGTCTCCTCTTGCCCGTACCATTCCCTGTCCATCTGCTCCTCGATCCGCGCCAGCTCTTTGTAGTACTCTGGATCGACCTCCATATCGCTCTTCTTCTTGGGTTGATTCGTATTGTAGCGGTCGTCTCGATAGCGGTCGTCTCGATAGCGGTCGTCTCGATAGCAGTCGTCTCGATAGCGGTCGTCTCGATAGCGGTCGTCTCGATAGCGGTCGTCTCGATAGCGGTCGTCTTGACGGCCTCCCCGGCGGTCATCTCGATAGCCCCCCCTGCGGTCGTCCTTGCGATCATCGCGCCGGTACTGCTCCCGTCGATCGTCCCGTCGCCCGTCCCCTCGGTCTCCATCACGCCGATACTCATCTCGGCGATACTCGCGCCTGTCGTACGAGCGTTCCCGTTCCCGGTCACCACGCCTCTGGCCCCCCCCGCCCCCGCCATCCTCTTTGTTCCCCCTCTCACTGCGGTATCTACCTCGTCCGTCGTCGTCATCCCGGTTGTCAGCGCGTCGATACTTTCGCTCTCCCCGACCCCCTGTCCGCTCCCGTGGCGTCTCTCTCGCGGGTTTGCCCTCTGGCTGCCCCTCTTCTCCATCGCCGTTCCCGTTCCCGTCCCCGTTCTCCTCCTGGTCATGGTCGTGCTGCAGCACGTTGGCCTTCTCTTGCCGTTTGAGTGCCGCGAGCCTGTCCAGACCCAAAAGCGAGCCGCGGGCGCTCGATGCATCCTCCTTGCTTCTCTGTTTCTGAGGAATAACCAGCCCCCCTGTGAAGTCGTCCTCCTCCATCCCGTCTAAACAGCTTGTGGATATGTATCTTGCCGCTCAAGCTGAAGGCGCACGGTGTGGTGAAGGAGAGAGAAGCGTTGCTTGTTCTGACAGACCAAGTCAAAACTTCAAACGGTTCAAGGTTTGAAATGCACTGCTTGTGCGTGCATACCAGACGGGGAATCGCAACACAGATCGTTCGGCACACCAAGCCACATCACGCAACGCCAATCCGCGCGAGAGAGTGAGAGGGTGAGAGCCGAGTCGGTCGGGTTCAGGGAGCACCACGGCTCCACGGCTCGCTGAACGGGCAAGTACGCGTCACACCATCGGACTCGCTGCGGTAATGAAGGACGTCGACGCGCTGATCCGCGAGACGGACGAGTCCCTTCGACGGATAGAGGCGCTGCAGCGAGCAAAGCAGTCCAGTCCCGGCGGCGGCGTTGTGTCCACCCACGCCCGGCGGTTCTCGAACCAGCTCATGAACGTGGCTCTTGCGGCGGGACTGACGGGCCTGTCGATGCTGCGCTATCACGAAAACAACTCGAACCGGCGAGCGATCGCAGAGCTCGAGGGCGAGGTGAAGAAGGGGGCGGCGCTGGCCGCCGCCGTCGAGGCGGCGATACACGCGGATGAGGGGAAGGCGGAGAAGAAAGGGGGCGCCGTTGCGACGTGGTGGGGCCGGCGTGCCGACGGGGGATCGGACGAGCGGGGGTTGCGGGAAGCGTTGGCAGTCTTTCGGGGAGCCACCAGTGGAGCCACCAGTGGAGCCACCAGTGGAGCCACCAGTGGAGCCACCGGTGTCGGCGGAATCGAGCGAGTCGACTGGGGCGCGTTGCCGCGGAGGGATCCAAAGGACGACGGCCGGCCACGACCAATGATTTGAACTTCGTTCTGAGACACACACACATTGGCGCAGTTCTCGTCCCCAGTGTGAAGTAAATAAACGAAAGATGCCAGTTCCAGTGTCCGTGACGCACGGAAAGAGCAGCACAGGGCGGCAGTCTGAAATCGCAATACATGAGGCGCTGCCGACCACAAGCTCGTTCTTCGCTGGCCTGGGCTCGGCCCAGGCCAGCAACGGCACCGCTCGCCAGGTGACCGCCATGGATGTCACGGCGGTGACCACGACGACCACCACGGCGACCATGACCACCACGGCGACCGCCGCGGACGTCACCGCCGCGACGGCACCAAGGCAACCCGTTGGACACGCGATCGAGACGAACGGGCTCTCCTTCCAGTATCCCGGCATCGACGGTAGGCCGCTCGACGAATCGCATTTCGTTATCAAGGACATGTCCATCACCATTCCGCGGGGCTCGACGGTGCTGCTGATCGGGCCCAACGGTGCGGGCAAGACGACGCTGCTCAAGGTGCTGGCGGGCAAGCACATGGTCAGGGAGGGTGCCGTGGCCGTACTGAGCGCATCACCGTTCCATGATACATCTCTTACGACATCCGGCAAGCTGAACTACGTCGGGGGGAACTGGGAGCGGGATGTCGCCTTTGCCGGCTATTCGATCCCGCTCGCTGGCGATATTCCGGCGCGACAGATGCTCAACAGCATGCCTGGCGTCAGCAAAGAGAGGATCAAGCGTCTCGTTGACGTGCTGGACATTGACCCCGAGTGGCGGATGCACCTCGTCTCTGACGGGCAGCGCCGGCGTGTGCAGATCGCCATGGGGCTGCTCAAGCCGTTTGACGTGCTCCTCCTCGACGAGATCACCGTCGACCTGGACGTCCTGGGGCGGGCGGACCTGATGAAGTTCTTGCGGGAGGAGTGCGCGGAGCGGAATGCCACGGTTGTGTATGCGACCCACATCTTTGACGGACTCGAGAGCTGGCCTTCGCACGTCGTCTACGTCGCCCAGGGCCAGGTCCAGCTGTATGAGGAGTCGGGCGCCATCCCGGAGCTGGCGCGGGGGAATCTTCTCGGTCTCGTCGAAGGCTGGCTGCGGGAGGAGCGAGATCGGCGGTTGGGCGCACGGGCACACGAGACGGGCCGCATCGAGTACCGGGGCGACCAGGGCAGCGTTGCCGACGCCTTGGCAGAGTGGAACAACGGGTGGAAAGCCGGCAGGATGACGTCGAGCCTGAAACAGAGCAGTAATGCAGTCATGCGAGGTTAAAAAATGGTTCAAGTGCGTTTCAGTCACTCCTCTGTGCCCAACACCACTGCCCCACGTCGACGTCGACGTAAAAAAAAATTGATACATGCAACGTCAGACCCCAGGCAGCTGCTCGGGACGCTCGCCTTTGACAATACCGCTGATAGCCTTGAACGAGGGATGCGACGTGTTCACCAGGATCTGGAAGAGCGCCATCTCCCCGCTCGAGATGAACACTCCGTCGGTGCGGGCCAGGCGGGCGAGCGCCGCCGCCCGATCCCCGAAGCGCTGGGAGGAGACGCCGTCTGTCATGATGTGCACGGTATATCCCATGTCGATGAGGTCCAAAGAAGTCTGCAGAACGCACACGTGGGTTTCAACGCCGGCCAGGAGGACGTTTTGTACGTTGGGGTAGTTGCCGAGAAAGTCTCGCACCTCGGGGACGATCATGCTGAATTCAGTCTTGGCGACGATCAGCGACGACTCCGGAAGAACGTCGGCAACCTCGCTGACTGTGTGGCCCAATGCCTTGGGGTACTGCTCGGTGACGACGGTCGGGAGCTTCAGCTCGGCGGCGGCCAGCGCGAGCCGCCGGCTGGTGTCGGCGACCGCCGGGAACCCGGAGATCACCGACCGGAATCGCTCCTGGACGTCGCAAACGAACAACGCCGTGTTCTGGTCGGACAGTCTCCCCGTGGCCCGGGTGGCAGTCGCCAACGTTCTCGAGGACGAGTTGCCCATGATGATGTTGTTGGAGTGATGTTCTGTTCTGGGCGTTCAGATTCAAGCAGCGACAAGCGGCTCTGTTACGGATCTGTATTCTTATCTTATTTACGCTGCGTCGTCGAATAAAACAGATTATCGTGGTCTGGCGCACCGACCACTCGACAGCCCCTGCCACTTTGTGGAGTCGCCAGCTCCAGCATCCTCCTGGAGCACCTTTCGAATGAAGGTGGCGTGAAAACCCACGTCTGTGTACAGCCCGAAGGAGCCTCTCTCCCCACAACCGTAGAACGAGGGCCCGTACGACACGACCCCCACGATCAGATCGCGCTTGCGATTCCTGTCGAAGCGGGCGAGCGCCGGCCCGCCGCTGTCGCCCTGGCAGCTGTCTCTCTTTTCGTCCCCGGCCCCGAAGTGATCCTCCTCGAAGTCTTCTAATGACTTGTAGGGAAACTTCTTGCGTGCCTCGCCCCGCTTTCCGGCATCTTTAGCCATTGTGTTGTCCCCGTACGCGTCCACCGCCTCGCCAAGCAGGCGGGCCGTCTTTTCCCGCGACAAAACCGGCACGACGATGACTTCGAGCCCATGATCGGGAACGAAGCCTTCTTCGTTCAGCCCCTTGCCCAGGACGGCGACCTTCCTGCTCGACCAGTCCTCGTCGGCGAGCTCGGCAAAGCCCCGGTCTTCCACCGGTCGATTGAGCTTGACCAGCGCCAGATCGCCCGAGAAATCTTGGCGATTTGGATCGTTCCACGCGTCCGGGACGGCCACGGCGATACCGTATAGGTCGTCGATATCCCGGCCGGTGGCTGGGTCCACAAAGCTCACACAATGTGGGAGGGCGGACGAGCCGTACACGCAGTGCGCCGCGGTGATGACTGTATCGGGGGAGACCAAAGACGATCCACAATCAACGCTCCTGCCGCGCGTGTCGGTGAGCGTGTCGGTGAGCGTGTCGGTGAGCGTGTCGGTGAGCGTGTCGGAAGCCGCTCGATGGCTTTGAATTGTGCGTGCCCCCCTCAAGTTCGTTCGTACCCGTTACCGACGCCGACCCGCAGCGTGAGAAACCATCTTGCGCTTCCAGACGGAACTTTCTTGCCGTACGAGAGGCGGGGTTGGACGTGGCGGGTGTCCACGTGCGAGCACACATGTGAACAGAGCAGCACCGAGACCGAGACTAGAAACCAGAGACCACCGACGCTTCTCGTCCCCGTGCGCCCCATCGAGACGTCGATGCTTGATTATGTAGGTGTCTGTCTTGAGCGGGTTTTTATTGGGGTTTTTATTGGGGTATCGGTCGAGCCATACACGAGACCTGAGGGGCACGATCGAGGGGCAAGAGCCCGCCCCCCGCGGGCGGGGGCGAGATACGCGTCGACGAGCCTATCGGGACGTTCTCTCCCCAAAATCTACATGTAGTTCTTTTCTCTTCTCGTAGTCGACACCAACGACACCGTGGGCTCTATCGCGCGACGAAAGAGGCCAACCCGCTCCGCCGCTGCTCATTAAATCCGATATTGGAGAGGTTGCAACCTAGCCTTTCGAAAGGCGGAATTCCTTTCTTGCTGCTGGTTTTGAAGTCGTATACGGCGGGCAAGATGCATACTTTCCACCTGATTCTCCTTGTTCTGGCGGTGCTGCGTGGCGCCACGGCCGATCACAGGTCCCTCCTTGAACTCGCCCTGTCAACTTCTGACGTGGCGCTGGAGAAGCAGACCCCGGGAGTCGAGTCGATCGGGCTTGATCCCATCGAGACCGAGCCCACCGAGGCGGCCCTCGAAGCCGAGGGGAAGGACGCCGCCGCCGACGCCGACGACACGGGCGTCGAGGTCGAGCCCTACGAGCCGGCCATCAAGGTCGACAGGTGGCGCTTTTCCTCGCCTACGACCGCCGCGAGCTCGAGGGTGCACGAGACTGACGGTGAAAAGTCGCTGTATTACTCGATCACGTACGAGGCGACGATCATGTCGCTCGAGCCGAGGAATTTCATCAGCTGGCGGCTCAACGACTACCTCGATCGAACCGTTGATTACCTCAATGAGACGACAGGCGACCAAGTCGGCGCGTGGGTGAATTCTATTCACGGCGAAGACAAAGGTTCTGGCGTCGTCACGACCGTCATCTTCTACACCGGTGGTCGCAAGGCTGCCGATAATTTCCGGTCCTTTTTGCAGGACTGGGACAACGTCCAGGACATGTATCCCAGGTATCCTTTCGGCAAAGGCTGTCATATGGAGGGGTACTCGTGGCCATGTGTGCGTATTTGAACTCGCCCGACACGCTGCGGATCAGGCCCCGTCGCACGCCCGTCGCTCACTCCAAGTACCTTTCTCTCGTTCCTACGACAGGTTGTGGACGAAAACGCCGAGGTGCCGGCGGATGACCAGATCAAGAAGTACGACCTGAAGCCAACCCTCATGATATGGGCGGCCGTGACGTCGGTGCACCCGGAGGATGTGACGAAGGAGCTTCAAGACAAGGTGAACTTCTACGTCAGCGAGTACCTGAAGCCGGCAAAGTCCGCGGTGAGTTCAGACTGGTTCATCGACGATAACTTCGAGGCCGTCAAGTACGGCGCGATGATCAAGCCGGTGTTCAACATCAAAGCCGAGTCGGAGGACGTGGCCGCGCTCGAGAGGCTCCAGAAACAGATCAAGCTGATCATGAAGGGCGATGCGAGCTCTTACACGGTGTGGCCGAAGTCCAGCGGGCTCGGTAGAATGCACATCGAGGGAGAGACCGATCACCACCCCCACATCTGCTACCAGGGCCGGATCCCCAAGTCCATTCAGAAGCTGCCGAGCAAGCTGAACGTGCCCGATCCGCCGCGTTCACCACCGCCTCCTCCGAAGTCCAAGGCGCCGGAGAAGCAGACCGAGTCGTGCGGCGTGAAGACGGCTAGTGCCTTTTCGCCGACCGACGCGTTGGTTGAGATCGTGCCGGCCCCGGCGACGGAGATCTGCACCCTGACCCTCAGACCGCCGAACGGTGCGAGCCAGGACTGGAACATTGCGCCTATTTCGTATCCGGTGCTTCAGTTTCCGGTTGGCGGCCTCGAACCCGGCCAGATCTACTCGGTCGTCGTCAAGTGCAAGGACAAGGCCGGGAACAGCGACACGTGCTTGCCGGCCACAACCAAGCTGGTCATGCCGCCGACAGATGAGGTGCCACACATCGTCACGATCACCCAGGTGCCGCCCGTCAATGGCAACAAGACGGTGGTCTCGTTCACGCCTCCCAAGAAGACGACGGAGCCGGGCGCCACCGGCGACCCCTGCGGCTCCTACAGGCTCCTTGCCAAGGACAAGAACGGCAAGGTCATCCAGTCGCTCGACTTGGCCAACGGAGAATATCAAGCAACGCTCGACAAAATGTTCCCGGGCAGGACGTACACGCTGACCGTCGAGGGCACGTGTAACGGGACGGCGGTCGTGAGCACGCCGACCCAGTACACGCCCCACCTAGCGCTATTGTCCACGACGCCACCGTCCCCCGGCGGCAGCACTGGCACCCCGCCGACCCCACCTGGATTCGCTCCCAGAATGAGCCTGGGCATCAATGGAGAGGGGTCATGTGCCCCGCAGCTGGTCATCGAGAGCGCTGGGTTCAGCCCGAACGACGTCGGCAGTGTCTCAGTGACGTGCGGTCAGCAGACGGTGTCGATGGGCACGTTCACCCCGGGGTTGGACCAGACCGTGCCGTCGACTGCGTTGGTGCCTCTCAGATTGGCCTCCTTATTTGCGTCTCCGTCGTCGGACGACACGTGCGAAGCCACCGTCGAGATGGGTACCGTCAAGTCGACGTTCTCGTTCACGCGCCTGGTGATTTGCTCCCCGGGCGGTGGGACGCACTTGAAGGATTGCCACGTCGACGCGGTCGGGACGGGCTCGTGCATGGTCGATGTCAAACCCTCCAAGTGCAGCGATGGTACCAATTCGGCTGGGTACACTGTCAAGGCCATCGACAAGTCGACGGGCAGCGTCCTGGCCACGGTGAAGGTCGACCCCTCGGACATGAAGGACGTGAAGCTAAGCAACCTCCCTGTCGACTCGGTGGCCAAGATGGATATCGTTCAGGAGAGCACGTGCCCCTCGGGGCGGCACACGCTGACCACCACCGTTACGGTCAGCATCCCGGGTCAGCAGCCGCCGTCGCCATCGCCATCCCCGCCAACGCCATCGCCGATCGACGTTCCCCTCGTGCCAGTGATTCGATGCGATGCTGATCAACTGTTCGTGCACGCAACATCTCCGACTCGCGCGTCGCTCTCGTTCCTTCCTTCAACGGACTGGATCGGCTGGGACTACTCGTGCGACGTGACCGTGAAAGCGAGCGACGGCACCGTGGTATACGACCAGACGACCCAGAAGGCGGACATCGGGACGCTTTCACATGCTCAAGTCTACAATCTCCAGCCCTCAACGACGTACACCGCGGAATCCACGTGCACGACGGCGGACGCCTCGCAAGCCTGCGTGGCGGGTGCCTCGTTCACGACGCCCGGGCAAGGCCAGACGGTCATCACGAACATTCACGGGTGTGGAACTTCAGGTAGCCAGTGCTTCGGGGGAACCCCTCGCAGCAACTGCGGCAAGGTGCTGGTGACCATCGTCGACCCGTCGACGGGCAAAACCATCGATCAGGTGCCAGTGGTCAACCCGGGCAAGTTCGACTTGAACTATGTCGATCCGAGGACATCTGCATCGCAGCCACTCTGCGCCTATGCGGAAGGAGTCAACTGCCCGGATGAGAGAAAGTCCGAGTGCTACCAGGTGCCGTTTGCGAGTGCGTTGATGCCGTCGCCAAAGCCGTCGCCGAAGCCGTCGCCGAAGCCGTCGCCGAAGCCGTCGCCGAAGCCGTCGCCGAAGCCGTCGCCGAAGCCGTCGCCGAA
>Ga0181573_10001235_pt1 | contig 25546 bp, 17 predicted proteins | sample 101ome_25_FD_148643 | JGI IMG/M metagenome (GOLD analysis project Ga0181573, IMG submission 148643) | Coastal salt marsh microbial communities from the Groves Creek Marsh, Skidaway Island, Georgia - 101409BT metaG (spades assembly) | ecosystem: Environmental > Aquatic > Marine > Intertidal zone...
TTGGATCCGCCAACCGTTGAGATAAGCGGCGCGCGCGAGGGCCCCGAGGCTGCTCAGCGCGCCCCGCTTGGCGCTCACGCGCGTCATCCGCCTCCCGTCCGGCGACGACGGCGCCCCGACGTCCGGAGCCTCGCCGTTATCGGTCCAATCCACCCTGGTGCACGTTTTGAACAACCCGAGATCGGACGCATCGTACGATTTGTACAGTCGAGCGCCCGTCTCGACCGTCGCGACGTCCGCGGGAGCGCCGTGCGCGGGTTTCGTCGAGGACTTGGCGCTGACACCCCACTTGGGCCGCGGGGGTCCCGCGGCGCCGCGCTTGGATCCTCCCCGCTTGCCCCCGCCGGGGCTCTTTTTCGTCGCGCCGCCCGCCATGACCCGCGCGCGACCGACACTGGCGCGTCCAACCGTCGGAAAGACGACAGGAGTGACGAAGAGCGGTGGGAAAAGTCATCGGAACGAACCGACGAAAAACGCCCCAGCGGCTTTGAGCCGACGGCCCGTTGCTATCGCCGCACACCCTCTCCCCGCGCGACATGACCGACGAGTACGCCCCCCTCGTCTCCCCGGAGACCCGCGACGCGCGTCCCGCGCGTCGATGCATCACGTGCTGCGTCGTCGGCACCCTCGCGCTCGTCGCTCTCGCGCACGCGCGCGGGTTCCAGCCCCGCGCGGTCAGGGTGCGACGGTCCCCTCAGTCCGTTCAGTTAACCTGGGACGACGACGACGACTCTGCGCTCGGCCCGCGGTGCGACGGCGTCCTCGACGCGTCGTCGCACGCCCCCGCGATGACCGCGCGCGAGACTGCGCTGATGCTCAAGTACCTCGCGGGCGCGCACGAGGGTTCCGCGTGGGGTCCCGGCGAAGCCCTCTACCTCGAGTGGGGCTCTGGTGGCTCCACGGCAACCTTCGGCACCGCCGCGAGGAAGACGTTCACCGTCGAGCACGCCGTCGAGTGGTGCGAGCAGGTCCGCGCGTGGCCCGAGACGCGGTGCATGTCTCGCGCCAACCGCTGGGAGATGTTCTGCCACGACGCCGGTCACGCGCTCGAGGCGTGGGGGTACCCGGACGGCCACGGCTACTCGTTCGACGCTGCACCAGCAGAGGAGGCCTCCAAGGCCTCCGAGTCCACCAAGTCCTCGTTCCACCCGGGATTTCACGACGCGATGCGAACGTACGTCCAAGCCCCGGGCCGGTTCGGCGTCACCGCGTACGACGTCGTGCTCATCGACGGAAGGTTCAGGAACGCGTGCGCTTTCGCGATACTCCCGTACCTGCGCCGGGACTCGGTCGTTTTTTGGCACGACTGGACGCGAGAGGACTTGGAGTCGCTCGAGGTCGACGCTAAAGTTATGTCGGGCGAGACTCCCGCGTCGCCCACGCACAGGACGTACCACAGAGCCGCGGGGAGGGTGTTCGAGCTGGTGGAGACGGCGGACACGTTGGCGGTGTTCAAGGTGGATCCGGCGGTGTACGATGCGATGCAGAGCATGGCGTAGTAGGGGCGGCGCTGTTGAAATTTTTACCTTCGTACATGTCCTGATGACGCGACTGGCACGTAATTTCCCGGATCTTGAGTTGGGCGCACAACGAAACGCACGGGTCGTCCCGGAACTCGCGCGCGCATCGCCGGCGGGGCGCGCTGGGCGACGCGATGTCGCGATAGGCCGAGCGCACGGCGTCGCCGGCTGACGAACCCGACTGCGGAACCGAGGTGAACGGGGAGTCCCACGCTAAAATAGACTACATTCGTTCGCGATGATTCCCACGCCCCTGGAGCTCTCCTTGGGCGAGCCCTTCGAGGACGTCTCCTTTAACCCCGCGGGCACGTCCGCCTCATCCGCGAAGAAGGCATGGGACGACGCCGCGTCGTCGCTCGCGCGCGATCCCGCGGTCGCCCTCGCGCCCCTCCGCTTCCTCGCCGCCAATCGCTTCGGAATTCCGGACCCGTGGCCGGTGGAGGCCCCGCGCTTCCTCCTCGAAGCCCTCGCGGTCGCCAACGCCACCGCCGCGTCCTCGCCGTCCCTCGCGTCGGACATCTGGTCCCTCGCGACCATCTTACTCGGAACGTGGGCGCGATGGAGGAGCGAGCGGCACCCCGGCGGCACGTCCGAGGCGAGGGAGATCCTCGGAGCCGTCGCTCGAACGATTCGAGAACACGCGACGCGAGCGCACGACGGCTGCGATAGGATCAAGCGACGCAAGCTCGCCAACGCACCGTTCGCGGCGTCGCAGCTGGGAGCGACGCCCGTGCTGACGCTCGCGTGCGTGGCGTCCGCGCCCCTGTGCCCGCCCGATCTCAGGGCCGTCGCGCTCAGGGACGTCGCGAGGATCGCGGGCCTCGCCGTCGACAACGTTAACAACGGAGGAGTCGGAGGAATCGAAGGAGTCGGCGGAGGAGGAGGCTCAATCGGGCCGTATCCCGGGACGCTGACGCGCCCCGAGTCGTCCGCGCAGAGGCTCGTCGCGGCTTTCGTCTACGCCGCGTCCGCCGCGGACGATCCCGTGTACATGACACAGCTGTGCGCGTCGGTGTTCCCGGCGTGGAGAGGCTATCGGAACGGAACGGCCGCGAACGACTCACCCGAGGACTCCGTCGCTTCGCAAACGTCCGGCTTGCTCCTCACGCGCGCGGTGCAGGCGACCGCGGCGACGTTCCCCGACGCCGCGGCGTCGCTCGCGGCGGTCGCGCGCGCCGTGCTCCGGGGCGAGCCGATCGACCTCACGAGTTTGAACCTCACGAGTTTGAACCTCACCCCGCACCCCGACGACTGTCGATCGGCGGCGTCGTACGTCGCCGCGGGTTTACAGCTGGCGGCGCGGCGGGGCACGCCTCCGCCGCCGGGACGCGGATCGCCGGACGCGTGGCATCGCGTCGGGGACGTCAGCGCGGACGCCATCCGAGCGTGCGTCGAGCTCGCGTCGCGCCCGGCGTCGAACGGGAGGTGTTTCGAGCTCGTGGACGACGTCGCCGAGGCGTGGGCCACCGGGGGTCACACAAATCCGACCCAAGGCGCCGACGTCGAGGCTCGAGCCCGGGACGTTCGAGTGGCGAACTCGGCGCTTCGCCGCTGGTCCATCGCGACGTCATGCGCGCTCGCGCTCGTCCGGTGCCAGGCGTCCGGCGCGATCCCTCCCGACGTCGAGTGGGACGCGCTCGACGCCATCATGGTCGGTACCAACGCATCGTCATCCGCGGGCGCCATCGCGTTACTCGCGTCGGCGAGGGCGAGGTCGGATCCGGGAATAGCGTCCACGCGCGTCGCTGCGACAATGCGTGCGCCGCTCGCCAAACGCGCCCCCGCGATCGCCACGCTCGTCGCCGAGCGGGTCGCGGAGCTTTACGCGTTGGGGGGCGGTTTCGGCGTCGGTTCGAACAAAACCGGCGTCGGTTCGATTCGCGCGTTCGCGGCTCGAGCGCGAGAGCTCGCCGTCGCGGTGCACGACGCGTTCAGGGGGTTCAAATCGATCGCCCCGACGACGTGGCAGCGATCGCTCGACGCCTCCGCGACGCACCCGGCGTTTCAGGTTCCGTTTCTCGCCACCCTCGGGCTCCTCCGCGGCGTCCCGCTCCTCTCGCCGGGAGGCGTCGACGACGTCTCACCGGCGCTCGCCGCGATCGACGCTCTGGCCCGGCTGGAATTCGCCAGGACGCCCGATCCTAGGTACGTCACCCTCCTCAGAGACGTCGCGAACGCGTTGGCGTCCGACGATTTACGGTCCTCGCGACTGGCGCGGGCGACGTGCGGGACGCTCTTCCCGGATCCCGTCGCCGAGCTCGACGCCGTTTTCGGCGGGGGCGTCGCGTGGAGCGACGACGACGCGTTGGGATCCCGGACGCACTTACTCCTGAGGCTGGTGCCGTACGCGGCGTCGAGGCTCGCCGAGGCGCCGACGGGGGGTGCCGACCTTGGGGGTGCCGACCTCCTTGGGGGTGCCGAGGATGGCGCCGAGGTGCTCGCCGCGCGGGTCCTGCCGTGCGTCGAGAGGTGCCTCGCGCACGGGAGAGACGCGCTCGTCCGCGCGGCGCACGTCGCGGCGGTGGCGATATTCCGCTCGCACGGCCGTTCCCGAGCGACGACGCGTTGGTTCCCGTCGTACCTGAACCGCTCGCTGGAGATGTTCCCGCACCGCACCCCGGCGGAGCCGTTCGTCGCGGCGATTGGCACTGTGGCGATGCACGGCGAGCTCGGCTCGCGTCTCCCGTGTCTCGCCGCCGCTCAAGCGGCGGAGCGCGCGGCGGCGTTGGACGGGGTGGGCGACGCGGCGTCGACGGAAGCGGCGTCATCGCTCCGGAGGCTGGTGTTCGGATTGCTCGCGTTGGTGGACCACGCCATCGTGCCGGAGATGCGGGCCATCGCGGAGGCGGCGATGATGTCCGCGGGCGCTAACGGCGGGAGGGGGGGCGCGGGTGAGGCGAGGGCGAGGGCGTACGACGACCTGGTCGCGGGCGGGGTGCTGGCGTGTTCCGATTACGGGAGGAAGAACTCCCTCGTGCAGTGGGCGCTGCGGTGCAAGTCGATGCTGTGAACTAGCTAGCTAGCTATCGTAGTGGAAGGTACGAAGGTACCTTCCTTCGTATCGTACCTTCGTAACTCTTATTCGTTTGCGAGGGTTTCGTCTTGACGTCGCGGGCTCCGGGCCTCGGCTACTCAAGGCCGGTTGTTGTTCGGCGCGAGAAAGTCCGGCAAGGGCACGCCCAGCGACTTGAGTATCCCCGGCGCCTCCTTCGCCGCCAACTCCGCGCCCTGCTCCAGCCAGCTCGTCGCCAGCTTCGCCCTGTGCTCGTTCGTCGGCATCCTGTAGAGGTACGCCGCCCTTCGCAGCGCCGCGGCGATGGGCCCGTCCAGCGTGGCGTCCCCGACCGGCAGCGCCACCGCCGCCTCCGTCTTCCCGAGCACCATCATGTCGCCGATGTGCTGGTACTTGAACGGCAGCAACGGGCGCGAGGACAGCGAGGACCACACGTTCCAAGCCGCGTAGTCGGCTTGCTGAAACGCAACCTGCGCAGTGGCGGGCAGGACGTCGAACCTATCCGGCGGCGGCGACGCGGCGTTTCGCGCGTTCGGGTTTATGTCGGCCCCGGGAGACCCCGCACTCTCGTCCCCGACCCTGGCGACGTCCCCCACGGCGAACACCCGGCCGTGGCCCCTCACCCGCAGCGTCCGCTCCGTGACGATCTTGTTCGTGCGACGATCCCTGGGGAACGGCCACGACTCCGGCGCCTCCACGCGCTGCCCCACCGCCCAGCACACCACGTCGTACTCCTCCGTCCGCGACTCGAAGTCGCCCTCCGCGTACGTCAGAGTCGCCGCGGAGGGGAGGCGCGCGTCGACGGCGTCCGGGGTTGACGGCACCCCAGACGGCATCCCAGACGAGGGTTCGGAGACTCGAATCGCTCGCGTGCCCGAGCGAGTCGTCACCCCCGCGGCGTCCAATCGCCTCCTCGCCGCGTCGCGCTGGCCCGGCGGCGACTCCGGCATGATCCCAGCCCCGGACGCGAACAGCTCGACGCTCGCCTTGCCCGCGAGCCTCTCGGCGACGACGCCCGCGAGCTCGACGCCGGAGAGACCGCCGCCGACCACGGCCACCTTACGCGACTTCGCCGAAGCGGATCCTCCCGCCGCCGCCGACGCCGCCGTCCGATCCTTCTCGAACGCCGCCTCCACGTCCCTCATCGCTCCCGCCAGCCTCCTCGCGTCTTCCAGCGTGCTCAGCGGGATGGCGAAGTCTTTGGACCCCGGGCACTTGCTCTCGTCCGCCGCCGTCGCGGTTCCCACGGCGACGACGAGCCAGTCGTACTCGACCGTCTCGCCCGACGCGAGCTCGATCGTTCCGCCCCCCGACGACCCGACGCCGCCGTCCGCGAACGGCACGACGTCGCCAACGCGCACGGCGGCGACGTCGCCGCGGACGTAGCGCACGGACGTCGGCTTCAGGAGATCCGCGAACGTGGGCGCCACCTCCCAGTCGCTCATGGTCTCGTTGACGAGTTCGTACAGCATGGGCTTGAACACGAAGCGCTCGGCTCGATCGACGAGGGTGAGCACCGGGCGCTTCGACGCGTCCGGCCAGGTGAGCGCGTCGAGCTTGAGCGCGGTGTAGAGCCCGCCGAATCCGCCGCCGAGGATGACGACGCGGGGCGGGCCGACGTAAGGCGCGGGGGACGCGTCCGCATCTGAGGACGACGACGTGGAACCAGCCGAGGGCCGGGTGGAACGATGCGCGCGCGCGATGCGGGGTGCGGACGCGCGCGCGAGGCGCGGCGCGACCGCGATCGTCGCGCGTGCGGGACGCGCGCACGCGTGGGAGCTCATGTCCCGCGCGCGATGCGACGATGCGGGCGTCCGGCGCGCGCGCCAGAGAGTGAGGATAACTCTCTCTCGGTCGGGGTGACGTGGGCGAAGTCCGCGGTTAGATTTCCTCGTCAATGTCAGCCCGCATACGTACCAGGTACCGCCGACGCGACCCGGCCGGCGCCTCTTCCACGATGGCTTCGGGCTACGCCGTCGCGGGTCAGGCGTCCGCCACGCTCGACAGCGACGGTTTCATCGTGTCGTCCATGGCCGGTACGGACGGCTCGGGCGGCGGCGGCGACGCGCGGATCGGGCTGTTCCTCGCGATGAGCTCGTCGCTGGCCATCGGCGCGAGCTTCATCGTCAAGAAGAAGGGGCTGAAGCTGGCGGGCGGCGCCCCGGGCGGGGTGCGCGCGGGGAGCGGCGGGTACGGCTACCTGCGCCAGCCCCTCTGGTGGGCGGGCATGCTCACGATGATCGTCGGCGAGGTTGCCAATTTCGCCGCGTACGCCTTCGCGCCAGCCGTCCTGGTCACCCCGCTCGGCGCGCTGTCCATCATCGTCTCCGCGGTCCTCGCGCACCACCTGCTCGCCGAGAAGCTGCACACGTTCGGGTGGCTCGGGTGCCTCCTCTGCGTCGTCGGGAGCGTGGAGATCGTGCTGAACGCGCCGGAGGAGAAGGAGATTCACGGCGTCAAGGAACTCTTCGCCATGGCCGCTAGGCCCGGGTTCGTGGCGTACGCGGGCGCCACGGTGGGGTTCGCCGCCTACCTCGCCACGCGCGTGTACCCCACGCCGGCTGGCTCCAGCAACATCCTCGTGCCCATCGGCATATGCTCGCTCGTGGGGTCGCTGAGCGTCATGTCGTGCAAAGCGCTGGGGACGGCGCTGAAGCTGACGTTCGCGGGGCGGAACCAGCTGTTCGAACCGGAGACGTGGATGTGCGCGGCGGTCGTGGGGGCGTGCGTGGTGACGCAGATGAACTACCTCAACAAAGCCCTTGACGTCTTCAACACCGCGGTGGTGACGCCCATATACTACGTGATGTTCACCACGCTGACGCTCACCGCGTCGTCCATCATGTTCCGCGATTACCTCGACCAGGGCGCGAAGGAGGTGGCGGGTCAGATTTGCGGGTTCGTGACGATCCTCGCGGGGGTGTTCACGCTGCACGTGACGAAGGACCACGGCGAGGGAACGGGCGGCGGCGGCGGCGGGGGCTGGGGCGCGGGCAACGGGAGCAATGGGAGCGTCTTCAAACGGGCGTACGGCCGGGGCGCGCACAAGGACCAGGACGGACCGGGGACGCCGCACCGAAACGGATCCGCGAGGAGGGAGGACATCGAGCTGGCGCTCTCGCGCTCCAACTCGGGCACGTGAACGAAACGGGGAAGCGGGTTTTAGCGGCGGCGGCGTCGGACGTAGACACCGGTCGAGCGGTATTCGAAGGGTTAACTCTAAGTTGACGCGGTGACATCGAGACGGTGGCTCAACGCTAATTACAACGAGGACTAGATTCGTCAGTCACGTGGCGAGCACCGCCGGGGGCGCGTCCTCCTCCTCCCTCGCCTTCTTCGCCTCTCCCTCCCCCGCGCCGTCCCCGTCGCCCCCGTCCTTCCCGTCCTTGACAGCTGTGTCATCCGCGTCGCCGTCGCCCGCGGCTTCGGGTTTAGGCGCCGCGTAGAGCACCTGCTTGGCGTCCATGAGTATGTGGGCGAAGCAGTACGCGCTCAACGGCACGGGTTTGGCGTCGCAATCGTCGCACGCGCACTGTGCCGCCAGGCCAGCCTTCTCGCGTTCCTGCGCGGCGGCCGCGGCCTCGTCCTTCCTCCCGCCGTGCCCGTTCCTGAGCTGGAATCGGTAGTGCCTCCTCCTCAGATCCTCCAGGAGGCGCCAGTACTGATCCTGGTAGAGCCGCTTGAGCTCCTTCATCCGGCGGATCCGTCGGCGGATGAGCGCCTCCTGCGGGACCACGCGTCCGTCGTCCTCGTCCCTCTCGGCGGCCGCCCCGTCCGCCGCGTCCGCGTCGGTCGCGCCCTCCGTCTCCGCGGCGTCGACGTCGTCGTCGACGTCGGTGTCGATGGCGAGCTCCACCGCCGCGGCGAGCCTGCCGTCGGGTTCCGTCCGAGCCCGGCGCGCGGCGCGCCCGAGCTCTTCGTCGCGCTCCTCCGCCTCGTCGCGCTTCATGGAACCCGCCGAATGGAACCCGCCGGACTCGCGAGGCGCGCGCGCGCTGGAAGTGGGCGTCGAAGGACCCGACGATCTGGCGAAATCTTTTAGGTCAAAATGCCCGAAACGGCGTCCGAGCTGGCACCTGGGCACGTGTCGTGTTGGTTTCCCGGTCACCGCCTGCTGGTGGGAACGAACACAACGGAACACGCGCCGGCGGGGGTTCGGAAGGCGGGACATGTTCACCGACAACAGGTGCGCGAACAGAGTGATCACGGGGGCTGCGCTGGGCGCCACCGTCGGGGGCGCGGTGGGCGCGGTGTACGGAACGTACGAGTCATTCGCGTACAAGGTGCGGCGTCGATATCTTCTCGCGCGCGATTCTTTCCCAACCGCCGATCCCGCGCGACGCCGCCCGCGGACCGACGCCGGCGGAACCGCCAATCTGACCGTCTCCCACCCGCGCGCGTCCTCTCCGTAGATTCCGGGCATGCTCAAAGTGAGGCACATAGGCCGCACGACCGTGGGAAGCGGCACCCTCTTCGGTCTCTTCCTCGCAGCCGGCAGCCTGATCCAATGCGGCAGAAGGTGACAGCCGGCAGCAACGGAACACACTCGTAGCGACCGAGTATAGCTACTTCTTATTCGACGCACGCGAGAGTAGAGCACTCGTGGTTTCCTCGCCTCTTCACAGATGGCTAGCCGGCGAGCCGAGACGTCCGTTTGCCCCCAACCTCATCGCGTGTTCCGCGCGATGAAGTCGGCGTTGATCTCCCGACACGCCTCCTCCTCGCACCCGACGCAAACCTCGATCCCCGCCGCGAGCAGCGTCCGAATCCCCCCGCCGCTCACCCGCGGGTCCGGATCCACGAACCCCACCACCACCCGCCTCACCCCGGCGTCCACCAGCGCCCTGGAGCACGGCGGCGTCCGCCCGAAGTGGTCGCACGGTTCGAGCGTCACGTACGCGGTGCATCCTTTCGCCCTCGCTCCCGCGGCTCTCAGCGCGAAAACCTCGGCGTGCGGCTCTCCGGCTTTTGGGTGGTACCCCTCTCCCACGACGACGCCGTCGTCGTCGACGATGACGCAGCCGACGACGGGGTTGGGGAAGGTCTTCCCGGCGGCTGTGGCGGCGAGCGCCAGGGCGCGGCGCATTCGCTCGGCATCCGCGTCGGTGTATTCTGCGAGCGACGACGACGCGAGGATGATGATGATGATTGATGTCAGTCGGTGGGACGCGGGCGACGGGATCGAACGCGTGGTGCGGGGGCGCGGCGTGCGGTCAGAAATCTCTTGTGGAATACGTGCGTGGCCCAGAGGTTCGGGACGGTGCGTCCCGAACGTCGCCCAGCGTTGAGAGGTGTCATCAACCCGCGCGCCGCGTCGGGGGCGAAAACGAACGTCGTCGCGAGGCTGAACGACGACGACGACGACGACGATGGATGGATGGGCGCGAGACCGTGCGGTGGGGATCGCGGTGGGACCCCCGCGGGTTTCGCATCGGGTCGGCGCCGCGAGAGCTCCTGGTAGACGGGGAGATCGGAACGCACCAGTCGACGCCTCGGAGACGGCTCCCTCGCCCGCGCCCGGGCGTCGCGCGAGATCGCGGTCGACGCCGTCGAGATCCTTTCGACGAACGCCGCCGACGGGGGCGCGGACGGCGTCGACGCGCGGGTGCGGGCGCACGGGGCGGGCCCGGGGGCGACAGACGTGGCACGCGCGGGGCGCGAAGGACCCGACGGCGCGCATGTCGACCGCGGCGCTCGACGGGATGGAGTCGACCGAGTATGCACAAAACCTACTTGTACACACAGCTGGCGGACGCTCGCCACCAACCTGCCATTTTTGAACGCGTCGTAGACAGCCGTCGTCACCATTCGCAAGCGCCGCGCCGATGCCCCTGACGTCTGCTCCCCCCGAGAGCGCGTGCAAGCCCTCGCCGAGGCGCGAGCCGCTGACGCGCGTGAGCGAGAACGAGCCGCCGACGCGCGCGCGCACGCCGTCCACCGCGGGCGACGGCGCGGCGGCATCCAACGTCAAGGGCCCGCACAAGCGCAAGGCGTCCTCCCCGGAGGGCGTCGTCGACGCTGGGTGCTGGTGGGGCCACGGCCTAGCCGCCGAGCGGGCGGACAGCGACGACGACGACGGCACCCGGCGCGCGACGTTCAAGACGCCGTTCTCCGCGGCGAGGACCGAGCGCGGAGCCATCGCGGGAGACGCGCGCGCGCGATGCAAGCTCTGCGACGGCGAGTTCGCCCGCGACGACGTCGCGCTGCTCGGCGGTTGCAACCACCACTTCTGCGTGCCGTGCGTGGAGATTTGGTCGTCGCGGCGCGCGAGGTCGTGCCCGACGTGCAAGGCGACGTTCGACGGATGGCACTACGGCGAGGTGGTGCCGTGCGGGGCGGATGAGGACGGGGCCGGAGGAGGAGGAGGAGGAGGAGGAGGGACGCGACGCGAGCGACGGTTCCATCGGCTGCCCCCGCCCACCGGGGAGAGGATGCCGGCTAGGTCGGCGAGGGCGCTGGCGTTCGACGTGGGCGCCCCGGGCGCGTTCGCCAGCTTCGGTGCGGTCGAGGATCCGGAGGAGGACGAGGACGCCGCGCGGGAGATGCGCGAGGCGGAGTCGCGAGACGAAGGGGCGGAGGAGCCTCCCTCGGCCGACGAAAAAAGCCTCGCGAAGGAGCCTCGCGCCGACGACCGACGGGCGAAGGAGAACGACGACGACGACGACGAGTGGATCGGGGAGCGCATCGACCGGACCAAGCGCCGGAGGATGCCGTCAAACGGCGGCGACGAGTAGAGCGCTCGTGCGCGGGGTACTCGTACTAATCCTAGTACGCCACGCGTGGCATTCATTACAAACGACGGACGGTTCACCGCTCACAGCTCGTCGTCGCTGAGAAACGTGAGCTCGTCATCCGGCGCGTCGTCCTCCTGGAACTCCCACTCGTCCATGCCCACCCACGCAGCCTCGAACGTCTGCTCGGGGCACAGCAAACCCTCGCACGGCACCGGCTCGTCCACGCCATCCTTGAGCAGCGCCATGCGTCGATTGGGAAGATCGTACACGACCCGCCGCGAGTTTAACGCGTTGGCGCAAATCAAACCGCAGCTGTGCTCGCTGAGGTCGAAACCCGCGTCGGACGCGAGCAGCACGTCGAGCTTATCGAACCTGCCCCCCGTCGCTCCCGTCCCGGCCCTGGCCCAGACGTCGCCGACGGTCTCCTCGTAATCGTCCCCGCCCCCCGCTCCCTCCGCTAAGCCGTTCCAGCACCCGAAACCGCCCCCGTGCATCCCGCACGGAAGCTCGGAGCACAGCTCGAGCCAATTGAGGGACCCGCGGTAGGCGCGCGTCGCGCCGCTGCTCTCCCCTCCGCTCCCGCCCACGCCCCTGACCCTCGACGACGCTCGTTTGGTCCCCGGAAGCAGCTTCTCGAGGTTCATGTCACGAACGGCTCTGGCGTGGAAGATGCAATCGGCGCCACCCGCGCCGCTGTCAATCATGAAAATCTGCGGCTTGCCCCGCGGCGCCCCGGCGAAATCCGCGGCGACGTGCGGGACGTTGCTCACCATCAGCAAGGGTTTCCAGTCCCACGTCACCGGCGGAACGAATACATTCGGGTCGTACAGACGCACGGGGTGGCCCCCGGGTCCAACCTCCAGGACGGCCGACTTGAAGACGTCGAATCCGACGATGCCGGCGACGGGCTCGGACGATCCGCTCACGATGCCGCCGACGGACATCTCCATGAACACCGGCGCGTCGATCGTGATGGGTCCCAGCTCCAGGGTTTTGCCGCGCCTGAAGTTGCACGGCACCTTCCCCGCGACGCCGCTGACCCAAACCTCACCGAAGCTTCGCAGGTTCAGTCGCTCGGCGGCGGCGCCCGAGATGACCAACCCGCTCGCGCCCGTGTCCAAGATGAACGGACCGACGTCCACGCCGTCGATCAAAGGCCTGACGAGCACGTGCGACGACTGCGCCTCCTCTATGTTAACCTCGGGGCGTTTCCTCGCGTCGAACCGGACGCTCCCGGCGTTGTCGAATCGATTCGGATTCGCACCCGGATCGACGCGCTCTGGACCGCCGAGCGCATCCCCGGGAAGGGTTCCCGGCCTGCGGTAATACCCCGGCCCGACCCCGGAGTTGGCCCTCGCGCCGTCCGTCCTGAACGTCTGCGTGCCACCCGCGGCGCCCTTCAGCGTCGTCAGCGCCGGGTACGGCTTCGCGTTGTCACCGGACGCGCCCCCGCGGGTGGCGCCGACGTTTTTCCAATCCTCGTAGGACCAACTCTCGTCGTCGCCGCACACCCTCATGCGCATCCGGGTCGGCAGCCACTCGCGCGTGTCGACGTACATGCTGGCGACGATGAGCCCGCCCGCGCGCAGGCGGATGGTCACCTCGCACTCGTGCGGCGCGGGGCGCGCGTCGTCGCCGTCGGCGGCTGCGCCGGCGCCGAGCTCGAGCTCCACGTCGTGCTCCGCAGCCGGATGCGCCCACCATCCCGTCCGCGCCCACGCGGCGAGCAGCGACGCCTCGTGATCGTCCAGCTGGACCACCTGCGTGTACCCGGTGTGGTCCGTCTCCCACACCTCGTCCGCGCCGGCGCAGTGCGTGGAGACGTAGGAGAGGTCCGGCCCGACGGCTTCCTCGGTGAAGCTCCCGGCGTCGTGTCGAAGCGCCCACCGCACGGGATCGCCGAGGAACACGCCCTCGCCCCAGGTCATGCCCGTGCTCGCGACGCCGCGATCGTCGAGCCGGAGCGAGGCGCGGACGTTTCGCATGACGTCGTCGAGCTTGAGCGACGACGACGCGCGCTCGCCCCCTTTCGGCGCGTCCTCGCTCTTCCGCGGCACGACCACCGCGGCGACGACGAGACGGGGCGCGCGGCCTCGACCCGAACGGGTCGTTGGGGCGAACGAGAATTTCGGGGCGCGACGATCGATAGCGGCGGGGGACGCGCGGGCGCGGCGGAGCGAACGCGCCGCGGTCGGGGCTCGGGAGATCGACGCGGATACCATCGATGGCGCGGACATCGCGACGATCCGGTCCGCCCGGTCGGGGTGATTCCAGAGACGCGCGCCGCCCAGTTCTGGATCGGGTTTGAAATAGAAAAGCGCAAGTCCAGCTCAGCAATGCCAGCACGGTCGTCATCCTGTCATCGCTTTTTTGGGTGGAACTTTCAACCCTCTCCCACGGCGCGCTATCATCGCGCGCTTTCCGACGTCGCTGATCCGCGCCGCGCGCTCTCGTCACCCGGCGCCCCGTCCCGGCGCGTACGGCCCTCCGTCGTACTCCGATATCTCGATCCCCCACTCCGGAAACACCCGTTTCCACGTGTCTCCCATCTCGCCGTCGCCGCACCAGCCATCGCCCTCCACATACACCGCGATGGTGCTCACGTGCTCCAGCGTGACCTCACGAAACACGTCGCTGCTGCTCTTCTCCCGGAACTTCATCTTATCGCGGAACAGCGCGAGGGACGGCGCGTTGTCGAACCCAATCTTGGCCCTGAACGTCTTGACGCCCAGCGCCATGTGGCAGTACGACATGAAAATTTCAAGCGCCTCGACGGCGATGCCTTTGCGCCTGCTTCCCTGCTCGGCGACCATGATCTCGATCTCCGCCGTGTGCTTCGGGTCGTCGTGATCGTTCAGAAAGATGTTCACGTCCCCGCACATGGCGTCCACGCCGGGTGGCAGGGTATTATCGCACAGGATGAACGTGCACTTGGACTCGTCCGCCGCCCACTCCTCCTGCATCGCGTGCTCCTCCTCTACGCTCAGCGGCTCCGACGCGGTCGCCTCGCGGATGGCCGGGTCCTTCATCCACTCGTGGTACCTCGGGACGTGCTCGCGTCGGTAGGGCACGAGCGTGCATCTGGCGCCCCGCAGCACCAGGTTGGCGTTGTGTCGCATGGGCTCTGCGCACCCCCGGTGCCGAGACAAACTGGCCGCGACTCGGCCTCTTCGGCGCGAAAAGAACCCACGTTTCGGTTGTCCAGCACGATGGACGACGCACTTCGAGCAGCCCGTGTTGGACTGGGGCACGGACGGAGCCGAACATGCCGGAAGACGACCACCGCACGCCGGTCACCATCGTCACGGGCTTCCTCGGCGCCGGGAAGACCACGCTCAGTGAGTCCCGCCATCCCCGAACCCGCCTCGCCCTTCGCCGCGTTGTTACCTGACGATGATCCGATTCCGCGCCCGCTCGTGCGACAGTCAACCACATCCTCAAGGCGAACCACGGCAAGCGCGTGGCCATCATAGAGAACGAATTCGGCGAGGTGGGCGTCGACGATGGGCTGGTAGTGGAGACCAAGGAGGAGATCTTCGAGATGAACAACGGCTGCATCTGCTGCACCGTCCGCGGCGACCTCATCCGCATCCTCGGCAAGCTCATGAACCGACGGGAGCGATTCGACGCCATCGTGATCGAGACGACGGGGCTCGCGGACCCGGCGCCGGTGGCGCAGACCTTCTTCGTGGACGACGAGCTCAAGGAACAGCTCTACCTGGACGCCATCCTCACCGTCGCGGACGCCAAACATCTCGGATCGCACCTCGACGAGGTCAAACCCGACGGCGTCGAGAACGAGTCCGTCGAGCAAATCGCGTTTGCGGACAAGATCCTCCTGAACAAAGTCGACCTGGTGACGCCCGAGGAGAAGACGGCGCTCGTGAACAAGATTCGCGGCATAAACTCCAGAGCCGCCGTCATCGAGTGCGTCGACGCGCGGGTCGACGTCGGGCAAGTGCTGGGAATCCGAGCCTTCGACCTCGCCGTCGCGTGCGACTTTGACGAGGAGTTCCTCGACGTCGAGTCCGAGCACCGACACGACGAGACCGTCACCTCCGTCGGTGTGCGGGTGCCCGGCGCGATGGCGATCGCGCGGCTGAACGGATGGCTGACGTCGCTGTTGCGAACGAAGGGCGAGGACATATTCCGCAGCAAGGGTATCCTGCGCGTGGCGGGATCCGACGAGCGAGTCGTGTTCCAGGGGGTGCACATGACGATGGAGATGGCCGGCTCGGCGGGCGGGAAGGTGGCGGGTTGGAAGGAGGGCGAGACGCGGGAGAGCCGGTTCATATTCATCGGGAGGAATCTGGACAGGGAGGAGCTCACGGAGGGCTTTCGCGCGTGCGTCGCGACGGAGTGAGGTTCGTGACGGTTCGTGTGACGGATGGATAACAGCACCCGCACTCGCGCTCGCGCTCACCAAACCTCCGCGTCGTTGACTCGCTGCCCTTGTCCGAGGTACTTTTTCCCCCATCGCCTGCAGTACTCCTCGTCCATCTTGAGGTGGTACGCCTCCGAGGTCGGCCGCCACTTGTTCCGCAGGTAGCTCCCCTTAACCCACGGCCGGGAGTGCCCGTTCCGCCTCAGCGACCGGTACGCCGCGTAAATCGTCCGGTACCCAACCGCGTACAACAGCACGTAGGCGAGCACGACTAAACCCCACGACAGATCGACGAAATCCGCGGCTTCGTCGTCGAAGAGGCACTCCGCGTCGTCGCCCGTCGCCGCCGCGAGTCTGGCGCAGTTCCGCCGCGGCCTGGCGACGTGGTACGCGATGCAATCGCCCACGAGGATGAGCATCAGCACCGAGGAGACGCTCTCGGAGACGTAGTCCATCACCGTCTTGAACGGCAACCGCGGGATGTGACCAACCGTCGTCCACTGGACGGCGTATATCGACAGGAAGAGCACGGCGCACAGTGCGGCTCGGTTCGCCAGGTCGCTGGGCTCCAGGGCGTAACCCGTGAACCCGAAGAAGGCGATGGTGTACATGGGCTGAATGCCGTTGTGGACGTAAAACGTCGAGGACCGCTTGATGTGGAAGGAGATGAAGTAGTCGGGCATCATGTCGCCATCTTTGTAACGCGGGTCGGTCTTCCAGCGGGCGGTGACTTGATGCTGGCCGACAGCCACGGAGACTCCCGCGAGCTCGTAATCGTTCGAGTGCGTCGCAGCGCCGTCGATGTCTATGTGCTGAAACTGGCTCTCGTACTTGTCGACGAAGGCCGGATTGTTTGGTCTTCGAAGCGACAGCCGCACGTCCTTGTCAAACTCCGGTCGCTTCATGCCGAAAAATACGATGGACAGGTCCACCCTCGTGGAGTCGAACGGAAAGGACCTGAACCGCTCCATGTCCGCCGAGATGTCGAAACCATCGTGCAAGTTCACGGGAAAGGTCAGCGCCATCTTGCCGTCCGACGGCCTGTGCTCCTTGCTCGTGTCGTAACCGTACCAACGGGGAAGCATCTCGTAGTTTTCAGCCTTGCCGCAGTTGAACCCGGAGCAACCCGTCAACCGCGGACGCCAGATGGTTTCCGGCATCGGTTTCGCGCTGGTGGGGAAACCGATCATGCGGTCGTCCGTCCAGTACATCTCTATGTTCGCGGTGATCTTGAACGTCTCCTTGCCCTCGTGCGCGACAACCTCCCACTTCTTGAGCTGCAGCACAAGCTCAACCACCGTCGGGTTGTTGTCATTCTTGGAAATGCGCATGGACGGGGGGAGCTGTCGTTCAGGGGGAGGGAGCGGGCGTTCGTCCCACGGGAAATCCGGGTCGTCCCATGGATACTTTGATGTCTCGTCCGCGGGTTCCGACCCGCTCATCGCGTCAGCGCGCGGTGTGCGGTGGTGGCCTGCGCTTCAGTGCGACTGACAAGAAGGTATTTTCTCGGGGCGCTCGATTTTACCTTCGTATCATATTGGGCCTCTGCTCGGCGTGCTCGGATTGCTGCCACCGGGCGCCGCCGCGTGGACTCGCTTCCCCGAGAGCGGCGGCATGATTAGACTCGGTCCAAGCACTCTACTGGTTCAAAACGGTTTGCTAGAGCTAGAAGAGTCCCTGCGGCTTTTACCCAATATCATATATACAGTGGCCGGTCCCTCCCCGCTAAAACGGCGGCTACTCCGTGACTGGTGTCGGCGACTCCTCCGCCGCGTCCCCACCCCCGCCGCCACCCTCCGGCGCACCCTCCTCCGCCTCGTCCCCGCCGGTCCCATCCGCGGTTCCCGCCACCGCGGTGATCGGCCTGGGTGGAGGCAGATTGCTCTGGATCAGTTTCTCCACCCTCGCCACGATGTGCTTCCCGTAGGTGAACTTCTTGAGGTTCGGCAGGTGCACCTGCATCCGCGACAGCAGCTGGTCCCTCTCACCCTCGTCGCAAACCTCCAGCAGCTTTTGCACCACGTAATTCGCGAACTGGTCCTTCATCATCGCCTGGAGCGGCTCGTTCTCGTCGGTGGTGCCCAGCATCTCGGTGATCATGATCTGCCTCTCCTCGGCGCCGCAGTAGGTGAGGCACTTCTCGATGACGTTGCTCGCAAACTTGTGCTGCGCCAGGATGACAATCTGCCCCGCGAGCGTCGCCAGGATCTTCCGTCTCTCGTCCTCGCCGCCGTGCTGGAGCACGTGCTGCACGACGTAGTTCCCGTACTGATCCTGCGCCAGTTGCACCGCCTCGCGAAGAATCTCGTCCATGATCCCCTCCGTCTTTTGCTCCGGGGTGCAGTGCTCCAACACGCGCTGGATCACCCTGCACCCGTACGGGTGCGTGGACAGCGACAGCACGTTACCGTAGAAGGACGACACGATGAACTGTATCCGCGCGGGGGGCACCCGCTCGATGCACTTCTGAATCACGTGGTTGCCGTTTTGGTCGCGAACGCATCGGAGCACGTGTCCGTCGAGCTCGTTCACCATCGCCGTCTGCTGAGCCTCGTCGAACACCTCCAAAGCCTTCTGAATCACCCTGCAGCCGTACATCTGCAGCGACAGGGACAGCACGTGGTCCTTGAGCTCGCCCGCGAGGAGCCTTCGCTGCTCGTCCGTGCCGTATTCCAGAAACTTTTGAACGACGTAGTTTCCAAAGACGTCGGTGATGAGCTGGTGCGCGCTGGGCAGCACCTCGGCGAACACCGCCGCCGCCTCCTCGGGCTCCGCCGTCTCCAGCTTCTGCTGGATGAACCTGCTGCCGTGCTGGTCGCTCGAAAACTCCACGACGTGATCCGCGAGGTCGGGTAGCTCGAACCGTCGGCTCTTGTTGTTCTTGAACCCCTCGAGCAGCGCCGACATCGGCTTCTGATGCATCTCGTCGTGGTGCCGGCCCCCGTAGTGGTCCGTGAGCAGACCGTTCCCGTCGCGACCCATCCCGCGCCGCCCGCGCCCGCCGCCTCGGCCCCTCGCGCCCCCGCGCCCGCCGCCGCCGAAGCGCCCGCCGCCGCCGTTGCCCGCCATCCCAAAACCGCCGCCGCCGCCCATCGCCGCGAGCATCGCCTGGTGCATCTGCATCTGCGCGCGACCGGGGGGGGACCCGCCCTGCGGCCCGCCGTACCCCGACATCGCCGAGAGCATCGCCGCCGCCGCGGGGTCGCCCTGCTCCGCCAGGCGCTGGTAATACGCCACCACGTACATGGGATCCATCGCCACCTGTCCCATGTACGACGAATCTCCCATCGCCACCTGTCCGTACGCGTTTTGAGCCCCGGGCATCCCCGGCGCTCCCCGCCCCGCGCCGGGAGGCGGGAAACCCATGCCGCCCGCCGCCTGCGCGCCGTACATCATCGCCTGCGCGTGCATCTGTTGCTGCTGGTGCATCATCGCGGCGGCGCGCGGGTCCATGTTGGGCGGACCGCCGGGGAATCCGCCGGGGGTGGGCATGCCCGGCATCGGCGGCGGGTACATGGGGCCCGCCCCCTGCGGGGGGTAAAACTGCGGCTGCATCCCGGGGTAGTTGCCGTACGGCTGGCCCGGGTAGCCGCCCCCAGGCAGCGGCGGGGGGGCGCCCGCGGGCACCGGCGGGTTGGCGTTCGAGTAATCCGCGTACTCGCCGTCGCCGCCGCCCGCCGCCGCGGCGACGCCCTCGACGTTCTCGCCGCCTCCTTCGCCTCCAACGATGGCCATGCCGCCAAAGTCGCCCGCGAGCGCCTCCGCGCCGGCATCGACGGCACCCCCGCCCGACTCAGCACCCGGTCCGTCGGCACCCACGGGTGCCGCGGACAGCGGCGGCTCCGTCCGGCTCAGCCTCGCGCTCCCTGGCCTCGCGCTCCCCGGCCTCGAGCGGACGTGTTCGGCTACGCCGCCGACGCCGACGCCGCCAGCCGCGTCGTCGCCCCCGCGCTTGGGGGACCCGCCCTGCGACCCCGCGCCGCCGTCGTCGTTGCTGAACACGTCCGCGAGGGACCTGCCACCCGCGATGGCCGGCGACGCGGGCATGCCGAGGCCGAGGCCGTAAGATCCCGGCGCGGGCGACGCGGCGGGCGACTGGCCGTTAGCGCCGGCTCCTCCTCCTCCTCCTCCTCCTCCTCCGTCCGTCGCCGTCGCCGGCGAGCCGTTCCACGCGCCGTAGTAGTTTTTGGGCGGGTCCATGGTGGACGGACCCGCGGGGGGTTTGCCCCAGGCGTTGGGCGATGCCCTGGCAGTCGCCGCGCTGCGAAGAGGGAAGCGGGAAATTGGAAAACGGCGTCAGTTGGGCGATTCTCTGGTCGAGTTGAACGCGTCACCGCTCGATTTTGAAACCGGGCGCGGCTTGAAGCTCTCGAAGCGGGGGAGGAGGGAAATGTGGCCCGCGGAGGTGGAGGGGTCGGGGACGGCCGGCGCGTCGGTGCACGTATCGGCGGCGGCACGCGCCTCGTCGCGCCCGCGATGATCGTCGGACGCGCATCGAGGGGACGCGCGGGTGCCGCCGCGCGCCCGCCGCGCCGCGCGTCCCTTCGAGCGGGCGGCCATCCCCGGGGCCGAAAAAAAACAAGCGGGAAAACCAGAAGCGGGGGGCCAATTTGACGGGTCCCGGCCCCGCACGGGCCGCGTTCTCACCCGTCCACGTCGTTCGTCCCGTTCAGGACGTTGCCTATGGCCCGGTGCTCCTCCTGCTTGTCGAACGCGGACGTTCCGTTGGACGACATCGGTGCCGACGCGTTCGCACGCTCGCTCAACCGACCCGAGCTCAAATCAAAAAGAGAGCCTGCGACCTTTCGCGCAGCGCCAAATTTCGCGCTCCCCGACCGGACCGTCGCGCGCGTTCTTGTCGCGATGCGAGCGTTTCCGTAGACCCTCCTCGTGTGCGCCTGTTTGTGAGGGGATGCGAGATGTCAGAGGCGGAGCTCGGGGGAATACCCGGGGTTGTCCGGGGCGCATTACCCCGCAAAGCCGGGGAGTGCCCACACGCGGCGGGTCGAACCAGTAACGCGAGTGCAAAATCATCCAATGCGCGCGTTATTTACCTGCTCCGGCAAACAGCCTCTGCGGACCGTGCGAAGCGTATATTCGTGCGCTGCGCACCCTCGCGCTGGCTTGCGTCTACGCTGACGCGCCGTGCGCTCTCCCCGGTCCCGTCGAGCCCGTCCCTGCACGGGGCTCCACGCCTGGGTCGTCTGCTTGAGCTGACCGGAGCACCTCCCTTTTAGCACTATTTATTATTCAAAGAGGAATGGGAAAAGCGGCGATTGATACTTGTGTCTCACCGCAGCAGAATCGATTTTCCAGTCGTCTGAAATCGTATGCGTCTCCAGTCTAAGAATCTCGAGGAAAGGAATGAAGCTCGTCCACCGCTCTCATGAGCCTCCGCTTTGCGCGGGAGAAAGTTCATCGGGCGAAACGAGACCCTAAAACGGTGGTTCAAAGCACGCGGCACACAAAAGGGGATCTCTGAAAGTTGGAGGACGACCTTTCCGCGTCAGCAGGAAACGGAATCAAGCCCTTCCCGTGTTCCACTCGACAGCGACGCGGACGTCGGTGTTAACCTTCGCGCTTTTCGCTCCCGGAGAACCCTGCACTGCCCGAGCCGATCCAGCGCGCGCATGCCCCGAATCGCGCAGATGAGGACCATCGAAGGTGTACGACTGGGCGAGAACCTGTCCCTCATCGCCGCCGTGCGCGACATCTTCAAGGGCGAGTACATCAAGCGGAGCTGGCAGAGCAAATCCGATGGGGCCCAGCTCCAAACAGACATCGCCTCGATCCTCGGAAACCTGGCCATCGTTGCCACCCTCTTCGGCGCCGCGGGTTTGACGATGTTCCTCATGACACAGGACCTGAGCTTCACCGGCTATTACTACCGCCTAACCTACGGCATCTTAACGTGGATCGCCACGCTCTTCTCGGTCATGTGTGTTATGCTTTGTTTCCGCATCCTGGTTGCGGTCCAGCTGGTGGACGCCGTGGAGATACACACCTTCGTGGACCTACTGAGCGACATACTCGTCAAGCCGCTGAAGTATAACTTCATCGTGATCGCTAGCTTGCTCTTCAGCCTTCTGGTGTACGGCATCGACGAGTTCGGATGGTGGACGGCGATCATCATCGCCTGCGCGTCAACCGTCCTCTTCTTTTTCCTGGTGCACCTCCAAACCGCGAGGACGGTCCAGGCGGTGACGGAGATTGCCTTGCTCAGAGACGCCAAGGGAGGGGCGTGATCCCGGGCCTATCCGTTTACGTGTAATCTCAGTGGTGTCTAGCTACTAGATCACGGTCGCATGACGTACGCCACCGGCGTCTCCGGTTTCGGCCCGGCGTCCGCCATCCCAAACGCCCGCTCCGTCGGCTGCGGCGGCGACCTCAACCTGCCGGCCAGTCGCCTCCCGCTCCCGCCTCCTCCGCCGCCCCCCCCTCCGCCGCCGCTCGCGGGCCGCGACCCCAGGCTCGCGCGCGTCCCGCCGACGGCCAGGGTCTTGTACGCGGAAGCCGCGATGGGCGGCGCGCCCCGTTTGCCCTGCGTGGGTATGAAACCCGCGCGAACCTCCTCCTCCTTGTCCACCCTCGCGTACGCCGTGTGAACGTTCGTTTGAACGCCGCCGCCTACTGACCCGATCGAACGTTCCCCCGCGCCGACCTGAACGTCCCCTCGCGCGGACAGGTTCCGCGACGTCTGGCCTGAGTACGCCGAGTCCGACACCTGCGCGCTGACCCCCGACGACGACACGGGCCTGGATCCCTCCGAGTACTGTATGGACTCGGCGGATCTTCGCCGGCCGGAACCGCCGCGGTCGCGAAGCTTGGCGATCGCTCGCGCCGATCGGTCGCGCGGCGACAGCTGCGTCGGTGCATGCGCCGGGGCGTTTTCCGAGACGGCCGCGCGCGGGGACTTGGCGAGCGTCGCGGCGGCGGCGGCGAGGAGCGCCGCGGTGGGATCCGGGTCTGCGCCTCCCCGCTTCGGCTGATGGTCCCGCGGATGATGTTGTCCTCCCTGGACGTGATGCTGATGATTCGACTGGTGCTGATTCGACTGCTGATGCTGATGATGCTGCTGATGCTGCTGAAGGTGGTGGTGCTCGGACGCCGGGGCGGGCACGTGCGGGTGCTTGCCCGTGCCGACGCTGAGGTCGTCGACGGCGCCGTAGCTCTGCCAGAACGCCAGCCGCGCCGCCGCCCTCGCCCCAACCACCGTCTCCCGCTCCAGCGAGTACGTCGACCACCCGCCGTCCTCGCCCAGGTTTAACTCGCCCTCCCCGTCGTACGCGGCAAAGACGCCCTCGCGCTTCGCCGCCTCCAACGCGCGCTCGCGGCTCACCCCGCATGCCCCGAGCATGCGCCACATGCAGCCGATGACGTCGCGTTGATCGGCGAGGACTCCGTCGCGGACGGCGAGCTGAAAGTGCGCCTCCATCGACGACACGCCCCGCGTCCTGTACTGGGAGAGGATGCGCAAAAAGGCGGGGAGCTTGCGGCTGCCCCCGCGGGCACCCGCCGGGGAGCTCGCGGCGGCGTCGATCCGCGACTGGATCTCCCGCCTCTTGCCCTCGTTGGCGTCCATCGCGGCGCGGTCGCGTCGCGCCGCGTTTTCCCCCTCGCGTAGACTCTCCGCCAGTCGCCTGCGACGATCGCGAAGCGACTCCGCCTCGGATTTGTGCTCGCGGGTTATTAACCCCGTCATCTCCAGCTCCACGAGCCTGTCCTCGACGGACGCGAGCTCGCACCGGCTCTGGATGGCGACGTCCTCGAGCTCGAACAGCGCGCGCTGCAGGTTGATCCTCTCCTCGGTGTTTTCGTGCACGTCGACGCTGAGCTTCTCCAGCCACCGATCGTCGAAGACGTCCGCGTCGCCGCCGGCTGCGCCGTCAATCGCCGACGCGGTCGTCGAGACGGCGTTCGTCGAGACGGCGTTCCCCTCGTTTGGACCCTCCGCGGCGGCTAGCGCGGTCGTCGCCGGGGCGGAGTTCTCGATCGCCGGGGCGTCGTATGGGCCAGTCGACGGCGGTTGTTGTTGTTGGTGGTGGTCCCCCGCTTGGCGGTTGGCGGGTTGCGCGGCTCCGGTTTTGGTCTTGCCGCCGCCGAAAAACGAGAGCCTCGGCGCGCCTCCGCCGGATCTCGCCGCCTTGAGCTCCCTTCGGAGACCCGCGACCTCGTCCCGCAGCTGCTCGATGACCCGCTGCGCCTCGCCCGGGTGCGTCGCCACGTGCAGCACGTTGGTTTGCACGTTCGTCTTGATCTCTTTCGCCCTGTCCGCGTACTTTAACGTGTTGATCGTGTGGTTGTACTGGTCGTTGCCGCACGACACGTTGGCCACCATCGCGGTCCTCGAGTTACCGACGAGCCCGTCTTTCAGCAGCCTGGTGAGCTTGGAGTTCCTGAACGGGACGTACACCCCCGCGCCCTGCTGTTTCTTCCCCAGGGCGTTGATGCAGTTCGCGAGCGCCAGTAACGACCGGTTGATGTTCGCGCCGTCCCTCAGCTTGCTGCCCTCGTTTTTCGTCTCCGACGCGCGCTCCGAGCCGGCGAGGTCGACGAGGGACAACCTCCCCGTCAGCACCTCCATCCTGCCCCCGCCTCCGCCTCCCGACCCGCCCGAACCTCCCGCTCCTCCTCCCGCCGCATCGTTGGGATGCACGCGGCTGAACCGCCGCACGTTAATCTCCATCACCGCGTGCGATCGCGAGGAAACCGCGTTGGCCTCGGTGGGCTCCGTCTTGCGCCTCGCGTTGCCCTCTCTCAAAACGTCCAACACGTTATCCGCGTTTGTCACCGATATCCGTCGTAAACCGGAGACGGTCGCCCCTCGCTCCGGGTCCTCGCGGAGGTCCAGCGACGGCGAGTTGTTCACCAGGAGGTCGTATATGAGCTCGTTGTACACCTCCAGGTAGGAGCACGTCACCTCGAAGGTGTACTCGCCCGACATGGACCGGATGGCGTCGAAGATGTCCATCAGCGAGAGCGGCATCATCCCCGGGTCGTTCCTCGTGCCGATCATCGTGTACGTCTTGCCGCTGCCCGTGGCGCCGTACGCGAACACCGTGCCGTTCTGGCCGTTGAGCACGCCGGAGATGAGCGCGCGGGCGGTTTTTTGGTACACGTCCCGGTTAGACGCCGACGAGCCGAGAGCCACGTCGAAGGTGTACCGCCGTTCTTTGGTCCTGTGCGTGCGCTCGTCCAGGTAGTTCTTCTCGTCGTCCGGGTCGAGGACGACGATGTGCTTGTCGTCGAGGACGCGGACGATGTCGCGGCGGTCGCCCCGTTTCCGCTCGTCTGGGAGCAGCGGCCTGGACCTCACCGCGACCGTCAGCGACGTCTCCCCGATGCCGCCGTCGCCGGACGTTTCGGCGAACGCGCCCGACGCCCAGCGGTCGTCGGCCTTGGGCTTCCTGCTGCGAAAGAAACCCATGGATGGAGCGCGCGTGTCGACCTACGGACTCGTCGACGGAAAGGGACCAGAACCGACGCCGCCGTTCCCGCGCTCGTCCTCCGAGTCCACCGCGTCCGCGCTCAATTCCCACCGCCCGGAAGGTCAACACGAAATTACGGTCCAATCAACCGTCGCGGGGGTTCGAACCGCCCGGGTTACGACCGGCGGGGATCCCCGAAGCGAGCGCTCGATCCCGCGCGATATCGGAGACGCGCGCGCGGTGGACCGCGCGGGTGTCGCTGCGCCTCCGGCCGCCTGCGACGCGCGCGAGACCGCGCCCCGATGTGGCGCCGGGCTCGTTCCGCTCCTCCGAGACGATGAAAAAAAAAATCGGTCGATCCACTCGCCCGCCAGGGACTCGTGCAGTCGCGGGCCGAACTTTCCGGAATCTGCCGTCCCTTCACTCTCAGTCGGACACCTACCGTTGCGCGGTCATAACGTTATATT
>Ga0181573_10001238_pt1 | contig 25526 bp, 14 predicted proteins | sample 101ome_25_FD_148643 | JGI IMG/M metagenome (GOLD analysis project Ga0181573, IMG submission 148643) | Coastal salt marsh microbial communities from the Groves Creek Marsh, Skidaway Island, Georgia - 101409BT metaG (spades assembly) | ecosystem: Environmental > Aquatic > Marine > Intertidal zone...
CTCGCGTCCTTCCCCTCCTCCCCCCGCGTCGTTCCCCATCTCGCCGCCCTCCTCGTCGCGCCCCGGCGTGCCCGGTGAACCGGTCGCGCCGCCCTCCCCGTCGGCGCCGTCCCCCCCCTCTTCTCCGCCTCTCGGTCGCTTCCCCGCCTTCGCCTCTTCTCGCGCCGCTTTCGCGTCTTGTCTCGCGTTTTGCCACGCCGCGTCCGACCCGGGGATCCTCTGCGCCACCTCCCCTGTGCGCAGATCCCACGCCAGCACCGACCCGTCCTCCGACCCGCACACCGCGTACGACGTCCCGTCCGCGTCGGCGAAGGCGGCGAAGGCGCAGTATCGCGATCCCCGCCGCCCCTCGTACGACCTGACGACTCGCCCGCCGACGGCGTCCCACAGCCTGAGCGACCCGGCGGCGTCCAGCGTGGACGCGAGGAGGTACCGGCCGTTGGGACTGGGGACGACGCAGCCGATCGGGGCGTTGCGAGCGGCGCCGTCGCCCCAGCCGGCGCCGCCGTTGATCACGACGCCGTCGGCGAAGCCTCCGACGTCGTCCACCGCGTTGCCGACGAAACCGGGGATGATCCGGTTTTGTCCGACGACGCTGTCCGACAAAACCTCTCTTCCTCCTCCCAGATGATCCGTTCCTCTAGACGACACACGTCCCCCGCCTCCCATCCCGAGCACGATCGTCCTGAGGCACGCGCCGGTCGCGACGGACCACAGACGCGTGATGCCTGTGAACAAAACACGATGTCATACTAATTGCCCATACGAAAATAAAAAAAATAAACTCACCGTCGTACGAGCACGTCGCGAGCACGGCGCCGTCGGGGGAGAACTTAACGCCGGTGACCGGGTCGGAGTGCGCCGGGAGGACGTTGACGCAGGTGCCCGAGCGCAGGTCCCACAGCCGGACGGTCTCGTCGACGCTGCCGCTGGCGAGGACGTTGTTCGCGCCGCACGCGGAGTTGACGTCGCAGCAGAAGACGTGCGAGGTGTGCCCCGCAAAGACGCGAACGGTTTTTCCGTGGTGGGGCGACGACGGGTCGACGTCCCAGAGGTGGAGGTTCTTGTCGTCTGACGCGGACGCCAGGTAGCGCCCGCACCCGGTCCACGCGACGTCCGAGCATCCCCTCTCGTGGCCCACGAGCACGCACAGCTGCGCGCCGTCGGCGACGCGCCACAGGCGGACGGTCTTGTCAGCGCTCGCGGACGCGACGCGAGATCCGTCGGGGCTGAACTTGACGGCGGCGACGGACTTGGAGTGGCCCTCCAGCGTGCGCGCGAGGGCGAACCCGGGCGACGGCATCGTCGGAGTGGGGAAGCGGCGAGGCGATGCGCCGCGGGAAGAGACGCGCGTCCCGGGTCCACCCCGGCCCGTTCGGCCGCCTCGACGTTTGATTGCCCTTGATTGATTTGGTTGCCCTTGCCAGCTTGCCAAATTGCCCAACTTGGTCAAAAACCAACGGTGTCAAAAAAGTTGTTTCGAACCCGCCCGTGAGTATCTGTTTACAATAAAGCCTATTGAAAAGCCATGAGTTGATCCGTGAACAGCTACGCATCGTGTGTGCGGTGTCATTGTCGGTTCCGTGAGACGTCGTCGTTTTTCCATCCGTCGTGCACGCGAACGTCGTCAGTCAATACAAGTACCCCGTGTCATCATCATACAGTACATGCAGGGAAAAAAAATTTTTGCGAGTGTCCCGACGTTGTGTGTCCCTAATCCCCACATCTCCCCCCAATCCCGATCGAGCCCTATCACTCCTCGTTGCTCCTCGAGCAGCCACTCGATGGCGCGGCCACGTCCGAGGTGGCGCTGGCGCCGTCCTCGGCGTCCCCGACGGCGGCGGCGGTACGGGCGGCGGACTCGGAATCCTCCTCGCCGTCGGCCTTCCCGACCGACGAAGCCGCGGAAGCCTTACGCGGCACCGGGTCGGACGCGGGCAGAGGCGTGGCGCCGGGCGCCGAGGGTGCCGAGGGTGCCGATGGCGCCGAGGGTGCCGAGGGCGCCGCGGGAGGCGGAGCGGCGACTCCCGGGTACCCGCCGCCGCTGGAGGAGTACCCGGGCATCGCCGGATATCCTCGGCTGTAGCAGTCGAGGCACTGCTGCCAGTACTGCATCGTGGCCGCCGGGTCCGCGTAGCCCATCGCCCGGATCTGCGCGTGCGCCGCGTGCAGAGGCACGTTAGCGAAGTACGCCGCGCACGCCGCGGCGGCGTAAGCGCCCGAGGGGTCGGATCCCATCGCGTAAGGATCGGCTTGGCCCGCGTACGGGTTCATTCCGCCCATTCCGCCCATAGCGTTCATCGACCCGGCCATGGGGCCGTAGGCCGCGACGTTGTAGTCGTACGCGGGCGCGGGCGCCGGGACGGGCGCCGGGACTGGCGCGACGGGGTAGGCGGTCGGGTAGGCAGCCGCGGCGGCGGCGGCGGCGGTCGCGGCTCTTCGGTCGGATACGTATCCGTACCCGCCGCCGTCGGGGGCTCTGGCCGCCGCCGCCGCCGCCGCGGCGGCGGCTGCCGCGGCAGCGGGCGGGCCGCCGACCCGGCCGCCGCCCACGCCGTTGCCCCCGTTCGCGAGTGGCTCGTTAGTTCCCGATCCCAGCGAGTTTGAGGAGGCGTACTCGACGATGCCGCCGTGGCTTTGTCCGGCTGCGTGCCACGCGGGATGATCCGCCGGCGACCCGAACGAGTAGGCGCCTCCCACCGCGGGGGCTCGTTCGTTGCCGGAGGAGTACCCGGAGTGGTAGCCGTCGGACGGGACGGAAGGCTGCGGGGGAATGACCGCGGCGGTCCCGATGCGAAACATTCCGTCGACGAGATCCTGAAAGTACGAGACGGGGAGAGAACTTTTTTTTTGAGAAGACGAAGGCGCCGCGACGAGGCGAAAGGCGGGCGCGACGAGAGCGGTGATGACGCGCGGTGATGACGAACCTGGATCATGCGCGCCGCTTCGGCGCACGACTCGCGCGCGCCGCGCAGGTACACCGTCCGTTCGGGCTGGCCGGGGCACATGTCGTGCTCGCTCTGGATCTGTATGTGCGCCCTGGTCTGCTGCTGCAGGAATCGGATGTTCTCGCCGCCGCGGCCGATGATGAGCCCGACCTTGCGGTGCGGGATCGACACCGTCGCGGCCACCTCGACGTGCGACGCCGCGTCCCTGCCCCAACCGCTACCGACGAACGGCGACAAGTTGTGGGGCATGTGCGCGTAAGGTCCATCCCCGGGGACGTACGCGGGGGCACCCGGCGCCGACGGATCGCGAGACGAGAACGAATCGCGAGTCGATCTCGCGTTCCCAAACGCTCTCAAAGGCTCGTGGTCTCCGGCGACAGGCGGCAGCGGGGGCAGCGCGTGCCCAGCCTCGATCGCGTGCTGCCGCTCCGTCGTCCGGTCGCATCGCTCCGCGGAGGACTCAACGAGCCGCCGGATCATGTCCGCCGCCATCATCGTCTGGTGCTCGCCGCCCAGGAGCGTGATCCGGCGCATGCCGTCTACGGTGACGGCGTCGTCCGTCGGATCGGCGTACGCGGACGGAGGCACGACGTAGTTGACCCCGCCGGGAATCTCACCGGCGTCGCGCGCGATGTGAATCGCGCACCCGCTCTGGTGCTGAAAGTACACCACGTGCGACCCGCCTTTTCCGATGACGAGGCCCACCTTGGCGTTTGGGACGTAAATCTCCCTCTGCTGCCTCGCGACGTCGAAGGGCGTGACGGTTATGCCGTGCTTCGCGGAGGGGGGCGCCACCGCGAGGGAGCGTCCGGCGCCGCGGTAGGTCCCGGAGGCGGGATCCGGGTCCCCGAGCGGCGGGCCGGACGACGGGGGAGATGACTTCGGGGGAGACGACGGGGGACGAGACGGGGGGGACGAGGGAAACGCCGAAGCCGCCGCCTTGGCCTCGGACGCGGCGACTTTCGCCGCGGCTTCGACGACGCCGACGTTCTCCGGGGTCAAGGGTCCCCCGAGAGACGGCGCGGGGAGGTCGTCGGCGCCGCGGAACTCGAAGCTGGCGTCCAGGGCGGCGCATGACGCGGCCGGTGATTCGCGCGCGCCCGCGAGGTCCTCCGCCTCGACCTTCTCGACCTTCTCGACCTTCTCGACCTCGATTTCCTCGTTAACCTCGATACCCTCGACAGCCTCAACAGCCTCCTCCTCCGCGTCGTCCGCCTCCTCTTCCTCCTCGCGGGTCGTGGACTCGTCGACGACGGCACCGATGGTGGAGGGTTCCTCGTCCCTCGACGTGTCTTCCCCGGCGGTGGTGGGCGCGGACGCGGTGGTGTCGTCTGACACGTCGACAACCTTGGCGGGGGAGGCCGGGCGGGAGCGCCTCGACGCGCCTCTGGGGGCGTCTTTCGTCGGCGTCTTTCGTGACACCGCCGGCGCGGGGGACGGGGTGCTCGGGTGGTCGATCGCGTCGTCGTCGGTGTCGGAGCCGACGTGAACGCCCGCGGGACCCGGTCGCTCGCGGCCGTCCTCCAATTTTTCGCCGACGCCCTTCGCGAGGGCTTCAGCCGCGGTTTGGAATTTTATCTTCGTCGAGAAGGTCGCGGCCGCGGCGGGGGGCGAGGCGGGAACCGCCGGGGACGCCTCGCGCATCTTCCTCCTGGATCTCGACCTCCTGTGCGACGGGCGGTGCTCGAGGGGAGCCGGGATCGGGTCGGGGCGGTCGTCGTCGGTTGCGGCGGCGGGAGCAGGCGCGGAGTTGGAGTTTTCGTCGCGGAGAGCCGAAGACTCCTCGACGGCGGCGGAACGAGTCGTCTCGGCAGCCTCGTTTCCCGCGCTTTTCTCGTCCTCGCGGTTGACCGGCGCCGGGGGCGCGACGCGCGACGCGACCGACGGGTTCGGCGGGCGATCCGACCCGAGCTCGCCCGCGGAGGGACCGCGCGCGGCGGGGCACGCGCGCGGCGGGGCTCGCGTCGGGGAGCGCACCAGCGGCGGGGGTTTCGCCCACGCGTTGTTTCCCGCGTCGGGCGTGGAGACCACCTTGGCGTGGGCGACCGTGACCCCGCCGCCGCTGCCGGCGCGGGCGTCGTCGTCGTCGTCGTCGTCGGAGACGTCGTGAGCGAGCGCGCTGGCGATGGGGTCGGCGCGGAGGCGCCTCTTGGGCTCGACGGCGCGCGCGGCGTGGAGCGTGGGAAACTGTCGCGGGTCCAGGTTCACGGGGTCGCGCGTTTCCCGCGGGCGAACCTTCTCGTCGTCGTCGTCCTCGCGCGCGCCCCCGCGGGTCTTGTCGAGGCCCACGGGGGAGTAGGGCGAGCGATAGCCCCGCGGCTGGGCCGTCATGGCGGAGGGCGACGTGGTGACGCGTCGGGCTCGCGCGGGATATCACCGCCGTCGCCGCGCGGCGCCGTCTGCGGGAGCTGGCGCGCACGGCTTTTCCCTGAGACCTAAACTAAAGGTACGAGTGATTTGGCACACGCGCCGCCTCGACCGAGCAGCGCGTCGGCACTAGCTAGCTAGACGCAGGAGGGTTTTCTGAGTCCTGAACTTCGAAGTCTGTTCTTTCATTCCAAGAAAAACAAAGAATGTTTTGGCAAAGCGAAAAGCACCCGTGCCACGGCGTTCGAGAGCGCCCGCCGCCCGCTAGCTAGTAGTTAAAATCGATCACCTCCTCGCGCAACGATCAGTAGTGGTCGTTGTCTTCCCTGATTCCCGTGATCATGCGGTACAGCTGGACGTACTCCTCGCCCGCTCGCTCCCAGGAGTTGTCGATGTCCATCACCTGCTCCTGCATCCCCTTCCACCACGGCTTCCTCTCGTGGTAATACCGCATGGCGCGGTCCAGCGCGCCGTCCAGGCTGTTGTTGTCCGCACCCTCGAACACGAAACCGTTCTTCTTGGAGTCGGACATGGACGGATCGTCGACGTCGTGCACGGTGTCCGCGAGACCGCCGGTTTTGCGAACGATGGGAAGAGCCCCGTAGCACATGGCGATCATCTGGGTCAATCCGCACGGCTCGAACATGGACGGCACCAGCACGCAGTCCGCCGCCGCGTAGAGCAGGTGCGACAGCGCGTCGGAGTAGAAGATGAGGAGCTTGACGTCCTTGTCGTTCTTATAGACGCTCTCCGCCAGATTCTGGAAGGGGGGATCGGAATGTCCGGAGCCGAGGAGGATAAACTGCCCGCCCTTCTCCTTGGTCCGAGGGATCGCGTGCTCGATGAGGTTGATTCCCTTCTGCGGCACCAGGCGGGAGATGCACACCACCAGCGGCTTGTGCGGGTCGACGTTCATGCCGAGGCCCATCTGCACGTACTTCTTGCACAGCGCCTTACCCTCCATCGTGCCGGGTTTGAAGTTGGCCGGGAGGAAGTTGTCCAGCCTCGCGTCCCAAATCTCAGTGTCGACGCCGTTGATCACCCCGCTGAACTTCGTCCGCTCCTTCAACAGCGTCTTACCCAGGAAACCGGCGCTGCCGTTGAGCGCCTCCCTGGCGTACGTCGGGGACACGGTCGTGACGTAATTGGAGTAGACGATGGCTCCCTTCATCAGGCACAGTCGCTCCGGGTTGTGCCCGATGGTTCGCTCATCCATAGCCTTCTCCAGCGTGTTGAACTCGCTTCCGGGGACGCCCGTCGCCATGAACTCCTCCTCCCTGCACTCGCCGGTGTTGTCCATGTTGTGGATCGTCAGCATCACCTTCGCGTTGTTCAGCAAGCCCTGAGCGTGATACACGTCCCAGTAGAGCATCGCGACGGCGCTGCACTGCCACTCGTGCACGTGGATGACGTTGGGGTCGCGCCCCGTGACCCTCAGGCACTCCAACGACGCTCGGCAGAAGGACAGGTACGCCTCGGCCTCGTTATAGGAGCCGCCGTAGATTCTCTGGCCGACGAACAGGTTGGATCCCTCGCGAAACGCCGGCCGGAGCGCGATGATCGGGCAGCCGCCGATCTTCCCGCTGTACATGGACCACTGGAAGTCGCTCATCCGAATCTCCTTCTCCCCGTCCCACTCCCACTGCTCGCCCTTCGGCACGTCAAAGTCCATCACGTGCTGCACGTCCTCCACCTTACCCTCCAACGACGAGTAGTACGGGATGCACACCTCGACGTTGTGGCCCTGGCACAGGTGCGCTCGCGCCAAGCCGGTGACGACGTCGCCGAGCCCTCCGACTTTCGCCACCGGCGCCATCTCCGCGGTGACGTGCACGACGTGCAACGGCTTGGTGGTGATCTCGCACGTCTTCGGGTCGAGGTTTTCCGGCATGCGAATCGGCGGGCGCTCCCAGAACTTGGGGTTCTCGTTCGGCTCTGGCCACACGATGGCGGCTTCGTCCGGGGGCGAGAGGAGCTCGCCCGGGCCGATGGGCTCGCGGGGCTTCTGCTGCGGCTGGTTGAAGAACGCCTCGATGCCCGCCATCGCCGGGTCCATCTCCTCCCCCTCGGCGGTTTCCTCGGGGGGCGGCTTGACGGAGGCGATGATGGACTTGGTCTCCTCGATGTCCTCCTGGAGCTTGGAGTTTTCGTTTTGCAGCGCGGCGAGCTGCGCCATGAGATCGCTGAGCCCGCCGGTCTCGATTCCCGCGCGCTCGGCGACGGGATCGGCCTCCTCCACCGCGGGTTTGGCGTCATCGCCGCCGTCCGCGCGCACGACGAGCCTCGACGCGCGCGATCTCGAGTTACCGCCGAAGCTGGCGACGAACCCTCGCGACGCGGCGGAGGAGGATGATTTGTTGCCGCAGCGGTTCGAGCCACCCGCGCCGCGGCGCGCGAAAGGCGCGAGCGGCGCGAAGAGCGCGGATCGACGCGGGGTTAGATCGCGGCGCGAGGCGGCGGTCGGTCCCGACGATTTGCCCGCGCGCATCGTCGCGCCCGGGCGCATCGCGCACGCTCCCTGGACGGACATCCCAGCCCAGAACCCTCGCCCGTTCGAGTGTTGCACCGGCTCGCACGACCCGGTTTTCTTTTTCAAAGGGCGGGCGAGACCTCGTGGGAACCTCCCGTGCCGCCGCGTGCGGTGGGCGGGCGTTCGGTCGCGGTGTTCTCCCTCTCGGGCTCGCGCGGTTTAGCGCAGACGCCCTCGCGCGGTCGGTGACCGGCGCGCTCTGCGAGTGGCGACGCCCGCCGTTTCGCCGCGTGGAGGTCCCGACGTTAGAGCGAACAATTCTCTCAAAAGGAGCCATTTGAGATGAGGTGGCCGATGAGGGTTAGCAATGCATGGACGATGCGTTGCCCTCTCCGCCCCGTCACCAAAACGGACCAATCACAGCGCCGCAATCGGGGCGTGTGACTAATGCCCATACGCATTTTTTGCAATTGGGCGGACTCAAGGAACCGCGAGTTAAATCCTCCGAGCTTCGTCGCCCAACGCTTCGTGCCCGTCCTCGCTCTCGCCCGGCAGCCCGGCCTTTCCTCTCAAGATCTTCTGGCCTCTTCTCCGGTGGCGCATTCACGCAGCCATGGCGCTCAGACGCGCGGGCTTCCGTGCGGCGCAGCACGGCGTCGCCGCGCTGGAATCGACGTCCGCACCGCTCGCGTCCGCCGTCGGCGACCGATGGGACCGACGCGACCGCGCGCACCGGCGGTGGACCGGCGCGCCGTCACCGACCGCCGCGAGGATCATCGGAGACGTGTCGGCGCGTCACTTCTCGTCCTCGTCGGCCGCCCTGCAAGATCCGTGGTCTCTGCTCGGGGTCAAGCCCGGCGCGTCCGCGGATGAGCTCAAGAAGGCCTACCGCAAGGAGGCGCTCAAGTGGCACCCCGACCGCCACCCCGACGGCCCGCAGAAGGCTGCCGCCGAGAAGAAGTTCAAGCAGGTATCGGAGGCGTACCAGCAGCTCTCGGAGGGCGGCGGCAGCGGCGGAGGGGGCTTCCCCGGAGGAGGCGGCGGGCGAGGCGGCGCTGGATGGGCGGGCACGCAGTGGGGCGGCGGAGGCCCGAGGCCCGGATGGACCCCGCGCGGCGGATCCGGCGGCATGGGCGGCGGCGGTTTTTACACCAGGGACGCCGCGGGCAACTACACCTACCACGGCGGCGGCGAGTACGCGCGCCAGGACGCCGACAGGATCTTCCGCGAGATGTTCGGCGACTCCGACTTTGTCAAGGACTTCATGCGGGAGTTCACGGAGCGATCGGCGCGACCGCGCGGGGCGACGGGAGGAGGGTTCGGAGGGTCACCGTTCGGCGGCGCGCCCCGAGGAGGCCGAACGATGAGCCAGGACGAGTGGGCTGACCTGGTTCGCGGCGCGTTCGGGGCGATGAACAGCGGGCCGTTCGGTTCGGGGGCCGCCGGGGGCACCACGGTTCGCGAGGAGATCTACACCAGGTCGGACGGCGCGAGGATCGTGCGAACCACCACCACGACGCAATCGCCAAACGGATCGATCAGCCAGAGCATCACGGAGCGGATCGTGGGCGTCGGCGGACCGTACGACGCGGACGCGGGGCAGCGGCGGTGGGATCAGCACCAGCAGCAGAAGCGGACGCCGCCGCCGCCGTCCGGATCGGGTAAAGGGGACAAGAAGGGGTTCTCGTCGGCGGAGGTGGACGGGATGGGGGAGGCGGCTGGTCGAGCCGCTCGGGTGATGGCGACGAGGGCGGCGCAGGCGATGGCGCAGCGGGGGATGGAGGTTGCGATCCAGCAGCTCCTGCGCTCGCTGTTTCGCAGGTGATGGATGGGGGCGTCGGGTGGCGCGCGATGAGGCGACGCGCGATTCTTTCCTTCGGGCAAACGGAAACGGGATCGCGATCCCGGAAAAAGCGAGCGTGACTTTTTTTGGTGCATAATTCGATCCTTCGGTTTCGCCTCGTCACTCTTTCCGCCGCGCGCCTCCCGTTGCCGTCGCGAATAGCCTCGATACCTATCATGTTTCTCCTCACCCCTATCCAGGCCGCCGCGGTGATCGCGGGCAACTGCATGTTCGGTAAGGTCTACGTGACCCTTCGCTGGCGTTGGTACGGGGCGAACAAGATTCTCGGGAACCTTTGGAAGAAGCTTTACGTACTCCCCAACACGAACCCTATCAAGGAGCTGCAGGACGGCCACCTCAAGCAAGACCCGCAGTTTAAGCTCGACCGGGCCACGCAGCTCAACGAGTCCGAGTGGACCGGGCTCTGCCTGCCGCTGTGCTTTTACTTCGCGTCATCCGCCGTCGGAGCGGACGCAGGGACCGCGTGCTCCATGATGGCCTGGGGCCAGGTGGGCTACACGCTGGCCAGGCCGACGATCGGCTACCCGTTCCAGCTGCCCTTCGCCATCATGCGTTACGTCGGCGTCGCTTTGAGCCTGAAGCCCCTCTTCGGCGCCGCCTTCTGAAGCGCGCGGAGCGAAGACGAACCGCGGAGGTCCGCCGATGTTAAATCGGACGCGAGCGAATGGCGCCGAGAGGACGAAAACGGAAAAACGTCGCCACCTCATAACTCTTAATACACTCACGACTACATCACACACGTCTCCTCGCCCACGCGCGTTTCTCCCCTCCCACGCGCCGCGTCGTCATCTCGCGCTCGCCACCGCGGGCGGCGTCTGCACTCGCGACCCCTCCACGTCCCTCTTCGTCAGCTTCATCTTCAGACCCTTGGGAAAGCACATCGTCACGTCGTACCGAAGCGGAATCTCGCCATCCGCGGGGAGGAAGTCGTCGTCGGGCTCAAAGTCGTACCGCTGGATGCAGCTCGCGATGATCGTCGTGACCGTCAGTAACGAGAACAAACCCCCGATGCAGGACCTCGGACCAGCGCCGAACGGGGTGTAGATGAAGTCCCGGCCGGACTTGAGCATCGTCACCGCTCGCTCGATCTCGTCGTCGTCGGCGCCCGGGTTTTGCTCCCTCGCGAGTTTCTCCAGCCTCTCGTCGGTGAACCGCTCCGGGTCGAACTCGGTGGGTGCCTCCCACACCTTGGGGTTGCGCCCCATCGCCCACGTGGAGAGGAGGACGAGGTCTCCGGGTTCCACCTTGTGCCCCGACGGCATGACGTCCGCGTCGGTGGCCAGCCTGGGGAACATGTGAATGGGCGGGTGAAGTCGAAGCGTCTCCTTGACCACGCTCTGGGTGTACGTCAACCGACCGTCCCACACGTCCTCGAACGTCGGCGCGCGGCCGCCCAGCGCGGCGAGCTCTTCCTCGATCTTGGCCTTCACGTCGGGGTTCCTCGAGACGTAGAGCAGGGACATGGTCATGGTCGCAGCCTGAGTCTGGTGCCCCGCGGCCATGATGTCGTTCATGTCGCCCCAGAGCTCCTCGTCGGTGTACGCGAGGTTCCCCTGGTCGTCTTCCAGGTACAGCATCGTGTCCAGGAGGCACACCTGCTCGATCTCCTCGCCGCGCTCCCGCTGCGCCTTGTGCATCTCCCTCCGCTGCTTCACGATGTCGTCGCCCATTCGCTCCAGCGAGTCGTAGGCGTCAATGAGCTCCTGCAGCCTGCCGACGCCAAACTTCGCCCCGAGCTTCAACAGCGGCAGCGGGGTGATGAAAACCTGGCCCATGATCTCCGCGGACCTGTGGTACGCCTCCAGCATCGGGTTGGCCTCGAACTTGCCCTCGCCGGTGATGACCGTGCGCGACTTGTCGAGCAGGTTGAAGTTGTAGTCGAACGAGATGGGCGAGATGATGTCGAGGAGCAGGTGCTGCGAGTGGAGATCGACGTCCTCGACGATGCCCACGCCGGGGCCGACTTTAGCGGACGCCATGTCGAACGACTCGATGAGGTGACCCACGCCCTTCTCCACCACGGTGCTGAACGTCTTGAGGAAGTTGTTGTTGATGAACGGCTTCTGGCACACCTTCCTGTGCTGCCTGTTGTACTCGCCCTGCGAGCCCGTCACGCCCAAGTCCTTGAGGACGAGACGGAAGATGTCCGGCAGGAGCCTGTCGCGGTAGTTGGCCGCGTTCGTCTTGCAGATGTACTCGACCGTCCGCGGGTCGATCGTGGACACGCACCCGGGGCCGATCGGGTTCTCGATGCCCACGGTGTCGTGCCCGACCAGCCTGTGCCACTCGAGCATCGCCGCGGGCATGCCCACCGGGTCCGCGATGGCCTGCCTGAGCGCGTTGAGGAAGATCTTGTTCTCGAGGATGACGACGTCGTCTGGATTCGCCGCGGCGGCGGACGCCGCGGCCTCCTCCTTGGTCAGCGGCGTGGACGAGGACATGAACGAAAGGTACGCGGCGTTCTTGACGCCGTTGATGGCTTCGCCCACCGCGGAGAAGCGGCCGTTCTTGCCGAAGCCCACCGGGCATTCGCCGCCGGACGCCGCCTGCGAATCGCCGCTCCCCGCGTCAGTCTTATCACCCTCCTTGCCGGGGCTCAGCGCGCGCGTGCGGGCGCCGCGCGCGAGCCTGGCGCGCGAGCGGCCCGCGCGAAGGTTCGCCCCGTCGATGAGCGGGGATGAAGATTTCGCGAGCGCGCCACCGGAGGGCGCGCGCCGAGCGGAGGCGCGCGCGTTGGGAGCGGGGACCGCGCCGGCGACGACGCCGGTGACCGCCGCGTGAACTGCGCTCATCGCGAACTCACTCTTGTTCGTTCCGTGTTGCGTTCGAACGATGCGAGCACTGTCGATGCCACCTCGGATTGGGCGATGGGAACGCGCGAGATCAGCAGCTCACCGAGTTGCAAGATCGCAAAAAAATTTCCCGGCTTCTGATTGGTAGATTCTCGCTGAGTCGGCAGAACAAAATAAACCCTCGTTGACGGGTTACCGGTATTCGCATCTCGAAGCGATCGCTTCCAATTTCCCACGAGTCCGGCCACCTCGCGGGGTTGTTACTTCGCATGGATTTTCACATCTGCGTTTTACAAGGGACGGTGGGCACCAGCGCGCCTCTGCCCAACTTTTAGAACATGAACCTCGGCCTGGTCAGCACGAAGTGCGGGCACTTGGCGAAAAACTCCGACCCCATCGGACGCTCCATCGTCCCCTCGACGAAGTAAAATCCACCGCTCATCGTCCCCGGCCCGCCGCCCGGCAGGTTGGTCTGCGACTGATAGGAAAACGGACGCTCGCCCGGCTCCAAGATCGGGTACTGTCCAATCACCGCCTCGCCCTCCACCCGCTCCTCGTGTCCGCCCGCGTCGGTGATGATCCACAGTCGTCTGGTGAGTTGCACCTCCTTGACCGGTCGAAACGGGTTGGACAGCCTGGACTCCTCGCTCGGGTTGTCGTTTTTCCATCGCGACTCCTGCTCGGCGAACGACAAGAGCGACATCCGCACGCGGTACGTCCACGCGTCGTCAGAGGGCATGTACACCGTCGAAACCCCGATACAAACCGCGTTCTTAGATATTTCCTCGTACATCGTCACCTCCTGGCGCTCGTTCGCGTCCCGAGCCGTCGGGTCGGGGGCTTCGATCGGCGCGGCGACGACGCGAGCCGGGAACTGGCACAGCGACGTGGGTTGCCAGTCCTCGTGTGAGTGAGATTCCCGGAATTCCTCCTCGCGTTCCACCGCGTATATCCCGAATCCGACGCGCCTGCTGAACTCCTCGAACCAGTCCACGACGTCCATTCCCGGAGGGTGCGCGAATATCCCGCCCCTCTGGCCGCTCTGATCCGTGACGTGGACCCAAACCTTACCAGTTTTCGCGTTGACGAAGATGCGGTATTCCGAATGCTCCGAACAAGCGAGGGGGAAATCCAGGCCTTTCGCCTCGGACATCGCGCCTCGCTCCCGAAGCGATTGCATCATACTGTACGAGGTCGCGAGCGAGAGCAACCGGGTGTTGACAGTCCGGTCGTAGACGCTGTATCCGCCCAGGAGCCCGTTGTCTCGCGCCTGAATTTCCTCTTTGCCGAAAATGAGTCGGCCGTCTGGGGTTAGGGCGTCCCCCACGGATTGGGCGTCCACCGCCCACGAGCTGAGCTGCTTGAGATGCTTCTCCGCTTCGCCCCACTTCTCGACGTGCGCCTGCCCATCATGCAGCCGGAACATGAGCTGCGCGGACGGGTGCATGGCCTTCAACGGGCGCTTGCCCCCCGGCGGCCCATCCTCGATGGCTAAAGCGCAAAAGTCTTCGCACGCCTGCTTCGTCTTCGGTCCGGCGACCGACCGCAGCGACCTGTTGTACAGCGACCCGCGTATGGCGTCGCCGGCGGCGTTCGTGTCGTCTCCGACTTCGAACTCGAGGAGCTGCTCGTCCGGCAGGTCGTAAACATCGTCTCTCTTGCCAAAGGGAGAATCCTCGTCCCTCAGGGCGGCTCGGGTCTCCTCGGAGACGAACCGGACGTACCAATCGTGGTCGCTCCGCCACAGCTCCCTGCAGAGCTCCGACGCGGAGTCGTACTTCGTCAGGGATTCCGCGATGTGATGCCAGGTCCCGCCCGCGCGCGCGCTCGTGATCCTCTGCCACGAGCGCGTCATCCGCCGGAGTTCTCGCCAAGGCAGGTCTCCAAAGAGGTTCAGATGCGCCAGGTAGAGCCCCCTCGCGCCCTTGACGTAGGGTTCAGGGTCTGAACCGTATTGCTCGATCGCGTTTGCCCAGAAAGTCCTGACCCGGTCCGTCTGGATCCGGTCGTGAAACGGGTGGAGCGTCGCGGGCTCCGGCGGGTGGTCCACGACCCCGAACCTGCATAACAAGGCCTCGTGCCAAGCGGGCGCGTCCTCGTGAAGCGCCGAGCGCCACGACTTGCACGTCGACGCAAAGGCATGGAGGTTGACGTGCGCGTTCTCCGCGTCGGATCTGACGAGATAACCGAGGATCTTCTCGATCACGTCGCGCGGCAGGTCCGCCATCGCGTGCCCTTTTGGTGGGGGCTGACGCGGACGTCAGGCGATAAAATATATTTTGCCTCAGCTCAATGTACAGTAGAATCGAATGAGTGTTGGGCGTCCTTCCACGGACGCCCTCCCGTTTACCTAATCCCCCGCTCACGCAGGCGGCTTCTCCAGCACCCCCAGGATCTTCTCCTCCAAGCTGGAAAGCCTGTCCTGCCGCTCCGCCATCCTCGCCTGCCCCTCGATGACCTTCACCTGGTTCGTGATGAGCCTCTCCTGCGCCCTGAGCAGGTCGGTCAGTGACTGCTGCAGTCGGTCCACCTCGGACATCGCCTCGTCCTCGGCTTCGTCCTCGGGCTCCTGACCCACCTGGTCCATGAGCATCCTCGCCGCGCGGTCGATCTCGTCGGCGGTGGCGAGCGTCTCCTTCTTCTTGCCCTTTCCAAAGTTGCCCACTCGCGTGGTGAGCAAAAACTTGGAGTCGTTCGTCTTCTGATACGTCTCGATGACGCACCGGCGCAACACCCGTTTCAACCCCGCCATGTCGAGCTCCTTGTCGCCGTACTTGAACACGGGCTCGGGGTCTTCGTCGAACGCCTCCTCTTCCTCCTCGTCGGGGTTCTCGCCCTTCCAGATGCGAAGCTGCCTGCGGACTCTCGCCTCCGGAACGTGCTGCTTGTACAGCCATCCCTTGAACATGGTTCGCCAGGAGTCGCGGAGCATCGGCACGAGCTCGGTGACGACGGAGACAGACTCCGCGGCGTTCGCCTTGACCTCTCCGAAGGCGTCGCAGATGATCGCGAGCAAAAAGTTGAAGAGGATCATGAACACGAAGATGTTGAAGGAGTAAAAGTAGATCATGCCGACGAAGAACGTGATCCCGCTGGCGTTTTTGAAATCCTCCAAAAAGTAGGTGATGTCTCCCAACAGGTTCTGGAACAGCGAGTTGGTCGAGTGCGTCATGTCGCTGAAATGCACGGATTGGAATCCGAAGATGACGTGCCCGATGAACGCGTACCCCATGAACACCATGATGAAGATGACGAAGAAGTGCATCAGATCCGCAAAGGCCAGAGACAGCGTGTGCGTGATGACGCCAAGCCTCGGCTGGAAGTCCATCAGCTTCAGGATGCGTCCGAGGATCAAGATGATATTGATCCCGGAGAGCGTCATGTATAGCTGCATGTAATCCACCAGGTTCTTCATCTCGAGGAACATGTCGCCCATTTCGGGGAACTCGTTCGGAATCTTGAGCTTGGTCATGAAAGCGGACGCCTCGATATTCTTGTAGATGTCGTAGTGGATATCCGGCTCGAACGCGCGCGCGCGGCTCCAGCTGAAGATGAACCACATTATGATCGTCGCCAGGTGGATCGCGATGGACGCGACGTCGATGTAGTTCCACATCGAGGCGAAATACGCCATGTAGCTGCCCTTCGTCTTCTTCGAGCTGATGAAATCCATCACCTCCTCGTAGACGGAATACACCGCGCCGACAGCCAATAACACCTCCATGGCGAACCGTCCCCAGTCCTCCGCGGTCTCGTAAAGCTCGACCCTGATGGTGTTGACCGAGTGCGATATCTCGATCTTACCGCCGTCGGTGAACTCGAAGAAGACCATGACGTTGCCAAAGTATCCGAGCTCGGCGTTGTACACCACCACCTGCGCGGTGACCTTCTCCGTCTTGACGTCGTCAATCATCAGCCCGTAAATCATGACGTCGAGCCACCGTCTGGCCTCCGCGGCGCTGAGGTTGATGTCGAAGAAGTAAGGGAAGCCGCCCGCGTACCCGGGCAGGTTCTTGTGCCTGAAACCGTAGGGCGTGCCCTGCGGGTTGAAGAGCTCCTTGCAGTATCCGCCAATCGTCTCCCCCTTGATGTTGAAAACCTCATAGTTGTTGTTGCCCACGGTGGGGTTGAACACGCAAGACGCGTTCCAGCAGTTACCCGGCACGCCCAGGGTACCCGGAATCTTGCCCATGCACTCCCCTTCCGCAACCTCCGGGCCCAACACCGAAGCGCACTTGTTGCACTTCTCCGTCGGGGGCGCGCACTCGCTGAACTCGTACACCCACTTGCCGCTGTTGTTGTACGTGGGGTAGATGCCCGCCTCCGGGTTGGCCATCTCGGTGCAGTTGTACAGGTTGGGGCTGAGCATCGTCTGCTCGTTGAGGTAATCGGCTTTGAAGAGCGGAGAGCCCATCTTGAACACCGGATCGACGCCGTAGGAGGAGATGTCGCGCCCCCCAGAGCACGTCTTGTCGATGTTGTCGAATCGGCTGGAATCGCAAGCCTGCAGGTTCTTCCTCTCCACGTACACCAACATGCCGGCCAGGACGCGGTTGTTCATGCCGATGAACCTCTCGCGGTAAGCGATGGGCGGCGGCGCGTTCTGGAAGTTCTCGATGCTGAAAGGGTAGTACATCACCTTCATCTGGCACGGCATGTTGGACAGGAAGTTCTCCTTTGCCTTTAGCTCGCGGGTGATGATGGCCTGCTCCTGGATGCCGATGTACATGGCGACGTCCGAGAACGCGCCGGAGCAGTACGCGCTGTTGATGGAGTCCCTCTGCTTCTCGACAGCCTTCGCGAGCTTCTCGATAGACTTCGCGTTGGAGTCGGCCAGTGCGTTGGTTCGCTGCTGGATCAGGAGGGACTCCTGCGCCGCGGCGAGCGCCTGCTGCTGCTTGGCGAGAATCTCCTCGAGCGACGCGCCGAGAGCATCCTGGCCGCGCTTCATGTCATCGAATCCTGCCTTGATGATGGTCTCGAGGGAGGTGTCCGCGTGGTGATCGGCCGCCTCCTGCGCCTGGAGCTGCTGTGAGGTCTTCACCTGCTCGATTTTCGTGTCCAGCGCCGTCTGCGTGGTTGACAGCGCCTTGACCGAATCCAGAATGCTGGTCAGCTTATCGTCGGCGCTATCTTGGAGGAGGTGCCTCCTGCCAAACACGTTCGCGCGGGTCCTGTGCATGTCGTGGTGCGACCTGTGGAAGTGCGGACGGACCGACTCGGCAACCTGCGCCCCTTCCTGCAGCAGCTTACGCCTGGACGAGACAGCCTTGCACGTGCTCGTATCCTCGGGCTTGGAGCTCGCGAGGGGATAGTCCACGTAATCGTACTGCGCCGGCTTGAGGCACATCTCGCAGACGCACAGGTCGCCGTCGACATCCACGATGGACTTCACGGGAGTATCCGCGGGGTCCCACCCCTTTCTGTTGCAACCCTGGCGGCCGCAGTAGCAGATCGAATGGCACAGCTTCTGGAACCGAAACTGCTTCAACACGGGCTCCTTAGCGGCGGTGGGATTCTCCGGGTTGATCACCACCGGCGACGAAATGACGCCCGCGGTGGCGTCCTCGAGGTACTTCTTCACGTTCGTGCACTGGCCCGCGTAGGAATCCGCGCGGTCCTCCAGGTTGCAAGTCATAAACGCGTAATCCTTTCTCTCGAGCACCGCCGGGTTGAACTCCACAAGGTCCAAGTCAACCTCCGCCGTGAGATCGTACCCGGGGAACAGAGGGGCGACGTACTTCACCGCGGTCGCGTTGATCTGCGTGAAGTTGAAGGGGTAGAGCGCGGGATACTTGAAGATGGGCGTGGAAATCTTGGGATCCGCGAGAACGTCGCGCCTCGCGGTGATGAGGTCGATGAGCGGATCCTTGTAGACCAAGTCCGCCTGCCTCGCCGCGACGACCGCGGCCGCGCCCGGGTCCAGATTGTACTCGTTGATGACGTTGTCGTCTTTGAGCGTGTCGAGGCTCGCTTCCTCGAGCTTCTTCGGGTCGGTTCCCTTGATCTGGTTAATCTCAAAAAACGTCACCGGCGACTCCGAGCTGAGCCAGCTCTTCACCAGCTCGAAATCGTCATCCGCGTCCTTCTCGGCGTCGGTTCGCAGGTTGACGTTTTGCGTGAACGCGGTCTTCAGTCGACTGTCCCACATCCGCATGATCCACCGCATGGTCTCCGCGCACGCGAGCTCCTTAGCCTTCGCGCACTTGTCGCACGTCCCTTCGGTGGCGTTGAAGACGTCGGAGAGCCCGGCTTCGTAGCAGAAGCACTCGTCGATGCCGGCGACGGGGACGCACCTGCACGTGGTGTTGGTCAGCATCGACACGTTGAACAAGTTGTCGTCCGGGTACGTGTTCCCGAGGGCGATGCCGGTGTTGGAGAAGTTGGCGGTCCACGCGTTGCTGTGGTTGAACCCATACTTGTACCTCGTCGAGTTCATCAGATCCGGGAAGTTTGTCTGGCAGTATCCGTTGGCTCGCAACGCCCAGTCGACCATCGTGTCGTTGTTCTCCCGGGCTTTCTGCCTCCAGATCATCGCCTCCTCCTTGGTGTTCGTCGAGTTGGCGAGCTCGCCTTCCATGAGGGCAATCAGCGTCGCGTTACTGGAGTTCGCCGCCTTCTCCTCCTTTGCCAACTCTTCTTGCAACGTTTTATTCCACCCGTCGCGCTCGCTCTTCCACGTGTTGTTATAGTTTTGCGAGTTGATGAGGAACGTTATGTTTATCTTGTCGTGCGCATGCGTGGCGTTGGTCTCCGCGAGGTCGGAGAGGATTTTGTTGTACTTGTCGAGTTCGATCTTCCTGTACGTCTGCGCGTAGTGCGCCGCCATCAACAGGCGCTTGTGCGTCGCCTCCTTCGTGACGTTCACTCTGGGACGGACCGCGCCAGCCACCTTGAGAAAGATGTCCTTCTTGACGACGATCGTCCAGTCCCCGTCGGGCACGTCGTCGATCTTTCGGATTATGTGCCCGACCTGGTCCTCGAACCCCTGATCCTCCTCGTAATAGCAGTCCGCGCCGTGAAAGATCTTCTTCGGCCCGATGTTCTCATCCATCTCGAGAGGGCACAGGTTCCACTTGGCGTCGTTCATCAGGTCGATCGGCGACACGGAACCCTTCGGGTGCGAGAAGTTGTAGTAGAGATCGATCTGAATCTTCGTGATGTTCATCTGCGAGTTGATGATGTTGCAATCCGCCTTGCAGCCGAAGCGGCCGTACTCGGGAAACTCGAACGGCGCCTCGCACCGGCCGTCGCCGCACTGCGGCTCGACCCACGAATTCGTCACCACGCCATCGATCCAGTTCAGCACGTCGTTCTTGCCACCCATCGTCTTGGCGCCCGGGATCATCGCCGCGGTCAGCGTCGACGTGAGCGAGTACGCCTCCTCAGCCTTGCGCTGCATGAAGAGGATGCTGAGGTAGAAGGTGACAAACACCAGGAAGGAGAACAGCGCCACGTAGTCCGTCCTGCGGTTGTACTGTTACGCGGCGCGTGGGCGGGGATCGTTGGTCAGCGCGGGTCCGAAAACGACGGCGAGGACGGCGGTTGGGTCTCGAGGTTGGGTCTCGAGGCGGATTTCAAAGATTCACTGGCGTGGGGTGTTGAGCCGAGCCAATGACAGACTGATCCCCCATAGAAGCGCCGTGGGCCGTGGGATTTTTTTTGGGTCGTCGTGTGGGGAGGGCTGGTCGGGGGCGGGGTCCCGCTGGGTCGGGCGGGGCGGGCGCCGGGTACTCACGTTCTTCTTATACTTCGCATAGAGCGCGTGCACCACATCCTGCGCGGTTTTGGGATCGTCGCCGCCCTCCTCGAGGCCCTCCACCGCGTACGCCTTGGCCTTCTGCATCGACATCTCTCAGCGAGCACGTGCACAGCTGGGTGGACTGTCGATGCAGGGGCCGCCCGCGTTTCACCGGCGCTTTCAGGCGCGGTTGGACGCGGGAACGCGCGAGTTTCGGGGCTCGGACGCGGCGCCGGACTCGTTCACCAGCTTCAAACGGTCGGCGACTGCGTGGGATCGGGATGCGGGGGTTGCGCGGGCGTTAGATCGAGCCTGGGGACGTGCGAGGGGCGAAAAAAAGGACACGGGTCCGTGCAACACCCGGCCGACCGGGAGCCCGGTACGCGCGGGTGGCGCGCCCGCGCGACCAGATCCGACGCCCGGGGACGAGCGCGCCGTGATCGATGCATCGCCGAGGTCGTTCCCGCTTCGGCATTCCGAGCGTGGGCGCGCAGGTCGCGCGCGCCAACCCCCGGGGCCGCGTCGCGTCGGTCGGAGATGCACGAATCTTTTCTCTGTCGAGGCGGAGACTCGCACGCACCTGGTTGCTTCCGTCGAATCGTCCTACCCACCGCGCGCGACGCTCTCTCGGGTCAGTCGCGGCGAGCGCAGACGGCTTCGGGTCTATACCCCGCGGCGTGGTCCGCTTCTCGACCGCCGCCGTCGCCTATGGCTCGGTGGCGGCCGCTTCCGGGCGATACGCCGGTGACCGGCTTCGACCTGCCAACCGAGAACCCACAGCGCGAGGGATGCGCAAATGGTCTGAGAAGGGTCCATTCGTGATTCGTGATTGATTAGCAAGCGGGTTGGAACATTTTTTGACTGGGAGGCGACGGCGAATTTTAAACCCAAAACCCGGCAACGGAACCTTTATTTGGCGTTCAACACGTTCGGGTGACAAACATCCCCGCGTGTGCCGTTACAACTGGCGACGTTATCACGTTTCGATTTCCCGCATCTTGGGAGACGCAGCCTCGCATTTGGTTGGGCACCCCGATACGCATCATGACGACGCGAGCCTGGGCGTCGCCCGCGCATCCTCGCGCGCACATTCGCGCGCGCTCGCATCGCCCATCCACGGCGCACGCGCCGGCGAGGTCGCGACGTCGTGCGATGACCACCGCGGCCGTCGTGCCGGACAGCGCGGTCGCCGCATCGTTCGCCATGAGCTGGCCGGCGATCGCCGATCTGGCGGTGACGAAGGAGGAGCTCCTGGCGGTCCCGGTGCCCGTGATCCTGGGCGTGGCGCTCGTCGTGGGAGTGGGCGTGAACGCGGCGATCGTCGTCGGCGCCGGCGCCTTCGCCGCGAGCAAAGACGACGACGCCGAGCGCGCGACTTTGACGAAGATACCCGCCACGTCGGATCGAGAAACCAACAACAGCCCCGCCTCCGCCTCCGACGAACCCGACGAACCCGACGAATCCGACGAACCCGACGACTTCGACCTGGAGTCCATCCTGAGTCTCGTCGAGGACGCCGAGGCTGCGGACATCGAGCGCAAGGTGTCCGAATCCCCCGGTCGCGACGCGTACGAACCCGAATCCTTCGCGCAGATGGTCGCGCACGCGGCGGACGCCGTGCGAGCCGCCGTCGCCGACGGCCACAACCTCCTCGAGGTGCAACTCCCGTCCACCGCCGCGTCCGTGGATAGCGACGCGTCCCAGGCGGTGAACCTTCGACTCGCGGCGGCGTTTGGGGACGATTTCGTCCGGAGGGGTGAGTTTATTTTGGTACCTTCGTACTTGTGCAAGTCGCATGGGCAAATCGACTGACGTGGTTTTTTAAACAGGTAACCCGCGAACGGGGCTCCCGTGGCGGACGCACGTGCTGGTACCGGACAGGACCGAGTACGAGCGCGCCCGAGCGATGTTCGAGGCGGAGGCGTTCGCCAAGGAGGCGTCGGGAACCGCCGCGAGCAGCGTCAAGGGCGGGGTTCGAGGTCGCGTCACGATTGGGACCCTGGCGGAGGTTGACACGAGCCTCGCGGGAAGGCTCGAGCAGACGCTGGCGGGGACGCGACCCGGCGCCGAGGAGGAGAGTTTACAGAACGCGATGCAGGCGGACCTGCTCGTCGCGGTCAACTGCAGCAGCGTGGAGCTCCTGCAGATCGAGGCGTACAAGGCGGCGCTGCTCGAGGGCGACGGCGGGAGGAACGAGGGCCCGCGGGACGCGTACTACTCCGAGGAGGACGCCGCGGCGAGGACCTCCGCGCGCGTTCGCCCGCTCGTGGTGTTCAACTGCGACCTCGACGACCTTCGCGGCGACCTCGGGTTGGTGGGGTTCCCGCCCAAGGAGTTACACGCGCGGTTCCTATCGCGAATCCTGCCCGCGTTTTACGTCAGGCGAAGGGAGTACAACAAGACGTTTCTGAGCGGAAAAGACACGCGGGTGGGCGTGAGGCAGGTGTACTACGGCGGCGCGCTGTTCCGCGAGTACCCCGGCCCGTGGCAGGTCATGTATAGGGAGGAGAAGGGACCGTCGGAGAAGGGACCGTCCGCCCGGGGTGCCGACGGGGACGGGCGGGGCGGGGAGAGAAGGGGCGCGAGGCTGGTGGCCGTGCGCAGCTCTCGCGAGCGGTTCCGACTGAGGGAGGTGAAGCAGGCGCTGAAGGAAGCGGCGGGGGTGGACGAGGAGAAGGGTAGCGTCGACGAGTTCCTCAGGGGCGAAGCCGGGGTGTGGGAGAAGCTGAAGCCCGGGACGTGGTGGGAGCAGGACGACGCGATCGCCTCGGCCGCGAGCCAGAACTGGCGCTCGTGACGAACACTTTTTTGCGTCAATTTTTTGATGGTAGTGCTACAACACGAATCGGCCGCTCTCGACCCCTCTCTGCGCGCCACGCGACGCCCCCCTGTTAAGAAGCCTCCGGGGACCGTCGCGCGTCTTCTGGAACTGACGGGGGCTGGGTCGATCCCGCCCTTCACCCTGCCCCGCCCTTCACCCTAAACCCCGAGACCAAAACTCACCGGTCGTCGTCGTCGTCGCGCGGCTTGTGTCTCTTGTGTCCGCCGATGTGCCCGATGGCGGAGAGCCCCGAGGACACCGCGTGCCCCGCGCCTCGCAGCATCGGCCGCCCCAGATCGTCCAGCTCGTGCACCAGCTCGTTGCCTATGGAGCTCGCCAGCTTGAGCGGCATCGCGCGTCGCCGTCCTCGCTCCCCCCCCCGCGGATCCGCCCTCGGGATCTTCGAATCGTCGGGTCCTCCAAAGTTGAGTTGATCCGTCTCGGCGGCTCCGTTCCCGCCGCGCGGCTTGAAGACCGCGGAGCACAGCAGGAATACCACCAGGCCCATGCACAGGAGCGCGGGCAGCCTCTTCGTCAGGCTCCGGCACTTCCTGAACGCCAGCCTCTTGGTCATCGGCAGCTCCAGGCTCTTGCCGCGCTTGTGCAGGCCAGGGATCGTGGCCATCGCCTCGTGTATGTGCTTCGCGGAGTCGACGCGGACCATCCCGCCGCCGGTGATGGCGTCGTTGAGGTTGGACGCGAACGACACCGGCAGCCCGCTGGTATTCCTGGGCTGGTCGCGGTCGTGATCGGTGCTGCTGTCGTCCGAGCTGCCGCCGCTGCTGAGGTGCCGCCGGTGGTTCCCGTTGGGGCCGCCTCTGGCCAACGGCGAGGCCGACCCGTGATCCGAGTCGGACCCGCGGTCCGACGACGTCATCAGCGGCCTGCGTCGCTCCATCGCGGAGTCCCGAGACCACATCGGCGCCAAATCGACCCCAGCCCGGCCGGTGCCCACCCCGCGCGTCCGCCGTCACCGAGCGGCGCCGGAAGGAAGTGCGCGTAGGATAAGAAGAATTGACCACGGTGTCAACCTGCCAGCCTGCCAGCAGCAAAACAGGCTTGGCAGCCGGCGCCACTCTCGGAGTCACCCGGCGACCGGCGACGGAGGCGGATGACGGGCGGCGGGTCCCATGGCGCGGGGTCCAAGCGCCCGGCGCGTACCGACGCGTCCGCCCTGTTCAAGCGGGGCGGCCCGAAGGCCATGCGACCGGCGCATCGACCCGGCGACGCCGCGGGGCGCGCCGGACGGGGCGGTCCGCATGAGGCGGGCGACGACCGCCGCGACGACGAATGGGGATGCGCGACGACGACGACGACGACGACGACGGGCGGAAGGGGCGAGGTCGAGCCCTCCCGCGACGGATCGCTCGCGTCGCACCCGAGGCTCGCCGCCAAGCTCCGGGCGCTGTGCTCCGCGCTCGAGCGCCCCGCGGGGGCGCACCCGAACAACCTCAGCGTCGCGCGTTGGACCGCCACCGGCGACGCCAGACTCCCGTTCGTCGCCGAGCTGCTGCGGACGCGGGGCAAGCACTTCACGAAGTTCGGACACGTCTGCGGTGCGAAGACATACCTGCTCCCGGAGGAGGTGCTCTTCCTGGTGGAGACCGAGAGGCTCGCGGTGGTGCCGCCGGGACGCGCGCGGAAGACGAACGACGAAAAGAAAAACGACGATCCCGCCGCGGGCGCCATGTCGCTGCGAGCGGTGCGCGACGCGGTGACGCGCCGGTGCGGGGTGCGCGAGGCCTGGTACGCCGTCTTCGCCAAGCTCGCGAGGGAGGGGTACACTGTGCGCAGGTTCGATTCCCCGTGGTGCCAACCCACCCGGGGCGGGTTCGGCGGAGACCACGCGGCGTTTGCGGGGTCGGGGCCGTTGGCCGGAGGCTTCGCGACGCTCGACCCTTTACGGGCCAAACGTAAAGAGACGCCGCTACAACCGCCGCCGCGTCTTCCGGAAGAGGAACCGACGGTGGGGAACGTCCGGAAGGAAGATGAACCGACGGCGGTCCCGGCCGCGAACGGCTGGTGGGTCGACGCGTCGACGTGGACGGGGCGCCCGCCGACGGAACGGATCGTCCCGATCTCCCCGGAGCGCCCCGCGCCGTACGCGTCGCTCCCGGTGTTTCAGGTGTACGCTCCCAACAGGCACTTCAGCAAACGGGATCCTGACGACGTGTTGTTCTTCGTGTTCCACGCGGACGTGCCGCCCGACGCGGACGAGGTGCAGGCGGCGGCGGAGGCGATCGCGAGCGGGTTCCGCGAGGGGCGGGTGCGTACGTCGGGAGCGAAAAACGGTACTCGAGAAGACGCCGTCCCCGGGGAGAAGATGGTGTACGCGCACGTGTCGGACTCGACCGTCATGATGTACCGGATGGACGTGCCGGCGTCGCGCGCTCCGAAGTCGGACGAGGTGCCGCAGAGCCTTTCGTTGTAATGAGCGTTTTATCATAATAAGCGTCGGCGTTAATAACGAAACGTCCCGAACGTCACCGGCTAAAACACTCGCGGCGGCGACGACGCCCGTCG
>Ga0181573_10001239_pt1 | contig 25496 bp, 14 predicted proteins | sample 101ome_25_FD_148643 | JGI IMG/M metagenome (GOLD analysis project Ga0181573, IMG submission 148643) | Coastal salt marsh microbial communities from the Groves Creek Marsh, Skidaway Island, Georgia - 101409BT metaG (spades assembly) | ecosystem: Environmental > Aquatic > Marine > Intertidal zone...
CAGCGTATCACCCGATAAGATCGCGCATCCCTGCTCGGCATCATTGACCACGTCGCCGTGAAGCACCGGGATCTTACCTTCCATCAACGCGGCCCGCACCTCATCAAATCCAGCCCTGGATAGATTTCGGTTCAGCTTCTTGCCGACGGTGAAGAACTTGCCGTATGGAGATATCGGGGCGGGTTTCACCCCTGCTGGAGCGCCACCTTTCACCACCTGTGCATCTAGCTCATCGCACACCAGCTTGCAGAGCTTCCGAACGGATGCCTTGGTCTTATCAACGCCCTCCCTGAGCACGGGATCTCCGTCCATGTCCCCGCCATCCGCCACGCGGTATTGCTTCGCCTGCGGGTGACCAAACGAACCCGCGCCGTGCACGACGATAACCCTGAGCGGTGATTCTTCCGCAAGAATATGATCGTTATATTTTCCTGTCGGCAACGCATCCGCGATCGCACCGCAGCAAGTTTCGAGGGCATCGTCGTTTAGCGTGTCGGGCTCTCCATCTTTGACGGTGATGGCTGCACCACCGAGCTTTACGATGACGTCCACCGTTCCGTCGGCCGGAGGGGCTACACGGGTAATCCAACGGAACCGCGCCGATCCAGCGGCTTTTGTAATCTTTTTCTTCGCTGGATTCGCCTTTCGCTTTTTTCCTTTCGTCCGGGACATGGCCTTCTCCGCGCCACCCACTCTGCGGTTCAGATCGAAGCCTCGATATTAACAATAGAGTTTTCTCGGCTGGATAAGATGGCACAGCCGTGACTGGCCACAACGATATGAGCGCGGCCACCTGCGCGAGAGTCACCGCCTCCATCGCCGGGTCGGCGCACCCGCGCGCTTCGAGGGCTACGACACGATCGCCAATCGCGGTCCGGGCCGGGGAGCGACGCCGCCGCGTGGGGTCCATCGCGCGCGCCACGCTCGATGCCGATCGGTCCTCTACCCACCCCATCGTCCATCGCTACGTCGGGTTCGCCGTCGCGACCGCCGCCGCCGCGCTCACCGCGCTCGCCCCACCGATCGCGATCGCCGAGAGCGAGTTCTACGTCGAGGATATCCCCCAGGGCCTGAACTCCGCGGACGCCAGGGCGGCGCCCAACCTCAAGACGCTCACGAAAGGGGCGAACGGCAAGGAGATTGAAAAGTGTGCCACAAAGTGCATAGCGACGTGCACGCGGGGCGGTTCGGGGGCGCCGGGTTTGGGTCCGCTGAGCGTGCGCAAGGCACCGGTGGTTTTCAAGGAGGGGTTCAGGTCCAGGCAGTACTGCCTGAGCGAGTGCACGGAGATCTGCAGCATCACCGTGAGGGACTCGAAGAAGTAACGTTCGGCGGTCCGGTCGCGTGGCGCTAACAGTTGTAACGGCATTGTCTCTAGACTCCTAGCTAGATATTCCACCCACTGGCTAGCCACTAGGTCCTGGTCCGCTATTGCTTGAGCCTGGTGAAGTTCACCACCATGGCCACGTACGCTGCTATCCTAAGCCCGATCTGCATGAGCGCCAGCGCGAGTAAACACTGTCCCACGCCGAGGTCGTCCATCTCCAACGCGGTGATGACGTCCTCCCCTCTCACCGGACACCCCGTCCCGTACCTGGCGTGGTTACCGTTCGGATCGCACTGAAAGGTCCGGCCGCTGAACTCGTTGACCACCATCGCGGTGAACCCGAACCTGGCCTGCGAGCACCAGCTCAGCCAGCGTATGAACACCGGCATGTTGCTGAACGTGACGTAGAATCCGCCCAATATCATCAGCATCAGAATGACCATCGGCGCCACCATGAGTGAAACCTGGACATCCGGAATGGCGCACGACAGAGCCAAACCCAGCGACTGCGCCACCAGTATGCACAGCGCGAAGGCTGTTATGAACACAAAGTACGCCTCCGCCGTTCGCTTCAGACCCACGCACCAGTACGTCACCGTCGCGTACAGGCACGGCATGACCAGCGTGTTGACGGTGTCCGAAGCAGTCTTGGCTATGAAAAACGGCAGCGGATGGTACATCCCCTTGGCGTTCTCCCTGATCATCAGCTGCCTCTCCTTGGCGAACGTGTTGACGCACGCGAACACCACCGCGTTGGACTGAGCGATGATGCAGAAGAACAGGATGGAGAAGCGTTCCATGACGAAGGCGTCCGTGTCGTCCGGCATCTGCCACCAAAACATCGCCGTCAGAATCGCCATCACCAGCATCTGCGCGGCGTTGATGGCGGTGAGGTTCTGGCCCCGGCGAGATTTATCCTCGCGCACGGTGAGGACCCTGAGCTGGCGCCACACGGACGCGCCCTCGCGCTCCGACGTGGCGAAAAACCCGTCTTCGTCGTCCCCTTTTCCGCGCGCCGCGCCGCCCGCCCCGGACGCGTCCGACGCGTCGTCGACGAAGACGCGTTTTTCCTTTGCGTTTTTCCAACCCTCCGGTAGCTTCCGGGTGTCCTCCCCCAGGGACTCGTCCGCGGCGATGACGTCCATGAGCCAGTCCGCGGGGTTCGTCCTCGGGGGCAGCGTCAGCCCCAAACCGAGGCTTTCCAGGTGTCCCACGCACCCGTCGGGTGCTCCGTCGAACAGCGCGTGTCCCTTGGACATGAGGACCAGGTGATCGAACGAGTCGAAGACGGTCGTCCTCGGCTGGTGTATGGCCGCCACGACCGTCTGACCGCGGGACGCGAGCGTCCTCAGCGTCCGCATCAGCGACAGCGCCGCGGACGCGTCGAGCCCGCTCGTCGGCTCGTCCATGAGGAGGAGCGCCGGCCGCGTGACGAGTTCGACGCCGACGGCGAGTCGCTTTCGCTCGCCGCCGCTGACACCGCGCCTCGCGGCTCCACCGACGAGCTGGTCGCGGACGTGAGCGAGGCCGAGCTCGTGAAGGATGGCGTCGCACGCGTCCGTCCTCTCGGCGTCGGAGCAGCGCCGGGGCATGCGAAGGTCCGCCGCGAACTTTACCGTCTCAAACGCGGTGAGCGCGGGGAGCATCATGTCATCCTGAAACACGATGCCCACCAGTTTCTTGCCAACCTGGGTCCGCTCGCCGTTGACCAGGAGGTTTCCGGACACGTGCGACTGGTCGACGAACCCGGCGATGACGGTCAGGAGGCTGGTCTTGCCGCTGCCGCTGGGTCCCATCAGCGCCGAGACGGTGCCGGGGAGGAAGGACGTGGTGCAGCCGTGGATGACCCGCTTCGGGGAGCGATTGCCCTTGGCGTCTCGCACGATGGGCGCGTACCGCAGGTCCACCAGGTCGACGCGGACCCGCCTGAGGGGTGCGAGGGCCGTCGCGGCATCCTCTAGCGACGCGGTCGACGCCGACGGCCGCATCGTCGGCGCGACCGGAAGAGTGGGCACGAGAGCGACCAAATTTGTGAACGAAACGAACACGTGGCCGATCGGGTTTCGTTCGGACGTTTTGAGTTTGACGTTAAACCAGGAACAGTCGCACACGTGACAGTTGGAAAAACGAGCTCGATTCAGCACACGTGAGCAGTCAGGCAGTTGACCGCAGTCAGCGGGAGCATCAGAGCCACAGGATTTCAAGTTGGTTGGATTCTCGTCGTTGACGGCCAGCTGAAGTTGCGCTCACACGCGGTTCGACCGCATCGTAGTCGAAACAACTCGTCCATGGATTCCACGCGCGTCGCGATCGTCATCGCGATGCTCGCCGCCGCGGTCGTCGCCGTCACCGCGGCGAACACCACCGCGGCGCCGGTTGCCATCGGCGACATCACGCTGGGCGACGTCATCGCCCAGCTGGAGAAGGCGGAGGCGCTGGTGCACGCCAAGATGACCGCGGGGTGGAGCGTCGTGATGGACAACTTCTCGCCGTTCGTGATCGCGGGGCCGCTGACGTTCGTGTTCCACGAGCTCGTCTACTTCGGCGCGTGGGTCCCGTGGCTGGTGCTCGACCAGATCCCGTACTTCAACAAGTACAAGATCCAGCCCGACAAGAAGGCGGACGGCGCCATGGTGGCGAAGTGCCTCAAGCGCCTTCTCCTCTCGCACGTGTTCATCCAGCTCCCCATGCAGCTGCTGTTCCACTGGGTGGCGCAGTTCCTCGGGTTCTCCATGGCCCTGCCCCTGCCCCCGGTCCGAGACCTCGCGTGGCAGCTCCCGACTTTCTTCGTCATCGAGGATTTTTACTTTTACTGGATCCACCGCGCTCTGCACCACAAGAGCGTGTACAAGTACGTGCACAAGATCCACCACGAGCACACGCACCCCTTCGGGATCGCCGCGGAGTACGCTCACCCCGTCGAGACGTTCTTCCTGGGCATCGGAACCCTGCTGGGTCCCCTCTTTTTCGCTAAGCACATGGTGACGCTCTGGGCGTGGCTCTTCGTTCGACTATGGGAGACGGTGGAGGATCACAGCGGCTACGACCTCCCGTGGAACCCCACCAACTTCATCCCCTTCTGGGGCGGCGCCGTGCACCACGACTTCCACCACAAGACCTTCCAGGGGCCGTACTCGTCCATCTTCACGTGGTGCGATTGGGCCTTTGGCACCGACAAGATGTTCAGGGCGCAGCAGAAGAAACTCAGGGACGGGAAAGAGGGCGCGTACCCGGCGCAGTTCCGCGGCGCCCCCAACTTCGAGGCGCTCGAGCGGGAGCGGGCCAAGGCGAAGGTGGCGTGACGCGAGCGAGCGAGCGAGACGCGCGTGAGTTGATTCGATTCTTTATCGCGATTGTTTTATTGACCTTGCTTGTAATGCCGACGCGAGGAGCCTCACGTCGACTGACGATCATCGCGATTGGATGTCTGATGAAAGAATGTCTGCGCATCGAAAGAATAAATCGCGAGCGGGTCGTCCTCACTTCTTGAGCTCGTCGCCGTGGTACGGCTCCTCGCCCTCGCCGCCATCAGTCGCCTCGGCACCGTCGGCACCGTCGGCACCGTCGGCACCCTCCTCCGCCGTCGCCCCGTCGGCACCCTCCTCACCCTCAGCCGCGGGATCCTCGCCCTCGGCGGCATCGCCCTCGGGGGCGGCGGGCGCCTCCGCATCCGTCTCTTCCTTCTCCGGCGCGGGTGGCGGCGGCGGCGGCTTGGGCGCGGGGGTCTTCTTCAGCCTGGCCAGCTTAGCCTCCAGGGGCTTAGCCTCGACCGTGACCTCCGCCGCGGTGAAGGCTGCGGGTTCCGTGTCCTTCTTCTTCTCCTGAAGCGCAACCTTCTCGTTGAGCCAAGACTCAAAGCCGTCGACGTCGTCGAGCATCTTCTTCTTGGCGTCGTCCTCGATCCACGGCTTGGTTTCGCCGAGCTTCTCGACCGTCTTGCGCGCGGTCGCGATGAAATCCTTCGCCTTGTCCACCGCGGCGGGGCGTCGCGTGAGCTCCTTCGCCCGTTGGATCCACTCGTCGCCGACGCTCTGCAGCTTATCCCTGCGGTTGTTAAACTCAACCGCGGTGGCGTGCTCTCCGCCGTCGTAGATCCAATCCTCGGCGTCGGTGAGCTCGCCGGAGAACTTCTCCCGCATCGCCTCGTCGGTCACCTTGGCGATACCCTCGTCCTCGTACACCTTCTCGCGGATGGAGCAGATGTACGCCTCGAGGTTTGACTTTGCGGCTTCCTGCGCCCGCTTGGCCTCATCCTTGGCGGCGAGATCCTTGAGAACGCCGATGCTCTTCTTCACGGCGTCCGGGGTCATGGCCGGAACCGCGCGGCCGGACTCGGTGACGGTCAGGGGGATGCGGAAGACGCGCCGGCGCTGGCGAAACTTGGGCTCCTCCGGCGCGGGGGGCGGGGCGGCGGACGCGTCGGGTTCCTCCTCCTTGGGCTCCTCCTCCTCCTTCTCCTCGGCGTCGGCGGAGGCGTCGGCCTGGTCCCGCGCGGGGGCGTCGGCATCCTCGGGGAGGGGCGCGTCGGGAACCTCCTCGTCGTCCACCTCGGCGTCGTCCTCGAGAAGGCGGCGGCCCTTGGCGTCGTCACCCTCGGCGTCGTCAGCCTTGGGGTCCGGCTCGGGATCCGCCTTCTTCTTACCCCCGCTGAACCAGCTGCGATTCTTCTTGGGCGCCTCCTTCTTGTCGCCCTTGCTGTCGGTCTTGACCTTCTTGGGGGCGGGCGGCGGCGGGGGTTTCACCTCGACCATGTCGACAACCTCGACGACGTATTCCGCCTTTTCGAGGTAGAGGATGCCGCTGCTATCCACGGCGAAATGCGCCTTGATGTCGCCAACCTTGTCGTGCTTCTTCATCGCGTCCGGGACACCGGTGATGGCGAATTCGGCAACCTTGGCGTCGACGATGCCCGGAGGGAGACGCTCGGGGTCCGCGTGGTGCACGGTGAACTTCGCATCCTCGGTGGCGTTTGCCACGGATACGACCCTTCGCACGGGGAACCTCTTGTACAGGGGGAGCAGCGTCTTGCGGTCGTGCTCCGGTCCCTTGCCGAGATCAACCTCCAGCGCGTACGGCGCCGCGTCCGCGGCTCCGAACTTGCGCATGCGGAAGGTGGTGGACATGTTCGCGGCGAAGAGGCCGGCGCCCATCGCGACGGCTTCGTCGGCGTCGAGGTGAAAGTCCAGAGCTCTGCCGTCGAGAGCTTCGGAGAGGGCCTTCTTGACGCCGGGAACGCGCGTGGCGCCGCCGATGGCCTCGACGACCTCGATATCCTTCAGCGTGATGTCAAAGTCCGCGAGGGAGTCCACGATGGCCTTGAGGGGACCCGCGGCGCGGGTGAAGATCCCCTTCTCCTTCGCGAGAGCCTCGAAATCCTTCCGCGTAATCGTGGACCGAAAGTCGACATCCTCGTGCATGCCCTCGACGGACAGCGGCGCCTCCTTGTTGGCGCTGAGGATCTCCTTGGTCTTGCGAACCTGCTTGCGGAGCTTGGCGATCGCCTTGGGGGAGTCAAACGCAGACACCGAGGGCTTATGCTTGGCGTCAAACTCGGCGAGAAAGTGGTCCACGAGGAGCATGTCCATGTCCTCGCCACCCACGGACTCGTCCCACTTGACAGCCTTGATCTCGAACTGGCCGTGCTGCTTCTTCTTACCGGCGTCCTTGCCATCGAACGTGGAGTAGCGCACGAGGGCGGCGCCCGCGGAGGTGGCCCCGAGGTCGTAGATGATGGTCCACCTGCCCTTCTGGTTGAAATCCTTGTCGATGCCCCACTGGAGTGCGGCGCACGAGAGGTCGGACACCTCGGCGAGGATGTTCAACCCCGCGACGTCGGCGGCGTCGTAGAGGGCGTACCTGTGGGTCTGGCCAAAGTACGGGGGGACGGCGACGACGGCATCCTGGGGGGAAAATCGGGGGAAAAATCGGGGTGAATCGCGGCGTCAGGGTCGCGCGGAGTGGGCGACTTTTTTGGCGAGAAAAATGCGGGAAAACGGAACGATGTACTGTCTGTGTCGGGGGAAAAGAGGGCACGGCACGCCGCGGCCTCCGTCGGTTCGGGACGACACGCGTCTCGATCGGTCGTCCGGGACGCCGTTCTCACCTTGATCTGGCCCTTGCCCATGCCCTCGCCGATCTTCATGGCGTACTGCAAGATCATGGCGACGAGTTCCTCGACGGCGTACTCGTCGCCCGTCTCGGAGACGACGCGCGCGGTGCCGCGATCGGCGTCTCTGACAACCTTGTAAGGGAGCTTGTACTTGGCCAGGTATTCCGCGAACGATTCCACGGACGCGTCCTTGCCCAGGAGGTCCCTGAGGCGGGTGAAGACGCGCTCGGGGTACCTCGCGTTATAGTTCATGGCCTCCTCGGCGAGCCATCGATCGCCGCCGGTGAAGGCCACCGCGGCGGTGGACTTGCGCTTCGAGATCTCGTTGATGACGATCGATATGGGCGTCCGGCCGGGCGCGACGATGGACACCTTGACGTACTCGGAGCCGTAGTCGATGCCGAGCACCGCCGCGCGCGCCGCGGTGGCGCAGCACAGGAGCAGCGCCACGGCCGCGAGCAGGAAACGACCGAGAGACGACCTCATGGTGCGTCGGGACGGGCGCGTCTGCCTCTGCGCCCCGGCGGGCGTGGGAAAGAAAAGCGACCGCCAACGGGCCGAGTTCCTGTCGTCACGTCGGCCAATCAGGGATCAGATTGGACCCTCCGGCGCCGAACGCAGTCGTGGCTTTTTCACTCGCCGAACGCGCCTCTCGGCCCGTCATCTCACCATCATCTCGCGCCCACTCCTCGACGCGTCGCGCATGTCGTCGGACGGCGAGCGCGGCGACGCGCCCTCGCGATGGCGCGCGATCCGGCGCGCGCTCTCCTCGCTCACGAGCGGGGGTTCGTCCCTGGAAGGGTCCGGCGGCTCCCCCGGTGGTGACGCGACCCTGGAGGGCGGGGGAGGGTGGGAAACCTCGCGCTCTCGCTCCCGCTCGCGCTCGCGCCCCACCCTCGACGCCGTTCGGACGACGACGACGACGACGCCGACGAACGGCGGCGGCGCTGGACACCCGCAGCTGTTCCCCCGCAACCGCACGGGCGGCGGGGTCGAGGCTGGCGTCTGCTTCGTGCCCGGCGAGGACGGCCGAAGGCACGCCACCACGTTCATGCTCCAGAGGCTCGGCAGCGACGATATCGGCGACGCCTCCGGGCGCACATCGACCCGCGGACACGATCCAAGCGCGCACGACGCGACGTTCATCGACGACCACGGGCCGATCGGTCCGTGGAACGACCGCGGTAACTGCTACTACGAGGCTGCTCGTAAAAAGTTTGCCCTCCCGGGCCTCGTCGCCACCGGAAGACACGCGGGTAAATCCATGGTGAGGATGCGAGGGCGCTCACTGTTGGGCCTGATAACCTTCGACGGATTCACGACGTTGGTGGAGATGCCGTGGAGGTACCTCGTCGTCTTCGTCGCGTCGCTTTACATCGCGTCCTTTCTCGCCTACGCCGGCGCTTGGTTCGGGATCTCGCGTCTCCTTCCCGGCTGCCTCGCGGGGTTTGAAGAGTCGCACGGGTTCAACGCGGCGGTGATCTTCAGCGTCGCGACGCAGACCACGATCGGATACGGCACCCGGTCCATCGTCGGGAGCTGCCGCACGGGCACCTTCGTCCTCCTCTGCCAGAGCCTCACGGCCGTGTTCGTGAGCGCGTTGAGCATCGGGTTAATCTTCCAGAGAATCGCCGATCCGAAGCACCGCACTCGTTCGGTGTTCATAAGCGACGCGGCGTGCATATCGTGCAGGGACGGTGAGCTCACGTTCATGTTTAGGGTGGGTGACGCGCGCGATCGCAAGGTCATCAACCCCAACATACGCGCGTGCCTCTACACGTGGGACGGGCGTAGGACCAAAGAAGGCGAGCATTTGCCCGTCGTCTCCAAGCCCATGGAAATCGCGTACCAAGACATGCACATGCTCTTACCGATAACGATAACCCACGTCATCGACGAGTCCTCGCCGCTGTATCGACACACCCACGACTCACTCGTGGCGTGCGGCGCCGAGGTGGTCGTCTCGCTCGAGGGGCAGATAGAGACGACGGGGCTGAGCTTCAGCGCCCGGCAGAGCTACCTGCCCCAGGAGATCCTTTGGTCGCACCAGTTCGTCCGCATCATTCGGCGCGCGCGGCCGGGCGAGGCGAGACACGAGGTGAACCTGCGACGCTTCCACGAGCTCATGCCGCAGAGTTTGCTGGAGAGCGACAGATGCGTCGCGCGGTGCGGAGTGCAGCGGGGGGGCCGAGCGTTGCTCACGGCGCAGCAGATGTCCGAGGCGACGCTCGAGGCGGCTCGCGGCGGCGGCCGCGGCTGCGTGCCGTTCCCGGCCGCCGGCACGAACACGCTCGTCGTCAGCGACGCCGCGACGCTCTCCCTCGTTCGCGTGAACCCACCCTCGGGTCCGAACGTGGGTTTAGGGTTAGGGTTACCCCTAAACAGCCCGACGCCGACGCCGCAGTCATCCGCCGCCTCCGACACCGCCGCCGCCTCCGACGCCGCGGCTTCCCCCGATTCGAAAACCTCGGCGAATACCTCGGACGCGAACGTCGCGCAGAGGCGACTGGTCCTGTCCTTCAGGATCGGCGACTCGAGGTCCCCGTGGGGGTCGCACCTCGCGGGCGCGGAGGTTCGCCTGCACGTGCACCGGTGGAACTCGAGCGGGGAAGTCGGCCACGTCGCCCGCGAGCTCTCGACGAGGTGTAAGGGCGAGACCGGAGTGGGAACAAAGGGGGGAACCAAGGTGAGCCTCTGGGCGCCCGTTGTGGTGGAGCACGAGGTGGACGAGTCGAGCCCGCTGAGGTCCGCGCTCGTCGAGGGTTGGCCGGTCGTCAGGTCCCCGGATGACTCCTCCGGATACATTCTCGACGGCTCCGGCGAAGACGTCGGCGGCGGCGGCTGGGGCAGACACTCGCACCACTCGCACGAGGAGAACCCGCTTGGGAGGGACGCGAGCGGCAAAGGGGATGACGCGAGCCGCCCGCAACCGCGGATGACGCTCGCTCCCGACGTCGAGCTCGTCGCCGAGGTGCAGGCGGTCATGTGCTCGAACGGTACGCCGGTTGTCAGGCGAAGGTGCTACCGGGCGAGGGACCTGCGCGTGGGAAGGGAGTTCGTGCCCATCGTCTTCCCGTCGAGCAGGAGGGCGCTGTGGGCGGAACCGCGCGTGGACTTTGACGAGTTTCACACGACCGCGCCGGTGCGCAACGACTGAAGACGACGATCCGTGTGATTGTTTTGCGAATCGTTCACGCACGTTTCATTTCAATCGATTCTACGCGTCATCTCACTCGAACGCGGTGGCGCGAAGCTTCCGCTCGAAGGCTTTTTTCCAATCCAGGTCGGGACGCTCGTCGACCATGCGCTGAATCCGGGAGAAGAACTCGGGGGCCCGCTCGGGGCCGGCGGCTTCGATAATACCCGTAGCCGCGGAAATCACCGCGTCGCAAACTTTTAGCCTCTCGCGTTCGTCGCCGCCGATGAAACCGTATCGGTCCTGCCGTTTGAGGTCCTTCAGCGCTCCCTGGAGCGCGACACCGATCATTCTGTCCCTGAGCCGTCGCGGTAGGTGACTTCCGCGCGCGTGGAAGAGCTTCGACGGGAGCCTGAAGCCCGGATCTTCACCCGTCGAATCGGGCACGCCGAGACGAGGAAACGCGATTTGATCGTCGGTGAAGTAAACCCGGATCTCGTGCGGAACGTACGCGTCGCGGGGAAAGTCGGTGAGGTACCGATCGTCTCCCGCGTCGTTTCTTCCGGGAGCGTCACCGGCGATGATCGCGGCGACGTCATCTCCGACGTGGTCATCGTCGAGTGACGGCGCCGGGTCGTCCGACGGCGCCGGTTGCTCCCTGACGTGAGCGCAAAGCGCGAGGGCGTCCCGCGTATCTTCCGGAATCGCCGCGGAAGGGTCCACGTGAGCCGTCGACCGATCGCGCTCGTCGCTTTGGGTTCGGGTTACGGGAGCGAGGTTGTGTTCGTCCCACAGCTCGACGGGTTTGACCCAAAGGGAATCGACGAGCCCGCGGGACTGTTCAGCCTTCATCGCGGCGTAGTTCGTGAAAACCGCGCAGCTGACTTTTAACCGCATCTCGCGCAACGACCAGCGTGGGAAAACGTTGAAACACAATTTGACGGAACACGAGGCTCTTGGGTCCGTCGCAACGAAGCGCCCAGACTTCATCATCGCATAGAAGTGCTCACGGTTTGTCCGGTCCCATAGTTGAACTGTTGCTGAAGATTTGGGGATAAGCGGTGCGATTGTCCGGGGTGGAGCCTGGAAGACATTTTCGATACACGCACCGTCATCGTCTCCCGAGGGTGATCTGATTCTAACCTGCACACCTTCGGGTAGACCCATGACAGCGGAATGCACAGCATCCCAGATTTCATTCGACACTCCTGCTCCATCTGGATTGCAGTGCGGATGTCTGGACGTGAACGATAAGCTAAGCGCGGCACCCTCCCAGGTATCGAGCTTGCCGTCCCGCCTTTTCGGGATCTCTTTGATCTCCACGTGCTGACGCGCAAACGTCACGCCTTCGGAGACGTGTTCGTCGTGTTCTCCCACATCTCGATGCACGAGGCTGACGCCGGGAGGTAAGTGCTCGTGGTTCCATTCATAGTGTCGCACGTTGCTCTCGTCTGTCGTGGCGGTGGCCAAGTTTACTTCCATGTTCCACTCCTTGATATCGACGTTTTCGAATACGACGCGCCCTACGAAGTCGTAAACACTCTCGTGGTCGGGCAGGCCAACACGCGGCTCGCACGCATCCGCGGTTTCTTGGACGACCAACACGTGCGAATACTTACGTTCGGCCTCGGTGCCTTCCGGAATCAAGTCATCGAAGTAGAAGTTCAGTTCGACGTCGACTTTGCTCCAGGCGTCGGAGTCGGGCGGGGCGGGTCGGGAACTTCGCGGGGGCCCGAACGACGACGCCAGCATGGCGAACGCCGTGGTGAGCCGCGATACAAAAAGGCCAAAGTCTAAGCCCACGTCGGGTTCGAGCCTCTCTCGGGCCATGGCGACGCGCCGAGGGCCGCGCGCCCCGAAGCGTGAAGGCAGCCGCGAGCGCCACGACTTTTCAGTGAGGAGGCCAACGTCTTATCCGAGAAAAAAGTGCGTGCTGTGGCACACCGACTGGCGAGGAGTCCCACGCACCCTAGAGCGCGCCCATCCCCCCGCGCGATAGCGCACCCATGTCCACGATCGCGCGCGCGGTACTCGCGGCACCCGCGGGCAGGCTCGCGGCGCGGGTCGGGACGAGGATGACCGGGTCGGCACGCGCGCCGATGACGACGACCCCGCGCGCCATCCTTGCCCGCTCCGCCCCGCGCGCGCACCCCGCGGCGACCGCATCCACAGGCGCGCGCCACCATCGCGTGCGCGCGCTCCCGCATTCCCTCACGCTACCATCGCCGTCTCCGACGCGACCGTCCTCTGGGGTCGTCCGCCGCGCGTCGTCCATCGCCGCGAACGCGACGGCCGATCCGGCGTCGCGCCAGTTCCCATCCACGGACGTGCCGAGCGACGCCTTCTACGACGCGGTGGTGGTCGTCGCGGGGGGCATGACCGACTCCGGGGGCCTCCCCGCGTGGGTCGTCTCGCGCCTGGACCACGCCGTCGCCGAGTACCGACGCCACGTCACCGCGTCTGACGGGCCCAAGAAGATGTACGTCGTGCTGTCGGGGTCGGCGACGCCGCATAAACCGCCTCCGTTACAGAAGGGCGGCTTCACGCTGCACGAGTCCACCGCGATGGCCGAGTACGTGGTAAAAGCGGGTGTCCCACCCGAGGCGGTGCTGAAAGATACCGCGAGCATGGACACCATAGGCAACGCGTACTACTCCCTGCTGCTGCACGCGGCGCCGAGGAACTGGCGTAAAGTGCAGGTGGTGACGAGCGAGTTCCACATCGGTCGGACTAGGGCGGCGTTCGAGTGGGTGTGGGGGCTGTGGTCCCCGGGTTTGAACGGCGCCGACGACGCAGAAGGGCGCCGACTGCGTGGCGGGACCCCGTACGTGCGTCTCGACTTTTGCACCACGGCGAACGACGGGTTGAGCCGGGAGGTGGTCGAGGCGAGGGCGGAGAGGGAAGCGAGGAGCGAGGCGGCGCTGAGGGACAACGCGACGAAAGTGACGACGCTGGCGGACTTTGGCGAGTGGCTGTACACCACGCACCTGTGCTACGCGGTGACGAGGCAGCACGAGATCGGGGAGTTTGCGGAGATGAAGACGGACCCGGCGCTGAAGTCGTACTGACCCGGGCGCGCGTGTCGTCGTTATTTTTTGGTTGTTTTCATCTCTTAGTCTACACATCATCCGTGACGATCACCGCCTGCTGTTCATGAGCCTGTCGAGCACCACGTTGGTGTCCACCGTCTGCCCGCTGTCGCCGAGCTCCCGAATCACCCCCCGCACCTGGTCCCTGGTGAACCCCATGCTGGCGAAATCGTCGATGAAGCGCTCGACGTTCACCTTGACGCTCTGATTGACGAGCTGCGCGGGTCCAGACGGGTTCGGGTTCCGCGTCGGCGGCGGCGGGTACCCCCGCGCGGCGCCGGGGGGATATCCCCCGTATCCACCGGAAGGCGGTGGCGGCGTGGGCGGGTAGGCGGAAGGCGGCGGCGGGGGTGGGGGATGGTGGGGGTGGTAGCCGTGGGGACCGGGCGGACCCGGCGGGGGACCCGGGGGACCGGGGGGCGGCCGATGCCCGGGCGGGTGTCCCTGGTGGAGTTGATGCGGCGGCGGCGGGGACGCGTGGTGGGGTCCGGCGGGCGGGGGATGTCCCGGTTGGATCGTCCCGGGTTGGTGGCCGCCGTACGGGGGGCTCGCGCCGGGGTCCATCGCGGGTGGAGCCGACGCGGCGGGGGGCGCGGACGCGTGCCACTGGTGCGCGACTGGGGCGACGGGCGCGGCGGGATGCTCCGCCGGCGCCGGCGCCGGCGCCGGGGCGGCGACGGGCGCCGCGACCGCGGGGGGCGGCGACGGCGCCGATGAGGGCGCGGGGGATGCCGCGACGGGGGGTTCGGGCGCGACGGGCGCGGGCGTCGCGAGCGTCGTCGTCGTCGTCGTCGCCGTCGCGGCGGCGGCGGCGGCCTCCGCCGTCCTCAGCGACTCGACGGCTGATTTGAGATGCTCCTCCATCGTCTCCACCCCCGCCTCGTTCCTCTCCAGGCGCTCCTGCATCGCCTCCAGCTTGGATCCGACGCCCGCGAGCGCGGTCATGATTTCGCCGGCGAACTTGTTCAGGTTACTACCTGCGCGTACCGACGTGGGGAAGGGTGGGGTGAGTCCGAATTCTCCGCTTGGCGGCCATCGGATCTGACGCGGCACTTTCGCCAGCCAAAAGACGGTGAGCGGACGAGTCCCGAGGGATCGCGACGCGCGTTTCGGGGTTCGGGGCGGACGCCGCGTCGATCGCGTCACGTACCGACGATCTCGTTGATCCGTTCGAGCAGCTCCTCAGTCTTCTTCTCCTCCTCCTCCTCCGCGACGTTGCCGCCCCCGCCCGATGCGAATTCCTCCAGCGTCTCCGCCTTTCCCTCGCCGTTCGCCCCGTTCGGCTTGGGCTTGATGGGTTTGAGCATGTCGAACGGGTCCGGATCTCCCGCCATGGTCGTGGATTGACGGGTCGATTCCTCCTCCTGGATACGCCGACGCGAAGGTGGACTTTGCCACGCGCGCGCGCGACGCTCGTGCGTGACGGGGATGTCAACTCCAGGAAAAGGAACACTCTATGCTACGTGGGTACCGAGCCTCGGCGCACCGATCGCGACGATCGGATGCTGGAAATCTCGCGTCAGAGACAAAAATAAACTCACACACAGCCAGGAGCCAGCTTCCGGTTCGTCCGTTTTTCTCGTCGAGGACAATCCTTGACGAGTCACAGACCGTCGAAACTCGGGTTTCGCCGGGGGAACCAGCAGGGGAACAATTTGCCGTTATTCTCCCCGTGACGGGAAAAAGCCACGAGACGCGCCCCGAGCCATTCCCGCCAGCGCACGCGACCCCGCGCCGCTGAGCTCTGATACCGCCCAAGGTTGGTCGAGGAGAGGAACAGGTGCGCGTCGCGTCCCGACCCATCGCCGTCGTCGCCGTTGAATCTCGCAGAAACGCGTCGAAAGCCATCGCTTTGGCTCACCAGATCGCCCCCTCCCGACAAAATCTCGCAGGAAGCAAGCTCACCATGGGGGTCCTAGGCGAGCTGAACAACACGCCCGCGAGCAAGGGCAAGTCAAAGAGCAAGACGCCGCTCAAGTCTCCGGCGCCCGCGCCCGTTGGTCTGCTCACACCGAACAACGATAAGCGCGAGAAGGAGCGCAACAAGCTCGCGAGGCAGGCGTCCGAGGTGTCGCGCAGGTGCGTCCGAGACCCAGACGGAATCCCTCGACACCGCGTCAGGTTCAACGCGCTCGCCGTCGCTATGCAGCCCCGGTATCGAAGGTCCACATCGACCGCGTCTCGCGCTAACCATGCATTCGATCCCTTCAATCCGAAACGCAGGACGTTCACCGACGCGCTCGACGATGCCGACGACTCTGCCAAGGGGTCGGCGAAGGAGCCGCTGTCCAGGATGACCTCAATCAACTCGAAGCAGACCAAGAAGCCCGCGCTGAGCGCCGAGGGCGTCCTCAACCTGTACAGCAACTGCATCAAGCTGGCGAGTGAGAACAAGATCAACGCCAAGAACACCTGGTCCCTCGCGCTCATCGACCACATCAGCGAGATTGTCCGCGACAGCAAGGACGAGGACGGCCAGACCAACTTCCAGAAATCGTCGTGCACCCTCGACGCCGGCGTCAAGATCTACGCCTCTCGCGTCGACTCGTTCCATAACGAGACGTTCAAGATGCTCGGTGGCATGAACAAGGTGACCCAGAACGAGGAAGACGAGGACGCCGAGTCCGCGGGCGCCAAGGGCGACGGCCAGGGCCTCGACGGCGAGGAGGGCGCCCCCAAGAAGCGCGCGCATCGACCGGTCCAGACGCTGGAGGCGCCCGAGGCTCACACCCTCAAGGCTCTCGACGACGCCGTCGCCGTCGACCCGCTCTTCCAGAAGACCTCCGCGCTCTTCGACGAGGGCGGCGCCTCGGGCCTCCTCCTCAACAACCTCTCCGTCCACCGCGGTTGCAACATCTGCTTCGACTCGGAGGAGGTGCCTGAATACGGAGACGCCGGCGTGGACGACGACGAACCGCCCATCGACGGTGTCGTCGTGGACCTGTCCTCCATCGCCGCCACCATCGAGGCCGCGCAGAGGTCCGCCGCTTTGAGCTCGCGCATCACCCCCGCCGTCGGCGTCATCGAGGACCTGCTCCACGGCCTCACCGGCGGCGACGTCGCCTCAACCGCCGCCGCCGCGAAGGCCGCCGCGGAGGGGACCAGCGGCGTCTCCCTCTTCGATTTCGCGTCCGGCGAGGGCGTGCAGTTCGCGGAGTACGACGACGCGGACGACGACGACGACGACGACGACGCGGCTGGCGGGTTTGGCGCGGGGTTTGAGGACGACGGCGTTGACTTTGCCGACGAGTTTAACCCCCACGCGGGATACGGTCAAGCCGACCGCGGCGTCAACGGCGAGGAGCTGGACATGGAGGGCGGCGCCGGGCTCGAGTGGGTCGTCAACTCCGGCATGGGCGGCAAGATGGCGTGGGCGGGTCCCAGCCACTGGCGTTTCAAGGCTCCCCCCAAGGGGGTCAACAGGAGCGGCGGCGGCGTGGGCGAGGGCGAGGATGGCGAGCAGAAGCCCAAGAAGCGCGAGAAGGGCGAGCTGACGTACGACTTCGAGAATCCCGGCGAGATTGACGAGGCGCGCTTCACCCTCGCCGCGACGATCGAGGAGCTCCAGCTGGTGTCCGCGCCCGTCGCGGTTGATACCCTGCTGCCCCCGGACCTCGGCTACGACGCCTCTCAGCTGGTCAAGCTCTCGCTCCGGCCCAACGCGGGTGTCTCCGGGTTTGGCACCAACTTCGGCGCGCCCGACGTCGCCGGCCGTGGCGGCGGCGACGTTGGGGGCGCGGGCTACGACGACGACGACGCGGGTTTCGGAGGAGGGTTTGACGGCGACGACGGCTTTGGCCTCGACGCGGATGGCGAGGGCGGCTTTGACGACCCGGCTGAGGCGCCCACCGCCGTGGAGGGCCTGGTCGCGGCACCCCGCCGGTGCGAGAAGATCCAGGTGAACTACGCGCGTCAGACGAAGGAGGTTAACGTCAAGGAGCTCAAGAGCACGCTCTGGGAGAACATCAACGACGACGGCATCTGCCCCGCGGATGAAGCCACGGGTGCGCACTCGTTCAACCAGCTGCTCCGCAGGTTCCCCGAGGATAACCTCGCGGGGGCCACCGAGGACATCAGCGTGCACATGGCGTTCATCTGCATGCTGCACCTGGCCAACGAGAACGGGCTGAAGATCACCGACAGGCCGGGACTGGACGACTTGGACATCTCCAACCTGCCCGGCGCCATCGCGGCTCACTGAACAGGGAATCGGGTTGGAGGAGGTGGGGCGGGATATCAACATTGAAACCTGTCATGTAAATGTGATGATCGACATTAAAACACTCTCAAAGCTTCAAAGAATCGTCCGATAAATCCTTCTTTTACTTGCCGCCCGCCTTGGCCTTGGCCGCCTCCTCATCCTTCCAGACGCCGCTGGCGTGGTTCATGAGCGCCTTGGTGATGTCATCCTTGGAGCACCCCGCCTCGTTGAACTTGGCCACCGCCGCGTCCGTGTCCACCTGCCACTTCTCATCGCCGCGGTGATGCCTCACCTGCGACCTCTCGAAGAGCACGTTGCCCCACAGCACCTGGATCTGCGCCTTCAGCCCGAGGTTACCCGGCTGCTCCGCGGCGGCTTCGCCCTCGCCAGACGTGGACGCCTCATCCTCCTTGGGGCACATCGCGAGCGACTCCTGGAACTTCACCTCCGCGAGGTCGAACATCTTGTCAGCCTCCTTCGCGGCGGCGGCGTCGCCAGCCTTGGCGGCGAAGTGGTAAACCTTCGCGCGCTCGAAGCACTGCTGGCCCCACGCGATGGTAGCCTCGTAAAAGTCAGACTTGATCGCGAGCGACTGCTTGTACCTCTCCACAGCCTTCTCGTATTCGTCGTCGATTCGCTTGATGTGGTCCTTGGCGGCGGCGGCCATCTGCTCGTCGGACGGGGTGGGCTGGCCCTCCTCGGGCGCGGGGGCGGCGCAGTCCACAACCTTGCGGGAGGCGCAGACGTGCACGTTGCCCCAGTTGAAGATGGCAGCCGCGGCAGCCTCCTGGAACTTATCCGCGGCGGCGCTGAGGAGCTCCTTAGCCTTATCGGTGCCCACGGCCACCTCGAGCGCCTCGCAGCACTTCTCCAGGCCGATCTGGCGGAGATCGAGCGGGCCCTCCTTGGCGCCGTCCTCGCCGAGGTGCTTGCGGAAGAGACCCGCGAAGGTGAGGAGCCACTCGTCAATCTCGATGACGTCCTCGGCGCCCTCATCCTCCGCGTTGGGCGGGTGGTCCCTGGATCCGACGTGGTCCGGGATGATCTGGTCCGGGGTTTCCGACGGGGCCCTCGCGACCGGCACCACCTCCACCTCCACGGGGGCGAGACCGGCGTCGCGGGGGCGCTGAACCCCCGTCGCCGCCGCTCGCTGCTCCGCGTGGTAGATGGCGGCGGAGAGGGCGCCGCGAAGATCGGTGCGGGAGGTGACGGTGACGAGTTCGCCCTCCGCGTCCTTGTACTTGAGCGCGAAGGCCTGTTCCTTGAGGTCGTCGGGGAAGAGGTTCCTGACCTGGTCGACGATGTCCTTGTAGCGGACGGAGATGGGCAGGACGACGTTCTTGGTCTCCGCGGCTTCGCCCCTGACGAGCGTCGCCTTGATGGTGAGCGTGGGCATCTGGCCCTGGCCCTGGCCGGACGCGGCGGCGGCGGCCGCCTGCTGCTGGGCCGGGGTGAGGCGCTGGGTCCCGCGCTTGCCCGGCGCGCGCAAGCCGCCGCCGCCGAGGCCGTGCGCGGCGGCCGATCGAGACGCCTTGCGGTTATCCCTCGCCGTTCGCGTCGCCTGGAGCTTCTTGCGGACGTCGTCGCTGTTCGGGTCAGCCTTGGCGGCAGCCTCGAGGTCGGAGACGGCGCGGTCGTACTGCTGCATCTGCTCGTACGCGCGAGCGCGGCGGAGCAGGGCGGGCTTGAAGTCCGGAGTCTCGTTGAGCGAGGCGTTGCACTCGTACACAGCCTGGCGGTACATGTTCTGCATGAGGTAGCAGGCGGCGCGGTTGGAGTAGAGCGCCGCCTTCTCCTCGGTGCCGGAGAGGGACATCTCGATGGCCCTGCTGTAGGAGGCGAGCGCCTCCCTCATGTTGCGCTTGCCGAAGTGCGCATCGCCCTCGCGCTTGTACTTGGCAGCCTTGGACTGGAACGAGTTGATCTCGTTGTGCGCGGCGTCTCCCTTGTGCACCATCGTTCACAGCTGTCGCGTGTACTGGTCGAGCCGGAGATTGGACTGGACACCTGGAAGGACGTTGGGGCGAGCGGGGGCGCGGGGGTCAGCGACGGTGGACGGGGCATCGGGGGGCGCGGGGCGCGTCAGGCGGCTCGAAGGAGAAACCGGGGGGCTGAAATTCTCCTCGCCACCCAAAACCCTGGACTCCTAGGTCTACGTCCCGGTCACACGCTTTCCGAGGGCCGTGCCGTGTCGGGGTTGGGAGCCGGTGGGCGCGTCGCGCGGGTCGAAACGCGAACGGACTCGCGCGGCGACGCGTCCGGTGATCGTCGACGACGGATCCGGAGATCGCGCGCCGTTCGGATCCGAACGCCGTCCGTCGCGACGTCGCGCCCGGCGCCTCAGACCCCGCCCCGCCGCTAAAAGCGCCGAACTCGGAGAAAAGCGATATCCGAATCGCATGCCCGGGGGGACCCCCGCTCGCCATGGACGGCGACCACGAACGACGCGAAATAGAGGCGGGCGTCGCACCTTCCAGTCGATTTGAGCGAGAGTTTGGCCGACGGGTGACCTTCGCGAGTCTCCACCGGGCACACGCGCGCCTTGCTATGGGACACGTCCTCGCCGATTCGCGAAACACAAGGCAACGAACGCCAACGAAGCTCCGGAACGCCGTGTGAAGACCGACCAAAAGGCAACCCACAAGGAATCCAGTTAGAAAAAAACCCGAATTCGCCAAAGCGCCCGGTCGGACACCCAATCCGAAAAGGTGCCTCTAAAAGTTGCCTCGTCACCGGATTGCTCGTCACCGTCGCGGGCGGTTGACGATGAGCTGGGCGGCGCGGCTGGCGCGGGGACTGACCCCGGCGAGGGTCCATCGATCGAGCGCGCTCGCGAAGCACCGCGACGCTCGAGGCTCATCGCGCTTCAGGTGCGCGTCGAGCGATGCGGCCGGACCAAACGTGGACGGGGCGCACGTCAAGCGGTACGAAATCACCGCGTCGGGCGCCGGGGGCGCGACCGCCGCGACGGTCCGGGGGCACGCGATACGCACCGACCTCCCGAGGAAGATGGGGGGCGCGGACGAGCACCCGCAGCCGGTGGAGCTCCTCGTCGCCGCGCTCATCGGGTGCGAGCAGGCGACCGCGGCGTTCGTGGCGAGGCACATGACGCCGAGGATGGCGCTCGCGGGGCTGACGTTCGAGTACGTCGCGAGGAGGGACGAGAGGGGCGCCACGAGTTTGCCCCTTCACGCGCCGACCCCGGCTCCCGCGCGTTTGACGGGCGTCACCGGCGTCGCCACCGTCCACCTCGTCCAGGGGGCCGGACCGGAGACGGCGGAGAGGGTGGACGAGCTGAGGCGACTGACGGAGGAGAGATGCCCAGTCGCCTCGACGCTTCGCTCGGGGGGATGCGAGCTGGACGTGCGGTGGCGCCTGGCCGGGGAGTAACGTTAGCTTTAGTCGTAATCTAAAGTATCGTATTCATCCTCGTCTCTAGTTGAGGTGGGAGAACAGCCCGGTGCGCTCGCGACCCGCCATCGCCTCCTCCCGCCGCCGCTGGGTCTCGAGGGGGTCCTCCCCCTCCATCGCCTCGATCGCCCTGAGTTCCGCGTTTCGTGCCCGCGCCGCAGCCTTCGCCCGCTCCACAACCTCCCGCGTCTGCCCCGCCGCCTTACTCGGGTACGTCGGCATGAGCTCCTTCGCCTTGGCGGGCGGAAACTCGCGAAAGAACTCGTGCCCCAGCGCCTCCTCGCACGTCATTCGCCGATCGGGGTCGTACGCCAACAACTTGTTGAGCAAGTCAAAGCCGGCGTCGGACAAGGTGACGCCCCCGTTGGGGGATATCTTCGGGAACTTCTTGCGCAGGTTGTTGTACGGCTGGTGGGGAAACTTGATCTTGCGCACCGACGGGAGGTTGACGAAGTTGGGCCAGATCTTCTCGTTCGGGGTGCCCAGCAGCCGGAAGATGCGGTCGATCTGGTCGATCTCCGTCTTGCCCTGGAACAGCGGGTCCTTGCACAGCAGCTCACCCATGATGCACCCCAGGCTCCAAACATCGACGCCGGTGCTGTACAGCCTCTGACCCAGTAACAGCTCGGGCGCGCGGTACCACAGCGTCACCACCATGTGCGTGTACGGTCGTAACGGGTCCGAGTACTGCCTCGCGAGTCCAAAGTCGCAAATCTTGAGCTCCCCCCGGTTGTTCACCAGGATGTTGCTGGTCTTCAGATCCCTGTGGAGCACCCAGTTGTCGTGCAGGTAGCTCACCCCGCCCAAAAGCTGTAGCATCAGGCATTTAACCTCCGGGATCGTGAACGGCTTCGTCATGGTCTCCATCAGTCCTTTCAAGTCGTGCTCCGCAAACTCCATCACCATGAAGATCGAGTCCAGCGAGTTCCCCATGACCATCTCCGTCACGCCCACGATGTTCGGGTGCTGCATGGAGAGCAGGATGTTCGCCTCCCTCAGCGCCGTGAGCGGAAAACCCTCCCGCTCCTTGTCCATCTTCACCTTCTTGAGAGCCCTGATCGCGCCCGTCTTCTTGTCGCGCGCTCGGAACACCACCCCGTAGGTGCCTTCGTCGATCTTGTTGAGCTGCTCGTACTCAAACACCGATCGACACCCGGCCATCATGTCAAACTTGCGCTCGCCGATAACCTCGTGGACGCTATCCGGCGTGGGCGACCTATCCTGGTCGTCGAGCACCGCGCGGAGCTGCGCCACGCGGTTAAAGCTCGGCACCTTTGTCATGCCCGTCCCGCCGCCCGGATCCATCCGGGGGGATTCGTCAAACTGCGCCGAATCATCCTCGATGCTCTCTCGCTCCGGAGGCGGCGCGCGCTCCACCACGGGGTACGAACTCGTCTCGCCGCCGCCGCCGCCGCCTCCCGGCGGTGAACCCCGCGCGGGGGGCTCCGCTACGACGTCCTCCAGCTCGTCGAGATCGGCGAGGTCGTCATCGTCGTCGTCGCCGCCGCCCGCCGTCGTCCGCCTGTCGGTCACGTTCGGGTGGTGTAACGCCGCGGGTCGACCGTCCGCGTCCGCGTCCGCGTCCGCCTCGCCTCGCGCGGGCGGGGTATCCGCCGGCGCGGCGTCGTCGTCCTCGGGGGCCTCCCTTGGCGTCGCGTCTTCGTCGGTGCTGGGCGTCATCAGCGCGGCCTTATCGAGGGGCTGTCGATGCCCGTTGGATGGGAGCTCGCCATCCTCCGCGCCGTCCGCCGCCGCCTCTTGCGCCACCTTGAACTCCATCGCTTCCCTGACCATCCTGTCCATGTAGCTCTCGGGCGCGGAGGCTGCCTCCGCGGCTGCGGCCGCTTCGCGCTCCGCCGCCTCCCTCGCCGCATCCTCCTCCGAGTCCGACGAGTCTTCGTCGTCGTTCCATCTGCTCCTGCCGGCGGGTCCAACGGGCGCGGGCGCCGGGCCCGGCGCGTCGTCGTCGTCGTCGGCGACCCCCGCGCCCCACCGTGAAGGCCGCGGGCCGGGATCCTCGGCCTCCACGGCCCTCTCGGGCTTCGCCTGACCGGTGCCGCCCGCATCAGATGCCTTCCGCGCCTTCGCGGCGCCGCCCGACTCCTTGCCCACGCCCAACAGGGCGCTCAGATCCCGCTTCCCCGCGCCTCCCCTCTTGGCGCCGGATGACTTTTTACCCACGCCCAGCAGGGCGTTCAGATCTCGCTTCCCCATGCCTCCCTTCCCCTCCCGCGACCCGACGCACGGTCGCGCGCGCTCCGAGGAGTGGACTGGAATTCACTCTGGGCGCCGCCAAACAGAATCGGTGCCCAAATTCTCTCTCACTCCGCAGGCGCGAGCGGCGGACGAGGGTGGACCATGGCAGGCGACGATGCGCCCGTCGAGGATCCTTACGCCCCGGGCGAGCTCCCGGTGCTGCGCTACGCCGAAGAAATCCTCCAGGCGGTGCGCACCAACCCGACCACGGTGGTGATCGGTGAGACGGGGTCCGGCAAGACGACGCAGATCTCGCAGATCCTGCACCGCGCCTCCGCCACCTTGATGCCGGACTCGAGGATGGGCGTCGCGATCACGCAGCCCCGCAGGGTCGCCGCGGTGTCCGTCGCGAGACGCGTCGCCCACGAGATGGGCGTCAAGATCGGAACCTTGGTCGGATACACCGTCCGATTCGAGGACTGCTCGTCGAGGGAGACGCGCATCAAGTACATGACCGACGGTACCTTACTCCGCGAGTGCCTCGAGGACCCGAACCTGTCCAAGTACGGCGTGATCGTCCTCGACGAGGCGCACGAGAGGTCTCTCAACACCGACATCCTCTTCGGCTTGCTCAAGGTGCTCGTCAAGACCAGGCAACCCGCGCTTCGCTTGGTGGTCACGTCGGCGACGCTGGAATCGGAAAAGTTCAGCGCGTACTTCAACGACTGTCCCGTCTACCACGTCCCGGGTCGCGTGTACCCCGTGGAGCTGGCGTACGCCACGGAGCAGCCCAAGAACTACGCGGAGACGGCGCTCGAGACGGTGATGGACCTGCACTGCTCTCAGGGAAGGGGCGACATCCTGCTCTTCCTGACGGGCAAGGAGGAGATTGAGCGCACGTGCCGGCGACTGAACGAGCGGGTCCGCGAGATGCCCGAGGACGAGTGCCCGGACATGCAGGTCCTGCCCCTGTACGCGGCGCTCTCGCCGGAGCTTCAGGCGAGGGTCTTCGCGCCGCCGCCCGCGGGGTGCAGGCGCGTCGTCGTGGCCACCAACCTGGCCGAGACGTCGCTCACCGTCCCCGGAGTGGTCTTCGTCGTGGACCCCGGGTTCACCAAGCAGAACGAGTACGATCCCGCGACCGGGATGGACTCCCTCAAGGTGACCTCCATCAGCGCGGTGCAGGCGAGGCAAAGGGCGGGACGGGCGGGGCGCACGAGGGCTGGGCGGTGCTTCCGTCTGTACACCCGCGAGCACTTCGAGCTGGACATGCCGACGACCACCGTCCCGGAGATTCAGCGAACGTCGCTCGTGGGAACCGTGCTCTACCTCAAGACGCTCCGCATCGAGGGGCTGGACGTCCTCGACTTTGACTTTCTCGATAAACCGGACGTGGAGGCGATGGGAGACGCGCTGCGACAGCTGTACGCGCTCGGCGCGATCGACGAGGACGGCGCGGTGACCGATCTCGGCCGCGAGATGTCGCCGCTTCCCGTGGAGCCGCAGCTCGCGAGGGCGATGCTCGCGGCTCGAAGGTTCGGGTGCGTCGACGAGATGGCCACCGTCGCGGCGATGCTGAGCGTCGAACGGGTGTACACCGGGAACGGGCCGCCGCGGGAGGGGGAGGACGGCGACGGCGACCGCCGGGGGGCTCCGCCGGAGTCGCTGTGTTCGGAACACGAAAGGCGCATGGGCGACCACGTCGTGTTGATGCGGACGTACCAGGCGTGGGCCAGGGGCGGGCACAGGCGGGACTTCTGCGAGCGGCACGGCCTGAGCGACCGCGGGATGGAATTCGCGCGGGACGTGCGGAAGCAGCTGCTCGGGGTGTTCAGGGAGATGGAACGGAGGGCGACAAAGGAGGGCGACAAAGGAGGGGTTAAACACGGGGCAAGGAGGGAGGAGGACGAGCCCAGAGGGGACAAACGGAAACGGGACAGGAGTCGCAGCCGAGACAGGGGCAGGGACAGGAGTCGCAGCCGAGACAGGGGCAGGGACAGGAGCAGGGACAGGGACAGGGACAGGGA
>Ga0181573_10001240_pt1 | contig 25495 bp, 21 predicted proteins | sample 101ome_25_FD_148643 | JGI IMG/M metagenome (GOLD analysis project Ga0181573, IMG submission 148643) | Coastal salt marsh microbial communities from the Groves Creek Marsh, Skidaway Island, Georgia - 101409BT metaG (spades assembly) | ecosystem: Environmental > Aquatic > Marine > Intertidal zone...
GATTACCCTCAATCGACCAGAAGCCCTGAACGCATTATCCGACGATCTGATGGATGAGCTGGGCCAGGCTCTCGATGACTTCGAGACCGATGATGCCGTCGGCGCCGTCGTGATTACCGGCAGTGAAAAAGCATTTGCTGCCGGCGCCGACATTAAAGGCATGAAAGATCGAACCTACATGGACGTGTATCTCGGCAATTTTATTGGTCGCAACTGGGAGCGCGTGACGGAGTGTCGCAAACCCGTCATCGCGGCTGTGGCCGGCTATGCACTTGGAGGTGGCTGCGAACTGGCCATGATGTGTGACTTTATTCTCGCCGCCGATAACGCCAAGTTTGGTCAACCAGAAATAAAGATCGGCATTATCCCTGGAGCGGGCGGTACCCAGCGCCTGACCCGGTTTGTAGGCAAGTCCAAGGCGATGGAGATGTGTCTCACGGGAAGAATGATGGATGCTGCCGAAGCCGAGCGCGCAGGGTTGGTGAGCCGGGTCCTTCCCGCGGCGGACCTCTTAGAAGAGGCAATCAAAACCGCCCAATCGATCGCCTCACTGTCACGGCCCTCCGTGATGATGGCCAAGAGCGCTGTGAATAAGGCGTATGAAACTACCCTGGCTGAAGGCGTAGCCGCAGAACGCGTCATGTTCCAGTCGCTATTCGCGACGGAGGATCAGAAGGAAGGCATGTCTGCGTTTGCTGAAAAGCGCGCGCCGCGCTGGACCCATAAGTAAAAACATCAATGCAGGTCAACGGGGTTCCCTATCGATCGATTTGGCTTGATGCAAATCAGGCCAAAGTGCATGTTATCGATCAGACCCGACTGCCTTTTTGCTTTGAGACCCGCGTCTTAACCACGGCCGAGCAGGCGGCGGATGCGATTTACAACATGATCGTTCGCGGCGCCCCGTTGATCGGCGCCACCGCAGCCTGCGGGCTTTATCTCGCGTGCGCTCAAGACGCGTCAGATCAGGCGCTTAAGCACCGCGCCACGGCGCTGCTCGCCTCGCGTCCCACGGCGGTAAACCTGCGATGGGCGGTGCAGCGGATGATGCCCGTCCTGCTTGCCGCGCCGACCGCGCAGCGCGAGGCGAAAGCTCGCGAGCTGGCCCAGCGGATATGTGACGAGGACGTCGACCTCAACAGCGCAATTGGTGATCATGGCCTTGAGCTGATTCGGTCGCTATCCGAAGATCGATCAGGCGCAACCGTGCACGTGCTGACGCACTGTAACGCCGGCTGGCTTGCTACGGTGGACTGGGGCACCGCGCTCTCGCCCATCTTTAAGGCCTATGACGCGGGGATCGACGTGCACGTCTGGGTCGACGAAACCCGTCCCCGCAATCAGGGCGCGTCCCTTACTGCGTGGGAGTTGGGTGCTCACGGTATCGCCCACACGATCATCGCCGATAACGCCGGCGGCCATCTCATGCAACACGGCGACGTGGATATTTGTATCGTGGGCTCCGATCGCACGACTCGAACCGGTGATGTCTGCAATAAGATCGGCACTTACCTCAAAGCACTCGCTGCGCACGATAACCGCGTGCCTTTCTATGCTGCCCTGCCCTCGTCCACTGTCGATTGGACGCTTCGCGACGGTCTTCGTGACATTCCGATCGAGCAACGCCCATCGGATGAGGTGGCCTGTATATCCGGTCTTGATGATGCCGGGGCCATTCAAAAGATCCGGATCACGCCGACCGGCAGCGCTGCCGCCAATCCCGCCTTTGACGTGACCCCGAGACACCTGGTCAGCGGGATCATTACCGAACGGGGCGTTTGTGAGGCCTCGGAGTCGGGGCTTCTTCGGCTCTTTCCCGAGCAGAACACATAAGCCTCGTATAATTGCGCCAGACGCAAATCTATTAGCTTCCGGAGAGGTTGGCACCACGTTGTTTGGCTACTTTAAAGCTCAGGCACGACCCTATGTAGTCGCTTTCGCCCTTGCGATAACAGGGTTAGCTTCAGCCAGCGCCGCAACCGGCAGCGCCCCGCCGTCTCTGACCCCCGCCGTTCACCATGCCCGCACGATCAAGCTCATTAACTACTTTATCGAGCGCTACCACTACCAGAAGGTTCGCCTGGACGACGCCCTTTCCTCACAGATACTCAATCGATACCTAGAGGCACTTGATAATAATCGAGTCTATTTTCTGGCGTCCGACATTGAGGGCTTTGAGCAGTACCGGTTTAAACTCGATGACGCGCTCGGCGACAATGAGACAGGCCCTTTTTTCGAGATCTTCAACGTGTATCGCACCCGTGTCATCGACCGGCTGCGCTTTGCGGCCACGCGCCTTCAGGAGCCCTTTGATTTTTCCATCGATGAGGAATACCCCTTCGACCGGACGGAGTCGCCTTACGCGATCGACACCGCCGAGCTTGATGACCTGTGGCGCCGTCGCGTAAAAAACGATGTGCTAACGCTTCGGCTTGAAGACAAAGCGGATGATGAGATCCGAACCACTTTGGGCGACCGCTATGCTCAGCAGGTCCGCCGCACGGTGCAGGTTACTCCACAGGACGTCTTTCAAACACTCGTCAACGCCTACATGACGTCAATCGAGCCTCACACGGGCTACTTCTCCCCACGCGCAACAGAGAATTTCAAGATCCGGATGAGTCTGTCGCTCGAAGGGATCGGGGCGGTGCTGCAGACGCAAAATGAATTTACTGTCGTGCAACGAATTGTTCCCGGTGGTCCCGCGGAGATCGACGGCGGCCTTCGCGCCGGCGATCGTATCGTCGGTGTAGGTCAGGAAGACGGCAGCACTATCATCGATGTCATCGGCTGGCGCCTGGATGACGTCGTCGACTTGATTCGGGGCCCCAAGGGCACCGTGGTTCGCCTGCAGGTGAGGCCTGATCCGAAATCTGGAGACTCAGAGACCCGGGTGCTTGCGATCACCCGGGACCAAATCAAGCTGGAGGAGCAGGCGGCGCAGAAATCGGTGCTTGAGGTCAAAGACGGCGGCGTCATTCACCGAGTTGGCGTAATCGATATTCCCACCTTCTACGTCGACTTTGACGGTAAAGCCCGCGGCGAGGCCGACTTTCGAAGCACGACCGCGGATGTCCGACGTCTCATCGGTGAACTCGAGAAAGATCGAGTGGATGGCCTGATCATTGATCTACGCGGCAACGGCGGTGGCGCCCTCTCAGAGGCCACTGCGCTCACTGGTCTATTCATACCCTCGGGACCCGTCGTGCAGGTTCGTGACGCACGGGGTCGCACGCGAGTGAATCGAGATCCGGATGATGATCTGGCGTATGACGGCCCACTCGCTGTGATTGTGGATCGCGACAGCGCCTCGGCCTCAGAAATTTTTTCCGGCGCGATACAGGACTATCGCCGAGGCATCATTGTGGGAGAGACCACCTTCGGCAAGGGGACCGTCCAAAACCTGATTGATCTTGATCGTTACTCTGACGATCCCAACCAGCCTTTGGGTCAATTAAAACTTACGATTGCGCAGTTCTTCCGCGTGAGCGGTGCCAGCACCCAGCATCGAGGCGTAACGCCGGATATCATCCTGCCATCGCCACAGGTCACTGAGGAATATGGCGAACGCGCGCTGGATAATGCACTGCCCTGGAAGCAGATTGACGCGACTGACTTTGATATTTACGCCGAGCGCTCGCGAACGGGAGACCTTCAAAACCTTCGCGAACTCACCGAAAAACGACTTTTGGTCGACCCGGATTTTGCCTATCTCAACGGCCTGCGAAGCCTTGATCTTCCCCTTGCCGTCGCCACCCGCATTTCGCTCATGGAGAGTAAACGTAAAAATGAGCGAGATGAACGACTGCGGGAACAAAGCACCCTCCTTAATGAGCTTAAACAAGCCTACGCAATACCTGATGATGCCGACAGCTCATTACCTCGTGATGCGATTCTGATTGAGTCGGCGCGCGTGCTCTCCGATCTTGCCTTCGGCCACTTCGACGGACGGCTGATCGTCGAATCCACAGAACGAGTCGATCGACCAGACGCGTCGCCGTCGACCCAGTAAAACAAACAGGCTGTCGCGGGTGCGCTACTCACAATTTGGCACCTTTTTAAGATCGGGTTCAGGCATCCTCCGACTCATGGAGGATATCGATACCGCGTTAACCGGGCCCAACCCTATGATGCTCCTCGGCGGGGGCAATCCAGCGAAAATCCCGGCTGTCCAACAGCGCTTTCGGGACGCCATGCTGGCGCTGCTGGAAGATGGTCAGCGCTTCGAGCAGATGACCGGTAACTACGACGGCGCGAGGGGCAATAGCCGCTTCCTCCGCGCCCTCGCTAAAATGCTTAAAGATCAATGTGGCTGGGCAATCACTCCAGAGAACATCGCGATCACAAACGGCAGTCAGACGTCCTTTTATGTTCTGTTTCATCTTTTTGCCGGCCCGTCGGCCGATACGTCTGGCCGAAAAATTCTCCTGCCGATGGTTCCGGAGTACATCGGCTACACCGATGTGGGAATAGGAGAGGATCTTTTTAGGGCGCAAAAACCGCTGATTGAGACTTTGGGTGATCACGAGTTTAAATACCGAATCGATTTTGATGCCATCAAGCTGTCCCCGGAGATCGGCGCGATTGCCATCTCGCGCCCCGGCAACCCCACCGGCAATGTCTCAAGTGACGATGAGATTCGCCGGCTTCGGGGACTGGCAAAAGAGAGTAACGTCCCGCTTATTCTGGATTGCGCCTACGGGGATCCCTTCCCAGGCATTGTTTTCCCGGAGATCGCAACGGAATGGGATAAAGACACGATTATCTGTCTAAGCCTTTCCAAGTTAGGACTTCCTGGTGTGCGCACCGGCATCATCATCGCCGATAAGGAAATTATTCAGGCCGTGTCGGGCGCCAATGCCATCATGTCGCTTGCCCCGGCGAGCTTTGGTCCCTCTCTGGTGACCCACATGGTTGAAGATGGCAGCATCCTTGACATGTCAAAAACAGTCATTCGGCCCTACTATGAGAAAAAATCCGCTCTTGCCCAGGATTGGATTCGCGAGGCAATGGGCTCACTGCCTTGCCGAATTCATCGATCGGAAGGCGCGATATTTCTCTGGCTCTGGTTTGAGGCGTTGCCTATTACCAGCGAGGAGCTGTACCAGCGACTGAAAACACGCGGGGTCTTGGTTGTCGCCGGGGAGCATTTTTTCCCCGGCCTTAATGCGCCCTGGGTGCATCGCCAGGAGTGTATTCGCGTTTCCTATGCGCTCAATCCGGATCACCTCCAACGCGGCATCAAAATCATCGCCGAAGAAGTGGCCCGGGCCTACGCCGGCTAGTTGGCCGGCGGGCTGTTTCACCGATCGGGGCGGGACTAGGCGGACGTATGGAGGATAGGCCGATAGGTCTCCCAGATCAGCCTGAAAACCTCCGAGATATCATCGTTGGCCTCGGCGAGTTTTGCCTCTAAGCGCTCGAGAGCAAACCATTCCCCTCCCGACATCTCCTCAAGATTAGGCGTCAAGGGCTGATCCGTATCGACGCGGTAAACCCACGCAAACTCCATCCCAGTCAATTCCGATGCGGCTAACTTAAATAGACGGGAGGGAACCGCATCAAGCACAAGGCCCACTTCCTCTCGCACTTCTCTCACACTACAGGCGTCATAGGTTTCACCGGCATCCACATGCCCGGCCACCGATGAATCCCATTGACCGGGGTTTTCTTTTTTATGAAGACCGCGCTTCTGAAGAAACACCTCGCCCACGGAGTTAAAGATCAGGACATGTACCGCCCTATGACGAAGCCCGTCTGCATGAATCCGGTCACGCCGCGCCTCGCCGATTACCCGGTCCTGATCGTCCACGATCGATAGAATTTCTTCATCCTCCGCCGGGCGTGCCCCTGAGGCGCTCATGATTCCTGAGTCACCTGTCGGGCCGGTGTTCCCGTACGCTGACGATCCTGCCAGTGCGGATCGCTCCAGGCCGGGGCATCGCTGGGTGGCAAAAGCGTCTTACCAGCGATGATATCTGCGGCACGCTCGGCAACCATGATCGTTGGCGCGTTGAGATTGCCGTTCGTGATGGTTGGAAAAATTGAAGAATCCACCACCCGCAACTGGGTCACCCCACGGACCCGACACTGTGCGTCAAGCACCGCTGTCGAATCATCGTCGGCACCCATCTTGCACGTACATGAGGGGTGATAGGCGCTTTCCACATTTTGCCGGACCCAGGCGTCAATCTCAGCATCGGACTGAATCGCCGCGCTCGGCGCGATCTCCTCGCCCCGGAAGCGATCCATCGCCGGCTGACCCAGGATCTCGCGAGTCAACTTAATGGTTGCCCTCCAATCCTCGACATCTTCACGGGCGGTCAGGTAATTGAATTGCACGAGCGGATGCTCCCGCGGACTATCTGAGACGATCCGGACCGCGCCCCGACTATGCGGTTTATTCGGCCCCACGTGTACCTGAAAGCCGTGACCGTCAAAGGCGGCCCTGCCGTCGTAGCGCATGGCACCAGGAAGAAAGTGATACTGGATATCGGGTGATCGCCGACCGGCCTTCGACCGGATAAACGCGCACGACTCGAAGTGATTGGTTGCGCCTAGACCATCTTTGAACAACAGCCACCGAAGGCCAATCAACCCTTTATGCCACCACGAGAGCTTTCCGTTCAGCGAGATGGGCTCAAGGCAACGATACTGAAAATATACCTCCAGATGATCCTGAAGATTTCGACCCACCCCCTGAAGATCATGCACCACCGGCACATCAGCATTTTGAAGTTCACTCGCCGGACCGATACCCGAGCGTTGCAATATGGCGGGTGACCCGATAGACCCCGCCGAAAGGATGACCTCCGCGCGGGCATGAAGCTTGAACTCGTTACCATCTTTTTCATACTCGACACCAACGGTCTTACCGTTCTCAATGATCAGTCGATTTACAAGCGTGCCGGTAATCACACGAAGATTCTTACGCGCTCTCGCAGGTCGCAAGTAGGCGTGATTGGTGGAGGCCCGCTGACCCCGATCCACGGTCATATGCATCTGACCGAAGCCTTCCTGCTGAAGCCCGTTGTAATCCGCCGTCTCGGGATAACCCGCCTCTACACCGGCATCAATAAACGCCCGATACAGCGGATTCAGCCTCATATCGTTCCCGGCGCACACGGCAAGCGGGCCGTCCTGCCCGCGATACGAATCCCCTCCACGATACCAGGTCTCTGCACGCTGGTAATACGGCAGGCAGCTGGCGTAATCCCATCCCTCGGCGCCGGCGGCATCCCATTGATTGATGTCCTCGGCGTGGCCGCGTACGTACACCATGCCGTTTATTGATGATGAGCCTCCAAGGCCCAACCCGCGCGGACAATCCATAACGCGGTTATCAAGACCAGGCTCAGGCTGCGTTTCAAATCCCCAATTGAAACGACGGGTGTTCATCGGCATCGATAATGCCGCAGGCATTTGCACGATGACGCTTCGGTCTGAGCCTCCAGCCTCCAGAAGCACCACGCTGACGCCAGGATCCTCACTCAACCGATTGGCCAATACGCAACCGGCCGAGCCAGCACCAACGATTAGATAATCACAGTCCCGCACGTGTGTCTCCGAACGAAAATTAGCACTTGATTTAATAACAGCGGGGGATATTCCCATAAATTTGGCAGGCCCGGACACGCGTGACCTTTTTCGCTCCACGGAGGCAACAACCTCTCGGTCAGATTCCTGTCGGCATCATCAGAGACTTAATGGGTATTTTTGTTGGCGATTAAAGTTAAATCGTGTCCCAGAAAACACAAAAAGATCAGGGTCTTTTCTGACCGGCCAATAATCAAGTTGAATCCGACTTGCCGGTTTACAATCATTTTATTGAGTTCTTAGAATTAATCGACCTAAGTTTACAAACGCGCGCCTCATGCATCGACGATCCGTCTGGTTTCCCTTCTCGCTACTGATGCTTGCAGTTCTCGTGAGCTGCGGCCGTGGAGATTCCTCCAGCGGCACCAGCCAGCGAGCGTCCATCGGCGCACCCATGGATCAGGCGTCTTGCGAAGCCTCGTCGGGTCGCTGGTTAAAAGGGGAATGCCAGGGCGCCCAAGGCATAGCCCGATCACTCGCCGAGCATGACGGCAGTCAGGAGAACTTTGCCAGTCATCAGCACGGCGAAACATCTGAGCGTCTGAAGACCACCAATGACATTGACGGAGATGGCGTACCCAATATCCTGGACCTTGATGCCGATGGTGATGGCGTCCCTAATCGGATTGATCCGGATGACGATAACGACGGCATCCCAGATGAAAAAGACCAGCGCCCCTTGGGCGAGACGACTGATCCCGTATCTCCCTCGACTCAATGCAAGAATTCGGGAGGCACGTATTCAAAGGGTGAATGTGTTTACCCGACGGTGGATCCCGGCACGCCGATCGTCACCTGTCCCATAGACGCGGTTGGCACTTACCCGAAATGCTCCTGCAGCGCGGGCTTTACCTATGAGCAAAGGACCAACACCTGCAATAGCACAGACACCGGGCAGCCCTCTGAGTTCTGCCCGGAGGGCTCCTACGGGACCTATCCCAAGTGCTTCTGTAAATCAAAGACGGACAGTTTCAACCTGGGTCTTAATATCTGCTTGAAGATTGACCCAACCGATCCCGGCAGCTGCGAAGAGCAAGGCGGTAGGTACCTAGGCGGCGAGTGTGAGTTTCCGGAAAATCAGTGCCCAACAGGCGCAATCGGAACGCCTCCCAACTGCCAGTGCCCTGAAGGCGCCAGCTATGTCGATGCATCGAATACCTGTGAATCTACCGTGTTGCCACCGACGCCTCCGGACGACTGTCCCGATGGGTCGATCCAAGTGGGCGAGACCTGCATTAACGAACCGGTGATCTGTCCGACGGGTTCTCAATGGAATCCGATAAGCAAAACCTGTGTCGAACAGAAAGAAGCTGAGTGTCCAGCAGGATGGACGCCGATACTTGGCGGCCGTCGGTGCCTCCCCCCTTCCTGCCCTGAAGGGACATCATGGAGTCAAACACAACAAGCTTGCGTTGCGGGACCTCTTACCTGCGGCGAAGGTTATGAACCCAATTCCTCCGGGGGTTGCGATCTCATCCTGACATGCCCAGACGGTTATGAGAAAAATGCCAGCGGAGAGTGTGTGCTTCTGCCGGAGCAATGCGCCGAAGGGTATATCTCAGATAGCAACGGCAACTGCATCAAACCTGAGTCTCTGGCTTGCACCAACGGCAGTTCAGGTCCTTATCCTGAGTGCCCAGCACCAACGCAGTGCAGCTCGATCGATAATAAAGCATCAGGCATTTACCCCGATTGCTCCTGCTCCGGCTCAAACGGCAACATCGTCTGGGACTCCACGCTGGGCAACGGCAAAGGCGGCTGCCGCAATGCCAATGCATCAGCGGAAGCCTGCGCCAATGAAGGCGGAACCTGGAAGGGAAATAAGTGCGTAAAGGATGACGGCGTTACCAACATTAATCAGGCACACGGAAACGATGGAGAGTCTGAAGGTAGCGCTCCCGCGAGCAAGGATAAAAACAACGGCAATTCGGACCAGAAAGGTGGTCGCCAAGGCGCAAACGAAACGTCGGGGCCAGACGAGGAAACATCCGGAATCTCGGACTCAGGCGAGGAAGAGCCTTTGGAGACAAGCGATCAGGTTGACGGTGGCGGGAAAGACTAACCAGCACGTCTCGCAATAAGAGGGGTCTCGAGGTTTTTGAGATCTACGATCTAGGGCTTCTTGCCGCCGATAAACTGAGTCGTTAGCAGCAGCACGGTCGACACAGCTACCATGATCGTGGAGATGGCTGCGATTGTGGGATCAATAAAGTCCCGAAGGGCCGCAAACATATGCTTGGTGAGCGTCGCGTTGCTTCCACCCGAGATAAAAATCGAAATAATCACCTCGTCAAATGAGGTCAGAAACGACAGCAACGCCGCGGTTACCACAGAAAATTTGATCTGCGGCAGCGTAACCAAAAAAAAGGCCTTCACCCGGCTCGCTCCAAGACTGCGCGCGACGCGCTCCTGATTGAGATCATATGACCGCAAAGCAGCGGTAATCAGAATCATAACCAGCGGTGCCGCCATCGCCGTGTGGGCAAGCACCAAGCCCGTGATCGAGTTATTGAGCCCAATACGGCCGAAAGCATAAAACGCACCGATCGCGATCAAAATCACCGGCACGATCATCGGCGTGATCAGCAGCATGAATATAGCTCGAGCGGCACGATGGCCCGACACAAAAAGCGCGTAAGCGGCCATGGTGCCCAGCGGCGTCGCGACGAGCATGGTCAATACGCCAATCTGCACCGATGTGACCGTTGCCCGCATCCATTTGCGCGACTCGAAATATTCCTCGTACCAGCGGACGGACCACGTCTCTGGCGGAAACGCCAGATACTGAGAATCGGAAAATGACATGGGCACCACGATAAAAGTGGGAATCACCAGTAGCAGCATGATGATCGCTGCTGTGACGTACAGCCAGAAGCGATCGCCATGGGTAATCTGGGTCTGTGTCGCCGGTTGCGTCCACCAACTCATCGTGTGCTGCCTCTGCCTAACCTTTGCCAAAAAGCGCTGAGTCGAACTTGAAAAAGCGACCCGCCAGATAAAGTACTCCGATGGTAGCGACCAGCAGCACCACACCTAACGCGCTTGCTGCGCCCCAATCAAATTGATACTCAAGAATGGCGGTGATCTGCGTTGCAACCATGACCACCCGCCCTCCTCCAAGCACCGCAGGTGTGACATAAAAGCCAAGGCAAAGAACAAATACGATCAGAGCACCGGCCACAAGACCTGATACTGAGAGCGGAAAATACACATTCCAGAATGAACGAACCGGGGATGCGCCTAGATTGGAGGCCGCATGCATCATATCGGGCTCGATCTTCTTCATTGCGCCGTACAGCGGCAAAACCAAAAACGGCAGCATGATATGCGCCATGCCGATCAATGTGCCGGTCATGTTATGGACCAGTTTTATCGGCGAGTCCCACAGGCCAATCTGCATGGCAAGGTCATTAAGAAGCCCCTTACGCTGAAGCAAGACCAACCAGGCATAGGTACGCACCAGCAGCGAGGTCCAAAACGGCAACAGCACAGCAAGCATAAATAGACCCGTCCAGCGGCCCGGTAGATGGGCAAGAAAATAGGCCAGCGGATAACCCAGCACAATACAGATCAGCGTGGTCAGCAGACTGACCTGAAATGTCGTCATAAAAACACGAGCATAGGATTTGTACTCGACCATCTTTTTGTAGTGCTCAAGCGAAAACTGTCCGTCACTACCCACAAACGAAAGATAAAAAAGCCAGCCCACTGGTACCAGAACCACAATAGCGATTACCAGTATGGCCGGCGTTGACAGCCCGAGCAGCGTCCATTGTTCGCGCCGCTCCTGGCCCGAGAGCGCGACCTCGTTCAAGGCTTGCGTTTGCCCTGGTGTTGAGACCGTTCGCCTCACTAAGCCGACTCTCTTGGTATCAAAATAAGGTCTTCGCGTATCAGGCCTACGGAAACGGACTGCCCCGCCTCAAGGCGCGACCCCTCCGAGACAGCGCCGGTCCCAAATCGCACCGTTAGCGTGGCGCCACCCCTTAATTTCACCAGCGCGAACGCTGTGTCACCCTGAAAAACCGCATCGGTGACGGTCCCTGAAAACATCACGTGCTGATCACCCGCCGAGGCGTCTTTAGCAAGCACGCGAAGCCGTTCAGGCCGTATCACCAAACTCCAATCGTTGTGGCTTGGATCAGGCGCCTCGCTGGCTACAACAGACTCGCCAAAAGTGAGTCGTCCGGCGGAATCCTGCGTAAGTGGCAGCATGGTCGACTCGCCGATGAAATCCGCCACAAACTCATTCGACGGTTTGTTATAGATCGCTTCCGGCGTATCCACCTGAGCCAGTTCGCCATGATTAATGACGGCGATCCGATCTGACATCGTCAGCGCTTCTCGTTGATCGTGGGTCACATATACGGTGGTGACGCCAAGCTGCCGGTGAATGTGCTTAAGCTCGATTTGCATCTGCTCTCTAAGCTTTTTATCGAGCGCAGACAGCGGTTCGTCCATCAGCAAGATACGCGGGCGGAAAACGAAAGCCCTCGCAAGCGCTACGCGCTGTCGCTGTCCGCCCGAGAGTTGATCAATCCCCCTTTCGCCAAGACCGGATAGCTGGACCGTCTCCAACGCCTCCTCAACACGGGCTTTTCGCTCAGCAAAAGCTATCCCGCGTAGTTTCAGCGGAAAACCGACATTCTCCGCCACCGACATATGCGGAAAGAGCGCGTAACTCTGAAACACCATACCCACATCACGCTTGTGGGGAGGCGTAAGCACCATCTCGGCATCCCCAAAAAAAATGCTGCCCGAGTCGGGTCGATTAAACCCCGCGATAGCCATCAGCAAGGTTGTCTTGCCCGACCCAGAGGGACCAAGCAGCGTTAGGAACTCGCCGCTACGAATCTCGAGGTCAACCGTCTTTAAAGCAAATAAATCGCCATACTTTTTCGTCAGACTCCGAATCGAAATCGGAAGCGCGGTGGTGTTATCCACGTATAAATCTCTTTTTTAAAAAAAGAAAAGGCTATGCCGGGCCTGTGCCCGACATAGCCGTCTCGCCTTTGACTTACTGAGTCAGAAGCTCCATGTAGAGCTCTTGTGCCTCAGCGCGATGCTTGGCGTACCAGTCCAGACTGACCGGCAGCATAAAGGGCACATTCTTCGGATGTGAAGGCAGCGCTTCAATCAACTCTTTAGGCGCCGTCGTGACCTCATAGGCCTTCTTATTGGTGGGGCCGTAGGTAATGTGATACGGGAGATTTGCCTGATACTGCGGCTTGGATACTTCCGCCAGGAACTTCATAGCCGTATCTTTATTCGGCGCGCCTTTCGGCATAGCAAAACAGTCATAGTCCAGTAACGCCTGATTAAAGGTATACCCGACAGTAGCGCCGTCTTTCTTCGCGTTGTCAAAGCGGCCGTTCCAGCCCGTGATCATGTCGACTTCGGCGTCTTTCATGAGCTGGGCCTGCATAGCGCCTGACTCCCAGAACACCGCAATGTGGGGCTTCAGCTCACGGATCTTATTGATCGCCCGCTCCATGCCTTCGCGTGTGGAAAGCACTTCATAGACTTTGTCCGCGGGCACGCCGTCTGCCATCAGGGCTGGCTCAAGAACGCCATCCACGCTATTAGCCCGGTAGGAGCGCGTGCCGGGAAACTTCTTTACATCCCAAAAGTCTGCCCAGGACTTTGGAGCGCCTGGCGAACCCGGCGCGCCGTATTTTTCTGTATTCCATGCCATCACGGTCGCGAAGACATCGGACCCGATGCAGTAATCGGTATAGGTGTTCGGGTAAAAGTCAGAGACATCGACCACATTGAAGTCGATCTTCTCGAGACAGCCCTTGGCTGCGGCCGCTGCAGCACCCCCAGAACCGGTAACCACTAAATCCCAAGTCACGGCGTTTGATTCGACCTGCAAACATGCCTTGGACATGCTCGCGCCGGACTCGCGGTTAATCTCAATACCGGTGTTTTTTGATGCATCATTGAATAACGCGTTATCCTGCGCTGCGCCGTACGTGCCGCCCCAAGAGACGACGGTAATCGGATCGGCATATGCCGCGCCAGACATCATGAGAGCAACAGCTCCCCCAATCAGAAGGCCGCGTGCAGCCCCCCTACCTGTTCGCTTTTTCATATCATCCTCGTAAGTGTTTAATGAGAGATACCTTTTAACGGCCTTCGGAATCGAGCGGGCAGACCCGTCAGCTACGACCCTATTCTGAGAAGCCACGGCGAATGTAACACGATTTTTTTCTGTGTCCTATCATGAACCTGACACCTACCTGGGCTAGACTGAGCTGCAGGCGCTGATCAATAAAAACGGTGCAAACAGCAATGGGATCAGTCCCACTTAAGGTTAGTCATCAACACATTCATGCGCGCTATATCGTCTTCGATAAAGACGGCACGCTCATCGACTTTCATAAGATCTGGGGCCCGCGGCTCGTGCGGGGCGCCCTAAAGCTGAAAGATATCTGCGCCCTTGATAATAATTTCCTCGATCACCTGTATCGCGCTCTTGGTTACGATCCCCAAAGCGGTCAAACCTTCGGTCAAGGACCTCTCGCTACTGCCCCACTACACCAGTTCGCGACGATCGTTGCGAGCGTGCTCTTTCAGTTTGGGCTCAATTGGGATGAAGCCTGCCAACTGACCAAATCTCACATGTCGTCAGAAATGACCGCCGCACCCTCCGACGATGAAATCATCGCGCGAGGCAATGTACGTAGCGCGTTTGAAGCGCTTTCAAATGCAGGCTGTCTTCTGGGTATCGCGACCACGGATAACCGGGCCGCCACAGAATCTGCGATCGCGCGGCTTGGGATTGGAGGTCTGCTCTTGGATATCCGGTGTGGCGACGACAACGGCCCGGTTAAACCTGATATTGCAGTGCTTCTTGAGCTTGCCGCCTCGCGGTCGCTCCCGCTATCGGAATTAATTATGGTCGGGGATACGGTCAGCGACCTCGCCATGGCGAAAGACGCCGGCGTGGGCCTTAGTGTGGGTATTTTGGGCGGCGCAGGAAGTGAATCCCAGCTTCGGCCGTATGCGGATGTGCTTATAGAGTCCGTCGAGGAGATAACACCGACCGAGCTAGGCTGACTCTATTAAGAAGCGTTCCTGCTCAGGTGACTCCACCGTTCCCGGTCGAGCTGATCGAACGGCTTCAATAGCGCTATGCGGACTCGCCCCCGTCGCGATGAGCAGTCGAGCGGCGAGCGTGCCGGTACGACCGAGGCCCGCCGCGCAGTGAAAAAGAAGCCGCTTGCCTGACACTAAGGCTTCTTCCCAGTTAGCAAAAGCCGCGACAGATCTGCTCGAGTCGGATGGTGCGCCAAGATCCCGAATCGGCCAGTGCAGCCAATTGAAGTCGCTTTCGAATCGCTTCGGTAACTCGGGTACGCCTAGACCTTCGAACTCGTGAAATTCCACAAGCGATATGACCTGATCGGGTGACCAATCCTTAACGATCAGGAGGTCCTCTTCGAGATCCCGCTGTCTCTGAATGCCATCAACATGTCGCTCGATTCGGCCAGGACAACAGCACATCCCGATAACGCCAGTGAAGCCGCCTGGCGAGACGTGATTAATCTCCAGCGGCAGTCCTGGGCTTTGCAAACCAATACCGCCGTTTGATTGCGCGTCGGCTGGCTACCACGCGCCCGTGTTGGACATGGAACTCCATGGCTCGGCCGGCGCGAGCGCCTCCCCTTTCTGTAGCAACTCAACCGAAATCCCGTCAGGCGATCGTATGAACGCCATCCGACCGTCACGCGGCGGGCGATTGATAGTCACCCCACCATCCATCAGTTTTTGGCAGAGCGCGTAAATATCCTCAACCTGGTATGCGAGATGCCCAAAGTTCCGACCGCCGCTGTACTCTTCAGGGTCCCAGTTATAGGTGAGCTCCACCTGGGCCTCATGATTGCCCGGCGCCGCCAAAAAGACGTTGGTAAAGCGCCCCTGCTCCGAGTCGTACCGTCTAACCTCTTCAAGGCCCAGCTTGGCGCAATAAAAATCAAGCGACTCGTCAATATTGGTGACACGAACCATGGTATGCAGATACTTCATTTCATAGTCTCCAACTAATTGGCACTGGAAATGCGCCAGGCTTGCGTCCTGGCCTCAATCCCGCGACTCAACAGATAATGCAATATCTTAACGCCGGCCGCCGTGTAAAAGATCATCATTCCCATTGCAGCGGCCGGCGCGATGTCACCGGCATCATCCATGTTCAACACCGCGACCGATGCCAATGTGGTGTGCGGAGAATACAAGAATACAACTGCGGATACCGTCGTCATCGCATTCACAAACAAATAAATACTGATATCCAAAATTGCCGGTGTACATACCGGGACCGTTACGCGCAAAAACGTGCGATAAAACGGCTGCTTAAGCGATGCCGCCACCGACTCAAACTGCGCGTCCATTTGCTTTAAAGCCGTACTCGCTGTTAGGTGAGCAACCGTATAAAAATGTACGATCGTACTGATCACCAGAATGGTCATCGTGTGATACAGCACGTTTAACGGATTCGAGGGCGCATTAAAAAAGAAAATATAAGCAAGACCCAACACCAGCCCAGGCACCGCCATTGGAAGCATCGCAAGAAACTGAAACGCGCCGCGGATGACCCCAAGCCCCTTGCCCTTCTCAACCAGATACGCTCCATAGAATACGATGATGGTTCCAAACACGGCCGCATAGGTGGCCATTTCAATGGAGTTGAAATAACTGTCCCAGCCCCCTCCGTCCATCAGATCGAACTGATAGTTTTTCAGACTCAAAGAAAGGTTGTAAGGGAAAAATTTAAAGAGCGCAGCAAACTGGCACATCCCGAGAATCCCTAGGATGAATATACTCACAATAATCGCGTAGACCATCATGATCATATCGAATCGCTTATTGGGCTTTGGCTCAAGCGCAACGGCCCTGGCGGATAGCAGCGCGACCTGCTTCTTCTGAACCAATCGATCTACGAAAAATGCGAGCGCCGCCGGGATCAGCAACACGACGGACACCACCGCACCCATCTGGAAATTCTGCTGGCCAATGACCTGCTTGTAGATATCGGTCGCAAGCACATTAAAACTTCCACCGATCACTTTGGGCGCGCCAAAATCCGTTACCGCGAGGGTAAAGACGACAAACGCCGCGCTGATCAACCCGTAGCGCACACCGGGGAGCGTTACCGTGAAGAAGATCCGCACCGGACCCGCCCGTAAAGCAGTGGCGGCCTCATAAAGACGCGCGTCCGCAATGGACAACGCCGTAACGATGATAATCAGGGCATGGGGTAATGTAAAAAACACCTCAGATATGATGATCCCTATTGGTCCGTAGACGTCATGGCCAAAAAGCATCCACTTCACTACGCCCTGGCGACCGAAAAGATATATCAGTGCAATACCCGGAAGAAGCGAGGGCATAAGAATCGGGATCATTGTGATCGTCTTAAAGATCGGCTTACCGGGCATTCGGCTGCGGGTAAATCCGTAGGCGAGCACGAAGGCCACGCTAACCGTGATCACGGTCGTTATGACGCCGATAAACAGGCTGTTTTGAATCGAATAAACAAGCGCGGGGGTTCTAAAGTACTCTAAATAGTTCGATAAACCCACGAATGCGCCTTCAGAGTCGAAGACACTTTTTGAGAACATCGCATAGAGCGGAAGCGCCAGCGCGATCACCAAATACAGCCCGATCATCAGGATAAACAAGCGCATGACGTGATCGTCTGCGCTCGCCTTTGGCTTTAGCGGCCGCACGGTGGCGCTCAGTGAAGATGGCGTTACGGCCATCACACAGCTTCCGGATAAACCAGAATTTTCTCCGGCGGTAATTCCACGTATGCCGGGGCGCCTACCTTTATTCCCAATGCCGCTGCCCGGTCGGTTGAGGCATCGACCTGTAATGTCGACTCCCACCCTTCCGGCGCCAGCGAGATGCGTACGAAGGCGCCAAGATACTCCGCCGCAGTCACTTCGCCAACGACCTGATTCAGTCGCGGGGTATCGGTCCCTTGAGAAAGATAGATATCTTCCGGCCGTATCGCGAGGCGGACCTGTCCGCTCTCTTTCAACCCGTCTGCACTGACGTCGAGGGACCCCCCGGCATGCGTGAAGGTCCCGGACCCTGTAGCAAGCGCCGATACGAAATTCATGGTGCCGATAAACTCGGCGACGAACGCAGAGGCGGGGGTGGCGTAAATCTGTTCAGGCGTCCCGATCTGTTCAATAACGCCATGGTTCATAACCACGATCCGGTCAGCCATGGTGAGCGCCTCCTCCTGATCATGCGTCACCATGATGGTTGTGACCGCCAGACGTTTCTGGAGGCGCTTGATCTCCTGCCTGAGATGGGCGCGAACCTTTGCATCGAGAGCAGATAACGGTTCATCAAGAAGTAATAACCCGGGGGATGTGGCCAGCGCCCTCGCCAAAGCTACGCGCTGCTGCTGCCCGCCAGATAACTGAGAGGGATACTTTTTTCCCTGATCGGCTAGATCAACGAGCGCCAGTAACTCGCTCACCCGCTGGTCAACCTCCTCACGTTTGCTGCGCCGACTCTCCAGGCCATAGGCCACATTTTTGTTGACGCTTAAATTCGGGAAAAGCGCATAGGATTGGAAGACAATTCCAAAATCCCGCTCGGAGGGGGGTAGAACCGAGATGTCTTGCCCAGCTTGCTCGACACGCCCCTGGGTCTGAATGTCGAGCCCGGCAATGGCGCGCAACAGCGTGGTCTTTCCGCATCCGGACGGACCCAAAAAGCAGACAAACTCCCCTTCGAAGACCTCCAGCGAGATGTCGCGAAGGGCTGTGAAGCTTCCAAAATTCTTTGTCAAGCTATCGATTTTTAAGAACACGCTTGCCATCAGTCATCCCTGATTCGTAAAAGCCTTCTACCGCTGCCGCCTGAAATCGCATCGTCCGATTGTTACACAAAAAAAACGGCCGGTCCTGACTTCGCAGTGACCGGCCGCGAGAAGGAGTTAACTACAATTAACTCTTCGGCTCAGATTTTGAATCGTAGCGTTTTTGCCACTCAGCCAGGATGCGCTTGCGGTTGTTCGCCGCCCATTCAAAGTCATTGTCAATCATCGCCTGAGGAATATTATCGGGGAAATGCTCCACCGGCTTTGCGAGCCGCTGAATTCCGATAACGGCGTAGCCTTCGTTGTACATCTTGTTGGCTTTTTCGGTGATTGACCAATCCACAAGCGTCTTTGCGGCGGCCATGTTTTTAGTGCCTTTAACGATCGCGGTCGCTTCCATATCCCAGCCGATGCCTTCGCTTGGAATGATCACCTCAAGCGGCGCTCCAGAGGCTTTAGATTTCGCACCTCGGAAGGCAAAAGAAACACCAATCGCTACCTCGCCACTTGCCGCCTGTTTGCACGGCTTGGATCCTGAATGTGTGTAATGGCCAATATTTTGATGCAGTGCGTCCATGTACGCCCAGCCACCCTCTTCTCCAAAAAGCTGTAACCAGCTGGAGACGTCAAGGAATCCCGTCCCTGATGAGTTGGGGTTCGGCATTGCGACGTGGCCTTTGTATACCGGCTTAGTCAGATCCTTCCAGGAGGTCGGCATCGGCAGTTTGTTCTTTTCTGCCTCCACCGTATTCACACAGATCGCCGCGACCCACGCATCCATTCCCGTCCAGGTCGGCGGATTTGATTTATCACGAAATTTGGAATCGAGCGCGTTTAAGCCCTTCGGCGCATAAGCCTCAAGCATTCCCTCGCCTTTCATAAGGAGCAGACTCGTTGCTGCCAGCCCCCAGATCACATCTGCGCGGGGATTTTCTTTTTCCGCCAGCAGTTTTGCCGTGACGATACCGGTCGAGTCCCGAACCCAATTAATCTTGATATCCGGGTGATCCTCGTTGAATCGGGCCGCATATTTCTTAAGGTCTTCGGCTTCGACCGCCGTGTAAACGGTCAACTCGGTCGCCGCCTGGGTAGCACCAACCAGCCCCATCGCAAGCAATGCCCCGGCGACCAGGGAGCCACCGCGGTAAAACGACTTCTTCATAATGTCCTCCGATAAGAATTAAGGGGTAGTTACCCCAAAAAAGCAGTACGACGTTATACGTTTTTTGTTACAGTCTTATTACTCTGCGCGGGATCATCATAGACGCTGACCTCGGAGCAGGCAACTGTAACCTCATAGATCCACCGCCCCGATTTCATCTCACGGGCTTCAGAGTTGTTTTGGGCCTACCCCTCAACCTCTAAGGAAAATAGGATCGACCGAGATCTCTCGATCGGTTGAGAATGAAACCACGGGTTAGCTGACCTCAAAAGATGAGCTTTTTAGACTTCCTCAAGAGCGAAACTCGCCTTCTCCAAACAAGCCGCCAAGTGGAGGAGCAGGTCGACCAGTTTCTGGGCGTGGTCCTAGACGCCGGCCGTCTCTTCATCGATTCTTTCAATACGTACGTGGCCGAGGGAGCATCTGCCGCCTTCACCAGGCGTTTTCAGGATATGAAGGTCCTTGAGCAACGTGGTGATGATCTTCGTCGCACTATCGAGACCGAGCTCTATACCCGCACGCTTATCCCTGATCTTCGGAGCGATGTACTTTGGCTGGTGGAAAATATCGATAGGGTCACCAATTTATATAAGTCCAATCTTTTCCGGCTGTCGATTCAACGCCCGATTATTCCGCACGTTTTCCAGGACGGTTTTGTCACTCTCACTCAACTGTCTGTCGAATGCTCTGAGGCCTTAATCAAGACTACCCGCGCGTTTTTTGCTGACCATACGGCCGTGCGCGAGGGTTCTAAATCGGTTGCCGACTTGGAGACTCGTGCCGATGAGATCAGCACGCCTCTGGTTCGCGATATTTTTGAGAGCGATCTAGAGCTCGCCGAGAAAATGCAATTGATGTACTTTGTTGAGCGAATTGATGCAATCGCTAATCAGGCGGAGGATATTGCCGATCAACTGGCAATCAGCGCAATAAAACGCCGTATCTGAGCTCGCTCAATTGGACCCTCTGTTTTTTGTCTTTCTTGCCGGTGGGCTATTTCTGGGATGGGCCCTTGGGGCTAATGATTCCGCCAACGTTTTCGGAACCGCCGTCGGCACCCGGATGCTCCGGTTTAAGACCGCCGCGATCCTATGCAGTGTAGGCATCCTTTTGGGGGCGGTGATCAGCGGCGCCGGACCAGCAGAAACATTGGGCAAGCTGGCCGCGATCGATTCACTTCGGGAAGCCAGCATCGCGAGCGCCAGCGCCGGACTCACCGTGTTTCTGATGACGCGAAAAGGTCTGCCGGTCTCCACTAGCCAAGCCATTGTCGGGGCACTAATCGGCTGGAATCTTTCAAACAACATTCAGACTGATCTGACCGTGGCAACCAAGATCCTCAGCACGTGGATTCTCTGCCCGATCTTGGCTGGCGCAATCGCCGCGGCGCTACTGCCGCTAACGGGCCTCGCCATCAAGACCGCGCGGCTTCGTTTGCTTCAGCAGGATGCGTTTACGCGTTGGGCGCTGGTGATCGCTGGCTTCCTTGGCGCATACAGTCTTGGTGCGAATAACATTGCCAACGTGATGGGGCCATTTGCCCATTCCATCGATCTTGATACCGTTAGCCTAGGGGGTCTGATCAGCTTGAGTCCCCTCCAACAGCTGTTTCTGATTGGTTCGGTAGCGGTGGCGATTGGTGTCTTCACTTACTCCCGCCAGGTCATGATGACTGTCGGCAAAGACCTCTTTGAGCTCTCGCCGGTTGCCGGATGGGTGGTGGTAATGGCGCATTCGATCGTGCTCTTCATTTTCACCTCAAAAGCGCTCTCGCAGTGGATTGCCGGTGTGGGACTGCCTGCCATTCCGCTCGTGCCGGTTTCGAGCTCTCAGGCAGTCATCGGTGCCGTAATCGGAATCGGGCTAATTCGGGGGCGACACGGCATTCGCTGGCGAGTGCTCGGAGGAATCGGGCTCGGCTGGCTGATTACGCCCGTGGCCTCAGGGGTCGTCTGCTTTGCAGCGCTGGCGCTGATGAAACCGCTTTAAAGGGGTTGATCAGAACCTCAAGCCATCAGCGCAACGACGCCGACTGCCTTTGAGCATGTCGCTCCAAACCAAGCTGAACAAGTCGGGCAATTAGATCTGGATAGTCGATGCCGCTCTCTTTCCAGAGGCGGGGATACATACTGATCGGCGTGAACCCGGGCATCGTGTTGATCTCGTTGAGAAAAACCGAGCCGTCGGGCGCCATCAAAAAATCCACACGCGACAGCCCGGACCCATCGACGGCACTAAAGGCCGCCAGGGACATGGTCTTGATTTGTTCACAGGCGTCTTTTGGCAACTCGGCGGGAACAATGAGTTGCGAGCGATCATCAATATACTTAGTGTCGTAATCGTAGAACTCGGCTCCAGGGATGATCTCGCCAACGACCGAGGCAATGGGCTCCTCGTTACCAAGGACGGCACACTCCAATTCACGGGCCTGCTCAACAGAGCGTTCGACCATAATCTTGCTGTCATAACGCGCGGCGTCGTCTATGGCGTCGGCCAGGCCATCTCTCGTTTTTGCCTTGGATATTCCGATACTAGATCCCAGATTGGCAGGCTTTACGAACAGGGGGTAAGAGAGGGCCTGTTCGATCTCGGATAGCAGCGAATCCCGCTCGCTCATCCAGCGATGAGTTCTGAAGGTCAGATATTCAACTTGCCGCAAGCCTCTAGCGGCAAAAACGGCTCTTGCGAGCTCTTTATCCATGCCGACCGCCGATGCCGCGACGCCAGCGCCAACATAGGGCACACCCCCGGACTCCAAAAGCCCCTGCACGCATCCGTCTTCGCCATGGGGGCCATGAAGCAGAGGAAAAACGATATCGAACGAGCCATCTGCGAGCGCAACGCCATCCAGCCGAACCAGCGCCTTGCTGCCAGGGTTGATTTGGATAACTACCCGCCCCTGTGCGGTGATCTCTTTGTGTTGCAGAAGCGGGGATGTTTCATCATCCATCACCCACTCGCCCGCGCGGGTGATGCCGACAGGAAGAATCTCGTACTGATCGCGATTGATGGCTGCAGCTACCGATCGTGCCGAGATAACCGAGATCTCGTGCTCAGGTGACTTGCCGCCAAAAAGAAGCAGCACGCGGGTCTTGGACATTGGGCCTTAGGGTTTCAGGAGTTCGAGCAGCTAGACAATAGCATCGGCCTGATGCGCTTGAATATAGCGGTCTATATAAGCGGAGAATGTTTTCATTGTAAGACGAGTCCACTCTCCTCCGCCTTCAGCAAATCTAAGCGTCTGGCCACTTGGGAGCCCTAACGAGGCGCAGGGCATTACCTCCCGGGTCGCGCTGGTCACAAAACATTCGGTTGCACCAAAAAGATCGCTGACATGAATATCTTTTTCAGCGCTCTCAAGACCGGCTTCCTTCAGGGCGATACGCACGTGCTTCTTGGTAAGCCCTCTCAGGTTGCCTGATGCAGGCGTGACTAGCTCATCGTTGAGTACAAACCATACGTTGCTATTAGCGGCCTCTGTTACCCATCCGCCGGCATCCAGCATCACACAATCGTCCGCGCCGCGCTGACGGGCCTCCGTCAGTCCGAGAATATTATTCAGATAGTTTCCGCCCTTGATGTTCGGATCCAATGCATCTGAGGCATTGCGCCGCACGGCCGTCACCAGCATGTCAACGCCGTGCTGGTAAAGATGCGGTTTCCAGTCCGGCAGCGATTTGACGATGACAACGAAGCGGCTGGTTAACCCGTCCTCCGGATACAGGTCGATCTGTCCGTCTCCCCGAGTAATCTGATAGCGGACGTAAGCCGGATGCTCAGCAGAAACACCGGCCACCCTCGCGGTGGACCGGATGGCGCTCATCAACTCATCACGCGATTGATCAATCCGCATGTGGATCAGGCGCGCCGAATTCTCCAGACGCTCGAAATGATCCTCGAGAAACAAGGGCACATTCTGATAGGTACGAAAGACCTCATAAACGGAGTCGCCATACAGAAAGCCACGATCCAGCACCGGAATGCGGGCCTCTTCTGCCGGGGTAATCGTCCCGTTTACGTTAATAGTCGGACTAATCATGGCGTCTGTCGTGCGGAGCTGGCACTCAACCGCAAGACCAAAGATAAATCCTGGTCGCGAATCGGTCGGTATGAGTGTTTCCGAACGTATCATAATGCCCAGACGGAGTAGAAGGCGAGGCCGAGAGACGCCAGACCTTATCTGCCCGACTTGGTCCCGAGCCCTATCACCAAGCACGCTATGTCACTATCGCAAACCCTACGGGGCGGTCATCAAGGACTGGCCAGAATAGTCTGCTTTTTTGGGGGTGCGATTTGGGGCCTCTATTGGATACCGCTTCGCGAACTCGATGCGGCCGGTATCTTGGGTGTATGGGCAACGGGCGCCTTTCATCTCATCCCGTTAGCACTCCTCATCCCAATCGTACTTTTCCGTCGGCAATATTGGCGCAATGGTGGCTTGCCGCTACAAGCCACCGGAGCCGCGATGGGCCTCGCCATTTTGCTGTACTCCACCGCTTTTCTCTACACTGATGTCGTCAGGGCTCTTCTGCTTTTCTATCTCAATCCCATATGGGGTGCGCTTCTCGCTCGTTTTTGGCTGAAGGAAGAAATAACCTTCGAGCGCATGATCGGGATAGCCTTCGGGCTCGTCGGAATGGTGATCCTGTTAAAAATCGACCATGGCATCCCCTGGCCTCAAGGCGCGGGCGATTGGCTAGCGCTTGGCTCTGGACTGGCATGGGCGGTATCCGCAACGCTCACGCGAAGATATCCCATGCTCCGAACGGTCGATATCGTCAGCGGCTGGTTTATTTGGGCCGCCATTTTCACGATTGTCGCAGGAACGTTGTTTACCGACCCGGTCGCTCTTCCGACGCTGAGCGCTTTCGGGGATGTATTAATTTGGCTGGTGCCGCTCAGCCTGCTGATTGTCTTGCCCACCTATCTCGGAATAACCTGGGGCCTCCCCCAGTTGAACCCAGGAACCTCAGGCCTTCTGTTCATGACAGAACTTAGCGTGGGGGCACTGTCCGCCGCCCTGCTGACACAGGAAGTATTCGGAGTACGCGAGGGACTGGGCATCATCCTCATAAGCCTGGCGGGACTGGCCGAGATTTTGCTTCCGCGGATCCGCGCGCTCGGCCGAAGGTTCTAGGCGGTTTTATTTCCTGGGCTGTGCGGAGGTGCGTTGGCCCGTTCGATTAGCAGGGTGCTCCGGAAACGCCTCGCCCGGATACCACACGCTCCAGGCCGGAAAGGGCTGACTTTGTGACGCGCCAATCTGAGATGGGCGTGACTTGGGAAAGTCTGCTTTTTGCGCCACTTTGGGGTGCCGTCGACTGAACCACCGCTCCGCAAGACGGGTCAGACTGCCCCGCTCACCTACTGACTGTCCTTCCTGGGTGGTGTAGGTTTTGTCGTACTGAAGGTTTTTGTTGGTCACACAATGAATCCAATGAACCGAAAGCGAAGCCGGATTCTAAACAATTTGGGTCGCGGGTTCAGCGACTCGCGCTCTTACCCTTTCGGTATGTGCCCCTTCCAAGAACCACTGCGATGCCCCCTCGCAATCGCGACGCCTGTCAGGACTGCCGACCACCAATCGCTGGTTTAAAGCGCTAAGATAGATTGATCAGATTTCTGTTGCTCTCTCGGTCAATCGCCTGCATGAAAATCTCGCCCGAACAAAAACGTCTGGCGCAACGTCTTTTTCGACGCCTCACCCTCGGAAAGATCGTTCTTCTGTTTGCAGTTATATGGGTGACACCGACGCTGCTGCCTCACCTCGGCGCGCTCGTTGGGATACGCTCCGGGCCCGAGGCGCGACCTGAATTCGGGGTTGTCGGGCTAGATGGTACGTCGATTACGAGCAAGACGCTGCGCGGGAAGGTGGTTCTCGTCAATTTCTGGGCAAC
>Ga0181573_10001244_pt1 | contig 25413 bp, 16 predicted proteins | sample 101ome_25_FD_148643 | JGI IMG/M metagenome (GOLD analysis project Ga0181573, IMG submission 148643) | Coastal salt marsh microbial communities from the Groves Creek Marsh, Skidaway Island, Georgia - 101409BT metaG (spades assembly) | ecosystem: Environmental > Aquatic > Marine > Intertidal zone...
CGCCCTCCGCCGCCGCTAAAACTCCCGCCCCCCGTTCTCAGCGTCTGCCCCGAGCGAATCGCGCCCTCGACGTCGCCGCCGAGGATCCTATCCACCAGCGCGGGGTCCCACGTCGCGCTGGTGGACTCGGTCGCCGCTCGCCCGGGCGACGACGGGTGCCGACGCTGACCGTCGGGTGCCGACGCCCACCCGCCGACGCCGCCGCCGACGCTCCCGCCGCTCGATGTGCTCGGTCCCCGCGCGTGCCCGCCGATCGGCGGTCCGATGATCTGCGCGAGCGCGGACTGGTACCTGGTCTCCGGCACAGTCGCGCTCCTCCCGGGCGGCGACTGGCGCATCGGGTCGGCAGCCGCGAGCTCCGGGAGAGTCTTGGGCGTGGCGGGAAAGTTCGCCCGCGCCTCCGCCGCCGCCTTCTCCGCCTTCTCCGCCTCCTTGTCCTTCTTCGACGGTATCCCCGCGATCCGCTTCATCTTCTTGTACGCCATCAGCAGCGGCGATCGTTTCTTCGCGGCGGACGCGACGGCGGCGTCGGTGACGCCCGCCGCCGCGCCCGCGGCGGCCCAGAGGTCCCTGGCCGACATATTTTTAGTAGCCTCGGGTGTCGTCGTCGTCGTCGGGGCGTTCTCGGCGGAGTGCCGCTCGGGATTCTTCCTCGGGGGTAGCACGGACGCGAACGCGACGGCGCCCCGGGGCTTGGCCTCTTCTTTCTCCGCCGACTCCTTCGCGGCCGCCTTGTCCTTCTTCGACGGGATCCCCATGCTCCGCTTCACGGCTTTGTACGCGAGGATGAATCCCGAGCGCTTCTTCTTGGTTCCTTCGCCGACGTCCTGCGGGACCCCCGCGGCGGCTCCCGCGGCCCGCCACCTGTCGTGCGCGGACGAACGGGAGAGCGCGGCGGCGTGCGTGGACGACTCGAGGGACGGTCGCGACCCGCCGTGGTGCGCGGCGCTGGACGCGTTGGGTCGCGATCGCGCCCCGGCCGGATGGGGCGCCCCGTTGTTGACGTCGAGCGCTCCCCACGGCGCGGTCGTCGCGGCGCCGGGGCCGGTCGCCTGGCCCGGCGCGGGGAACATCCTCGGCGGCGATGAGGGCGGCGTGGGCTTGGAGGCGCGCGGGAACCCCGGCATCGCGCGCGATGTGCCGTGCAGCTTGGCGTCCAGGCCGACGCCGCTGGACAGCGCATCGTGGTACCTCCTCCACGCGGATTGATGATGCTCCGCGGCGGCGCCGGCTCCGTCGTTCGAGCCCCCCGCGTCCGCACCCGCGCCGGCGTTCTTCCCCTTCTTATCGTCCTTCGTCCGGGACTTCATGATCGACCGCGGGACGCCCTCTTCCCCCCCCCGACGGGCCTGCCCTCCTGCCCTCCTGTCGACTCACTCGAATCTGATGTTTGCCAAATTCGCCTGACAGGAGCGTCTTCGCCGGGGGAAAACTTTCAACGACCTCGCTGCCTCGGGAAGAACCATGATCTTGAAAAAGACTAAAAGTTTAACTGGCGCGCATAGGAGAAAAAGGCTAAAAAAACTCGAGGCGAATTCTGTTTGGTTCTCACTGGCGGGCACTGCCAGTTGGGATCCCGACGAGCGGCTCTCCGGCGCCGGTTGCGCCTCGACGTCTGGCTGGAGAGGATCTTTCCTCTTTGACCCATGTCGATCAGACCGCCCCGCGGACCACCCGTCGTCTGGGTGCTCTCCGATTTTCACCCCGCGCCATGCGGCTGTACATCGTCCGCCACGCGCAGAGCGCCAACAACGCGCTCGCGCACCCCTCGCTGATGAACCCCGACCGCGACAGCGACCCGTCCCTCACGGAGGTGGGATTCAAGCAAGCCGAGTGCGTCGCGCGATTCCTCAAGGAGGAGTACGGCGCAGGCGCCGAGAGGTGCGCGGTGGAGAACCGCATCGGACGTTTGTACTCGTCGCCCATGCGCCGGTGCATGCTGACCTCCGCCCCGATAGCCAGGGAGCTGGGCCTGGACATCACCGTCAGGGGGGACATCTTCGAGCACGGCGGGTGCTTCGAGGGAAGCGCGGACGGAGCGGTGAAGGGGAGGCCCGGGATGGGGACGGAGCAGCTCGAACGAGAGTTTCCGGGGTGCGTGGTGCCCGCGGAGCTGGATAAGGGGTGGTGGAAGGAGAGCAGGGGGGTGGAGACCGTCGAGGAGGTGCGCGCATCCACCGAAACACCCGCCGTCGCGCGACAAATCTCATATTCCTTTCCCCCCTCCCAAAACTAAAACCCTGTAACCCAACGTCGCGCTGACCACCCGCCCCAACCGCGTTCGCCCCCATTGACGCGCACAGGCGCAGGAAAGGATCGCCGGCGTGGTGAAGTGGCTGTGGGAGCTGGCGGAGGCGTCCCAACCCCGAGACGGCGCCGTGTGCATCGTGGTGCACGGCATGTTCATCGACATCCTCTGCAAGCAACTCGCCGGCGCGCCGATGTCGATTGGGAAGCAGAGGGCCATGTTCTGCACCAACAACGCCGGCGTCCACGCGTTCGAACTCCTCGTCGCGCCGGAGGGAAACATCGCGGGCATGCTCCGGTTCAACCAGGTGGATCACGTACCGGTGGAGCTGCAGACGGGCGGCAGCGTGGACGGGCTGGACGAGTGTTACATGAACGAGGGATCCGCGTAAGTTTAGGCTGACGGGATCCGCGGGCTTTCGTCACTCATCCTCCTCTCTCGCGTCTTCTCGCGAGACGCGTGGTAGCCATTGAATAGCGTTCAACTAGGAACTCCCGTTGAAAGATTCGCTAACGTATCGATTCGTTTACTAGCGCGCGCGCGTCGCGCGGCCGGGACTACGGGCGGGTGATGCTAAAGGTGGTGAGCTACGGCGGCGGCGGCGGCGAGAGCTGGCTCGACGCGAGTTTTCTTCTCTCACAGCCGCTTCTTCTTTGCCGACCGCATGAACGGCCTCAGCGCCCACTCCACGTCCGCGTCCTCCGCGTCGATCGTCCCGAGCTTGATCTGGTACAGTTTCATCTCGAACCGCGGCCCAACCTCCGTGAGCTGGACGCTCTTCGGACCCTTTGGCATCTCGTACGTGTGGTGCCTGAGCGAGATCCAATCCGCGTTGTTTGCGAAGGTGATGACCCGTTTGCTCTTCCCCTTGGGCGGCGCGAACAGGTGCTTCAAGATATTCGCCGTCCGCTTACCGAGCGCGGTCGTGAAGTTCTCCAGGATCAAGTGCGGGTTGGCCTCGGACACCGTGCCGATGTCCTCGTCCTTGATGTCGTGCCTCATCACCGTGCTGGAGATGCCAAAGTACGCCGTCGGCCCAAACGGCATGTGCGATATGACCATGCCGTCGGGTTCGCCCCTGTGCTCGTGCACCACGACGAGGTCGGTGAAGTCGTTGCTGCGGCAGAGCTCCACCAGGTCGGGGAGCACCTGCGCGCCGCGGTTGATCCTCTGAGCGGTGGGCATGAGCAGCTTGACCTCCTTCACGAACTGCGTGAGCCTGCTGGAGGGATCGCGCGAGGTGGTGACGAGCACCTTGGGGTCCCTGAGGTTGGCGTTCTTGTACTCGTCGTCCGCCGCCGCGCCGTTCGTCGCTGTCTCCACGTCTTCCAGCGCCAGCTCCTTGCGAAGCTCGGCCTCACTGTTCCTCAACTCGGTCGGAATCGCCTTGCCCTCCTCGAGGCACTGGCGAATCTTGCGCTTCTTCTCGTAGAGCTCGCGCTCCTTCCCTTCCAGCGACTTGCGGTAGATGAACTCCCTGCGCAGGCGGTTGGTGCGGCGGATCATCTCGTGTGTGTCGGGTCACTCGAATCCCTCGCAACCTCTCTCAACTCCGGGCGGGCAGCCGACTCGCCCTCCGCAAATGGACTACCCCACCGCCGACATTATTCTCAGGGGCGTGTTTCACGCCGCCCCCTTCTCGGCGTGGATTTATACGCGCCGCGCGCCATACATGAGACGGGCCACACTTCCCCTCGATTCCCGGGTTTCACGGGCGATCTCTTCAGAATCCCGATTTTTCCAGCAGGCAGCGATTATCGTCACGCCGGCACGTGATTGGTCAGAATCCACAACAGTGATTTTGTTAGCCAGCTGATTGGCCTTTCCTGGGCCGGCTGATTGGGAAGAGTGAGTTCGCGCTTTGGTTCTTAGCTGGGCGATCGGCCCACCCCTTCCGCCATCACCGCACACACCCAACCGCTTTCACCGTTCCACGAAAGTTCAAGATGGCTGCCATCTCCGCCTCCATGTCCCTCTCCGCGGTCGCCAAGGCCAAGACCGTGCGCGCCTCCAAGCGGTGCGTGCCCGCGCGTTTTCCGGCAACCAAACCCCGTCCGGCTTTCTTTAGGGTGGAGAAATCTAGCGAGTAAGATTTCGCCACCCCGGTGCATCCCCGGGTAGATAGGGAGCGTGTCCGGCGCGCTGCGCGACCGCGCGAGCGCGTGTTCGCGCGCGCGCGCGGTCACCGACTACCGCGACGTCTTCCTCGCGAGGTTCGACGGGTTCGCCGGGAGGTTTTCGGCTGCGCGGACGCGTCGCGACGACCGCTCCGGCAGCGCACCGATCTTCGTCCAGTGCCAGCGGGTTCTCCCGATTGGGTCTCAGCAACCGCCCGCCCTATCCCTCCACGCGAGACGCGCGACTGACGATTCCACCCCCGTTTCCCCCGTTCGCAACAGCACCGCGGTCAAGTGCTCCGCCGCCAAGCCCGCTTTCGTCGAGAAGGTTGAGAAGGCCGGCAAGGCCGCCCTCTCCGGCCTCGCCGCGCTCACTCTCGCTGCCGGGGTACGTTATTTCCCAGCGATATAATCCTTCCCGCGATGCGTGCAACCGTATCCACGCCCGCCGGGGCTCATCGGGCGCGCGAAACACCGGAGCCGGCACCGGGCGACCGCGATCGAACCTGCGCGCGTCTCCGCGCGCGATACGGGCGCCGTTCGCGCGTCGCGTCCGCCGATTCGGGCCCCGCCAGCACCCGGGCTTTCGGCTTTTTTTTGACGACACGCGTCCCACGCCTGGCGCGACCCGTGGGCCTGGCGCGGAAATTCCCAAAACCAACAACGCCGACGACCCTTTCCTAACCTCCCCTCGTCCCCCCTCCTTTTTCTTCCTCCCTCCCGCAGTCCGCCCAGGCCGTGACCTACGACGAGCTCCAGGGCCTCACCTACCTCCAGGTCAAGGGCACCGGTCTCGCCAACACCTGCCCCGTGGTTGAGACGGGCGGCTCCGGCTCGTCCATCAAGGGTGGCGACTACGCCCTCGAGAAGTTCTGCATGGAGCCCACCTCCTTCACCGTCAAGGAGGAGTCCGCCTTCAAGGCTGGCGAGTCCGAGTTTGTCAAGACCAAGCTCATGACCCGCCTCACCTACACCCTCGACGGCATGACCGGTTCGTTCAAGGTTGGATCCGACGGCTCCGTCGCCGTCCAGGAGCGCGACGGTCTGGACTACGCCCCGGTCACCGTCCAGCTTCCCGGCGGCGAGCGCGTCCCCTTCCTCTTCACCCTCAAGGAGTTCACCGGCAAGGGTAACACCTCCCAGTTTGGCGGTGACTTTGTCGTGCCCTCCTACCGCGGCTCCTCCTTCCTCGACCCCAAGGGCCGCGGCGGTTCCACCGGTTACGACAACGCCGTCGCCCTCCCCGCCAAGTCCGACGCCGACGAGCTCCTCAAGGAGAACAACAAGAACGTCGCCGCCCTCAAGGGCTCCGCCGTGTTCAACGTGGCCAAGTACGACGAGGTCACCGGAGAGGTTGCGGGTGTCTTCGAGTCCATCCAGCCCTCCGACACCGACCTCGGCTCCAAGGCTCCCAAGGACGTGAAGATCACCGGTCTCTGGTACGCCCAGCTCGCGAAGTAAGCGCCCCGACCGTCACGGACGTCGAGACGAGCTTACTTTAGAGCGAGAGGTAATATCATTTTGTGACTTTGGCGCGGGAGAGTTTGCGGGTTCATCGCCGCGGATGCACAGGACGTAGCCACGTGTGTCTAGTTGCGGGTGAATCGGAAATATCTACAGAGAAAAACTTCCTTTTGACTGACAACACCCGCGGCGTCGACCGACCCTCGCCTCCCCTACCCTCCTCACCGCCGCGCGCAGCAGTCGCAGTAGTACCCGACGCGCATCGGATCCAGACTCGCCAGCTTGACGAACTCCTCCCCGGCCTCGATCCGCCCGCCCTCCGTCCCAGTCGCCCTCACCAGCCTAGCGCGCGTCACAACCGGCCACTTACTCGACGGCTCCATCTCGCTCAGCTCGCGGCACAGACCCGCCTCCCGCCGCAGCGTCTCCATCGCGCCCGCTTCGTCCCCGCGGCCGTCGCGCGCGCCCATGAGCGTCTGCGCGGTGAGCCACCTGTGGTATATCCACCCGCTCTGGTCCTCCGGTTCCGTGAAGAACGCCTGCTGCACCAGCTCGTACTCCCGATCCAGCGCCTCCTTCGTCAGGTCCGAGACTCGCGGGAGCACCTTCGTCCGCGAGTGCCACGCGCTGTAGTTGCTGAAGTTGAGCTCTATCTTTCGCGTGGTGTACTCCAACTCCGCCTCGTCGATCGCCCCGCCCCCGTCCATCAACGAGACGACGAAGCGCCTGTAGTTCCAGCAGTGGAAGTTGCGGTCGTCGACGTCGAGCATCTGAGAGATCAGAGCCATCTCGCGTCGCAACGTCGCCTCCTTGGCGTCGGTCGCGGCGAGCCTCTCCACGGTCCATCGCCGGTGGTGCCAGGACCCGTACCCCTTCGGGTTCTTGCGCAGGGTCTTCTCGGTGAGCGCGAGCTCGTCCTCGAGGGGAGGCACGTACGAGGTCGAGCGGGTGGGATCGGCCGTGGTCGCCTCTGCGTCGTCGGGCGGGGATCCGATGACGCCAGCCGCGTCGTCGCCCGCCGAAGCCGCCCCCGAGCCGACCCTCGTACCCCCGGCCGACGATGCCGCGTCGGTGTTCGCATCGTCCCGGCCTGAACCGCCCGGCGACCGGATGCACTCCCTGCGAAAGTTCCACGCCACCGCGACGTCGGGGTTGATCTCCAGCAGCCGTCCGGCGACCGCCATGCTCTCCGCGGTGTGCACGCGGTCCCTGCGCCGCCTCACCACGTCCGCCTGGAGCGCGCGGAGGGCCTTGACGCGAGGCAAGGAGGCCTCGCGCCTGGCGGCCGCCTCCTCCGGGGTCTGCCTCCTCCTGCCGTGCATGTTCCCGACGCGCCCGGAGGTGTGACCCGCGACAACCGGGATCTCTCGAGATCGTGCCCAAAAACTGATGAGAACGCAGAGTCTCGTCGCACAGCTGTGTCGCGGGTGTTTCCAGGCGGAGACTAACAGAGAGAGAGGGAGATTAGGAGAGTAGGAGAGAGGGAGAGAGATGAGCGCGTTCGCGATGCCCGCGTCGGCCGCGGTCGCCGCGATCGTCGCGTCCTCCAACGGGCGACGCCCGGATTCGCCGCTCGGGTCGACGACGGGCAAGGGCGGAGCTCGCGTCGTCGCGGCGCGGCTCGGGGATGCGCGGCGCGGCTCGGCGCGACCCTCGCGCGCCGCGCGCCGTGGCCGACGAGCTCCCGACGTCGGCCGGCGGGAGTTTAACCCCCACCCCCGCGCGTCCTCCCGCGACGGCGACTCGAGCGAGGGCGCATCGGGAGGGCGCGCGCGCGATCGGGAGGAGGACGTCGTGCTCGTGGAGACGACGCGTCCGGACGGAACCACCGCGCGCATCGTGTACAGCACCACGGCGCCGGTGGACGTGTACGAGCTCGAGAAGCTGTGCGACGACGTGGGATGGCCGAGGCGGCCGGTGAGCAAGGTGCAGGCGGCGCTCGAGAACTCCTTCTGCGTCGCGTCCCTTCGCCTCGAGATCGCGGAGACGGGCGGATCGGGAGGAGGAGGAGGAGGAGGCGGTGGAGGCATGCCCGGGGTGTCCTACGCGGACGCGTCCACGCCCGAGGGCACCAGCCGCAGGCTCGTGGGCCTCGCCAGGGCCACGAGCGACCACGCCTTCAACGCCACCATCTGGGACGTGGTGGTGGACACCGAGTTCCAGGGGCAGGGGCTCGGGAAGGCGCTGGTGGAGCAGATGGTTCGGACCCTGCTGGCGAGAGACATCGGGAACATCACGCTGTTCGCCGACAACAAGGTGGTGCCCTTCTACAGGTCGCTAGGGTTCGTGTCGGATCCGGAGGGGATCAAGGGGATGTTCCTGTACCCGTGAGTCTCGTCGTCTGACAATCGTCGTGCACGCGCGTCGCGTGAAATCTCTGAAACAAACAAAGCCCTTCGTTCCCTCCTCTCGTCAATCACCTCTCGCCCTTCATGACCCGGTCGTACTTGGAGCTGAACGACTCCAGCCCCGGCCGCCTCTCCTCCGGCGCGGTGTCCACCCGAGCGTCCGCCATTTTCCCACCCGCCCCGCCCGCCTCGACCTCGTCCGGCGGGTCGAAATCATCGTCCTCGTCCCCCGAGCTGTCCTCGTCGGCTGGCACCAGACCCGCCTCGCGCCTCGCCCTGGCGCCGCCCCCGCTCCCGAGCATCTCCCGCGCCATCCTCACGTCCGTATCCTTGCCGATGTTGATCCGTTGCCCACGCGCGAACAGTTTCTCCGCGGCGGCGCCCAGGGCGTCGGGGGAGTCGTCGGAGAAGGGAGAGTCGGAGTAGTCCTCGTCCCGTCCGTCGGTGATCGTCGCGCCCGACATGTACGCATCCTCGGCGTCGTCGCTGAGGTCGCTGTCGCGCGGCAACGGCCGCACGCCGCGTATGGCGGATGGGGGGAACTCGCCCATCTTCGAGGGCGAAAAGGCGTCTTCCATCGCGCTCTCCGTGCTGCCCAGTATGTTCGCGAGCGCGCTCTGTATGTCCGAGTCGAAGGCATCCCAGTACCACCTGAGGAACCACCGCTGCGCCACCCGCTTCCGAACCAGGCACCGCCGCAGCTCCTCCACGCTCTCCTTTTTCTCGTCCACCGCCTCGATCCAGCGTCGGATGAAGCCCCGGAGGTTCTTGACCGTCATGCGCTCGCGGTTCCTTTGCGCGAGCCGGTTGACGAACCCACCCCACTGGTGCGCCGCTCGCCACTCCCGGAAAGCCTTCGCTCGAAGCCGAAGCGAGAGCCTGGACGCCATCGCGACGCCGCGAGCGACGGCTAAACGCGCGCGCCTCGCGCCGTCCACGTGCGCCAGCCACGTGCGCCATGCGGTCGCCAGCGCCCGATTGGCGACGCGGCTTAAGATGGTTCGCGCGGTTCGGCACCGGCCAAAGTCCGAAAGCCACGCGGCGAAGGCTCTGGAGACTGTATTTTGAACCGCCTTGGCGCGAACTTTGCCGAGCAGCCGGCGAAGCCGTCGACGCTCCGCCGCCGCCTCGTCCCATCGGTCGAACGCCGCCGCGACCCTCCGTCGCGCCCACCTCGCGACGATCCGATCGAGCATCGTCACCAGCTTTGCGCGCTGCGACGCGAACTCGGTCCATCGTCGGAAGCACCGGAAAAGCGATCTGGATCGCCACGCGCCGAGCGCCTTCGCCGCCGCCGATCGAGCCGCGCGCAACTCGCCGCAACGCGCGAACCACGCGCGGAACGACGCCACCAACGCTCGACGCGTCCACCGCGCGATCGCCGCCTCGAGCGACGCCAACGCTCGGGCCCTGCGCTCGATCCGATCGATCCATCCCTCCCACGCGCGCCGGCAAGTCGCCGTCGCCATCCTCGCGACAATCTTCGAAAGCCTCCGCCTCAAGGCGACACGCTCCGTCGCGACCGCCGCCCAACGAACGAACCCCGCCGCCATCGCCCGTTTCTGGAAGCCGCTCGCCGCCCGCCGCGCGAGCATCCCGCGCGTGGACGCCGCGAAGGCGGACTCGGCGCGCCATTTATCGAACGCTTTTGAAACCGCCGTTCGCCGCCACCGTCTCGCCAACTTCTCTGCGACGGATCGAGCTCGCGCTCGCGCCGCCGCCTCTTCGAACCAACCGTCGAAGGCTCTCGAAACGACGCGTGCGCTCCACCGGCCGGCGACCCGCGCCAGGAGGTGTCGGCGGCGTCGCACCCCGGCCGCGTTCTCCCGCCACGCGACGAGCGCGGAAAAGGCGAACCCGTCGCGCCACCTCCTCGCCGCTCGCTCGACCAGCCGCCGGCGACGCCGGAGATCCGGCGCGACGCGAGCCCACCGCTCCCACGCGCGAGAGAGCACCGCGTTCCGCCACCGCGACGCCACGCGCTCCACCGCCTGCGTCGCGCGTCGCATGTCGTGGCACCAGTCGAACCAGCGGTCGAAGGCGCGCGCGAGGTGCCGGCGATGCCATCGGAGACCCGCCCTCGCGACGATCGCCCTCTGACGTCTCTTCGTTCGAGCCGATTCGCGCCACCCGTCGTACGCGGACGCGACGAATCGACGCCGCCACCTCGCGACGCTCGCCGTGACGCTCGCCCGCTTTACCCGACGCCCGGTCGCGTTCTCCCGCCACGCGACGAGCGCGGAGACGACGAGCCTGTCGCGCCACCTCCGCGCCGTTCTGGCGAGGAGCGCCCTCTGTCGTTTGAGCTCCGCCGTCTGATCGAGCCATCGAGTAAACGCCGCTTTTGATGCCGCCAGCTGTGCGCGTTCCATCGCCGTCGCGAGAACGCCCTTGCGTCGACGAATCTCTAAATGCGACTCCACCCATCCCTCGAACGCGAAGATGAGGTACGATTTACGCCACCTGTCCGCGACGCGCAGGATGAGCTTTCGCTGGCGCTTGATCGAGCCGGTCCACTCGATCCATCGGTCAAACGCGGGCGCCGTGACCCGAAGGACGAACCGAGCCGTCACCTTCGTCATCAGGTACCTCCTCCGCCTCTCCTCGCGGTGCGTCATAGTCCACGTCTCGAGCGCGTCCCGCGTTAAACGATGTAAACGATGCGACGCCGCCTTGGCCTCGAGCCGCCGAAGCGTCGCCGCATTGGCCGCCTTGTTCGCCCACCCGTAAAACGCCTCCGCCTTCTCGCGGTTCGCCATGCGACGCACCACGTTCGTCGTCAGCAGCCGCACGCGACGCCGCTCGTTCACGCCGTGGCGCCAGCCCCGGAACGCCCCATCCGCGACGCGCCTGGACATCCTCGCCACGAGCCTCTTGACGATGACCCGAGCCCTCTTACCCTCGGCCCATTTATCGGCCCACGTCTTAAACGCTCGAGCGGCGCCGTATAATCCGACTCGGGCGATGACCCGCCTCGCCGCCACCCTCAGCCGACGCCGCTCGGCCACCGCGGAGGACCACGCGTTGAACGAACGGTGCGTCTGGAAGTTGCGCAGGCGGGACGCGACGCGGGTCATGGCCAGCGCTCGCGCGTCGGCCCGAGCCCTGGCGAGCGATCGCCACGCCATAAACGCCATCTCGGAAATTTTAAACGCGCCCCTGGCGAACATCCTCGCGACGAGTCTCCTTCGCGCGCGCGTCTCCTTCGCGTTTGAGCGCCATCGAACGAAGGACGCGGCGAAGATCTTCCGTCCCACGCGCGCGGCGGATCGGGAGACGAGCCTCCGGACCCGTCTCGCGTTTCCGGCGTAGTCGAACCACTCGGTGAAGACGCCAACCCGAAGATCCCGCTCGCGCTTCGCGACGAGCCGCGCCGTTTTCGCCGCGCTCTGCCGACGCCGAAGCCGCGCGTCCTGCGACGCATCGAACCACTCGCGGACGACCGCCGCGACGTCCCTCCGCGCCTTGCCCTCGGTGAACCTGCGAAAGTTCCGGGTCATCGCGCGGTTACGCCTCGTCGCCGCCGCCCAGCGCCGCAGCGCGGGACCGACGCATCGGAGCCTCGCCTTGGACGCCATCTCCCTCGCGGCGGCGCGGCGCATCGCCGACTTGCGCCAAGCGATGCGCCAGGTGCGAAAGGCGGCGGCGGCGGAAGCGTTACGCCACCTCGTCGCGAATTGGGTCATCCGCGCGCGAAGCGCCGCAGCCTCCGCAGTCTTCGCCGACCACGCGTCAAAGGCGCGAGCCATCGCCCGTTTGGCCATCCTGGACCCGACGCGCGTGAACAACCGCCGGCGACGCGCGAGTTGCGCGGCGTGGGTCTTGAGGGCGTCGAAGCCCCGCGTCTGCAGGCTCCGTTTACGCCGGCGAGCGAAGGCTCGGGTCAGCGCCCGATCGAGCGTCTTGCTCGACTCGGCGTGCTCCTCCATCCGCGACTTGTACGCGTTCGCCTCGTCCCTGCGCTTGGCGCACTCCGCGACGAGTTCGTTCACCTGCGTCTGGGCGTAGGTTCGCAGCCTGTCCAGCTCTTTCAGCGCCCACTCGCGTAACTCCCCCGAGGCTCGGTGCAAATCGGTAACCTCCGACTCCACCGCCGCGCGAGCTTGAATCTCCCGCTGCAGCGCCACCGTAAACTCCTTGGCCATCACGCCGGACATGGCGTGAAGCACGGACGTGTGCTCCTTGACCGCGTCGCCGCCCGTGCCCGAACCCCTCGCCCCGCCGGGCTCGCTTCTCCCCGGAGTCTCCGTCTGGTACATGTCGTTCCGATATCGCGTCGCGCGCCTCGCGGCTCTCGGCGGCGGACGCGACGAGTACTCGCGATTACTCGACGACGGGGAGGAATCATCGGCCGCGCCGAGCGCCCCCGGGGAGAAGAACTCGTCGTCGTCGTCGTCCCCGTGTGACATGGTCGGTCGGTCGACGAGCGCCGCGCGGTCGGTCGTTCGAGCCGCGGGCGTCGCCGGGGCGGCCCCTTTCGGCGAATTCGTCCACCTCGACGACCCGATCCTCACCGCCGTCACCCGCAGCTCGAACCTGTCCAAGCGCCTGTGCCGCAGCACGATCCGTCGCGTCGTCCACGGCTCGGGCCCTAAAGCTTCCGACCGGGCGTCCATGATCCACTCCTCCCACGTGCCCATGTGCTCAGACGCGAACCGCAGTCGCTGCGCGCCCCCCCGCCTTGTGGCTTGCAGCATCCGATCCTCCGCCATGGGTGCTCGGAAGCCCCAGAAGTCGTCCCTGCGGACCACCTCGAGGTGCGCGTGCGGCCACTGCTTCTGCAGCCCGACGATGCTCGCGTTCCGGCCGGATTCGGAGTCGACGACGAAGCGGTAGAGCGGGCCGTGGCCCTCCTCGGCGTCCTCCTGGGAGACGGCGTACGGCCGCGCGGCTCCGATCTCATCGTCGTGGCCCGCGAGGAGCGCGACGATGTCGCCGGATTCGAGGCCCGCGCGCGGTGCGGACTCGAACACGACCTCCGCTGGCGCGGGCGCGACGCCGGCGGACCCGCGGGGCACCAGCGCGCTCATCGTCCCGCCCCGAAGTTCGGATCACGCGCTAACAAAAGACTGTCGAATCCGAAATCGGCCTTCTCTCACACGTCAACCGACCGGCACCAACCGCCCGGTGTTCGCCGCCCCTCCCCGGGTTCGCGCGACGCGCCGGCTTAGAATGAACCCCCGCGCTCCGTCCGGGGGTTCCCTCGGTTCAAACCCCGCGTGCTCGCGCCACAGGAGGCGCTCCCGGCCTTTGAAGCCGCCCCGCCAAAAATGACCGGGCTCGGTTGGCATGAGAGAATCTCATTGGTGCAAATATCTTTTGTACCTTGCGTCGCACGGCGTAAAGGTTACGACTTCGCGTATTTGGCGTTAAACGTGTAGAGAATCAAAATACTCCCGGGTCTCTTCACTCATGGCGTCCTCGAGCCTCCCCTCCCTCACCGCGGTCCTCATCCGATCCGTCACCTCGGTGCTCAACCCGCCCTCCATCTCGATCAGGCGCATGTGCTTCTTCATCAACTTGATCACCTTGCTTTGCTCCTCCGGGGGCAGAGTCTTCATCTGCTCCGACACCCGCCCCACCATCCTCGACATCTTCGCTGCGTCGGGCGGGTTCCGCGGGTTCCCGTCGTCTCCCAAGTTGTCCATCATCTCCTCCACGTACTCGTACGGGTTGGCGCCCATCAGCTTGACCAACTTCCGCTGGATCTTCTCGCGTTCGAACATCATCGCCTCTCGCTCCCGGCGGGCGTTCACCTCCTCGAAAGTCTCCCACGTGTGATCCGCGGTGCTCTCCTGCTCGGCGTGCGGCTGGCCGACGACCGCGCAGTACCTGCACAGGCCGATGTCCGTGGGCTTGCCCAGGGCCAGGTATCCGGGCGGCCAGGACCGCTCGTACCCCGCGGGCAGGCACCCGACGTGCGCCAAATGCTTGCACGGTAAGACCTCGTGTCGCTCGAAGTGCGGATCGTCGACTTTCTTGCACTCGGTCATCGTCTCCAGGCACACGCCGCAGGGCAACGTCAACGACCCGTCCCTGCACTGCTGCAGTGAGACCTGGTTCTTGATCGTCCACAGGTACGCCTCGCACGCGCTCACCATCCGATCCCACCCCTTACGCGTGACCCTCGTCGCGCCCGTCGCCTTGTCCTTCACGCAGCCGCCGCCTTCGCCGCTGATGGTCTTGCCCATGTGGGTCCAGTAGACCTCCACGGACACGTCCTCGGCCTTGGCGTCGGCGAGCGCGTCGAAGCCGCGTTGGATCATCTCGTTGGCCTCATCGAAGCGGTTGTGAGCCGCGAGGCCCAGCGCGATGTTCGCGGTGAGCTCGAGCCGGATCCCGGCGGCCCTCGTGCCGAGACTTTCGTACCGCGACAGCGCCTTGGTCGCGTACTCGCTCGCGATCGCCAGGAGATCGAGGTGCTTCTTGAAATCGCCCGCGCGCTGCGCTCGATCTGACGCGGCGTACTCGCGCCCGTAGGCGGCGTACGCGTCGTCGGCCTGCAGCTTCGTGACGCACAGTCGGCAGTCCTCCTTGTGTTCCTTGTAGTGCTTCTTCTGGCACTTGCGGTCGCAGTAGCGGACGCAGTTGCGGTTGTCCTTGCAGGCCGAGCACTTCATGAGCTTGGGCGGGGTCTTACCGCAGTTGGAGCACACGGGTTTGGCGGCGGTGTTTGTCATGGCGCGCGATAGGGGTGGGAACCGCGCGCAGCTTGATGGCGAGGGCCGCGAGGAGGGATTAAAAATCAGCAGATCAGGTGAAGATGTCAACGCAAAAAATCCTCACAGCTTTCCACTACAGGTTACCTACTTCGAAGATCTTCTCACGCCATGGTATCCTGGAAAGGGTCGTAGGTGCTGTTGCCGTCCTTGTCCAGCAGATTCAGCGACCTCAGGCGCCTCTCCTGGTAGTACTCCATGCTGTCCAGCCTGGCCTCGACGCCCGAGAAGAACCCCAACGCATCCTCCAGCGCCTGCTTCTCCCCCATCCTCACCCGAGCGGCGAGCCGAAGCCTGTGACCCACGCCGGGGTCCTCGGCGACCCTCCTGTCGTCCTCCACGCGCGTCGCGTACCCCCGCAGCGCCTCCTCGCACCCGTTGATCATCGTGCCGCACGCCTCCTGCTCGTTCAGTCGCGACACGGGCTCGGAGACGAGGCCCCACGCCTCCTGGCGGAAAATCGCCTCGAGCAGAAACGAATCCTCCCCCTTCAGGTTGAGCAGCCTCATGAACACCCTCAGCTCGGGTTCCGGGTCCTCGAACGCCCTCAGCACAAACGACGGCGCCTCTTTCAGACCCGCAACCTCCAGGACGTCCATCTTATCGAAGCAGTTGGGATCCGATTCGGGAACGGCAATCGGACCGAGGACGTATCCGGGCCTAGACGCAAACGCGTCGGTGAATCCGTAATCGAGCGCGAGCTGGTTATCGATCTTCCGTTGGCCGTAGTTCATGAACACCTCCGTACCCGCGGCGACGAGGCCCTTGGCGCCCTTCTCGGTGCGGAGGAGCATCGATCCGCCGCCGCCGCCGCCCCCGAACACCGCGGCGACGCCGCCGTTGTTCAGCGTCCACGTCTGCGAGGACAAGCCGCTGTGGTTCGCCATGTCCAGGCCCGGGACGAGCGCGATGTCGGCGCCCTGGTCCATCGGCGCCTGGCACCGGCTGCGGAGGATGCCGAACGCCCACAGGAAGCTCGCCTCGTCGAAGGCGTCGCTCGGGAAGACGTTCGGGTCGGCGTCAAACGCGGACTCTTTCAATCGCGCCCACGTGCCCCGCACGTACGAGTCGTATCCCGCCGCGGCGTCCAGCAGCTGGGTCCCCGTGAGCTCCGCCACCTCATCCGCGCTCCAGAACAGGGGCGCGTCCAGCTGTGCGGGCAGCGCGTTTACGTACGCGGCCCACCTCGACTTTTCGCCGATTGATCTCTCGTGGAGGAGCTGGAGCGCGACCGCGATCCAGCCAGCCTCGTCGCCGCAGTGCGCGCCGATCGGCGACGCGAGCGCGGTGTCCACGGTCATCCACAGCGATCGCGGGATCGCGAGCACCGCGTCGCCCCCGCCGATGTCCTCGGCGGCGACGAGGCCCCAACCCCGGCCTCCGGGAGCGGAGTCGACCATCGCTGGGGATACCTTGCTCACGTCGACGCCCTCGGACCCGAGCCACGCCCAGAGCGCGTCGAAGTCGGCCTGCGTGCGGGAGTCCACCGACGCGTCCACGGCGACCGCGCGAGGGCGGCGCTGGGAGAGCGGCGGGGGCGCGCGACGTTTGGCGGCCGATGATGGGCGCCTGAGGTTGGCGCCTCGTGGCGCGACGTGAGCCGCGCGGTGGGCGGATGCGAGGCCGAGAGTCGACATCGAGCGATTCCGAACGATGCGATCGAGCGAATGCGACGCTTCCGGGCGGGTCGGTGCGGCCTGGGAGGCGCGCGCCGGCTGTGTGAGCCGTGAGAGTCGCCGGAGGAGGGGATAAGATGGCCGAGTTGTGTTGGATGTTCACTGGCAGATGGAGTTCTCACTGTTTACCTGTGCCATAAATCGGTATTTGCGTTGGATGTTGATGTCTCTGTAATCGCGTGCATAGGTAAGAAATTGGGAATATGAGAAATGGTCCTCACGCGTGTTCGATTGTCAACTGACGAAAAAGACCGCCAAAATCTGAATGTCCTCGCACAGGGTGAGGGCGGTCGACGCCCCGCCCGATGGAGAGGCGCCCGGAGACGGAGAGACCGAGGATGGGGTATCCGTCTCAGTCGCAGCCTTCGATATACTTCGGCGAGCGCGCCTTCAAACCCGCCGTGGAGCCCGCCGTGCCCCGATCTCCCTCGACTCGCGCGAAACCGATCGAAGAGCTCAGCGGCGAAGCCCGCGTTCAAGTCGCCGACGACCTGAGGCATGCCTACCCGGCCACGTACAAGGCGTTGGAGTTCATCAGATCCCGCGCCCCGCACCTCCTCCCGCGCGAGCAGACGGAGGACGCCGCGCGGACGAAGGCGCAGGCGGGAACGGCAGGCCCGTACGACTTCCCCGTCGGTGCGTCCGAGCTCTGGGACCGCACCCCGATCGGCCCGCCCTTACACGTCGGCGCCAGGCAGCACATCCCGCTCCTGAAGCTGACCCCGGACGTTACCATCCTCCTCGCGAGCATCGCCGCGGAGGTCACGTCCGAGGCGAACGAGGCCAGGCGCCTCCGAGCCCTCGAGGGCGCGGCAGAAGAGTCGGGCGACGAGGACGACGATCGGTCGTCGTCGCTCCGCTTCTACAGGAGGGCGCACCTCGCCGGCGTCCTGTCCACCCGAGACGTCGAGTTCGACGACCACGAAAACGCCGCGAGGACCACGTGCATCACGCTCGACAAGGTGAGGGATCCGAGGGAGTCGAACTCGGGCGCGGATTGGGCCCGGGCGTCCGCCGTCGTCATCGAGGCGTCCGTCATGGAGGAGAATGGCGGCGAAGACTCGGACGACGACGACGAGGAGGAGGAGGGGGAAACCTGGGGGAACGTAGACGCCGTCGCGAAGAGGCTCGACGACGCCGCGTGGCGCGGCGGCTCCGCGGACGACTTGCTCTACGCCAGGTGCTCCAAGCGCGTCGGATTGCGGCCGGCGGCGGTGCTCCCCATGCAAGCGGCGGCTGCGCTCGTCGGTAGCGCCGACGACAGCTGTGTACCGGGTAGCGCCGACGACGACGCCGAGCTCCTCGCGGTCACCGCCGCGATGCAGCTGCCGAACGTCGTGTTCAGGCTCACGCCGATCGAGACTTCGCGCGGGGTCGCGCCGGTACCCCTGGCTTGGGACCTGGAGCGTTTACAGCGCCGGTGGAACGCGGACGCCGAGAACCGATCGAGGAGGATCGCGTCGACGAGCCGACCCGGCGGTCCGGACGTCGACGAGTGCGCCAGCGGTTTCCTCACCCTCGACGCCGCCAAACGCCTCGTCCCCATCGCTGACGTGGACCCGCGCGCCTTCGAGGTTCCCGTAGTCGGCGTGTGGTACGCCGGCGCTAAATTTCCCGCGCACCTCGGGGTGTGGTCCGCGATGCTTCGATTCGCCGCGCACGACGGTTTCAAACGCAAGGCGACTTTCCGCGAGGGCGCCGACCGATCGTTCCTACTGGCGATGTACCCACCTCCGGGTGCCCAGCGCTCCCTGTGCGACCCGGGAAAACCGAACGTGTACGACGTGGTGACCGTTCCGGGGATGAAGCCGTTTTCGAGGTTCGTCGCGCGGGTTCGGTGCGCGCCGGGGGAAGCCGGCGAGGCTCCCTTCGTGGCCGCGGATGATTCCGAGGCGACGCGACGTCTCGTCGACCCGTCGAATCGATCGTCGTCGACGACGAGCGGGGAGGCGGCGGCGCGCGTGAACCAGCGGTACGCGAGGATCGTCCCCGACGACGAAGAAGACGAAGACGACGACGAAGACCTCGACGACGAAGACCTCGACGACGACGACGACGAACTCGACGCGTTCGAGGCGTCGAGCGACGTCGCGCGACCCCCGAGCTCGGTTTCGCCGCTCACCGAGTACCGCTACCCCCCCCGCGAGGACGCCAAGGGCGCCAAGGCGAGAAAGGCGAGAAAGGCGATGTCCCCGCCGCGGGCTCAGGTTTCGCCGGAGGGCCGGGGATTGCGGAAGATTCGGCCGTCGACGCGGTACGAGGCAACGTCGCGGCGAGTGGCGGCGCTTCGACGGACGGCGGAGGCGTCCCTACGAGCATCCGTCGATCGCGGCGACGGGTGCGCGTATTTCGTTCCCAGCGCGAGGGCGAGCCTGGTCGCCAAGCGGGGGTACTACGGCGTCGCCGACGGGGTGGTGAGGGAGCAGCAGCGGCAGATCACGGAGCTGGCGGCGGCGGTGAGGGCGCTTCGCGCGGAGATTGCGGCGGCGGGCGACGCGCGCGCGGACGAAGACGGCTCACCCGGGGGTGGCCGGGCGGGAACGACCGGCGAAACGGTCGAAACGGTCGAAACGGTCGAAACGGTCGACGTTCCCGCGAGGGGCTCGCCCGAGTCACCGCTGAATAAGGCGCCGCGGTACGACGGGTCCGACGCCGATCCCGCCGACGTCGAGGCGGAGGCGGAGGCGGAGGAAGAGAGGACGAAGGAATCCACGGTTGTCAAGCCGGAGGAGTCCAGCGACGACGAGGGGCCCGAGGTTGAGCTCAAGACCCCGTCGCCCGAGCCCGAGTTGACGGAGAAGGAGCGCAGGCGACTCGAGAAGCTGGCCAGGAAGGAGACGAAGAGGGCTGAGCGCGAGGAGAAGAAGGCTAAGCGCGAGGAGAAGAAGGGCCTCCGTTCGCGGGACCGAGCCCCCGACGACGACGAGCCCGTCTTCGAGGATGTTCCGGAGGATGTTCCGGAGGATGTTCCGGAGGACGCGCCGACGCCGTCGCCCGAACCGACGATCGCCCCGAAGATGTCCAAGGAACGGAAGGCTCGGCTCACCGGGGAGATCGAGGCGGAACGCCTCGAGGACGTCGAGCTCGAGGAGGCGCCGTCGAAGCCCGAGAAGCCGGCCGAGCCGGAGCCTCCCGAGGGCTGCCCCGAGCAACCCCTGCGGACCAAACCGAGGGGTGTCGATCCGTACGTGGAGCTGGAGAGCACCACGGAGGTGCACGGCTCGCGGTGGGCGGATCCCATGCCCGGCCTGCACGATCCGAACGGGCCGCACCCGAGGTCGCCCGAGCTCGAGTTTGTCGCCACGGGAATCCCGCTGGAACAGTGCGGCGGGGTCGACGCGGACGCGACCGACTCCGACGAGGACGAATCGATCGTCCGGAACCTTCTCAAGGCGCAGCTCATGACGCTACCGACGGATATGGACGACGAGACGGCCAAGCGTAAGGCTGCCGCGAACGATGCGTTCACGGTGGGTAAGGTGGCAAACTCGGCTGATTTCGACGGCGAAGCGAGCGGAGACGGTTTTCACGCGATACTCAACCAGGCGATAAAGCTCGATCTGGATCCGATGTACCCGATAATAGAGTACGTAGAGGATGGCGAAGGGAGCGGGGACGAGGACGAGGAGATCATGGCGAAGTACGTCGCCGCCGGTATCGAGGCCAAGGCCGAGGGGGAAGACAGCGAGGGAGAGGCTTAGGCGATTGATTCGATCAAACTATTTAGTCGAAAAGAACACGCACCGGCTTGGGTAGCCCACCTTTCGGTTGAGCATCTATGCGAGGGAAACCTTCACGCGACGAATCGAATGAGTTTATAGACCACCCAGATCATCGAGGTGAAAAGCACGACACCGCGGGCGAATTGTTGGATGTCCGAATCACTGTACCAATCAGCACTGAACCCGTGCGCTTCCCAAAATTCCGACGACGGCGACGACTGGCTCACGGGTTCAGGGTTCCGCGACGAAGAATCATCTTCCAGCGTTGGAGCCGTAATCACGCACACGAGTGCGTTCCTGCCTCTCTTCTCAGGCCAGAGCACGGTACACCCGTTCATCAGCAACTGCGTGCGTGTGCCGTCCAGAGTGTAAGACGTCCACGGGTGGCCCTCGTACGTCGATGCAACCCGGACTTGCCCCGGTCCGATGTCGAGGCTGTGTCGAGGAACGCCCGTGTAATCCATCCAAATCACCCTGATTTTCACGTTCGTGGCGTTGTGAAGTTCAAGCGACACGTGTTCCGTCGCCTGTCTGCTTCGCACGGCTGAATTCGAGATGATACTCACGACGGGTCTCACGACTCGCTCGGTGAGCTCGGTGAGAGCTATTTGCACGCTGGAGTCGTCGAAGGTTCTGTAAAACCGAGGTCTTCGCCGCTGGGGAATGCTGAACGGATAGCTGCGTTCTGACGATGCGGGGGAATCCCACAGACTCGCGCTGCTGTCCACTTGACCGTCATGGTTCCAGTCTTCGTCCGCGGCGCCTTCCGCCTCCTCCAAGTCGCTCACCAGCTCCCAGGTTCCCTCGTTCTGTTCTCCCTCCCTGTCATCTTCATCGTCGGCGCGTCCGCTCCCGTTCATCACGGAGGGAGAGCGTTCGCGGTCTCAACGATGATCGCGTGAGAGATGGCGGGGTCGGACGTCTCGCGTCCGACAATGCGCTCCGGCGAACGGCGAGGGGAGAACGAGGGACACGAGAAAAGGTTCATCGCCTCGGAAGGCACGATACATTTTTTTAAAAGTGTCGATCAAAATGTCTCGCCTCAGCGAGACGCCTTGAGCGCGGTCTCCGTGTGCTTCACCGCGGTCCCGATCACGTCGCTCCCCGCCAGACCGAGCTGCGACCGTCTCAGCTTGAAGAAATCCTTGTTCGCCTCCTTCTCCCGTCTGTTCATCGCCGCGATAAATTCGTCGTACGAGATCTCCCCGTCGCCATCCTTGTCCATCTCCGCCGCGAAGGCGTCAATCTCCTCCTCGGTGAGCTGATCCTTCCCGTCGCCGGACATCTTGAACGCCGCGCGCACCTTGGGGTGACGCATGACCTGTCGCAGCTCCATGATGTCGATCGTGCCGCTGCCGTCCTGATCAAACTGCGCGAAGAGCTCGCGCCGCGGATCCGGCTTGGAGCCCACGTCCCACCCAAAGTGCTGGAGGTGCTCCATGCGCCTGTTCGCCTTCTGGCCGTCCATCTGAAGCTTGAGCTCGGCGAGGTACTTCTTCTTCGCATCCGGGGCGAACGGACCGGCGTGCTCGCCCGGGCGAACCTCGTTGAACGCCTGCGCGGTGGACCTGAGCCTGAACCTGGGGTCAACGCCAACCTCCTCCAGCTTCGGTCGCTCCTGGTTGGGCTTGAGCGCGGGCGGGGGATGGGACGGGACGGTGAGGCGCGTGCCGTAGGGGAGGTTCGAGTAGTCCACCGGCCGGGGCGGTCGTTCCGGGTGCTTCCATCCGTTGCCGAAGAAACCCGGCGGCGGCACGCCCTTGACGCGGTCCTCCTCCTTCTCCGTGGTTCCCCACGGCTCCTCAAAGTAAATGTCGTTCCTGGAGAGCTCCCCCTTGGCGCGGCGCGTCTGGAACTGCACGCCGTCCATCATCGTCGGAGGCTGGTCGTCCCGAGCCCACGGGGAGGTCGACGGGGGCAGGCCGGCGGGCTGGCGGTACCTGAGAAAGGGCGGGCGGTCGGACGCGGGCGCGGACGGAGCGTCAGTCGCGGGTCGAACGGTCGCGGATCGCGCGTCGGTCTCGATTCGCAAGCTCCGAGAGAGGCGGGGGGATCCTAAAAAGTCAACGCACGCGTCCCGCGCGCGAGGGGAAAGACGGCGGGGAGGCGCCGCGGGTGAGGGGACGGTCACTCACTTTCCGTGCCATCCGTCCTTGCCGAGATCGCGGAGGATGGGCGACGGTCGATCGCGGTCCGCCTCCGTCGGGTTGCACTGGCCCCGGCCCTTGCTGCCCGCCACCGGCCGGGTGGCCATATCGTAGTTGTGCCCGACGTTGCGGATCCCGGAAGCCATCTTGCGCCGACGTCTCTCAGCGCTCGTCCACCTCTTACGTTTCTGCGCCTCTCCAGCTCTCGCCGTTCGAAGCCTCGCGCGGCAAACGGTCACGAGCTCGGTCGAACGCGCGTGCGGAGAGGCGGACCGACGCGCGGGAGCGAATGTCGATTTCGCGCTTCTTCCCCCTTCTTTTTTGGGAGACAGGACTGGCTGTGACTGGCCCAACTGCTGGAGTGATGACTGATTTATAAAATGACTGGCCCGAGGGACCAATCTTACGGTGACTCGCCCTCCCCGTCGTCTTCATCGTCGTCCATGAGACGCCTGTGCAGCCAAATCATCGGCTCCGTCCGCGCGCGCACCACCGGCCACCGCGTCGGCGTCACCGCCAGACCCTTAAACCCCTCCACCGCCTCAATCACCTCGTACCCCGGCACCGAGCCCGACCCGCACACGAGGTATTTAAAACCTCTCAAAGCCAGCTCGCTCGGCGCCAACCCTTCCTCCTTGGAGTAGACCCACCCCGACCCCACATCCGCGGACTCGCCGAAGCGCGACACGCCCGTCATCGCGGCGGCCGCGTCGACGTGCACCGACCCGGGATCGAACCCTCGACCTTCACGATCCGTCGCGTGCAACCTGGCGAAGGCGACGCCGCCGGGGTAGTTTTTTCTCGCGGCGACGGCGAACACCGCGTGCGCCGCGACGCTCAGAGCCCATAACCCAAACACGGCCAGCGCGGGCAGCACTCGCGTCAGACGCGCGGCACCCTTCATCCGACGTGTCGCCGACGTGGCGTCCGACGCGTCCCCGTCGGTCTTCTTCCAAAAGGCGGACGCGCCGGGCAGGGCCCGAAAGACGCATCGGTCGACGGCGACGGCGGCGCACGCGTTGAACAGGGGCGTCGCGGGAAGGACAAACCTGAGCTCCTTGTGGGGCAGGAGCGAGTAGATGGACACGAAGAAGCACGCGCATACAAGCGCGGGTCGCGCCCTACGTTCCATCGCGGCGCCCTGTAATAGAGACGGGGAATGACACGGAGAGACGGTCGTTCATGTTAATTAGCGGTCGGCGAGCGTGTTCGCGGTCGACAGAGGACGGGACGAGCCGCGACCAAAAAAATGCCAAAAAATTACCAAACGGAAGCGCGGGAGGATGGGTTCAAGTCCGGTCGCCTCGGGGTTGCTCACCACGAACGAGAGGGGGTACGCCAGCAGCAGCGACCTGGGCAGCGCGGAGGTGAAGTACCAGTGCGCCGGGGACGTGCCCCACTCCGCGCTCCTGTTCTCCACGGTGTTGAACCACAGCACGCCACCCTCCGGCCACATCACCCCGCGATGCCCCGGCCAAAACGGCCCCGGCGCTAACCCATCCGGCGGCCGCCACGCGATCGTGTCGAAGACGACCGTGGCGCACAGCGCGGTCGCCACGCAGCGCACGCCCCACCATACCGCCCCGAGCGGCGTTTGCTGACGCGTCGCGAGGACGTGCACCCCCACGGGCGCGAGCAGCATCGCGACGTCGCACCTGAAGATGACCGTCGCGCACGCGATGAGGCACGTCGCGCGTTTGGACAGCTTCGCCGCGCGTTCGGCGACTGGGGAGTCGGACCCACCCGAACCCGTTCGTCTCGCGCACGCCTCGAGCCAATCGCCGAGGCCGAAGGTGACGAGCACCGCCGCGAAGATGTTCGGGAGCGTGCGCGACGCGTAGAACGTCGGGTGGAACTGGGTGGCGGTCAGGATGGCGAACGCGAGCGCCGCGCCCTCTCCCAGATGCATCCGCACGGCGCGTCGGAAACGCGCCAGGGACGTCACGACGGCGGCGGCGAGCGCGATCCTCGCCGCGATCTGCCCGTTAATCTTGGTGTTCGCGTGATGCGTACCGTCCAGCACGAGCGCCTTGACCGGCCACGTCGCCGCGGAGAGCGCCGCGGCGCCGAGGAAGGTTCGGGGCACCACCCCGGGAAACTCGTGATGATCGAAGCGCGCCCAGTGGAACCCGTGATGGAGGAAGTCGTGCGTCGCCTGGAGGTTGAAGCTCTCCTCCACTTTGGCGTAAGGGGTGAGCAGGACGTGCGCGGTGGCGACGGCCAGGACCAGCAGGTCCGGACCGACGTCCCGCAGCCACCGCCCCATCGGTGGAAAGGGGCGCGCCCCGAGGACTGATGGCGGTTCCGAGGAAAACTTTGGCAGTTCGGCACCTTCATCGAGAGCTGGAGAGGACAACCGGCCAACGATTTGGCGGCAGTTGAGATCTCGCGCGGGGCGGCGGTGGGGGGCTGAGATGGGCGACCATGACGTCACGCTCGCGGAGTGCGTCGGTCTCCTGTCCAGCGAGAGTCGCGAGCGCAAGTTCATGGGCATGGTCCTCGTCACCAAGCTCGTCCACGGGCTCGATCCGGAGTCCCTTCGCGCCGTCTCGGAGGCTGAGGGATTCGGCCGATTCCTAACCTCCATGCTCCGCGCCACCGCTGTGGTGAACACCGCCGAGGAGGGCGAGGACGACGACTTGGACGACGGGTTGATGATGGCGATGGGCGACGACGAGCGAGAGACCAAGGCGGAGCAGGTCACGGCGTCGCACGCGCTCGCGCTCGCCGTGTGCGCCGCGCTGACCCGATCCCCCGACGTCGCCGCCGACCCGTCGTTCCAGGAGCGCATCCCAATCTTCGCCGCCGCCATGCGACGCGCGAACAGGTACGCGGACCTGCCCGTGACCGCGGTCGGCGACGCGTGCGAGGCGTGCGCGGCGGTCATCGCCGCGGGGGGGGAGGGGGCGGAGGCGATCGCGGGGTCCCTCGGCGTCGTCGCGGCGGCGGCGGCGGTCGTCGCCGCCGTCGAA
>Ga0181573_10001248_pt1 | contig 25384 bp, 24 predicted proteins | sample 101ome_25_FD_148643 | JGI IMG/M metagenome (GOLD analysis project Ga0181573, IMG submission 148643) | Coastal salt marsh microbial communities from the Groves Creek Marsh, Skidaway Island, Georgia - 101409BT metaG (spades assembly) | ecosystem: Environmental > Aquatic > Marine > Intertidal zone...
CCTCATCTACCTCCACGGCGCGTGGCCCGAAACGAAGGCCCTCTCGGAGCCGCACCCGAAGCGCGGCCTCTTCGAGTATGACAAGATCGTCAAGGGTCTCGCCGCTCGCAACTTCGAGGTCATCTCGCAACTGCGCCGGGAGAAGACGAACCCGCGCCGTTACGCACGGACCGTCGTCGTGCCGCAGATCGCGGCCCTGATCGAGAAGGGCGTCCCGGCAAACCGGATCACGGTCGCGGGCTTCTCAAAGGGCGGCAACATGGTGCTCGTGCTCATGGCACTGGCAAAGCAGCCGGAGGTCAACTTCGTCAACATGGCTGGCTGCGGCAAGGGCCGGTTCCGCACCGCCTATGACAGCTTCCTCGCCAACGACGCCCCGAAGATGCAGGGGGAGATGCTGTCGCTGTTCGACGAGGCGGAAACCATCGCGGGCACATGTAGCGAGGCTGCAGCGCTGGCACCGCGCATGAAGATGACCGAGGAAATCCTCAAGATCGGCAAGGGGCACGGAAGCTTCTACGCCGCACACCCGGCCTGGCTCGACCGGATTTCCGCCTGGGCCGACCGCAAGACCAAGCCGAAGACGAACTAACGACTAACGCAGCGCGATCGTGGCGAGCAGGGCGACGATGACGGCCTCGAACAGGCATGCCACGACGAACAGGTAGAGCGCGCGCCGCACCTCGGTGCTTCCGGATTGGGCGCTGAACTCTCCACCGACCCAAGGCTCATTCTCCGTCCGACCGTCATAGCTGCGCGGCCCCGCCAGCGCGACTCCGATCCCGCCGGCCATCGCCGCCTCCGGCCAGCCGGCGTTGGGCGAGCGGTGCTTGCCCCCGTCGCGGGCGAGCACCCGCATGGCCGACAGGGGCCGCCCGCGCGGCACGAAGGCACTCGCCATCACGATCAGGATCGCAGCGATCCGCGCCGGCAGGTAGTTGACAACATCATCCAGCCTTGCGGCGACCATGCCGAAGGCCGCGTGGCGCGAGGTCCGGTAGCCGATCATCGAATCCATCGTGTTGATCGTCTTGTAAACAAGCAGGCCGGGCAGCCCGAACAGCAGGTACCAGAAGACGGGGGCGACCACGCCGTCCGCGAAGTTCTCCGCCAGGCTCTCGATCGCGGCCCGTGCCACGCCATGGCTGTCGAGCTGTTTCGGATCGCGGCCGACGATACGCGCGACCGCCCCGCGTGCGCCGTCGAGTCCCTCACCATCGAGCGCCCGGGCGACATCGCGGACATGGTCGAACAGGCTGCGCTGGGCCACCAGAAACGTGACGGCGAGCAACTCGACCGCCCAGCCATAGGGATGGGCGCGGGCGAGTTCGCCAAGGCCCCATCCGACCGCGCCCGCGAGCGCGACCATCAAAACAACCACCAGCGCGCCCCGCATGCGCCGGGTGGCGTTGCTCCGCCGTTCGCGGTTGAGCCTTTGGTCGAACCAGCCGACGAGCCCGCCGACGAGCGCGACCGGGTGCGGAACGATTCTGAAAAACGGCCCGAACTCCCCGAACACGGCATCGATCGCAAGCGCCGCGAACAGGATCGCGGCGATCGAAAGGCCCGCTATTTCGGGGTCCAGAAGCATCGCGGCATCCTGCGAGCGCCGGCCGCGCCGGGTCAATTCGCGCAGGCATCGCAATGCGGCCACGCGGCCGTGTCTCGCCCCTTGGCCAGGCGGGTCCGGCATGGTCTATTGGACCGCGAGGAGCAAGTCATGTCCGAAGACTTTGGCATCATGGTGTGCGGCCACGGGAGCCGCGACGAGGGCGCGGTGCGCGAGTTCGCGGTGGTCGCCGAAGCCCTGCGCGCGCGGTTTTCCGACCGCGAGGTCGAGCACGGGTTCCTGGAATTCGCGACGCCGATCATCCGCGACGGCCTCGACAAGCTGGTCGCGCGCGGCGTCACACGCATTTTCGCGCTGCCGGGCATGCTGTTCGCCGCGGGGCATGCGAAGAACGACATCCCGTCCGTGCTGAACACCTATGCCGCCCAGAATCCGGGAGTCGAGATCATTTATGGCCGCGAGCTAGGCATCGATCTGAAGATGATCCGTGCCGCCGGAGACCGGGTGCAGCAGGCGGTCGCCGAGGCCAATGCCACCTTGGGCGAAGTTCCGATGCACGAGACGATGCTTCTCACCGTCGGGCGCGGGGCGTCGGATCCCGACGCAAATTCCAACGTGGCGAAAGTCTCGCGGATGCTCTGGGAAGGGCTCGGCTTCGGCTGGGGCGAGACCGCCTATTCGGGTGTTACCTTCCCGCTCGTCCAGCCCGGGCTCGAGCACGCCGTCAAACTCGGCTACCGGCGGATCATCGTCTTCCCCTACTTCCTCTTCACAGGTGTGCTGGTCAACCGCATCTACGATCACACGGACATGGTCGCGGCGAAGTATCCCGATATCCAGTTCATCAAGGCGCCCTACCTGAACGATCACCCGCAGGTGCTGGAGACCTTCGCGGACCGGGTCGACGAAATCCTGAACGGCGCAAACCTGATGAACTGCCAGATGTGCAAGTACCGGGAGCAGGTCCTGGGCTTCGAGGCTGAGGTGGGGCTGCCCCAGGAGAGCCACCACCATCATGTCGAGGGTATCGGCACGGGCGATGCGCACGACCATTCCCATGGGCATTCTCACGGCCATGCTCACGATCATCAAGATCATGACCACCATCATGGGCACGATCACGGGCACCACCACCCCTACCCCCATGCCGATCATCCGCACGGTCCGCGCACGCTCCCCGCGGAAGGCGATTGACGCGCCGCGAGCCGATGAACAGCCCTGACTATCTGCGCGACCCCGATGCCATCTACGCCGCGTCGTTCGCAGCCATCGACGACGACACCGACCTGTCCGCGATCCCCGCCGATCTCCACGACATCGCGCGACGACTCGTCCACGCGGTCGGCGACCCGGACCTGGTCGCGGATTTCATTGCAAACGCCGGGGCCGGCCAAGCCGGCCGAGCGGCGCTGACGGCAGGCGCGCCGATCCTGACGGATTCGCGGATGCTGGCTGACGGCATCATCCGGTCCCGCCTGCCTGCCGGCAATCGGGTGATCTGCACCCTGGGCCTGGGCAGCGTCGCGGGCAACGCCACGCGCGCCGCAACGACCCGTTCTGCGGCGGCCGTCGAACTGTGGGCGCCGTTCCTGGGCAGCGCGGTTGTCGCAATCGGAAACGCGCCGACCGCCCTGTTCCGTCTGCTGGAGGGTATCGCCGCGGGCTGGCCCCGGCCCGCACTGATCGTCGGGCTGCCGGTCGGTTACGTCGGCGCCGCGGAATCAAAGGAGGCCCTGATCGCCGCGGCTCCCGCGCCGTTCATCACGCTGCGCGGCCGGCGCGGCGGGAGCGCGCTCGCGGCCGCCGCCATGAACGCGCTGGCCCAACGAGATCAACAGTGAGCGCCTGGCTCAACATCGTCGGCGTCGGCGCGGACGGCCTGTCGGGCCTGCCGTCGACATCGCGCACGCTGGTCGAGACGGCAGACCTGATCGTCGGCGGCACCCGCCATCTCGAGATGGTCGAGAACGGCGCGGCCCGGAAGGTGGCCTGGAAATTTCCCCTGGACGGGCTGGTCGAGGAGATCAAGGCGGCGCGCGAAAGCCGGGTCGTGGTCCTGGCGACGGGGGACCCGATGGCCTTCGGCATCGGCTCCACGCTCGCCCGGCATTTCGACACGGCGGACATGACGATCCTGCCCGCACCGGGCGCCTTCAGCCTCGCCGCCGCGCGCCTCGCCTGGCCGCTCCATGGCTGCACCTGCCTGACCCTGCACGGACGCCCGCTCGACCTCCTGAACCATCACCTGCATCCGGGCCGGCGACTCCTGATCCTCAGCCACGACGGCGAGACCCCGGCAAAAATCGCGGCGCTGCTTCGCGCAAACGGGTTCGCCGACAGCCGGATCACTGTGCTGGAGAGCATGGGCGCGGAGAGCGACGGCGGAAAACTGGGGTGTACCCCGCACCGCGGATCTGAACACCGTCGCCCTCGAATGCGTCGCGGGACCCGACGCGCGCATCCTGCCGCCGGTCGCCGGCCTCCCCGACGACGTCTTCGATCATGACGGCCAGATGACCAAGCAGGTGGTGCGCGCCGCCACGGTCGCCGCCCTTGCGCCCCTGCCCGGCCACACGCTCTGGGACCTCGGCGCGGGCTGCGGCTCGGTCGCGATCGAGTGGCTGCGCGCGGCCCAGGACGTGCAGGGCCAGGGCGCGACGGCCATCGCGGTCGAGCGCGACGCCGGGCGTTGTGCCATGGCCGCCCGGAACGCGGCCCGCCTCGGGACACCCTTCCTGGATATCCGCGAGGCCGAGATCATCGCCACCATCGACGACCTGCCCGCGCCGGACGCGGTGTTCATCGGCGGCGGCCTGTCGTCAGGGGGTACGGCCCTGATCGAAGCCGCCTGGGCACGCCTCGCCCCCGGCGGCCGCCTGGCCTCGAACGTGGTCACGCTCGAGGGCGAGCGCGGCCTGCTGGATGCCCATGCGCGATATGGCGGCACACTCACCCGGATCGCCGTCAGCCACGCCGATCCGGTCGGCGGGCTGACCGGCTGGCGCCCGGCCATGCCGGTGACCCAGTGGAGCGTCGTGAAATCATGAGCGGCCCCGCACGCGGCACAGCGTTCGGGATCGGGGTCGGACCCGGTGACCCGGAACTGATGACGCTGAAGGGCGCACGGATCCTGTCCGCAGCAGCCGTCGTCGCCTATCCCGCACCCGAAAACGGCGACAGTCTCGCGCGCGCCATCGCTGCCCCGCACCTGCGCGCCGGGGCAACGGAGATCGCGATCCGAATCCCCATGTCGGGCGACCGGTTCCCCATCGAGACCGTGTACGACCGAGCGGCGGCGGAGATCGGCGAACACCTCTCCGAGGGCCGGGACGTCGCAATCCTGTGCGAGGGCGACCCGTTCTTCTACGGCTCCTTCATGTACCTGTTCGCACGGCTGGCCGACCGGTGGCCGGTCGAGGTGATACCGGGCGTCTCGTCCCTCACCGCCTGCGCCGCGGCCACGGACACGGCGCTCGCGGCGTTGACCGATGTGCTGACCGTCCTGCCCGGGCCGCTGCCCGACACGGTGCTACGCGCGCGCCTGGCGGAAACCGACGCCGCCGCGATCATCAAGGTCGGCCGGCACTTGCCGCGAATTCGCGCGCTGTTGGCCGAGATGGGCCTGGCGCAGAACGCGCGGTATGTTGAACGCGCGACGATGGATCACGAGCGGGTCAGCCCACTCGATGACGTCGGCGACGACGCGAACGCCCCCTACTTCTCGATGATCCTCGTCCACAAGCGCGGGACGGCCTGGGCATGAGTGCCGGTCAGGACATCGCGCTCGTCGTCCTCAACGCGGCCGGGGCCGCGCTCGCGCGGAGACTGCGAGCAGACCTTCCCGGCAGTCGGGTGCACGGCCTCGCCGCGCGGGTCGACGACTGCGACATCGCATTCGATGACACGGCAACATATCTCGCGGACCTGTTCGCGAACGGCCGGACCGTCGTCGGCATCTGCGCGGCCGGGATCCTGGTGCGCGCGCTGGCGGCGCGGCTCACGGACAAGCGCGCCGAACCCCCGGTCCTCGCCGTCTCGCCCAACGGCCTGCACGTCGTGCCGGTCCTGGGCGGGCATCACGGCGGGAACGCCCTCGCGACCCGCATCGCCGCGCTGACCGGCGGGACGGCGGCGATCACCACCGCCGGCGATTCCGTGCTCGGCGTCGCGCTCGACGATCCGCCGCCGGGCTGGCATCTGGCGAACCCCGAGGCCGCCAAGCCCGTCATGGCAGCGGCGTTGACGGACGATCCCCCCAACCTCGTGATCGAGGCCGGCGATCCGGCCTGGCTCGCGCGCCTGCCGATCGGGCGCGACGGCACATGGATGATTCGGATCAGCGACCGGGACATCGCACCGTCGGACGACGAACTTCTGTTGCACCCGCCCACCCTCGCGGTCGGCGTCGGGTGTGCACGGGACTGCGCGCCGGGCGAGCTCGCCGCGCTGGTCGATGACACCCTCAAGGCCGGCGGCCTGTCACCCGCATCCGTCGCGCTCGTTGCCAGCATCGACGTGAAGATGGACGAGGCGGCGGTCCACGCCGTTGCGACGCACCTGGATGCGCCGGCGCGGTTCTTCGATGCCCCGCGCCTGGAAGCCGAAACCCCGCGGCTCGCCAACCCTTCGGACGCCGTCTTCCGCGAGGTCGGCGCGCACGGGGTCGCCGAGGCGGCGGCGCTCGCGGCGGTCGGCCAGGAGGGCGCGCTGGTCGTCGCCAAGCAAAAGTCCGAGCACGCGACCTGCGCAATCGCACGGGGGACAAGCCTCGTCGCGTCGGAGGTCGGCCGCGCGCGCGGCACCCTCGCGATCGTCGGCACCGGCCCGGGCGACTCCGCGCACCGGATCCCGGCGACCGACCGGGCCGTCGCGGCGGCGACCGACCTGGTGGGTTACGGGCCGTATCTGGACCTGCTTGGCGACGCCGTGGCCGGCAAGCGACGGCATGACTTCGACCTCGGTGCCGAGGAAGACCGCTGCCGCCACGCCCTCGCGCTGGCCACCGAGGGCCGGAACGTCGCGCTCGTTTCCAGCGGCGACCCGGGAATCTTCGCCATGGCGAGCCTGGTGTTCGAACTTCTTGACCGGAACGAGGACCCGGCATGGCGGCGGATTGCGATCGACGTCCATCCGGGCGTGTCGGCCATGCAGCTCGCCGCTGCCCGGGCCGGCGCACCCCTGGGCCATGATTTCTGCGCGATCTCCCTGTCCGACCTGCTCACGCCATGGCCTGCGATCGAGTCCCGGCTCCGTGCCGCGGCCGCGGCCGACTTCGTCGTCGCGCTCTACAACCCGGCGAGCCGCCGGCGGCGGCACCAGCTCGAGACCGCGCGCGATATCCTGCTCGCCGAGCGCCCCGGGGACACGCCGGTCGTTGTGGCGCGCAACCTTGCGCGCGACGGCGAACGGGTGGACGTCCTGCCCCTCGCCGAGTTGACGCTCGATTCGATCGACATGCTGACGGTTGTGATCGTCGGCAACAGCCAGTCGCGTAAGCTCGACCTGCCGGAGCGGACGCGCGCCTATACCCCGCGCGGCTATGCCGCAAAGACCCACAAAACGAATAAACGTTCCGCATAGGCACCGGCCGGCCACGGGATTTGCCGGTACACTTCGCGGGGGTGCGAGGGTAAGACACTCCCATGACCGTTTACTTCATCGGCGCCGGCCCTGGCGCGCCCGATCTCATCACATTGCGCGGCCGCGACCTGATCGCGCGCTGCCCCGTCTGCCTGTATGCCGGCTCCCTCGTACCACGCGAGGTCCTCGACCATGCCCCCGACGGTGCCGAGATCACCGATACCGCACCACTGAACCTCGACGAAATCATCGACCGGATCGCAGCGGCGCATGAAGGCGGGAAAGATATCGCGCGGGTACATTCCGGCGACCCCTCGCTCTATGGCGCGATCGGGGAACAGATGCGGCGGCTGGATGCGCTCGGCATTCCCCACGAGATCGTTCCCGGCGTCCCGGCCTTCGCCGCCGCGGCCGCCGGGCTCGGCCGTGAACTGACGCTGCCCGGCGTCAGCCAGACGGTCATCCTGACCCGGACAGCGGTGAGGGCCAGCGACATGCCGGAGGGCGAGGAGCTCGCGCGGCTGGCGGAGACCGGCGCGACCCTGGCCGTGCATCTCTCGATCAACAATCTCGCCCGCGTGGTACGCGATCTCACGCCCCACTACGGCACGGATTGCCCGGTGGTCGTGGGCTATCGGGTCAGCTGGCCGGACGAACGCTTCATCCGCGGAACCCTCGGAACCATTCGCGATGCGGTGAAGGGGTCGGGCATCACCCGGACCGCGCTGATCCTCGTGGGCCCCGTCCTGGCGGAAGATCTGGGTACCGGGTTCGACGACAGCCGGCTCTACGCCGCGAGCCATCACCACGTGCTGCGGCCGGCGCGGAAAACGGCCGACGCAGACTGACCCGCCTAGCGGGCGCCGGCCTTCTGAAGAATGGATGTCACCTGCCGCGAGCGGCCCTCGCGGGCGAGATCGAACGCCGTCCGTCCGGTGAAGTCCGAGATCGTGACGTCAGCGCCGGCATCGATCAGGATCTGGACGATCCGGGCGTGTCCGGCGCGCACCGCCGCCATCAGCGGCGTCCGTCCGTCGCGGTTTTCCTGGTCGATCGACGCGTTGAATGACAGCAGCAGCTCGACGACATCGGAGTGCCCGTTCTCCGAGGCGTGATAGAGCGCACCGTTCCCCACCTTGTCGGCCAGGTTCACGAGCACCTTGTCCTCGAGAAGCAGTTCCATCGCATCGTAACTGCCCTGGATCGCACCCCAGATGAGCGCCGTACGGCCGTCCGTGTCGGCCCGGGACTTCGGGTGCTGGCGCACGAGCAGCTCGCGCACCCGCTCGGGGCGGTTCTCGTAGACCGCGACGATCAGCGGATCGTCAGCGAGGACATTGGTCTGGGCGAGCGCCTGCGTCGACGGCATCAGTGCCGCCGCCGTGAAAGTCACGAGAAGCGCCAGGCGGCGCAGCCGCATTCCAATCGTTCCAACCATACGCATCGTTCCTATGTCGCGTCCCGAGCCGGGCGCGTCAAGTGAGCTGTTCACGCAACCAGCCGAGCGCCGCGTCGACATCCTCGGCACGCGGCCCGTCCGGTGGCGCCGGGCGGGCGACCATCAGCACCGGCAGGTCCAACGCACGCGCCGCATCGAGCTTCGCCCGCGTCGCCATACCCCCCGATGCCTTGCACACAAGTGCGTCGATTTTGTGATCCCGCAGCAGGTCGCGCTCGGCATTCACATCGAACGGCCCCCGCCCGGTCACGACCGTCGCATCCGGCAACGGCAGGGGTGCGTCCGGCGGATCGATCATCCGCACCAGGAACCACGTGTCGCGACAATCGCGAAACGCCGCCAGCTCCGTCCGGCCCACCGTCAGGAACACACGGCGCCCCATATCCGGCACCGCCGCCGCCGCCGCGTCAATGTCGGGGACCACGCGCCAGTCATCGCCCGGCGCGGGCTCCCAGGGTGGCCGGACCAGCACCAGCCGGGGCACGCGCGCCCGGGCGGCTGCGCTCGCCGCGTTCGCGGAAATCCGTGCCGCGAAGGGATGGGTCGCATCGATAACCGCCCGGACATCATGGGTGCGCAGATAATCCGCCAGTGCCGCAGCGCCGCCGAACCCGCCGACGCGCACCCGGCCCGCCGGACGCGCAGGCGCGCGGGTCCGGCCCGCAAGCGACGTGACGACCTCGAAGCGATCGCCCCACGCCTCGACCATCCGCCCCGCCAGCGCCACGGCTTCGGCGGTACCGCCCAGGAGCAGCAGGGCTGGCCGTTCAGGGGCCGACATGGGCCAGCACCTGCCCGTCGCGCGCAATCGCGAGCACGTCGATATCCGCCGCTCCGGCAAGGGCGGCGCGGCAGGTCTCGCGTGCACCGCGCGCGACCGCTTCCGCGAGCGCATTCGCAAAGCCGGTCTCTGTCGCCAGCGCCAGGACCCCGCCTGCGGAAGCGGCGTCTCTTGCGTGTGCAAGAACTTCGCGCGGCGCGCCAAGAGACTCGAGCCTGCTCGCCAGCCCTCCCAGATCGACCGACGAGCGGCTCGAATGCAGATCTAGGTGACCGTCCGCCAGCTTCGAAAGCTTTCCGAAACCGCCCGCGATCGTCAGGCGCGGGACGGGATGGGCGCGGACATACTTGAGGAGCGCGCCGGCGAAGTCGCCCATGTCGATCAGCGCGCGTTCCGGAAGCACGTGATACGCGGCGACCGCGGCCTCCGATGTCCGTCCCGTCGCCCCCGCCACATGTTCGACACCGGTCGCCCGCGCGACGTCGATCGCCCGGTGGATGGAATGAATCCAGGACGCGCAGGAATAGGGAATCACGACGCCGGTCGTCCCGAGCACGCTCAATCCGCCGACGATGCCCAAGCGCGGATTCGCCGTCCGTTCGGCCAGCGCCGCGCCGCCGGGTATCGAAACGGTCACCAGCAGGTCCGGTGTCACGCCATATTCGACGGCGATCTCCTCCAGCGCCGCGGCGATCATCTCCCGCGGCTTCGGGTTGATCGCGGGCTCTCCCGGCGGGACCGGCAATCCCGGCAGGGTGACAGTGCCGACGCCGTCCCCGGCCGCGAACCGGATACCCGCCCCGGGCACGCCCGGGGATACTTCGCAGCAGACCCGCGCGCCGTGGGTCACGTCGGGGTCGTCGCCCGCATCCTTGACGACAGCCGCGAAGGTGCCCCGGGCGGTGCGCCGGGCCTCCGCGAGGTCGAAGGTCGCTCGCAGGCCGCGCGGCAGGCGGATGGCGACGGGATCGGGGAAACGGTCCGAGAGCAACGCCTCGTAGGCTGCCTTTGCCGCGGCCGTGGCGCAGGCGCCCGTCGTCCAGCCGCGGCGCAATTCGCCCTGCCGCCGGCGGCCCGGCTCCTCATCATCCTGCGCGGCCTCGCTCATGCGCCCATCGTAGCGCCCTGTGTGGTTGCCGGGCCAGCGGCGCGGCGCTAGCTTCACGGCATGAACTTCGCGGATCTCGATCTCCCCGCATTCCGGCCCGGCTGGGTCTGGCTCGTGGGCGCCGGCCCCGGCGACCCTGCGCTGCTGACTGTCGGTGCGCTCGACGCGCTCCGGCAGGCAGACGTGGTGGTCCATGACGCGCTGGTTGACGAACGGATCCTGGCGCTCGCGGGCCCGCAGGCCGAGCAGATCTACGCCGGCAAGCGCGGCGGCAAGCCGTCCCCGAAGCAGCCCGACATCTCGGCCCGTCTCGTCACCCTGGCCCGCCAGGGCAAACGCGTCCTGCGCCTGAAGGGGGGCGACCCTTTCCTGTTCGGGCGCGGCGGCGAGGAAGCCCTGGCACTGGTCGCCGCGGACATCCCGTTCCGGGTGATACCGGGGGTCACGGCCGCGGTCGGCGGGCTCGCCTATGCCGGCATTCCGATGACCCACCGCGCGACGGCGACCGCCGTCACCTTCGTGACCGGTCACAACCTGTCGGGCAAGGTCCCCGACGAGCTGGACTGGGCCGCTCTGGTCGCGGGCGCGCAGGTCCTCGTCTTCTACATGGCGCTCAAGCATATCGACGAGATCATCGACCGGCTGACCGCCGCCGGGCTCGCGCCCGGAACCCCGGCGGCGCTGGTCGCGCACGCCACCACCGACGCCCAGCATGTCGTCGAGACCACGCTGGCCGACGCCAAGCGCGACGCGTCATCGGTGTCGCCGCCCGCGCTCTTCGTGGTCGGCGAGGTCGTGCGGCTGCGCGACGGCCTCGACTGGCTCGGCGCGCTGTCGGGACGCGTCCTCGATCCCGATCCCCTGGGACAGGGAGACATGCGCGATGCGGTCTGACCGCATCCGGACGCCGGAGCCCGACACGCCGTCCATGATCCCTCGCATCGTGTCCGCGGCGCTCGTGCTGGTGTCGATCGCGACCGTGTTCGCCTATCCCGAGATCTCTGGCCGGACGCTCGGCCTGCCCGAGCGCCTCAACGCCGGGATCATCGGATTGGGCGCGATCGCCGGGGTCCTGCACGTGCTGGGGATCTCGCCCCGGCAACGGCATCTGCGCGCCTTCGCCGGGCCGGTGGTGGCATGGCCGGTGATGATCGCGGGCATCGCCTCACTGGTCACCTCCTGACCGCGCCAGAATGAACGCGACCGCACCCCGAGGCCTGATCGTCGCCGCGCCCGCGTCGGGTAGCGGCAAGACCGTGCTCACACTCGGCCTTCTCCGCGCGCTGCGCAACGCGGGCACACCGGCCATTGGTGCCAAGGCGGGCCCGGACTATATCGACCCGGCATTCCACGCCGCGGCGAGCGGGACGCCCGCATTCAATCTCGATCCCTGGGCGATGCGGCCGGAGACCCTGTCCGGCCTGCTGTCGGGCCCGGCGACCGATACATCCAGGCCCGTTATCGTCGAGGGCGTCATGGGTCTGTTCGACGGGGTTCACCTGCCCGACCGGCCTGATGCGGGCTCCACCGCCGACCTCGCCGCCCTCACGGGCTGGCCGGTGATCCTTGTCGTCGATGCGGGCAAGCAGGCCGCGAGTGTCGGCGCGCTGGTGCGCGGCTTCGCCGCCCATCGCGCCGATGTTCGCGTCGCCGGGGTGATCTTCAACCGGGTCGCGAGCAAGGCCCATGCCGATGTCCTTGCCGTCGCGACGGCGGCTGCCGCACCCGAGATACATATTCTGGGCACGGTCATGCGCGATCCGGCACTCACCGTGCCTGAACGCCACCTGGGCCTCGTCCAGGCGGGCGAGCACGAGGAACTGGAGCAGTTCCTCGAGACCGCGGCCCGGGCCGTCGGCGAACAGATCGACCTCGCGGCGCTGACTGCGCTGGGAATGCCATGCAGACTCGCTTCTGCCCCCGGCGCCACGACGGCAATTCCACCCCTCGCGCAGCGCATCGCCGTGGCGCGCGACCGTGCCTTCGCCTTCTGCTACCCCGCGGTCCTGGACGGCTGGCGCGCCGCGGGCGCCGAGATCACGACCTTCTCGCCGCTGGCCGACGAACCGCCGGACCGATCGGCCGGCGCCGTCTATCTTCCGGGCGGGTATCCCGAGCTTCACGCCGGCGTGCTCGCGGGCGCGAACGCATTCCTCGGCGGATTGCGCGACGCGGCCGGGCGCGGCACGGCGATCTTCGGCGAGTGCGGCGGCTACATGGTCCTCGGCCGGAGCCTCGTGGACGCCGGCGGCACGCGCCACGCCATGGCCGGGCTGCTGCCGCTCGAGACGAGCTTCGCGGAACGTCGCCTGCACCTCGGCTACAGGGTCGCGCGCCTGCACCGTGACGGCCCGCTCGGGACCGCCGGAACGGCGTTCCGCGGCCACGAGTTCCACTACGCCTCGATCCTGGAGGAACAGACGGATACGCCGCTGTTCGCGGCCGAGAACGCGCGCGGCGAGCCGCTGGGGCCTGCGGGCGCCGTTGCCGGTACAGTGTCGGGATCGTTCGTCCACCTGATCGACAGAGCCGAGCCATGACCGTTTCACAGCCCTTCTGGAAATCGAAGACCCTCGCAGAGATGGACGAGGAGGAGTGGGAGTCCCTGTGCGACGGGTGCGGCCAGTGCTGCCTGTTCAAGCTCGAGGACGCCGACACCGGCGAATTCGCGCTCACCGACGTCGCCTGCCGCTATCTCGACCACGACACCTGCCGCTGCACGGACTACAGGAACCGCAGCCGCAATGTGCCGGACTGCGTGAAGGTGTCGCCCGACAACATCGCGGAACTGCGCTGGATGCCCGAGACATGCGCCTACCGGCTCCTGGCCGAAGGCAAGGACCTCTACTGGTGGCATCCGCTCGTGTCCGGCGACCGCGAGACGGTCCACAGCTCGGGCGCGTCCGTGCGCGGCAAGGCGATCAACGAGGACATGGTCGATGACCTCGAAGCCCATGTCGTGCGCGAGCTCAACCGCAACCTCGAAAACGGCATGCCGCCCCTGGGCGCACCGGCGAAAGACCCGGAGACAGATTGAGGAATCCCGGTGTAAAACCGGTTCCCGCATACAGGAGAGAAGCCATGACCACCCAGCCCGCTGGCGTTTTCGCCGCCTCGCTCACGCCGATGACCGCCGACCTCGAGATCGATGTGCCGGGCGCGGTTGCGCACAACAAGTGGCTGCTGGCGAACGGCTGCGACGGGGTCGCGCCGCTCGGCACGACCGGCGAGGCAAACTCGCTGTCGCTCGACGAACGGCTCGCCCTGCTGGACGCACTGGCCGACGCGGGTATCACGGGCGCGCAGCTGATCGCGGGTGTTGGCTGCACCGCAATTCCGGACACGGTCGCCCTCACCCGAAAGGCGCTCGCCAACGGCGCGGGCGGCGTTCTGATGCTCCCGCCCTTCTACTACAAGGCACCCAGCGAGGACGGGCTGTTCGCGGCCTATGCCGAGGTGATCGAGCGGGTCGGCGATCCCGCGCTCCAGATCTACCTCTACAACTTTCCCCAGCAGGTGGGCTTCGAGCTGCCGATCAGCCTGATGGCGCGGCTGGTCGAGGCCTATCCCGACACGGTCGTCGGGTCGAAGGATTCCTCCGGTGACTGGCCACGCATGGAGCGGACCCTTGCGGAAATCCCGGGGTTCCGGCTGTTCCCCGGCTCCGAGGAGTTCCTGCTGGCCGGGCTCCGCGAGGGCGCCGTCGGCTGCATCTCCGCGACCGTGAACGTGACGGCGCCGCAAGCCCAGGATGTCTTCGCCAACTGGCGGGGCGACAATGCCGACGCGCTGCAGAACCACCTGACCGAGCTGCGCATGGCGTTCAAGGGCCTGCCGGCGATCCCGGTCATGAAGGCCTACATCGCGCGGGCACGAAACAACCCCGACTTCGCGAACCTGCGCCCGCCCTTCACGCCGGGCAGCGAGGCGGACCTGGCGACGGTGAGCGAGCGGCTCGCGGCCGCGCGGTTCGAGCTCGCCGCCTAGTCGGGCGTCTCGCCGTCAGCCGGCGCGCGCTTGCCCAGATTGACCAGCGCGACCCCGGCGAACACGAGCGCCATGGCGAGCCACAGCCAGACCGTCGGCTCCTCGCCGTAGAACCAGGCGCCCCAGCCGACCCCCATGATCGGAACCAGGTACCCCACCTGGGCCAGGTACACCGCGCCGGCCAGCTTGACGATCGTGTAGAACAGCGCGAAGGCACAAACGGTGGTCCCGGCATAGAGCAGGATCACCCAGTCGCTCACCCCGAAATCCTGCCAGATCGGATGGAACGCATCCGTCGCCAGCGCGACGATAACGGCTCCGGCCGCGGCCGCAAACATCGTCCCCATGGCGAGCGCGAACGTATCGCCATCCTCGGGCCGCCAGACCTCCGCGATCACGTTGCTGGTCGCCCACAGAGCCGGTGTGACGAAGGCGAGCAGCGCGATCGGGAGCATCTCCGGCGTCGGCAGGCTGCCGCTCGGCAGGACGAGCGCCGCCGCGCCCGCAAAACCGAGCACCACCCCGGCAGCTCGCAGCGGCGAGAACGTCTCGAGCCTGATAATCAACGCCACGACATAGGTGATCACGGGCGCGGTGATGATGATCACGCCCATCAGCGCGACCGGGAGCTCGCGCATCACGAAGACCATGTTGGTGTTGGGAAGCGCGAGGCCGATCCAGCCCATGGCGAGGTAGTAACGCAGATGCTTTCGGTCCAAACCGATCCGCACACCGCGCAGCGCGCAGATTCCGAACAGGATGACGCCCGCCAGGCCGGTCTGCCAGACGACCATGCCGAGCGGGGGGACCCCGTCGAGGGCGATGAACTTCACGATGGAGGGCCCGAGCCCCCAGATCAGGCTGAGGGTCACTAGGAGGACGAGCGGGAGCGTGCGCACGTTCATGCGTGCGGCCCCCGGCGCACCCGCGAAAATTCAGCGACTGGCATGCGGCTCATGCCGGGGTCTTCTTGCCCAGATTGACCAGCCCGACGCCGACCCCGACGATCGCGATCGCCACCCAGAGCATGACCGGTACGCTCTCGCCGAAGAACAGGACGCCCCAGCCGACACCCGCGAGGGTCACGATATATCCCACCTGGCCCAGGTAGACGGCACCGGCGAGCGCTACGATCAGGTAGAACATCAGGAACGCGATGGCCGTCGCGAGCGCGAAGCCGAACAGGATCATCTCGCGATGGGCGAAATCCTCCCAGACCGGGTGGAAGCTGCCGTCGATCAGCGATACCGCCAGCGCCCCGCCCGCCGCGGCGAACATCGTCCCGGCGGCCAGCGCGACGTTGTCGACATTCTCGGGCCGCCCCCATTCGGCATAGATGTTCGCGGTGGCATAGCCCGCCGGCACGATGAAGGCGAGCAGCGCGACCCCTAACAGCTCCGGCGACGGCAGGCTGCCGTCGGGGATCACGAGCACACCGGCACCGGCAAAGCCGACCAGGATTCCGAGCCCCCGCAGCAGGTTGATCCGCTCGACCCGTAGAAGGATGGCGAAGACATAGGTGAGAAGCGGTGAAAACAGGACCAGCACCGAGACGTAGCCGACGGTCAGGTGGCGCACCGAGAAGACGAGCATGATGTAGGCGAGATCGATCCCGACCATGCCGATCACGATATAGTAGATGACGGCGCGGCGGTTGAGCCGGATCGGTGTCCGCCGGACAAGACAGACGATCGAGAGCAGGACTCCGGCGCCGAGCGTTTGCCAGAACACGACGGCCGGCGGCGAGATGCCGTTGGTCACCAGTGCCTTGGAGAAGGCCGGGTTGCCGCCCCAGATGGCACCGAGCACCAGCAGGAGGACGAGTGGCAGCCACATGCTGGCACCCGTGCGTGTTGGGGCCGATCCCGGCATTCGCGTTTCCCCCGTGCAAACCGTCCCGGGCGCGAGTTGTGGCCGGGTTCACATTCGTCATATCGGTTGCGCCCGGGGCCGTAAAGCGATCCGGCGCATCTCCGGCATTCCGACAAACCATGCCACAGGGCTGGCGTCGCATGATTTCGCCGGTATTCTGGGTGTTCTGCACCCTTGCCCCGACCGGACCCTGCCGAAATGCCGCCCGGCGACGATACCTCCCTCGAACTGCACGACGTGTCCCTGAGCCTCGATGGCGCGCGCCTGTTCACGCCCCTCAATCTGACGGTGCGCGCCGGAGAGGCGGCCACCGTGATGGGGCCGAGCGGCTGCGGCAAATCCTCGCTGCTCGCGCATATCTGCGGGACCCTCGCACCGGCCTTCACACCGGCGGGCCGGGTCAGCCTGGCGGGCGAGCCGCTGGACGGACTGCCGCCGGATCGCCGCCGGATCGGCATCCTGTTTCAGGACGACCTTCTCTTCCCGCACCTGTCGGTGGGCGAGAACCTCACATTCGGCCTCACGCCGGAAATCCGCGGACACACGGCGCGCCGGGAGAAAATCGAGGCCGCGTTGGACGAGGCAGGCCTGGCGGACATGGCCGACCGCGACCCGGCCACCCTGTCGGGCGGTCAGCGGACCCGGGTGGCGCTGATGCGCACCCTGCTCTCCGAACCGCGCGCCCTCCTGCTGGACGAGCCCTTCTCGAAACTCGACGCGGAACTGCGCGACCGGATCCGGGCCTTCGTGTTCGAGCACGCCCGCGCCAACGGCATTCCGACCCTGCTGGTCACCCACGACCCCGACGACGCGGCTGCGGCGAGCGGCGAAACGATCGAATTGCGATGAGCAGCGCCACGCAGCCAGGAACGCCGATGCCCGGCCGGCTCGCGATGACGCTCCTGCTCGGCCTGTTGGTCTCCTTCGCACCGATGACCATCGATCTCTATTTGCCGGCCTTCCCGATCATGGCCCGGGACCTGGCGACGGATGCCGAGTCCATTCAGCTCACGCTCAGCGTCTACATGGTCGGGTTTGCGCTCTCCCAAACGATCTTCGGCCCCATCTCGGACCGTTTCGGGCGCAAGCCGACGATCATGATCGGCACCTCCATCTACCTCGTCGCGAGCGTCGCCTGCGCGCTCGCCACCACGGTCGAGCAGCTCATCGTGTTCCGGCTGTTCCAGTCGATCGGTGCCGCCGCGGCGCCGGTGGTCGCCCGCGCCGTCGTCCGCGACATGTTCACCCGCGAGGAGGCGGCACGGATGTACTCGGTGGTGACCACCGTGGTCGCCATCGCGCCGGTCGTCGCGCCCGTCCTGGGCGGCTTCATCGTGGTCTGGCTCGGCTGGCGCGCCAACTTCTGGGTGCTGACGGGGTTCGGTGCCAGCGCCATGCTGCTCGTGATCGTGATGCTGCCGGAAACGAACCGGAATCCCGATCCGAATGCGACCCGGATCGGGCAGATGCTGCGCAACTTCGCAACGATGCTCTCGAACCGGGCCTATCTGGGATACGTGCTCACGGTCATGGGCAACTTCTCGGGACTGTTCGCCTACCTCCTCGGTGCCTCCTTCGTACTGGTGGATCAGCTCGGCATGTCGCCGACCAGTTTCGGCCTTTCATTCGGTGCCGCATCCGTCGGCTTCATGTCCGGCGCGTTTCTCGGCAGCCGGATCGTGCGCTACGCCGGTGTCGAGCGCATGTGCCTCGCCGGAACCTCCTTCACCGCCGCAGGTGGCGCGCTGGTCTTCGTGCTGATCTGGTCGGACGTGATCTCGATCTGGTCGATCATCGTCCCGACGATCGTCTACTTCTTCGGCATGGGGATGTCCCAGCCCAACATCCAGGCCGGCGCGATCTCGCCCTATCCCCAGATGGCGGGGGCGGCGGCTTCGCTTCTCGGGCTCGCGCAGTACGTATCCGCCGGCCTGCTCTCGATGGTGCTGGCGCTGTTCGCATTCGACCAGACCTTCCTGCTGGCAACCATCATGGGGACTTCCGGCGTCTTCGCCTTCCTGGTCTTCATCCTGTTCGTGTGGGTGCCGCTTCGACGCGGCACGGCCTGATCGCAGCGCACTAGTCGGTCTGGCGTTCGATGAAGGTCGGGTCGAACCGTTCGCGGACGGGCCGCGCGGCCTCCGGCGCCGGGGCGCGCGGCGGCGCGGGCCGTGCCACCGCGGCAGCCGGCGGGGCAGACATGAAATCCTTCCAGATCGCGGCCGGGATGCTCGAGCCCGTGATCCGTCGGGTCGGCGTGTTGTCGTCGTTCCCGACCCAGACCGTGACCACCAGGTCGCCTGCGAAACCGACGAACCAGGCGTCGCGAAAGTCCTGGCTGGTGCCCGACTTACCGGCCGCCGGGCGGTCGATCTTCGCGGCCTTGCCCGTGCCCCACGCGATGACCGCACGCAGCATCTCGGTCATGTGCGCCGCCGCATCCGCCTCGACGACACGTCGGGGCGCGCGCGCAGGGCGGCGGAACACCACCTCGCCGCCCTGGCGGACCTCCGTCACACCATAGGGCTCAACCGCGAAACCGCCGTTGGCGAAGACGGCATAGGCGGCGGTGAGCTCGAGCGGCGTGACCTCGCCGGCACCCAGCGCGATCGACGGGTGCGGTGTCAGGGGTGCCGTGATGCCGAGCCGCCGCGCGGACTGGATCACCCGGCCGCGGCCGACATCCTCCGACACCCGCACCGCAACGGTGTTCAGTGACCGCGCGACCGCCTCGCGCAGGGTCACCTCGCCGCGGAAGCTTCCGGAGAAGTTCCGGGGCGTCCAGCCATCGACGGTGATGGCGGCATCGAGAACCTTGCTGTCCGGGGTCATCCCGGATTCGAGCGCCGGCAGATAGACGATCGGCTTGAAGGCCGATCCGGGCTGGCGCTGCGCCCGGGTCACCCGGTTGAACTGGCTCTCGCCGTATCGGCGCCCGCCGATCATGGCGAGCACCGCGCCGTCGCTGCGCATGGCGACCAACGCGGCCTGCGAGCCTTTCGTATCGGCCCGCCGGACAGCCGCCTCGGCCCGCGCCTGGAGTGCGGGATCCAGGGTCGTCTCGACCGCCAGATCAACGCCGGTGCTGCCGGCATAGCCCGCGGCGCGCTCGAGCGCCCAGTCGGCGAAGTAGCGGCGCGCCTCGCCGGTCACGCGCGGGCGCGGCAACGCACCATCGCCCCGGCCAGGCCGGCGGGTCGCGGCAATCCTTTCGGCCTCTTCCTCGGTCAGGAAGCCCGCATCCGCCATCGCCCGCAGAACGGTGCGTGTGCGCTCGTGCGCGCGGGTCTCGCTGCTGTCCGGGTTCAGCCGTGACGGCGCGCGCAACAGGCCCGCCAGAAGCGCGGCCTGGTAGGTGTCGATATCGCGCGCGGAGGCTCCGAAATAGCGCCGCGACGCGGCCTCCACGCCGTAGGTCCCCGCCCCGAGATAGACCCGGTTCAGGTAGATCGTAAGAAGTTCGTTCTTCTCGAACCGGCGCTCCAGGTTCAGGGCAAGAATGAGCTCGCGAATCTTCCGATCCAACGAACGTTCCGGCGTCAGGAACAGGTTCTTGGCGAGCTGCTGGGTGAGGGTCGAGCCGCCCTGGACGACGCCGCCGGCACGCAGGTTGGCGAAGGCCGCCCGGAGAATGCCACGCAGATCGACCCCGGGATGCTCGAAGAAGCGCCGGTCTTCGATGGCGACCACCGCCTGAACAAGCTGGGGCGGCAGCTCGTTGACCGTGAGGCGCGCGCCGTAGAGATCGCCATAACCCGCGACGAGCGATCCGTCCGACGCGAGGATGGTGACCCCCGGCCGGCGCGCCTTGTCCGTGGTCGGCCCCAGCGCGTCGACCGATGGCAGGTTCCAGGCGAACCATGCGAGCGCACCCGCGAGCGCGAGTCCACCCCAGATGCCAAGCACGAGGGACCATTTCGTGACACGCCACAGGAGGGACGACGGCGCCGGTTCGGGCGCCTTGCGTGATTTCTGCGGCTTGCTGGCGGGGGACTTGCTCATGGGCGCGGAGACTGGCGCACGGGCTTGGCCGAAATGTGGCGGACCTTGCCCGGGTGCCTAGACGTCGAGGTTTGCAACCTTGAGCGCATTCTCCTGGATGAAGTTGCGCCGCGGCTCCACCTCGTCGCCCATGAGGGTCTCGAAGATGTTCCCGGCCGCATCCGCCTGGGCGACGCGCACCTGCAGCAACGCACGGGCATTCTGGTCGAGGGTGGTCTCCCAGAGCTGGTCCGGGTTCATCTCGCCCAGGCCCTTGTATCGCTGGATCGAGATACCCTTCCGGCCGGCCTCGAACACCGCCTGCAACAGCGACAGCGGCCCGGTGATCGTGTGCTCGCTGTCCTTCGTGACGAGCTTGGAATGCTCTATATAGGTGTCCCGCAGGTCGGCCCACAGTTCATTCAGGCGGCGCGCCTCCGAGGAGTTGATGATCCGGTCGTCGATGACCAGCGTCTCGGTCACACCGCGCAGCGTACGCATGAAGGTCAGCGCGCCGTCATCGCGCTGCGCGCCCTGCCAACCGCGTTCGAGGCGATCGGACAGGCGATCGAGCATCCAGGCGATGGCCTGGGCAGCTTCTGTCGCCCGTTCGGAGTCCGCGACCAGTTCCGGGTTGAGCGCGCCGGCGATCGCCGCCTGCTCGACCACCGTCGCGTTGGGCAGGTGCACCGTCAGCGGCTGGATGAGCTTGCGGGCCTCGAGCGCGACGTCAAGCATCGCACGCAGGTCCGCGCCCGAGCGCTGGGTCCCGTCGGCGAGGTTCAGCACCGTGTCGCCAAGGCCGGTGTCCATCAGATAGTCCTCGAGCGCCCGGTCGTCCTTCAGATAAACCGCCGACTGCCCGCGCTGCACGCGGTAGAGCGGCGGCTGGGCAATGAAAAGATGCCCGCGCTCCACGATCTCCGGCATCTGCCGGTAGAAGAATGTGAGCAGGAGCGTGCGGATGTGCGAACCGTCAACATCCGCGTCCGTCATGATGATGATCTTGTGGTAGCGCAGCTTCTCGATGTCGAAATCGTCGCGAATGCCGGTGCCCAGCGCGGTGATCAGCGTACCGATCTCCGCCGACGACAGCATCTTGTCAAACCGCGCGCGCTCGACGTTGAGGATCTTGCCGCGCAGCGGCAGCACCGCCTGGAAACGGCGCTCACGGCCCTGCTTGGCAGACCCGCCGGCGCTGTCGCCCTCGACGATAAAGAGTTCCGATTTCTCGGGATCGCGCTCCTGGCAGTCCGCGAGCTTGCCCGGCAGCGACGCCATGTCGAGCGCGCCCTTGCGGCGTGTGAGCTCGCGCGCCTTGCGCGCCGCCTCGCGCGCGGCGGCCGCCTCGATGATCTTCTCGATGACCGCGCGGGCCTCGTTGGGGTGTTCCTCGAACCACTGGCCGAGCCGGTCGCCGACGGTGGACTCGACGATCGGGCGCACCTCCGAGGAGACCAGCTTGTCCTTGGTCTGGGACGAGAATTTCGGATCCGGCACCTTGACCGAAAGGACGCACGTCAGCCCCTCGCGCGCGTCGTCGCCGGTGATCGCGAGCTTGGCCTTCTTCGCCAGCCCGCTCTCGTTGGCGTAGTTGTTGATCGTTCGGGTCAATGCGCCGCGGAAGCCCGCCAGATGGGTGCCGCCGTCGCGCTGGGGGATGTTGTTGGTGAAGCACAGCATCGTCTCGTGATAGCTGTCGTTCCACTGGAGTGCGACTTCGACGGTCACCCCGTCCTTCTCGTCGGTGATGTGCATCACCTCGCCGGCGAGCCCCTGGCGGTTGCGATCGACATACTCGACGAAGGCCTTCAGGCCGCCCTCGTAGAACATCTCGGAGCGGACCGGCTCCACCCCGCGCGCGTCGGTCAGGACGAGGGTCACCCCGGAATTCAGGAATGCGAGCTCGCGCAGCCGGTGTTCCAGCGTATCGCGGTCGAACTCGACCATGGTGAAGGTTTCCGGCGACGGCAGGAAGGTGATTTCCGTGCCCGTGAGCGAACCGTCATCCGTGTCGGGCGCATCGCCGGAAACCTCGAGTTCGCCCTCGGCCTCGCCATGGACAAAGCGCAGTTTGTGTTCCTTGCCGTCTCGCCAGATCCGCATCTCGAGCCATTCTGACAGGGCGTTCACGACCGAGACCCCGACCCCGTGGAGCCCGCCGGAGACCTTGTAGGAATTCTGGTCGAACTTCCCGCCCGCGTGGAGCTGGGTCATGATGACCTGCGCGGCGGAGACCCCCTCTTCCTCATGGATGTCCACCGGAATGCCACGGCCGTTGTCGACGACCGTGACCGACCCATCGGGGTTGAGCGTGACGTTGACCGTATCGCAGTGCCCGGCGAGCGCCTCGTCGATGGCATTGTCGACCACCTCATAGACCATGTGATGCAGCCCCGAACCATCGTCGGTGTCGCCGATATACATGCCCGGGCGCTTGCGCACCGCATCAAGCCCACGCAGGACCTTGATCGAATCCGCGCCGTAATTCGCGTCCTCTCCTTCGGCGATGTCTTCGACCTCTGGCGCTTCGGGGGTATCGCTCATCGCGAGTCTCCTGTGGCCGGCGCAACCGCGCCGGCGTTCACTTCGAATATCTGGGCATCCATACCGAAGGCCTCGAACAGATGCCGGTCCGTGCCCGTCAGCCAGGCCTGTACGCCGAGCGAGACAATGCGCTCGGCCAGGGCAGCCCGACGATTCTCGTCCAGGTGCGCGGCCACTTCGTCCAGCAGCAGGATGGGCGCGGCGCGGCGGTCGAGGCCAATCAGGTGTGCGTGGGCAAGCACGATCGAGATCAGCAGCGCTTTCTGCTCGCCGGTCGAGCAGAGCGCGGCCGCCATGTCCTTGTCGAGATTGTGGACGGCCAGGTCGCTGCGATGGGGGCCGTGCAAGGCCCGTCCCGCGTCCGCGTCTCTTGCCCGTCCCGCGGCCAGGCTCTCGCGCAGCCGGTCTTCCGCTTCCAGCGCCGGGCCATCCGCGAGCCAGGTCTCGACCTCGCCCTCGAAGACGAGGCCGGCGGCCGGAAAATGGCGCACCCGCGCATCCGCCTCTGCTGCGATCGCCGCGTCAAGCCGTGCCACCGTCTCGCGACGGGCGGCCGAGATGGCAATTCCCGTCGTGGCCATGGTTTCCTCTTCCGCGGCGAGCCAGACCGTGTCGCCTGACCCCTCGCGCAAAAGCTTCTGCCGGCCGCGCATCGCCTGCTCATACACCGCGATGCGCCGGGCGTGCTCCGGATCGAACCCGTAGACCATGCGATCGAGGAAACGGCGCCGGCCGGTACCGCCCTCCATGAACAGCCTGTCCATGTCCGGCGTGAGCCAGATCATGTTCACCCGTTCCGCGAAGGCGGACTGGCCGCGTACCGGCTCCCCGTCGATGCGCACGACCCGGCGCGATGCGCCGGTACCGCTCGCGGCCATTCCGGTCCCCAGCGCGACGGGCCCGTCGCCGCTTTCCAGCCGTGCCGCGACCGCCCAGGCGGCGGCCGTGCCACCGGCGCCGATGCGTGCCACGTCGGGAAGGGCCGCGCGGCGAAGCCCCCGGCCGGGCGCCAGAAAGGACAGCGCCTCGAGAAGATTGGTCTTGCCCGCGCCGTTTGTGCCGGTCAGGACCACGGGCGCGGGCCCGGTATCGAGACGCAGCGCGGGATAGCTGCGGAAATTCGTCAGATCGAGGCGGGCGATATGGCCCCGGGCGCGCACAGCGGCGTCCGGGGCGGTCTTGCCCCCGGTCTCCGGCGCGGCGTCGCGGGTCATCGTCACCATGCGCGGCTAGACGCGCATTGGCATGAGGACATAGAGCGCGCTTTCGTCACCGCCGTCGCGCACGATGGTGGGCGAGGAGGCATCCGCGAGCACGAACTCCGCGTTTTCGTTCTCGATCTGGGCCGTAATGTCGAGCAGGTAGCGCGAGTTGAAGCCGATCTCGATCTCGGTCTCGTCGTAGGCAACCTCGAGTTCCTCCGAGGCGCTGCCGTTCTCGGCGCTCGTCGCCGAAAGGGTGAGCTGTCCGGGCCCGACGGCGAGCTTGATGGCGCGGCTTTTCTCCGAGGAAATCGTCGATACCCGGTCCACCGCCTGCGCGAACACGCCGCGATCGACGGACAGAACCTTGTCGTTGTCCTTCGGGATCACTCGCTCATAGTCGGGGAAGGTGCCGTCGATCAGCTTCGAGGTCAGGACTGCATCGTCGAACGTCATCCGCACACGCGTGTCCGACAGCGCGATCTCGACCGGGTCCGTTGTTTCCTCGATCAGCTTGCGCAGCTCGGCGATGGCCTTGCGCGGCACGATGACGCCGGGGATGCCGTCTCCGCCGTCGGGCATCGGCAGCTGGACGCGCGCAAGGCGGTGACCGTCGGTCGCAACGGCGCGAAGCACATTGGTCCCATCCTGGTCGGCAGCATGCAGGAAGATGCCGTTCAGATAGTAGCGCGTCTCTTCCGTCGACACCGCGAACCGCGTCCGGTCGACCAGCGTGCGGAGTTCCTCGGCCTCCAGCGAGAAGGTGTGGGGCATATCACCGCCGCTCATGGTCGGGAAATCCTCGACCGGCAGCGTCGCGAGGTTGAACCTCGAGCGCCCCGCGCGGATCAGGAGCTGGCCGGCCGCCGCATCGGTCTCGATCTCAACCTGGGAGCCGTCGGGCAACTTGCGCACGATGTCGTAGAGCGTATGCGCCGGCGCGGTGGTCGCGCCCTCCTGCGCCGTGTCGGCGGGGACCGTCTCGTTGATGGCGAGGTCCATGTCGGTCGCGCTCAGCGTCAGGCTGCCGGTTTTGCCCTCGAGCAGCACATTGGCGAGAATCGGGATCGTGTTGCGTCGCTCGACGACGCTCTGGACGTGAGCCAGTGCCTTCAGGAACGTCGCGCGCTCGATAGTCAGTTTCATTCTTCGTCGGTCCTTTTTGACCCTGGACCCGGCACCCCGGTAGGGGGTGTGACGCGCGACGCGACGCAGCTTGTCTGACCTGTCGCGCCCGCCCGGGAATCCGGGAGTTCTGAGCAGAAGCTGAAGTTTGGAAAGTATAGCAAATCCGGCC
>Ga0181573_10001249_pt1 | contig 25380 bp, 16 predicted proteins | sample 101ome_25_FD_148643 | JGI IMG/M metagenome (GOLD analysis project Ga0181573, IMG submission 148643) | Coastal salt marsh microbial communities from the Groves Creek Marsh, Skidaway Island, Georgia - 101409BT metaG (spades assembly) | ecosystem: Environmental > Aquatic > Marine > Intertidal zone...
CTCTCCGGAAGGCCCGCCTGACGAAGCGCGTTGCGCCAGATCGGGTGATGGAGCCGTGAACCCATCTCCACGACAAGCTCGGTCGCCGAGGCGACGCCCAGGATCACACTCGTCCGGCTGAGATCCGCCTCGTCCGAGTACTTACCCGCATCCTCCAGAACCCGCTTCGCCGCGATCAGCGCGAGAAGCTGAGCCGTATCCGTCGCCGGAATCGTCGTCGGCGGCATCCCGAACTCCATCGGGTTGAACGCCACCGGATTCAGGTATCCGCCACGTTTGGCATACGTCATGTCCGGAGCGCTCGGGTCCGGATCGTAGTAGTCCTCGATCAGCCACGCGTGCGGCGGAACGTCGGTCAGGCGATCCGTAGCCGAGACGATGTCACGCCAGAAGCCGAGCAGATCCTGACTCCCTGCGAACAGGGAGCTCATTCCGACGATGGCAATGGGAGGTGAGGTGGACATCTATGCTCTCAACAATAGTGGACGAGACTCAGCGGAGTGGCCGCGGAGCGAACGTGGTGTCGGCCGGTCCCACGGGCACACCGGCCAGGCGTAGCTGGTGGGCGCGCGTCAGCCACGCGGCACCCTCCATGAGGTTCAGTCCGATCTGAACTGTCGTGCGCTGGTCGACAGGCTCGAGGAAGCTCCCTTTTGCCCAGTCGTTGAAGGCGCCCATCGCAGGGCCGCACCAGATCTGGTAATCACCACGGCGGGCCTCTTCCCCGGAACGGGCCCACTGGGCGCCCATGAAGAGATACCAGCGGAAGATGAGCGCCATGCGGTGCTTCGGATCGTTCCCTGCGCGCTCGATTTCCCGAGGGTCTCGGCGCTCGAAGAACGACACCGTATCGGCCCAGATCTCGTCGACCGACCGGCCGAGGATCTTCTGCTCCATCGACACGCGCTCGTCTTCTGGCATCGCCTCGATCGAGTCGTACGTGCGGAAGATCCGGTAGAGTTCCTTCCCTCGCTGGGCGAACATCGTGCCGCGCTTGAGCACCTGGACCTCAACCCCCATCTCGAACATGTCGGCGGCCGGAGCCATGGCTACATCGGTCATCGATGCCGTCGCGAGCATCCGACGGCCATCATCGGACAGAGCCGATTCCACTGCAGCCTGGTTCACCGAGCCCGTCACGACATAGGCGGCTCCGGTCGCGAACGCGGACGCGATCGCCGCAGGCGTGCCCAGACCGCCTCCAACCCCGACACGGGCAGGCTGCGCGTAGCCGAATTCTGCGGAGACGTCCTGAGCGAGGTCGAGGATCATCGGCAGGAGAACAGGGAGGGGTCGATTGTCCGTGTGGCCACCTGAATCGGCCTCTACCGTAATATCCTCCGCCACTGGGACGAGTCGAGCGAGCGCCGCCTCTTCGGCCGTGAGCTTCCCGGCGTCGACGAGCGGCGCCAGCATGGACTCCGGTGCCGGTGACAGGAAGGGACGCGCCACCTCGACACGAGAAATTTTCGCGAAGATGTGCGTGCGACGCTGGATCGACCCGTCCGCGGCACGGGTCAGGCCCCTGGCGGACAGATACACAATGGCAGGCTGCAGGCGCATGAACGCCGACGCCGAAATGTTGGAGACACCCCGCGCGAGCATCAACTCGGCGAAGTCCATCTCCATGTGCGGTTCCTGGGGACTGTGGATCAGATTGGCACCCCAGTTCCGGATACCGGTCCCAAGCGCCCTCTGAATCTTCTGAATGGCCTCATCGATATCCGGAATCGAAAGTCCGGCGCTGCCGAAAAACGCCATCAAGCCCGCCTGAGCGCCGGCGATGACCATGTCCGCAGAGGCGATCCCGCGAGCCATTTCACCTACGACGTAGGGAAAGCGGCAGCCGTGCGCCCGATTGAAATCCCGATCGCCCAGCCACTCGGGGTAAACGGGAGGCAGCACGCCGACGAGTCTCTCGTCGGGCCCCGGACCGCCGATGAGCGCTCCATCCGCTGACATCTCGACCGCTCGGGTCCCGGCAGGTCCGGTGACCACCCCGACAGGAGCCCTGACCGGGACGCCTCCCGGGCCCGGATGCGACCGGGACACGTCGGCGTTGGCCGGCGGCGCGGCATGCTGCGCGACAGTCGTCACGGTGTCCTCGCTCGGGCACACAATCGTGCGTCGAAGCTGCGTCGTAGTTCCATCGACTCCTGGGGTCGGGGACTCCGTCTCAGACGTGGGTCCCGGGCGTATGCAACAGAGAAAGAATCTAACGGAAAACGAGGCCGTTCCGGGCGAACAACCTAGATCGCGGGGTCGAACGGGGCTACCGACCGACTCCTTGCCCGATCAGGGAGGGTGTCGTCACTGGATCCCGGCGTGCGCGGGTCCGCTGCTCGAAGGCGTAACCCAAACCGGGAAGTCGCCCCTCGCTGAAGGCCGGACCCAGGAACGAGATCCCCACCGGAACGAACGCATGAATCGGATGACCGCCCGGGAGGATCTCATGCTCATCGACGAATCCTGGTCGTGGCACGGATCATCTCACGGACATCTCGTGCCTTGCCCGCGTCCTCCAGGGCTGCCCACATGACGTCTACGAGGTGAGCGTCAACGAAGCCCGAAGGGGTACCGCCCGAGCCCGGGCTGGAGAGACCCCGGTCGTGCCGGAACGCGTCCACGGACTGTGCGATTTCCTCATCGTAGCGCATGGATTCTGCGTTCCGCTCCACCACGGCCTCAGTGGATCGGTAGTACCCGAGCGCATGCATGAGCACCCTCACCTGCCAGACGTCATTGCCCGTCGGCAATGAGAGCTCCCGGAACCCCAGCGTACCCGAGACCGTGTCATAAATCCGTCGCACCTCGGCGACCGGGGTCGGATGCTCGCAGACATTGATATGGACCGTCTGACCGTCATCACGACGTGCCATGCCCTCACGAGGATCGACGACGACGACGGAAGCGGACTGCATTCGCCCGACCCGACGGTCCCCACCCATCGCCTGACCAGCTTCAAGTGCGGCCACCAGACGATCCGCGAGGTGGCGGCCACTTCCTTCACTCGCCTCGAACGTCTCCGCGACTGCGTCCACGACCTCTGCTCCGACCAGGACGTTGCCCTGAGCAGCGTAGTTGGGACCCGAGCGGTGACCTGCCCAGTCACCGGGACCACTACCCGTGAACTGCGCGGCCCGCCCATCCACGGAAACCACGCCGACCTGCCGATTCTCACGTCCCTCATCTGCTGCCGTAGCCGCGTTCAGAGCATCCCGGGGGGACATTCCACTCTCCAGCATATCCAGCAACTCCGCACCGTACGCCGTTCGAGTAGAAGCCTGCGTCGCCACGGCACCTACGCCCACCCTCACCCATGGGACGCCGTTGCCCACACAGGCATTGCGCGTCGTGACCGCAACGCCCGACTCTCCCGTTTCGGGATCGACCGCGGCGATCGAGAACGTGTGAAAGACCAGTTCCTCACCCCACGAGACAGGCTCCTGGCCCGCGAGGGGCACGGCAACCATGAGCGACGTGACGACGACAGGAACGGGCACGGGGCGAAAGGCTCGGGTGTGGTCGCTCATGGATCCAGATCGATGGCTGGAGGAGTGATGAACTGAGTTCGCGGAGGTTGAGCGCCGGAGCCCCGGACGGCAAGCGGTCGCAGCCTCCTGACGCAAAGCCGCGTCCTTGAGGTAGGAGGAGGGCCGGGTAGCGCACGAGAGCCGACCTCGCACTATCATGCCTCTGCCACGCAACGACCTCATGGAGACCATGGCGATGGGCCTGTTCGACAAGATCAGAGGCGAGTTCATCGATGTCATCGAATGGACAGATTCCAGCCCGAACACTCTCGTACACCGCTTCGAACGTCACAACAACGAGATCAAGAACGGCGCTCAATTGACCGTTCGTGAAGGCCAGACCGCCGTGTTCGTCGATGAAGGCCAACTCGCCGACGTGTTCGGACCGGGGATGTACACGCTCGAAACCGAGAACCTTCCGATTCTATCGACCCTCAAGGGTTGGAAGTACGGATTCGAGAGCCCGTTCAAGGCCGAGGTCTACTTCGTGAACACGCGTCAGTTCACCGATCAGAAGTGGGGCACCAAGAACCCCGTGACCATGCGGGACCCCGAGTTTGGCCCCGTGCGTGTCCGAGCGTTCGGGACGTACGCCGTGCAGGTCGCCGATCCCGCGCTGTTCCTGAGGGAAATCGTGGGCACCGATGGTCACTTCACGGCGGAGGGGATCACGGATCAGATTCGCAACGTCCTCGTTGCACGCTTCTCGGATGCACTCGCGTCGTCGGGCATCCCGGTTCTGGACATGGCCGCGAACTATGACGAGCTCGGGACCCGCCTGTCTGACCGAGTTCAGAGCGACATGGATGGGTACGGAGTTGCCCTCCGCACACTCCTCGTCGAGAACATTTCGCTGCCATCCGCGGTGGAAGAGGCACTCGACAAGCGCACGAGCATGGGCGTGCTCGGCAATCTGGATACGTACACGAAGTACCAGACCGCCGAAGCGATCGGCGACATGGCGAACAATCCGGGTGGTGGTGCTGCCGGGGCGGGCATGGGCGCCGGGATGGGCTTTGCGATGGGGAATCAGATGGCCCAGGCCATGACACCGGGAGCTGGAGCTCCTCAGGGTAGCGGAGCCGCACCGCCCCCGATCCCGAGCGGGCCTGCCTTCTTCGCTGCGATCGGTGGTCAGCAGGCGGGACCCTTCGATACGGCGGCGCTCAAGGCTCAGATCGAGAGCGGAAACGTGAGCCGCGAGACGCTGGTGTGGACCGAGGGAATGGCGGAGTGGGCTCCGGCCGATGGGGTCGAGGCCATCCGCAGCCTGTTCGCTTCGACGCCACCTCCCCTTCCGGGGCAGTGATCGCCACGTCGAGTCGGACCTGATCCGTGACGCCGTCGATCCAGGTCGCCCGAACCTGTGGAACCCGGCATGGCCGCTGAAGCAAGGCAGTTTCCGTGCAAGGAATGCGGAGCGCGCGTTGAGTTCGCACCCGGCGCCGACGCACTCGAGTGCCCGTACTGCGGCACCCAGACCCCGATCGCGTCCTCCTCCGATGGCATCGACGAGCAAGATCTGCTGGCAACCATGGCAGAGCATCTCGGCGAAGACGCCTCGACCGAGGACGTAGCATCCGTTCAGTGTGGGTCATGCGCGGCGCTGGTCGAGCCTTCGCCCTCTCAGGAGGCGTTCCCGTGTCCCTATTGCGGCTCGAGCATCGTGGCTCGGGCGACATCGACGAGGTTGATCAAGCCGGCGGCACTGCTCCCATTCAAGATCGACCGGAATCATGCCACGGAGTTGTTCCGGGAGTGGATCAAGGGGCTCTGGTTCGCGCCTGATGCCCTGAAGAGAATGGCGCGACTCGATGGCCGGCTTCAGGGACTTTACGCGCCCTACTGGACGTATGATGCGGACACGGTCAGCACCTACACGGGACAGCGCGGTGACAACTACACGGTGACGCGAACGCGTACCGTCACGCGCGACGGCCGAACCGTGACGGAGACCTACCAGGACACCGAGATCCGTTGGTCTGCTGCCTCCGGCCGCGTGGCGAGGGCATTCGACGACATGCTCGTCGTCGGTTCGACTTCACTCCCGCGCGACCTGGCAGAGGAGCTGGAGCCGTGGGATCTCACCAACCTCGTCGCGTACGCCGATGAGTACCTTTCGGGGTTCACCGCCGAGCGCTACCAGATCGACGTGAAGGCAGGATGGAATCGGGCGACGGAGCGGATGGACGACGTCATTCGTGGCGACGTGCGCCATGACATCGGCGGGGATCACCAGCGTATCCTCTCACTCGATACGCGTCACCGTGACATCACGTTCAAGCATGTCCTCCTTCCGATGTGGATCTGCTCGTATCGATATCGAGAACGGGTCTTCCGCTTTCTGGTGAACGCCCGGTCCGGAGAGGTTCAGGGACAGAGGCCCTGGAGCTGGGTCAAGATCACGCTCTCGGTCATCGCAGCGGCGGCCCTGGCGCTTGGACTCTGGACCGTGTTCGAACGCTGAAGGAGAGGCTCCTCAGAGGCGTCGCACCGGGAAACAGTCGAGGACTTCGCCTGTAAGACCGACATGCCGTCTCGGCTCGTGACTTGTCCCTGCCGCGCAGGCCGGGCATGCTTCCGACCGGACATGATGGAGAATCCTTTGCGGACAGGGGCGCGCCGCCCCTGCCCGACCTTGTGAACAGAGGCTGGTATGAAGCGGATATGCATGATGCTCGCAGCTGCTGCAGCGGCAGTTGGGTGGGCTACCCCCTCGAGCGCCCAATCCTTCGGCAATGCCATGGTCGTCAGTGGTGACCAGATCATCGTCGGCGAACCCGTGTACGAGATGCGGTCTGGCGTCACCTACGTCTTCGAACGCGATGGGAATGGAGACTGGGTGCAGAGTCAGATGCTCGAGCCGTCCGATGCATCGGCTGCGAATCGATTCGGGATCAGCCTTGCGGCTCAGGATGACCTCCTGCTCGTATCCGCCACCCGCGTCGATGGCGGAACGGGCGCGGTCTACCTGTTCGAGAACGATGGCGGAACCTGGCAGGAAACCGGACGCATCGTCACGGATGACCGCAGCCCCGCGGACAGTCTGGGGAGCGGCCTCGACATCGATGGAGACTGGGTAGCAGTCGGAACGATCGCCCAGAACAGCGGGCGTGGGGCCGTCTACACCTTCCGGCGTGACGGCGACAACTGGGTCCAGCATTCGAAGCTGGCGCCCGGACAGCTCATGCCGGAATCCCGCTTCGGTGCGAAACTCGCCCTCTCGGGCGAACACCTCCTCGTCTCCGCCCCGGCAGCAGATGACGGGCAGGGTGCCGTCTATCAGTTCCGGTATGACGCCGATACCGATTCCTGGGTCGACGGCGGCACACTTCAGGCACCACTCGTGAACGCCCAGGCCAACTTCGGGGCCGACATCGCAATTTCCGATGACGTGGCGCTCGTTGGCTCACCGGGCAACATCGTCGGAATCGGATCCGTCGTCGCCTATCAATTCGACGGGAACGGATGGGAGCTGAGCACCATGCTGATCCCGTTCGAGGCCTCTGCTCAAACGGGCTTCGGCGGGAGCATCTCGTTCGACGGCGAAACGGCCTTGATCGGGGCCGCCTCGGCCGGCAACGGGCAGGGCCGACTCTTCACCTATACGTATCATGGCGAGGGAGCCGAGTGGACCCAGAGCACCCAGGCAGGAAATGGGGTCGATGCCCGCGAGTTCTTCTCGTCCGAGGTCGCAGTGGGGTTCGGCTTTGCGGTCGGCGCGGCGGCCAGAGCGGACAACGGCACGGGTGCGGCCTATGTGCTCAAGCGGACTGACGATGGTTGGGAGACGGCCGGCACGCTCAGGGGGACGATGCTCGGCATCGACCCGATCGCAGGCGAGGAGGTACGGTGCTCCGAGGACGGCCGAGCCGACATGTTCGACTGCGAGCAGGTCGACCTCCTCTCCTTCATCCCTCTGGGGGACATGGAGGCTGAGCGGGGGATCAACACCAATGACGTCTGGGGATGGACCGACTCCGAGACGGGGCGCGAGATCGTCCTCGTCGGAATGACGAACCAGACGGCCTTCGTCGACGTGACCAACCCGGGAGCACCGGTCTATCTGGGCCGTCTCCCGATGTCAGAAGGTTCGAACGTGACGATCTGGCGCGACATGAAGGTCTATCGGAACCACATGTTCGTCGTGGCGGACAACGCGGGTCAGCACGGCATGCAGGTCTTCGACCTGACGCGTCTCCGCGGGCTCGACGGGACGGAGCCGGTGACCTTCACGGAGGACGCCAATTACGATCGGATTCACAGCGCGCACAACATCGTGATCAACGAGGACACGGGCTTCGCGTACTCGGTGGGCAGCAGCGGCGGCGGTGAAACCTGCGGCGGTGGTCTGCACATGATCAACATTCAGGATCCGCTGAACCCGACGTTCGCGGGCTGCTTCCAGGATATGACGACCGGTCGTGACCGGACCGGCTACTCCCACGATGCGCAGTGCGTGCTGTACCATGGGCCCGATGAAGACTATGCAGGGCGTGAAATCTGCCTCGGCGCGAACGAGACTGCGCTCTCGATCGCAGATGTGACCGACAAGGACGCGCCCGTTGCAGTCTCCATGGCCACCTATCCGAATGTTGCCTATTCGCATCAGGGATGGCTCTCGTCGGACCATCGGTACTTCTACATGGGTGATGAACTCGATGAAACCGGAGGGAACGTAGCAACGACGCGAACTCTGATCTGGGATCTGGAGGATCTCGACGATCCGATTCTCGCCCGGGAATTCATGGCCGAGACGAAAGCCACTGACCACAACCTCTACATCGTGGGCAACACGATGTACCAGTCGAACTACAAGAGCGGTCTCCGGGTGCTCGATGTCTCCGACCCGGAGAATCCGGTCCCTGTCGGCTCCTTCGACACGGTCCCGTACGGCGGTGACGACGCTCAGATGGATGGGTCGTGGTCCAACTACCCATACTTCCAGAGCGGTATCGTGGCCGTGACAAGCGGCTCGGAAGGGCTGTTCATTGTTCGCTATCGTCCTCGGACCATCTCGCAGTAGGGGGCAGATGGACATCTCGCGGCACGTCCGGCGGCTCCTGCCGCATCGACTCATCGCCCTGATCGCACTGGCGGGGGCACTCGCCTCCGTCAGTGCGGCGGAGGCGCAGGAACTCCTGTACGTCGCCAGCCAGGAAGACGTAACCGTGGCGATCATCGACATGGGCACGAACGAGCTCGTGGCGACGGTGGACCTCAAGGAGTTCGGATACGCCGAAACGGCGAAAGCCCACCACACGGCCGTCGAGCCGGATGGGTCTCACTGGTACGTCTCGCTCATCGCCGCCGGGAAGGTCCTCAAGTTCGATCGGAATAACCGCCTGGTCGGCGAGGCGGACTTCGAGACCCCGGGGATGCTCAGTCTCGATCCCGAATCGGACCTCCTCTACGTCGGGCGGTCCATGGCGGCCGTGAACCCGCCTCAGCGGGTCGGCGTCATCAGTCGCACCACGATGACGATCGACGAAGTGGACGTCTTCTTCCCCCGTCCGCACGCCATGATCGTCGACACGGAGCGCGATCGCTTCTTCTCGGCCAGTCTCGGTCAGAACTCGGTTGCGTACGCCCCACTGGGTGCCGAAGAGGTCGACCTGATCGGACTCGACGGGATGAACCATATGCTCGTGCAGTTCGCGATCTCCCCTGACGGACACTGGATGGTTGCGGGCGGACAGATGACCGGTGACCTCCTGGTTTTCGATCTGACGGGTGACGAGCCTGAGCTCGTGAACTCCGTCGATGTCGGAGGGCAGCCGTGGCATCCGAGCTTCACACCGGACGGTGCCTTCCTCTGGATCCCGAACCATACGGCCAATACGGTGACCGTCGTCGACACGCGGCAATGGGTCGTCACCGACGTCATCACGCACCCCGGGCTGATCGAACCGCATGGCTCAGCGGTATCACCCGATGGATCGACCGTATACGTGTCCGGACGCAACGTCGCCGGCTCGTACCATCCTCGGGACGGCAGTGACGGTCGTCCTGGCACCGTCGTCGCCATCGACGCCGACACGCACGACGTCGTGGCTGTGATCGAAGTGGGCCGGTACGCGGCGGGGATGGCGGTCCGGTCTCCACGCCACGGGTCCTGATCGCGATGCCTCGCTGCAGACGTCACGTGTGGGTGGCGGTATCCGCCGCGCTCTTCGCGGCGGGGTGTGCGTCCGGCACTCCCTCGACCGATTCGGGCGTTACCGTCCTGACGACTCCCTCGGGCGCTTCCGGCGCCTTCGGGTCTGCGCCCCCGGGGGAAGGGTACGTGCGCCACATCACAGGGATCCCCGTGGTGGACGAAGATGGACGCCACATTCTCCAGCCGTTCCTCGGGGGCTTCAACATCCCGCGACCACAGCTGATCGACATTGATGCCGACGGAGATCAGGACCTCTTCCTCCAGGAGAGTTCTGGAAGCGTCATGTTCTTCGAGCATGTTCCCGGTGCCGAGATACCCTTCCAGTGGCGCACCGACCGCTACCAGGACCTCGAAATCGGTGAATGGTACCGGTTCGTCGATCTCGATCGAGACGGTGATCACGATCTGCTCGCAGAGCGGCCGTTCAGCTACGTCCGTTATTATCGAAACGACGGAACCCGCCAGGCCGCACGCTTCGTCGAGGCTTCGGACACGATCCGCGACACGGAAAATCGGGCGATCTTCTCCGACCGTCAGAACATTCCCAACGCCACCGACATCGACGGTGATGGTCGAATGGACCTCCTCATTGGCCGACTGGAAGGGACGGTCACCCGTTACGAAGAGACGGGCACGGACGGGGACGGTGTTCCGCTGTTCGACCTGGTGACCGACCGATTCGAAGGCATCGAAATCGTAGCGCAACTGGGAAGTCTCCATGGCGCGAACACGATGGCGCTGGGCGACGTCGACGGTGATGGCGACGAAGATCTCTTCTGGGGCGACTACTTCGAGCCCGGAATCCTGTTCGTCGAAAACACCGGCTCACGGAACCGGCCGAACCTCCGAGGCGAGCCCCTTCCCTTCCCGACCGACGAGCCGATCCGGACGAGCGGCTACAATGCCCCTACCGTCGGTGACGTGGACGGCGACGGCGACGAAGATCTCCTCCTCGGCGTTCTCGGCGGCGCATACAATCCCAACACGACCACGGCCGACAACCTGCACTACATCGAACAGGCCGAGCCAGGGAACTTCGAGCACCGCACGTCGCGTTTCCTGTCGACGATCGATTTTGGCGCGGAGACGATCCCCGTACCCGTCGACCTCGATGGTGACGGGGATCTCGACCTGCTTGTGGGCAACAAGATCGAGCAGGACGACACTCAAAACGGAAAACTGTACAGGCTGATCAACGACGGCTCCCCACGTATGCCCCGTTTTCGCTATGACGGAGACATCGACGTGGGTGGCGGATACCATCTCGTTCCCGCCTTCGGTGATCTCGATGGGGACGGCGACCTGGATGCGATCGTCGGCACATGGTCCGACCGGCTCCGCGTGTACAGAAACGACGCCACGGACGGCTCGATCGCCCTGACGTTCGTCGACTCGACCTCCATTGCGCTCTCGAGAGGCCGCAACGCGACCCCGACACTCGGAGACGTCGATGGTGATGGGGACCTCGACCTCTTCGTCGGAGAGAGTTCTGGTACGATCAACTTCTACGAGAACACGGGTACACCCCGGCGCGCCGAGTTTACGCTGGTCAGTGACGAGTACGGGGACTTCGACGTGGGACGCCGCAGTCTGCCGGTACTACGAGACGCCGACGGAGACGGGGATCTCGACCTCTACGTCGGCTCCGAGGGAGAGGGGGTCATCCTTTTCCGGAATGATGGATCCGAGCGCTCGCCGTCCTTCGTCGAAACCGCACGACTCGACCTCGATGAGACGTCGTTCGCCGCTCCGGCCTTTGCCGACCTCGATGCCGATGGGGACGATGACGTGATCCTCGGGACGGTACGGGGTGGCCTCTGGCTCTACGAGAACCGCAACCGCTGACGCCCCGGCAGAGACGCTGAGGGCTGTTACCGATCGGGGTTCCCGTTCCTGTCCAGCAGGACAGGCTCTCCGAGCCCCAGGGCCCGGAGACGCGGCAACTGCGTCTCCGCGTCCCCTACGACGAGCCAGACCATGCGCTGTGGATCCAGGTAGCGACTGGCCAGTTCCTGGACTCGTTCGATCGACATCTCGCGTACCGTATTTTCTCGCTCGAGCACATAGTCGGCCGAAAATCCATAGGCACTCATGGCTCCAAGCAACCCGAGTTTCGCCTGCCCTGTCTCAAACGCCCGTGCATTCGCTCTGAGCAGGAAACTCCTCGTCGCCTCGAGGTCGTCTTCGTCAAATCCGTCACCGTGGGTCTCTACGATGCTCTTCATGAGGTCGAGCGCCTCGTACGTCACGTTCGAGCGCACGGAGGATGAGATTTCAAACGGACCGCGCATGTCGGACCCGGTGAACCCGGAACGAATTCCATAGGTGTACCCCCTCTGCTCCCTCAACACCTGCGTCAGATCCGAAGCGAAGCCACCACCACCGAGCCGGAAGTTCATCACGCTCGCCGGCCAGAAATCTCGATCCGTCTCGGCCAATGCCAGGTATCCGACCCGAAGAACGGACTGACTCGCGTTCGGAATGTCCACGAAGTAAAGCCCAGCTCGTTCGTCACTCCACTCGGGAGGCGCCGGCATGGGCGGGGCTTCTCCTGCCCACTCGTCGCCGAGTCTTGCAAGTGGCTCGACGGCATCCGCCCGAGCGACCGCACCCGACACATGAAAGGCAGCGACACCCGGACGCAGAGCCGAAGCGTGGTAGTCACGCAAATCCTCCATCGTGATCTGTTCGATGGTGTCCAGCGAACCGAGACGGTTCGCTGCCAGAACATGCTCTCCGTAGAGGAGGCTCTGAAACACGTCTCCCGCGACCCCGTTGGGACTGGCTGCCCGCTGCCGGAGCGTATTGGCCACGCGTTGCTTCGAGCGCTCGAACTCCTCCCCGTCGAAGCGAGGCTCCAGAAGAATCTCCTGGAGGAGGGTCATGGTTTCAGCGTAGTTGCGTGACAGCACGCTCCCTCGGATGGAAAACGATTCCCCACTGGCGGAAACACTGATCGACGCCCCCAGCATGTCGATCGTCTGCTCCAGCTCCTCGGGAGAGCGGTTCGCGGTTCCTGCGAGCATGCTCTCCGCCAGAAGGTTCGCGACACCCGACCGGCCGGGGCTCTCGACGAGCTGTCCGCCCTTCACGCGAAGCTCGAACTGCACGAGCGGGACCTCCCAGTCCTCAATGCCGAACACCTCCACACCGCTGGCGAGGGCTGTCTGCCATACCTCAGGTGCCGCGAGAGAAGGAGCGTTCCCGTACGGCGGCTCGACCGACCGGTCGATCCTCGAGGGCGTAAGCTCTTCACCCCTGACGATGCTCCCGATTTCCGCCTCCGCCCCCATGATGATGGACTCTTCCACGACCTCTGCCCGAGCCGACCCAGTGAGGGCCAGGCCTCCCTCACCCCGCGGAACGAAGCTCGTGACGACGCGAGGACGCCCCTTCACATACTGCTCATACACCCTCATCACATCGACCTCGCTGACGGCGAGGAGTCGATCGAGGTCCGTCGTGGCAAAGCCGGGGTCGCCGGCAAAGATGCTGTACTGTGCCAGCTGGAATGCTTTTCCCAACACCGAGGAAAGCCCTTCGTAGAAGTCCGTCTCAAACCCGGCCTTCACCCGCTGGAGCTCCTGCTCCGGAACCCCCTCCGCCTCGAAGCGGTCGAACGCATCATCGACCGCAGCCGCGACATCATCCAGGTCCGTCCCGGCAAACGCGCGGACCGTCAACGTCAACCGGCCAGCCAGCTCCCCGTTGCGCTGCCGTGCCGATACTGCGGGCGTGACCTGAGCATCCTCGACCAGCACCCGGTAGAACGGGGTCGATGTTCCGTCGGTAAGGAGCTGGGCCAGCACGTCGAGCGCGTACTGATCCGTGTGGTACAGGGGAACCGTCGGCCATGCCATGGTCAGCATCGGCACCCGTGCGTAATTGTCTTCGTGGAAGAGGTTCACGGTCTCGCTCAACCGAACCTCCGGAGGTGGCGGGCTTTGCGGCATGGGTGTCGCCGGAATCTCGGCGAAGTACCGTTCGATCCATGCCTTCGTCTGCTCTACATCGAGATCCCCTGCAATCACGAGGGTTGCGTTGTTCGGTCCATACCACTTGCCGTGGAAGTCGAGTACGTCCGAAAGTTCTGCTCCCTCGAGGTCCGAGAGCGAACCGATGACCTGCCATTGATACGGATGGCCGTCGGGGTAGAGGGCCCGGTCGATCACATAGTTGTTGTGGCCGTACGGCTGGTTGTCGACACCCTGCCGCTTTTCGTTCTTGACCACCTGTTTCTCTTTGGCCACCACGGACTCGGACACGGTGTTGATGAAAAAGCCGAGCTTGTCGGCCTCCGCCCAAAGCGTCTTCTCGAGCCCGTCGATCGGGACAACTTCGAAATAGTTGGTGCGGTCATTGCTCGTCGACCCGTTCGTCGAGCTTCCCACACGTGTCATGAGGCGATCCAGTCCCCCGGGCCCGAGGTTCTCCGAGTCGAGAAAGAACAGGTGCTCGAACAGATGGGCGAACCCCGTCTTGCCTTCGACCTCGCGGGCGGAACCAACGTGGAACGTCATCGCCACTGCCGCGATCGGGTCCGACCTGTCGACATGAAGGATGACGTCCAGGCCGTTGGCCAACTCATATCGTTCGAAGTCGATCGATACGCCTTCACGTCCACCGGGGGGAGCCGACTCGGAGCACCCTGCTGTCGAGAGTGCCAGCAGCACCCATAAGGCTGGAGACGTTCGATTTACCTTCATGCCTGGTGCGACCTCTGTCGTTGGATGTTCGTCGACGGACCGGAATGATGGCGAGATCACAGCTCTCCCGTCGATACTCGCCTGAAGACGTCCACTGCAGCCTCCAGCTGGTCGTGCGGCTCCTGGATCCACTCGGCCCAGGCTTCGTCCGTCCACCTGCGTTCCATCGCCCCATCCGCAAGCATTCCAACGAGCCGCACGAGGAGCTCCCGGAGATCCGGCGCCGCCAGGTTCATACGCGGCCACATGCCCGCGATGACTCGTAGAGAGTCCCGTCCACGCCCAACGCGCTCGAGCAGCTCCGGATCTCCGAAGAAAGGCCCTCGCGCGGATGCCAGGAGGACTCGACCGAGCAAATCCACCGTGTCGGTGTCGAGCTTGCGAAGCAGCACCTTTTGCGACCGGAATTCCACGACTCGTCCCAGAAACGACATCAGGGGGTAAACGCTCTGGCCGAGCCGGTCGAGGACGATGGGCGGAGCGCCGAGCGGGTACAGGAAAAGCCGGTCGAAATGAGCGTCCTTCAGCGCCACTTTCTCCGACATCTCCGGTGAAATCCAGTCGTATCCCACGAGATCGGTGAAGGTCACGAGGTCATACGCGCGGTCCTCGAGAAGCCGCGCTGCACGTCTCGGCGTCACGAGATAACCGGTTCCGTCCGTTGCTGCGATACGGACCGCGGTGCCGGCACCGGCGAGCACTTCCTCTTCACCGTGAGGATCGCGGGCAACCAACTCGGCATTGAGGCCCGGTCGTTTCACGAGCGCCTCGCGAAAAATCGCAACAAGCTGCTCGGTCAGCAGCCAGTCGACCATGGTCATGGGTGACCTGACGTGGCAGAGCACTGAATCTGCATGGGGTCGGCACGGACGCGCAGGGGGCCATGCGGACGGAGCAATGGCGCCGGGCGCCTTGCCCATCAACCGCCACGCGTTCTAGTCTGCGTGCCCCCGCGATGGTTGCAGGACCTTCACCGTACTCGTCGAGCACTCACATGATCCGTCTAATCCAGCGACTTCCCTCCCTACTGGCCACCGTATTCCTGGCGATCTCGGCTCAAGCGCCGGTGAGCGCGCAAGGGAGGGACCTTCCTTCCGTCTTCCTCGAAGAGCTGACATGGACGGAGGTCCGGGACGCCATCGATTCCGGCACTACGACCATCATCATTCCGACGGCCGGCACGGAGCAGAACGGTCCACACATGGTTCTGGGGAAGCACAAGTTCATCGTCAACCATGCGTCGGCCATGATCGCGCGGGAGCTCGGCAACGCACTCGTCGCGCCCGTCGTCACGTACGTCCCGGAGGGGGATGTGAACAATCCGACACGGGGACACATGTCCAAGGCCGGGACGATCACGTTCCCCGAAGAGTTCTACATCAAGCTCCTCGAATACGCGGCGCGCAGCCTTGCCGTACACGGCTTCACCGACATCGTCATGATTGGGGACAGTGGTGGGAATCAGAGGGGAATGGAGCAGGTTGCCGACATGCTGAACGAGGAGTGGGCCTCAGATACACCGCGCGTCCACTTCGTCGGGGATTATTACGCAGACAACGGTTTTCGGGAGTGGCTCATCGAGCAGGGAGAAACGGCGGAGACGATTGGTGGTCACGCAGGGATTTCCGATACCTCACAGTTGCTGGCCGTCGATCCACGCCACATTCGGACGGATCGGCTGGCACCCGGCGGCGGTGGGCCGGACAGTGGCGTCTCCGGAGATCCGACGCGTGCTTCGGTCGAGCGCGGTGTTCGCGGAATGCAGTTCAAGGTGGACGCCGCACTGAACCAGATCCGTCTGCTCATGGGATCCCGTTGATGTCTCTGGGTTGACGGGACGACCCGACTGTCCCGATTGGGTGGTGCCTGCCCGAGGCGGGGCGGGGAGCGCGGGGACCGGGAGCACGCAGCGGGGTTCGGTCCGCCGGATCCTGACGGCGCGTGGAATTGCGTGCCCCCGCCGTACTCGGCACTTTGGGCCTCTTCGAACGTATTACCCTCGCCTGACATGGCGCCATACCGCATGAACAAGCCCGGCCGACTGACCGTTCTCCTCCTTTCCGTGCCCTTCCTGGCAGGGTGCTTCACGGTCGCGACCGTCCCGGTGCCACGGACGCAACCCGAGCGTGAGCAACTGGACGTCCGCGGCGTCGTCATCACCGACGGGCGGGTCGAGGAGGTGATCGAGTTCGATCAGGTCCTCGAGGCCACCTGGACGCCGTCCGCTCTATCCATCATCGCGGCATCCGGCGAGGATGAAGACATCGTCACGGAGACGCGGCTCATTCCGATCTCCGAGCTGCGCGGAGTCCTCGTAAGGACACTGGACGCCGGCGCCACCTCGGCCATCATCGGAGGCGTCATCGTCGGCGGAATCGCGGGGGTCGCCCTCTGGGTCACCGGGCGGGGCGGGGAATATCAGCCACGCTAGAGCGTAAGCCACCGCCTCATCGCGACCGAGTCCAGATCAGGACCACGCCGCAGTTGTTGAGTTCGTCGAATCCGACAGGTACTTCACTCGGGCGGGTGTACACCTCGATCGCGTCGATTTCTGTGGCGGTGACGTAGTCATCGGGCCGAACCGAGCCGAGCGATCCCGAGTTCACCACGTGCCGATCAATGTACAGCGTCGGTGAACAATACTGCCCGTTGCGAACCACCCGTAGTTCCGGGTTCTGAAAAACCTGCGGGCCACCCGTAAGGGGCCGGGATTCGACTACGTCCAGCAGCGGAATGCGCCGGAAGACGTCGGTAACCCTGTCGATCGCAACCCGCTCGATTTCTTCCCGCACCATGAAGACGCCGCGCCCCCCGATTGCGCGGTCGTAAAACCCGTTACGCTCGAGCAGGCTCATGGGGCCCCTGTCCGCTTCGACGACGATCTCCTCAAGTTCAACCGGAATCGGCCGCAGACCAATCTGAACATCCAGGACACCATCAGGGCCCAGCGCGAAGACACCGTCCATCAGCGTCTCATAACCGGTGCGGGAGATGTAGACGAGATAATCGCCCGCATCCGGAGCCCTGACCTCGAAGCGGCCCTCCGTATCGGCCAGCCCCGCCACCGCCATGCTCTCACCGTCGGTCACGAGGCCGACATACGCCAACATCACCGGCTCTCGAGTCACACTGTCGAGGATCCGGCCCCGGAGGGTCTGGCCCTGGGCATGCGGAGTCAGCAGAAGCAACGCGACGGTCACGTTCCGCAGCATGCGCGCGTGCCGGCGGCCCGCACATGGATCAGTCTTGCTGATGGTCCGCCCCCCCAGCCAAGCGACCCTCATCACGATTCTTCCCTCTCTTGTTGACCCCGAGGCGATGGTGACACGTCAGCAGGCAGAACGAGACGGCCCCCATCGGCATACGCCGATGGGGGCCGTCCGTACTACCCCTGCCGAGTTACTCCGTCATTAGCTGCAGACGGGATCACCCTGCAGGTTCGGGTTGAGCTGGCATTCGTTGCGCGCCATCGGGTAGCACTGCACCCGGCTCGCAACGGACGTGCTGCCCGTGGTCCAACCCTGCGTTTCGACGAACGCATGGTCCCAGCGCTGAAGATCGAAGAGCCGCTTACCCTGCAACCACAGGTTCGCGTAACGCTCACGATCCAGGATATTCAGGGCCGACGTGTTGTCGAAGTCGGACGCCTGATATCCCACCGACCAATCACCACCTGCGGGCGCCATGGTCGACCCCATCTGCGTGGGAGCCGCCATCGGAGCAAGCCCCCACACCGCCCGGGCCATGTTGATGTTGTCGATGAACGTCGCGTAGTCCGGCGTACCCTGCAGAGCTGCCTCCGCCAGGATCATGTACATCTCGACGGCGGATGCCCTCGGAATGTCCGAACCGCGCTCATCGTAACGGTCTGGGCGATAGTGCGCGTGGTCACCATCCGCACCCTGGTGCGCGCCGGAGCCCTGCCCGTTGCACGCTCCGGTCTTCACGACCTGTCCAAGGTTCGTCGGATAAGGGGCAGTCGGATCCTCCCACTCACCGCAAACGGTGTAGGCAACACGAGGATCACCGTCCGCATCGTGCATCCTCTGCGCGAGCGTACGATACGTGCCGACCTCGGCGCGTCCCCACGTCTCCTGCCAGATGATGTTCTCATTGGCGAACTGCGCATAGATCGCGCGATCCTCGAAGTCACCTGTCATGCCTGACTCGTTGAGAGCCGTCTGGGCCTGGGCAGCTGCAGTCGCCCACGAACCCTGACCCCATACCGCCCGTCCGAACTCGGCCTGCGCCTGACCCAGTCGGGCAGCCAGACGCCATTGATCACCGGCAGAGCCGGCAGCCGAGGCGATCGTGTAGGCCTGATCGAACGCGGCACGTGCGCGATCGAAGGCCGCCGAGCGGGGCTCGGACGGGCCTACGTCGAATGCCACGTTGCAGAAGGCTTCACCGAGGCGCATGAATGCATGGCCACGGTACACGAAGAGGCGGGCAGCATCTGCACTCGTGTTTTCACCGCCTGCGAGAACCTCCTGCAGACGCGTCCAGGCCTGATCCGCGGCCCAGGCAGCTTCGTGCATCTGCTCCCACATGCCTTCGGAGTCCTGATCGGTGAAGAAGCCGGTCCGATAATCCTGCGTCGAACCGTACGAGCCAGTTCCTGCCAACTCGTCGGACAGTCTCGCAATGTCGAACGAGTAGCTGTCCTGCACGTCGTTGTACTCTGCCGAGACACCAGCCACGAGCACAGGCATGAGCTCTGCGGTGTTCAAGTCAGCATCCTGAATGGCACCAGGGTTGAGAACTTCCAGGTCACAACCCGAGAGGACCACCGCAAACGCGGCAACTGCCGGAAGACCGGCCTTTCTCGTGAAGTTTTTCATTAGAAGTTCACCGTCATGTTGAGGATGAAGATCCTCGGCGGCGCCATGTTGTAGTACTCGAACGCGTACTCACCACGGTCCAGACCACGATCGGTCGCCTCAGGGTCGAGACCCTGGTAGTCCGTCATCTGCCAGAGGTTCTTGCCCTGCAGCGCGATGCTCACGCTACGCGTTCCGGGCACGAGGTCATCAGGCAAACGGTAGGACAGAGAGGCAGACCGCAGCTTGATGAAGTCGGCGTTCTGCGTCCACATGCCCCAGTCGATGCGGCCTGGTACGCAGGTCGCGACCTGCTGCGGGGTGAGGTTCACGCTTCCGTTGGCATTGAACTCGTTCTGAATGCCGAAGCAGTGCGGCCACGTCTCACGACGTGCCGTCGCCCACCCGATGCCGATGCCGCGAACGTGACCCATCTGGCTCTCCGCCAGCAGGTCGAGCGTGAGCGACTGCGCGAAGGTCAGGCGCGTACCCAGCGCCATCGTCTGCGTTGGGAACACGACACCGAGAACCTGCGTCTCGACGTCAGGTGCTGCACCCACCTGACCCGGGTTCATCACGACGTCATCGTACTCGACGCCGATCGGGAATCCGAGCTGGAGGTTGAAGCCGGCCTGCTCGAGCGGACCGAGGTCCGTGATCTCCGACTCGTTGGTCGAGTACGAGAAATTCACGTTCCAGTCGAGATTGTCCGTCCGAATGGGCGTGACGTTGACAATGGCCTCGTAGCCCTTGTTCGTCGTTTCACCCAGGTTGCGGAGCGTCGCCTCTTCGGTTCCGAAGGACGGCGCTTCAGGCACGCCGATAAGAGCGTCCCGCGTCGTCTGATCGAAGTACGTGAAGTCGATCGATGCACGCCCATCGAACAGCGATGTCTCGAAACCGAGCTCGATCTCTTCGGAAACCTCCGGACCGAGATCCGCGTTACCAAGGTTTCCAATGATGAGTGCGGGCACGACTTCGTCGGCCTGCGTGGCTTCATAGATCTTCACCGCGTCGAACGCACCCGGCGCGCGGCCGGACATACCCCATGCACCGCGCAGCTTGAGCGCGTCGATGCCCATATCCTGCGGGAAGAATGCTTCGTCGGAGATCGTGTACGCCGCGGCGACCTTCGGATACGCGGCGAGGCCGAAGCCCTCACCGAACGTCGAGAACCCGTCCCAGCGGACACCACCGGTCAGGAAGAGGCGATCACCCAGACCGATCTGCTCCTGGAGGAAGAATCCACCCGAGCGGATCGTCAGACGACCCTCGTATACCGACGAACTGGTTCCGTCACCGAGCAGCTGGTCTCCGGGGCCGGCGAAGTCACGGTCGAATCCGTTCACCGCCCAGTTGTACTCCTCGTACACCTGACCACCCCAGGAGAAGGAGGACGAAATGCCGTCCATCACGTCCGTGCGCCACGACCCGTTGTAGTCAAAGGTCATGTTGCGGTCGCTGCGCTCGTCGACCTCACGATCGCCCAGGGGGTTCTCGTAGTTGTCGTACGGCTTGAAGTCAACGAAGTCCACGTACGTGTAGTCCATCCCGAAGTTGAGACGGTGCGAGAACGACGTGGTCGGCGACCAACCAATCGACGCAGAGGTCACCCACTGCGACTGATTCGTCAAAATATCATTGAACATGACGAGCGAATCGTCGTTGCCCGGCGTGTAACCACGGGTACCACGAAGCACGTTGAGGAACAGGCCCGACGCGTTGTTGCCGTTCGGGATCCAGGTGATGTTCCGCTTCGTGTACATGTTGTTCACGCTGACATCAAGGCCGTCGAACGGCTGGAACTGCACGTTGGCGCGCAGGTTGTAGCTGTTCTGGCCCTGAGGGTCGACCACACCCATCTCGTCGGCATAACGCCCGGAAACGAAGTAAGTCGCCGTCTCACCACCACCGCGGACGCTGAGGTTGTACCTCTGCATCGACGCGTCCCGGAACCACGATCCGCTCTCCGGGCAGCCCGGCTCGGCACCGTAGTCGGCAATCGTCGGGTACAGCGCACTCATGTTCACGCCGGAGGCGCAATCGTTGAGGCGAAGACCGTTGTTGTTGCCGATGTCCCCGCTCGGAAGCAGGTAATCCACGTCGAAATCACCGGTCGGATACAGGTCCGAGGTCTCGGTGAAGAGGTTCGCCATGGACTTGACGTCGGCATCGGTCAGCGGACCCTGGTGACCCATGCGGGACAAGCCGCCATCGACCGTCACGGTCCATGCCGGCGCACCCGAGGATCCACGCTTGGTGAAGATCTGGATCACGCCGCCAGCGGCCTCGGTTCCGTACAGCGTCGTCGCCGCAGGGCCCTTGACGATCTCGATCCGATCAATGTCGTTCGGGTTGATGCCGTCGATGGCCATCGTACCCGCAGCACCCTCATCCGCCTGCATGAGGGACCCGTTCTCCATCCGAACACCATCGATGTAGATCAGCGGGCGGTTGCTCTGAGAAATCGAGCTGTTGCCGCGGATCCGAATCTCGGACCCAGATCCGACCTGACCGTCCGTCCCGGTGATCGAGACACCGGCAGCCCGGCCCTGAAGGACGTTCGAGACGTCCGTGATGGCGGCAACGGCAATGTCGCTCGCGCCAACGGACTCGATGGAGTTACCCACCTCGCGACGCCGTGCCTGACCGGCCGTACCGGTCACGACCACGCCTTCGAGCGAGAGGGCCTGCTCACGCAGGTTGAATTCGACGGTGGCAGTACCACCTGCAGTCACGTTGACCGTCTGAGAACCGGCGCTGTAGCCGATAATCGTGACGTTCAACGTCTGCGTTCCTGCAGGAACATTCAGCAGCAGGAAGCGGCCAACGTTGTTGACCAGGCCACCAATACCCGTCCCCTCAACCGAGACCTGAGCACCCGCAAGGGGTGCCAGCGTCGAGGCATCGCGAACCTGACCGGTGACCGTTCCGGTGTTCTGCGCGGCCACACCGACCGCACTGAACGCCGCAAACGCGAACGCAATCGCCAGATTGCGCACAGCCTTCACGGAGCCCGTAACGAACGTCCGTAGAGCCATGAGACCTCCTCAAGTGACTCCAGACACATGAACCCACTCCTCCCAACATCATCCCAAGGGATAGGTTTTAGGGGGCTCTCTACCCAAAGTCAAGATGTTTCCTCAACGGCGCTGCGGGGTTTGCGCCGAATGCGACACCAGGTGTTTACCCGGGACACCGCGATGGAAACGGGTGTTTCAGGTTCCCGGGAATGCGGGAACCACACAAGGAGCGGCTGTCGGCCGTTCATCGGCGCCCGACGCCAGGCCCTTCTTGAGGGTGATCTTGATGATCCCACTGGCTCCCGCAGACCCGTACTCCCACCCTGCGGCAGCACCGGGCTGAACCTCGATCGACTCGACTTCGTTCGGCCGCATCTGGGATAGCGTACCCTCCGCGCCGGGTGTCCTGACCCCATCGATCACGAGAACCGGAGGATCCGGGACCGACGTGGACCGACCACGAGCCGCCCTGAACCTCGACGTAGCGCCGACATCGCCCGGGGTGGGACTCACCATGTTCGGAGCAAGTCGGCGGATCAGTTCCAGCACGCTCCGGGCGTTCATCGCCTCGATCTCGTTAGCTTCCATTCGACGACCGGTGGTACGCTGCCGTGCTTCGACCTGCCGTCGATCCTCCGCCGCCTTCGCACCGAAGGCGGGAGGAAGTCGGAAGCTGACATCACGCGGAAAGCGCTCGACCACGGTGACACGACCCCAGGCGATGCGACAGTCGGCGGTCATGATGGCCAGAAGCCGGCTGCCCTCAGGGAGCCCCGAAAACTCGAAGCGACCCTGTCGATCGGTGAAGGCCTCGTGCCCGCTGTCCACCCGTATCAGCACCCGTGGGATCGGGGTTCCGGAGACGCTGTCCACGACCTGCCCCGTCAGAATCGCGACGCGCTCCGTGGGTTCGGCCGCGACGCCGTTCTGACCCAGAACAGGGGTCACCGACCCGAACGCCAACCCGGTCAGCCCGGCAAACAGACAGCACAGCGCTCTCTTCCGGGCCGTCACACCACGCATGGCCGGTGCCGGAGAGGAAAGGGGCGACTCGAGGGCTGCTCGGACATGGCGGAGAGCCACCATCCGACCTCGACCGTCAGGATGCGACGCGCTCCAGAACATAGTGCGCCGAGCCTCCCACAAACCGGAGTTGCCCGATGCCATCGCCCTCACGGCGGAACTCGTAACGAATCCCATCGGAAGCCCAGGTCAGTTCGCCGACGAAGCGGGGCACCACAGGAGCGTCCGAACCCGATGCGGACACCTCGAGGCGGCCGCCGACGGCACGGACTCGGAGTTCCATCATGCCTCCCCGCGCCGGGCCCCGATATGTTCCTTCCAAATCTTGGAGTCGACCGTCGAAGGCAGGTGCCGAAGCCGACATCGGCGGTCCGAGAATCAGGTTCGCGAAGCTCGAAGCCAGAGCGCCGGCACCCGGCGACCCCGTCGAGTTCTGCAGAACGACGACCGTGAGTCGATGCTCAGGATACCACGCGAGCATGGATACGAAGCCGTTGATTCCTCCACCGTGGCTGTTGACCGGCGTATCCCCCCGCAATGCGTCCGAGATCCCCATGGCGTACTGGATGGAAGACCCGTCGTCGAGCGGCCTCGCCGTGGTCATTTCCCGATACGAGCCATCCGACAGGATGCGACCTCCGTGCAGAGCCTCGTTCCACTTCACCAGGTCCCCGACGGTGGAGCACAGCGAGCCAGCCGCGTACGGCCAGACATGGTTCAGGTAACGGGCCCGGATCAGGCCCTCGGAACCGGCGACATCGTACCCATGGGCGCGACGGTTCCGAATTGCGACCTCGTCACAATAGTAGGAGGAGGTCATGCCGGCGGGATCGAAAAGGCGCTCCTGCACGAAATCCTCGTAGCTGCGGCCACTCAGCGACTCGACCATGAGTCCGAGAAGAAAGAAAGCCGAGTTGTTGTAGATCTGTGCCTGACCCGGCTCGAAATCGAACGGTTCATTCTCGACCAGCCGAACAAGGGTGTCTCGCGGAAGATCGAGCGCCGAAAGCATCCCGAATATGGGCATTTCGGTGTAGCTCCGAACGCCCGACGTGTGATCGAGCAGTCTGCGTACCGGAATCGACCGTCCGCGCGTATCGAAATCGATGTACGCGGAGATATCCGAGTCGAGATCGATCAACCCCTCTTCCACGAGAAGGAGAATGGCCGCGGCCGTGAACTGCTTCGTGACCGAGCCTATCTCGTACGACGCGTCCCCCTCGGCAGGCGTGCGCACGCCCCACTCGAGGTCGACGAAGCCATAGCCCCTCTTCAGGAGGACCTCCCCACCTCGCACGACGGCAACCGACACACCCGGGACGAGCGGGTTCGCGACGTGAGCACGAGCCGCCGAGTCGAGGGCGTGGGTCAGGATCTGAGTCCCGGGCTGGGCGCTCGCCGACCCGGCAAACGTGAGCGCGAGAAAAACAACGAGGCCGGACCGAACGTACTCGAATGGGATCATCTCGACCTGCGGGCTCACATCGACTTCTCCTTGCATTCGCCAACCGAGGTGCCGGTACAATGCGAAGCGCGACGAAACCGGCGCAACCGAGAGGCCTCTTCGGAGCCTTCCGTGCGCCGGGAGCGCGCCCTGACCGCGCTCGCGCCTAGCGTGCTTCGTGAATCGTCCCCGGCATCAGTTCCAGGTACGCGATCGACTCGTTCGCAGCGTAGACGTTGCAGGCGTAATACGTCACCTCGGCTTCGAAATCGATCGAGCTGTGCATGTTCGGCTCCGCGATTCCGCCGAAGAGCAGGCCGTCGACACGCCCGTGGACCACATCATTTATATGCCTCGCCAGGACGATCCCCTCCCAACGGAACGACGAAGCGGGGTCGAAGACGCCGTCCACAATCAAGACGCCCCGACCTGAAACGCCCGAATTCATTCCGCCGGAGTAGCGAACCAATGGAAAGGAGTCGGGTGGAAGCGAGCCGAAATCCGGCATGACGTTCTCGAACTCCGCCGGGAATTCCGGATCGGAAAGCACGTCCCAGCGAAGGCCGAGGGAATCGCGCATCTCGGCCCACCCGCCAGCCCAGATCTCCGACGCCGGTCGACCCCGGACGTCAGGCGGCGAATCCGCACTCACCTGCACCGCTGCAATCGCG
>Ga0181573_10001250_pt1 | contig 25368 bp, 23 predicted proteins | sample 101ome_25_FD_148643 | JGI IMG/M metagenome (GOLD analysis project Ga0181573, IMG submission 148643) | Coastal salt marsh microbial communities from the Groves Creek Marsh, Skidaway Island, Georgia - 101409BT metaG (spades assembly) | ecosystem: Environmental > Aquatic > Marine > Intertidal zone...
GGCGTCGTTCACAAAATCGGCAACAACACCTTCCGGCATAGAAGACGCCACTGTGGATCCCGTGGCGATTACCAGCGCCTCAACACCGTCCATCAGCGGAGCCGCCCATGTGAAGATCGCCTGAAAAAATAGGGTCATGATGATGACGAACGCCAATCCACCCGAAACGGTTCCGAGAAGCCATTGATCCAATCGAGCTTGACGGCGGACTAGAAGATCTCCTGCGGGGGCAAAACGTTCACCTATTTGCTGAGCCGTGCCTGTGATTAATGCATCTGGTGTGTCCGCCCAGGGCGCAACGCCGACTCCTGCTTGTTGTATGGCCCCCTCTGCCTCTGCAACACCAGCGCCAGTGCGGGCACTGACGGGGTATACCGGCACGCCCAACGCAGCGCTTAAACCGGACACGTCGAGCCCTAGCCCATCGCGCTCAACGAGATCCATCATATTGAGAAAGACGACAAACGACTTGCCGGCAATGGCTGCTTCGCGGCCCACCTGAAGACAATAGGTGAGGCCCTTCTCGAGCCGAGTTGCATCCAGCACCATAGCCACCAACGCGTCCTGAGGGTCCTGTAGCGCAGAACGCAAACTAGCGATCGCAACCTGCTCCTCGGCTGATACTGGATTCAGCGAGTACGTTCCGGGGAAATCCCACACTGTCACCTGAGGGTTCGAACTTAAACACCCTTTGCCCACATCAATGGTAATCCCGGGATAGTTGGCAACCTTATGCTTAAGGCCCGTAAGCCGATTGAATAAAGCGCTCTTTCCCGAGTTGGGCGCGCCCACCAGGAGCACATCCGTCATCGATCAGCCTCGCCGGCAATCCTGACAATGTTTGCGGTTTGCTTATCTAAGCTGTAAGTAGCGCCCCCTACCGCGTACACACGCGGGGCACCAAAGCCCGGCTGCATTACGCAGCTAACGCGCTGACCTTCTCGAAAGCCAATATCGATCAGACGCTGAACTGCATCGTCGGCGGTATCACTGCAAATGGACACTATGTCCCTGGAGTCACCAACTGCGAGCTCCCAAAGCGACAGGGATGGCATTGATTTTGAGGACATCAGTGCTGAAGAGGTCGGATGACGTCAGGACTAGACGTGGCGAACCTTATCGATCTCGTAGTAGATGTCGCCGCCGGGGGCCTTGACGACGACCTCATCACCCTCTGACTTACCAACCAAAGCGCGAGCGATGGGTGAGCTGACAGAAATCATATTCTGTTTCACATCTGCCTCGTCCTCACCGACGATTCGGTAGGAGACTTCGGTATCGTCATCGACATTGATCAAGTCGACAGTGGCACCAAAGAGAACGCGGCCGGTGTGGGCGAGGGTTGTGATATCGATGACCTGCGAGTTCGACAACTTGTACTCGAGCTCCTTGATTCGTCCCTCGGCAAAACTCTGCTGTTCCCGCGCTGCGTGATATTCAGCATTCTCCTTGAGATCACCGTGCTCTCTCGCCTCTGCAATCGCCGCAACGATTCTGGGCCGGTCGACTTTTTTAAGGCGCTCCAGCTCTTCTCGGAGGGCCGCTTCACCAGCGACTGTCATTGGAACTTTATTCATTTGCCAAACTCACATGGAGATCCTGCAGCCTGCGAACCTGCCCATCAGGCTCTTGTTCCATCGACATACAAATGGCTTCGGCCGCTGCTAGCGTTGTAGTGTAGAACACCTGATGCTGCTCGGCACTCGATCTAATTGAGGCTGAATCCAAAATGGCCGTGCGACCTTCGGTCGTATTGATAATCAGTGAGGCCTCGTCGTTCTTGATCAAATCGACAATATGCGGACGTCCTTCCGCTACTTTGTTAACAGAACGGACGTCGAGACCTGCCTGCTGAAGCGCCTTTGCCGTGCCTTTTGTAGCCGCAAGGGTGAATCCCGTTGATACCAGTCGTTTGGCAACCTCAACGGCAGCCGCTTTGTCTGCATCGCGAACACTGAATAAGGCGAGTCCTGACTGAGGCGTCACATCGCCCGCACCCAACTGCGCCTTGGCGAAGGCATCAGCAAACGTGGGGCCGGTACCCATCACTTCACCCGTGGACTTCATCTCTGGCCCCAATATGGGGTCAATGCCCGGGAATTTATTAAAGGGTAATACCGCCTCTTTAACACTGTAATAGCTCGGCACCACCTCACCCGTGAACCCTTGTGACGCCAAGCTTTGCCCCGCCATGCACCGTGCGGCGATTTTGGCCAATGACACACCGATGGCCTTTGATACGAAGGGCACGGTCCGTGACGCGCGTGGATTCACTTCAATCACGTAAATCTCATCATCCTGCCAGGCGAGCTGAACGTTCATCAGTCCCTTGACCTCAAGCGCCACCGCCATGGCTTTGACCATGTCGCGCATCTTGTCTTGCACATCAGCCGGCAGACTGTATGGCGGTAGCGAGCAGGCGGAATCACCCGAGTGAATCCCCGCTTGTTCGATGTGCTGCATGATGGAACCAATGACTACGTCGTCACCGTCGGACACCGCATCAATGTCCACCTCAATTGCGGCGCTCAAGAAACGATCTAACAGTACTGGTGAGTCATCGGACACCTGAACGGCATCGCGCATGTACCGAAGCAGGTCATCTTCGCGGTATACGATCTCCATGGCACGGCCACCGAGAACATACGACGGTCTCACCACCAGCGGGTAGCCGATCTCTCGCGCCGCCGCGACAGCCTCATCAACACTGCGCACCGTCGTATTTGCCGGCTGAAGCAAGCCCAAGGCCTGAATCATCTGCTGGAATCGCTCTCGGTCTTCCGCTCTATCGATCTGGTCAGGGGTGGTTCCAATGATGGGGACGCCAGCCGCCTCCAAGGCGCGCGCCAACTTCAGCGGCGTCTGACCCCCGAATTGCACGATCACACCCTTAGGCTTCTCAAGGTCGACAATCTCCAAGACATCCTCAAGTGTCACGGGCTCAAAGAAAAGCCGGTCCGAGGTGTCATAGTCGGTCGATACGGTTTCAGGGTTACAGTTGACCATGATGGTTTCATAACCATCTTCGGCCATGGCCTGCGCCGCGTGAACACAGCAGTAGTCGAACTCGATACCTTGGCCAATACGGTTTGGCCCCCCACCGAGAACAATAATTTTCTCTCGATCGCTCGGCGCTGCCTCACACTCCTCCTCGTAGGTTGAGTACATGTAAGCAGTCGCCGAGGAAAACTCGGCTGCGCAGGTATCAACGCGCTTATAAACCGGTCGTAAATCTAGAGTCTGACGATGCGCTCGCACCGATGCTTCGGAGGCACCCATAACGGCGGCAATTCGCTTATCTGCAAAGCCTTTGCGCTTTAGGTTGCGCAATTCCGCAAACTCTAGATCCGACACCGAGCGACCCTCAAGTGTCCCCTCAAGACGAACGATGTCCTGAATCTGAACAAGGAACCAGGGATCTACACCGGAGTAGCCGTAGATCTCCTCCATTTCAAGACCTGCTCTGAAGGCATCCGCGAGATACCAGATTCGCTCAGCACCAGGATGGGTCAACTGTTTGACTAGTTCAGCACGCGAGTCGTCGTCGGTAACGACCAGTTGTGGCTCGAAACCCGCTGATCCGACTTCCAAGCCGCGCAGGGCTTTTTGAACAGACTCCTGGAAGGTACGACCAATGGCCATCACTTCACCCACAGACTTCATCTGCGTCGTGAGCTTGGCATCCGCTGTCGCAAACTTCTCGAAGGCAAAGCGGGGTACTTTCGTAACGACGTAGTCGATCGAGGGCTCAAATGAGGCAGGCGTTACACCACCGGTAATGTCGTTGGCCAACTCGTCGAGGGTGTAGCCGACAGCGAGCTTGGCGGCGACCTTCGCAATCGGGAAGCCCGTAGCCTTCGATGCCAATGCAGATGATCGTGATACCCGTGGGTTCATTTCGATCACGACAATACGACCAGTATCAGGGCATTGCCCAAATTGAACGTTAGAGCCGCCCGTTTCAACACCAATCTCACGCAGTACAGCAAGTGAGGCGTTTCGCATGAGCTGATATTCCTTATCCGTCAGAGTCTGAGCGGGTGCTACCGTAATCGAGTCACCGGTGTGGACACCCATGGCATCGAGATTCTCGATCGAACAAACGATGATGCAGTTGTCGTTCTTGTCTCGAACGACCTCCATCTCAAACTCTTTCCAACCAATAAGCGATTCATCGATAAGCAACTCATTGGTTGGCGACAATTCGAGACCGCGCTTACAAATGGTCTCGAACTCCACACGGTTGTAAGCAATACCACCGCCGGAGCCACCCATCGTAAAGGACGGGCGAATGATGCAGGGAAAACCGACCTTTTCGAGAACACCAAACGCTTCCTCCAGCGTATGCGCAATCTCGGCCCGAGGCGTTTCCAGTCCGATCTTCTTCATCGCGATATCGAACTTTTCGCGGTCCTCGGCTTTATCGATGGCCTCTTGTGTCGCACCAATCATCTCGACACCGTACTTCGCCAGTACGCCTTCGGCGTCAAGTTTCAGCGCGCAGTTCAACGCTGTCTGACCACCCATGGTCGGAAGCAAGGCACAAGGCCGCTCCTTTTCGATAATTTTGGCGACGGTCTGCCACTCAACTGGCTCGATATAAGTCGAATCTGCCATGGCAGGGTCCGTCATGATAGTGGCGGGGTTCGAGTTCACGAGGATGACTCGATAGCCCTCCTCTCGAAGCGCCTTACACGCCTGAGCACCCGAGTAGTCAAACTCACAGGCCTGGCCAATAACAATCGGCCCCGCGCCGAGAATCAAAATACTCTCAATGTCGGCTCGTCTTGGCATTAGGCGGCTCCTTCCTGAGAGACCGAGGCGTTCATAGCTTCGATAAAGGCATCAAACAAGTATTTTGCATCGTGCGGGCCCGGGCTCGCCTCGGGGTGACCCTGAAAACTGTAAGCCGGCGTATCGGTTCGGCGAATTCCTTGAACCGTGCCGTCAAAGAGTGAGCGATGCGTAACGACCAGATTGTCCGGGAGATCGGTATCGGCGACCGTAAAACCATGGTTCTGACTGGTCACCATCACGGTCTTGTCAGCCAGGTCTTGGACCGGATGGTTGGCTCCGTGATGACCATGACTCATCTTTTCGGTGCGAGCACCACTCGCCAACGCCAGAATCTGATGTCCAAGACAAATACCGAAGAGTGGCAAGCCTGCGGCCATTACCCTTTGCGCCAGAACAATGGCGTAATCACAGGGCTCGGGATCTCCAGGTCCATTGGAAAGGAAAACACCGTCTGGGTTATGTGCCATGACGTCTTCATAAGAACTCATGGCAGGCATAACGGTCACGCGGCAACCGAGATCAACGAGAATTCGGAGAATGTTGCGTTTGACGCCAAAGTCGAGTGCCACGACGTGATGGCTTGCTTCAGGTCTCGTTGGCGATTCTACGCCCAGCTGCCATGTAGGCTCTGCCCACTCGTAGCTTTCATTGGTCGTCACAACCTTGGCCAAGTCCATTCCTTTAAGACCCGGGAATGACTGAGCCTCCGCGATGGCAACTGCTTCTTCGGCCTCGTCGCCTGTCAGGATACAACCCGCTTGGGCGCCCTTCTCGCGAATAATACGCGTCAGCTTGCGCGTATCAATGTCCGAGATGCAGACCGTGTTATTGGCCACCAGATAATCAGAGAGACTTTGTTCGGAGCGGAAATTGGAGGAAACGAGTGGCAAGTCTCTAATAATTAGGCCCGCAGCATGGACCGCGTTAGATTCAGCATCAGCCGCATTCGTGCCGGTATTGCCAATATGAGGATATGTCAGTGTGACCATCTGCTGGGCGTAAGACGGATCGGTCAAAATCTCCTGATACCCCGTCATCGCCGTATTAAAAACCACCTCTCCCACAGTTTTTCCATCAGCACCGACCGATCGGCCGCGAAAAACTGTGCCGTCTTCAAGCGCTAAGACAGCAGGTTTGTCCACTCGACATCCTCCAGAGAGTCACTTGCCCGGTGCCCGTGAAGCCTCTCTTTGCCTCACTATTCTTCAACCCGATTGGCACCAGATATGTTATTGTTTCGCGCACGCAGTAAGGCGCCGGACTGACCCTAGAGTCGCCGACCAATTCATCAATGCGCTAAGACTCAATTGTACGGTTATGCCGGTTTGGTGTCCACGAAAAAGGACCGAATCGACGTCCGTTTCAACGTCAAAATTTTGCAGTTTATCGGGGGCCCTCAATGGCCAAGACAACAAGACAGACAGCCGCAATTACCGGCGCTGGAGACGGCATCGGACGCGCTCTAGCCATTAACCTGAATGAGCGAGGTATCGATCTGTACCTCTGCGACATCAGTCAAGAGCGCTTGGATACAACGTTGGCAATGTTGGACACAACCCGGTCATCTGTCTCCACAGTCCTGGTTGATTGCGGCAACAGAGCCGAAATCGAAGCGTGGGCAGCCACGATCACAGCGGAAAACGACTGCTTGGATTTTCTCTTCAACAATGCGGGCGTGGCCTACGGGGCGCAGTTCCGTGAAGCATCACTCGACAACTTTGAGTGGCTAATGAACATCAACTACTGGGGCGTGGTCTGGTGCACCAAAGCACTCCTACCTCTATTAGAGGCCTCACCGTCAGGCCATTTGGTTAACATCTCGTCGATTTTTGGCATGGTGGGAATCGCGACTCAGAGCGCCTACAACAGCGCGAAGTTTGCAGTGCGCGGTTTCACGGAATCGCTACAAGCCGAATATCGCGGCACGCCACTCACTGTTACCTGCGTACACCCGGGTGGTATCGCAACCAATATTGCGCTGCGCGCACGAACCGATGGTGAATCTTCAGAGGTCAGTGCGGAAGAGCGCGATGAGTCCTTTAAACAAGTCGCGAGAACCTCCCCAACAAAGGCAGCACAAGTCATCATGAAAGGCACATTGGCGGGGCGTCGTCGCGTGTTCATCGGCTGGGATGCCTGGTTCATGCACACCATCACCAAGTTCATGCCCACTTCTTACCACGTAATTACTACTCGGTTGGGATCAAAAAACGATGACATTGGCTGAGGCTGCCCAGACAGCCGAGCCGACAAAGCTTAGTCGTTCATCGTTTTTCATTCTGATTGCGGGGCTACTGGCGAATGCTGTCGGTCAGGCGTTCATTTTTGCCATTCTGCCGCCCTTGGGGCGGGAAGTTGCGCTGACCGAAATACAAACGACATCGATCATCTCGACGTCCGCCCTAGTCTTTACCTTTCTGTCTCCTTGGTGGGGTCGTAAGTCAGATCAAGTCGGTCGGAAAATTGTCATTGTGATCGGCCTGACGGGGTATGCGGTCGGAACGGTCGTATTTGCTGGCGTATTTGCTCTCGGGATGAAAGGCATCCTGAGCGGATGGGCGTTGTACTTCACCGCCTTGGTTTGTCGATGCATGCAATCATCACTCATGGCGGCTACCAGTCCTGGCGTCACAGCCTACGCGGCTGACCACAGCTCCCGCGCTTTTAGAACACAGACCTTAGCTCGAATCGGTACGGCGAATAGCCTCGGGTTGATTATTGGCCCTGTGCTTGCCGGACTCCTCGCGGGTTTGGGATTGCTGGCACCGCTTTATATCGCTGCGGTATTCACGTTCATCGCCGTGTTTGTTGTCTGGAAATACCTGCCCGAGGGCGACAATGCAGGCCCCGCGCGAAAACGCGCGCCTCGGCTGTCATTTCTCGACGCGCGATTGCGGGTTTACTTGTTGAGCGCTATCGGGACCTTTACGGGTTTCTCTGCTATTCAACAAACACTGGGTTTTCGTATACAGGACAGCTTGTCGCTGACAGGCGTTGAGACCGCGCAGTACACGGGAGCAGCCCTCATGGTCTCCGCCTTCTTTACGCTGGCGCTTCAGCTGTCGGTGTCTCAGCGCTACACGGGGCCTGCGCTTAACCTAGTGCGCATGGGCTTGGTGGCTAATCTGATCGCCGCCGCCGTAGTAACAGCCGCTCAAGGTCTCGCTGGCCTATTGGTCGGAATGGCCTTTATGGGGGCAGGCCTCGGCCTACTGGGCCCCGCGATTGCAGCAGGGGCGTCACTTGCAGTGAGTCGCGATGAGCAAGGCGGTGCTGCAGGCCTCATAACGGCCTGCCCGGCCGCGGGCTTTGTCATGGGTCCCGTACTCGGAGGCGCGCTTTATCAGACAAGCCCCACTTTCCCACCGCTCTTCGCGGGCGTCATCACGATATTGGTGTTGAGCTATGCGATGAAATCGCGTCCAAACCTTGTGGCTGAGGAAGACTAGCCCAGGCGTTCGATGGCGGCGCGTATGCCCTCGGGAATAGGCGCTGAGCGATCGGCTTCGCGATCCACAAATGCATGGGTGAAGCGGCCTGTCACACTGCTCAGTTCCGCGTCTTCAGCGAACACCCCAATCTCCCAGGTCACAGACTTTTCACCCAGACGACTAATGCGCAGTCCGAGCTCGAGTCCCTGCGGGTAACTCAAGGGTGAAAAATAATCGGCCGATGAGTTAACAACATAGCCGACAACGGAATCGACACCGGGACGCATGCCCCCTTCCTCGATCAGGAAGCGGTTAACGACTGAATCAAAAAAGGCATAGTAGGCAACGTTGTTGATATGTCCGTAAATGTCGTTATCGGCCCAACGACTATTCAGCGGATAGAACACCGAAAAGTGCGATCTTGGGGACGGCGTTGCTCGCTCAGTCATGCCCAACCACGCCAAGCTTCTCGATAGAGTTGCAACGCTGTCGGCTCATCGACTTCGCGCGGGTTGTTGATCAACAAGCGTTGCTGGAACATAGCATCGCTCGCCAACATGGGTAGATCCGACTCGGGAATGTTGGCCTGCTTCAGGGTCGCCGGCAAGCCGCTCTCGGTGATGAGCCGCTTGAACCAATCGATAAGACCCAGCGCGGAATGCTCGGCTCCGGGTAAAACGGCTGCAAGCTCCGCGTAGGGCTCCGGACAGGCTTCTGCATTGAAATTCAGTACCGCGGGTAACATCAGCGAGTTACTGAGCCCATGTGGTATGTGGTAGTGCCCCCCCACGGGATAGGCCAGTGCGTGCACCGCGCCAACGGGCGCATTGGCAAATGCCTGTCCCGCAAACATTGAACCCAAGAGCATGGCCTCGCGTGCCACCCTATCCTCGGGTGAGGTCAGGACAGTTCTAATATTCTCGGACAGTAGCTTGAGCGCTCTCAGCGCCAACATGTCCGAGATGGGGTTTTTCTTGATCTTCGAGGTGTAGGCCTCGATTGCATGCACCATCGCATCGATGCCGGTCATCGCCGTAATGTGGGCAGGCAGCCCTACCGTCAACGCCGCGTCGAGGATGGCAACATCGGGTAGCAGTACCGGCGAACTCACGCCCGCTTTGGTCGTTTCACCGGTAGTAATAATCGCAACCGGTGTGACCTCGGACCCGGTCCCAGCCGTTGTTGGCGCCAAAAACAGGGGCTTTCGTGGGCTGGATACCATACCCACGCCGTAGATTTCTGAGAGACCCTGTTGATCATTTGCCAACACGGACACCACCTTGGCGACATCCATAGAGCTGCCGCCACCAACCGCGATAACCGAGTCACAATTGCCAGCCCTAAAAGCAGCAAGGCACGCACCAACGACCCGTTCGGATGGATCGGGCTCAATACCGTCAAACACTGAAACGCTATTGCAACCGTCGCGAAGATGATCAATTGCGGGGGTGACAACACCCAACTCGATCAACATGGCATCGGTCACGAACAGTGGTCTTGAAAGACCGCGCTCGGAGAGCAAGTCAGGCAACTGCAAGACAGCGCCTGACTGCACGAGTGTCGACTTAACCGATTGGAAGGAGAATCCGTCCATCACTTAGAAGGTGAAAATGACCTTGCCTTTGGCTCGCCGCTCCATCATGGCGGCATAGCCAGCTTCGTAGTCTTCAATCGGGAAGACATCGGTTACGACCGGGTTGAGCTTGCCGTCATTGAACAGCCCCCAAAGCTCTTCGACGTTCTTCTGCTGCTCCGCAGGCTCTTCGCCTAAGAAGCGTCCCCAAAAAACGCCGACCAAAGCGCAGCCTTTGAGAAGGGTCAGATTGAGCGGAATGCTAGGTATAGGCCCAGAGGCAAAACCGATGACTAAGTAGCGTCCATTCCAGGCCATGCTGCGAACAGCAGGCTCCGCAAAATCACCTCCAACGGGATCGTAGACCACGTCGACACCTTTACCGCCAGTGATTTCCTTGATGCGATCTTTCATCGAATCATTGCTGTAGTTGATGACTTCATCTGCACCTAGCTGCTTGCATAACTCGAGTTTTTCATCCGAGCTGGCTGCCGCAATCACGCGCGCACCCATGACCTTACCCAACTCAACAGCCGTGCTACCCACACCACCTGCAGCACCCATCACCAACATGGTCTCGCCCGCTTTCAACTGACCGCGCTGTTTGAGCGCGTAGTACGACGTGAAGTAGGTCATACCTACACCTGCCGCGGCTGTGAAATCGATGCCATCCGGCTTTGGCAAAAGCGCGTTTTCGTTGACCACGGCCTCGCTGGCAAAGCCACCGACACCACCCAACTGAATGACACTGTCCCCTACTGACCAGCGAGTAACCGCGGAACCTACCTCGGTCACAACACCGGCAGACTCACCGCCTGGCACAAAGGGCATCGGTGGTTGCATCTGGTATTTGCCTTGAATGATCAGCACGTCGGGGAAGTTAAGACCGGCAGCCTTAACCTCCATTCGCACGTCATTGGGGCCTAGGTCAGGTGTTTCCCAGTCATGGACCAGATTGAGCTTGTCGGGAAGCCCATGCTCGCTACATACGACCGCCTTTGCCATCTTAGTAGACCTCAAACAGACCGGCAGCGCCCATACCGCCGCCTACGCACATCGTGATGACGACGTACTTAACGCCTCGACGCTTGCCTTCAATCAGCGCGTGCCCAATCATGCGCGACCCGCTCATACCGTAGGGGTGACCGATCGCAATTGCACCACCATCGACGTTCAGCTTGTCGTTATCAATCCCTAGCTTATCTCGGCAGTAAATAACCTGAACCGCAAACGCCTCATTCAGCTCCCAAAGGCCAATGTCGTTGACCGTCAGGCCGTGCTGCTTGAGTAGCTTTGGCACAGCAAATACAGGACCAATACCCATCTCATCAGGCTCACAGCCGGCTACCGCCATTCCGCGGTAAGCACCCAATGGCTCAAGCCCCAATGAAGTCGCGAGATCACTGCTCATGACAACTTGCGCTGACGCACCGTCAGATAGCTGAGATGCGTTACCCGCTGTAATCGTGCCGCCTTCAATAACGGTACGAAGGCCTTTAACGCCTTCCAGTGTCGATGGACGTACACCCTCATCCGCTGTGACGGTAACCTCCCCCGTGGACTGCTCACCCGTCGCTTTGTCGTAGACAATGCGCTCACAGGTAACGGGCACTAGCTCAGCGTCGTATCGACCTGCCGCATAGGCAGCAGCGGTTCGCTCTTGTGACTCGAAGCCGTACTCATCCATCGCATCTCGCGAGATGCCATAGCGCGCCGCCACAACTTCCGCGGTTTGGAGCATGGGCATGTAGATATCTTTATGCATCCCAACCAACTCGCTATCGACAAGACGGTGGCCATTCATATGCTCGTTTTGCACCAATGAGATGGAGTCCAAACCACCCCCTACAACGCAATCCATACCGTCGTACATGACTTGCTTTGCGGCGGTTGCAACAGCCATGAGACCCGACGAACACTGACGATCGATCGTCATGCCCGATACGGTGACCGGTAGGCCTGCGCGAAGCGACGCATTTCGGCCAATGTTCATGCCAGAGGTCCCCTGTGTCAGAGCTGCACCCAAGATGCAGTCTTCTACGCGATCACCTTCGATACCCGCGCGCTCGACAGCGGCGCGAATGGCATGAGCACCCATTGTGGGAGCCTGCAGGTTATTGAATCCACCGCGGTACGCTTTACCGATGGGTGTTCGAGCTGTTGAGACGATTACTGCTTCTTTCATTGTTATGCTCCGTGGCCCCGTGGGGCTAATGTCGTGTAAGAATGTTAGCGTTCGCTAATTTATTCGAGCGAAATGCCTTTGGCCTGTGCGGCTTTGCCCAGGAACTTGAAGGTTTGCTCAAAGCCAGCCTGGAGTTGCTTTGGCTCACTGTTAGCAATGGCATCCCAGTTTTCCGCGATAGCCTCGGGCGTCTGATCAGCGTCATCGAGATAAATACCATCTGTCTCAACGATCTTGGCGACCGCATAGCCACCTGCACCCGCTGCCAATATGGTTCGCGTCGGCGCGTCCTGAGAGACCAAATACAATACTGCCGGCGTCACGGTCTCTGGGGTCATCAGATCAAAGGCTTTTTCAGGGATAAGACCTTCGGTCATTCGCGTTCCTGCCGTGGGCGCCAACGCATTTATTTTGACGTTGTTTTTGGCACCTTCCTGCGCGAGCGTGTTCATCATTCCGATCACGCCCATCTTCGCGGAACCATAATTGGTTTGACCGAAATTGCCGTAAAGGCCGGAAGACGATGTCGTCACAACCACGCGCCCGTAGTTCTGCTCGCGCATAATGTCCCAGACGGCCTTGGTACAGTTGACGCTGCCCATAAGGTGGACATCGAGCACCAGTTTAAAATCGTCGAGACTGCCCTTGCCGAAACTTTTGTCTCTCAAAATACCGGCGTTGTTGATGAGGATATCAATGCGGCCCCAACGCTCCATGGTTTTAGCAACCATGTCCTGCACCTGTTCGAAGTCAGCAACGTTCGCACCGTGCGCCATTGCCTCTCCGCCAGCTGCCTCGATTTCAGCCACCACAGCCTGAGAGGCCGCGCTGCCGCCGCCGCTGCCATCAACCGTGCCACCAAGATCATTGACAACAACCTTTGCACCGCGAGCTGCTAACTGAATTGCATGGCTACGACCTAAACCGTTGCCAGCGCCTGTAACGATCGCTACCTGACCGTCATAACGAATTGTCATTCTCTCTTCCTTACTCGTAGTCGCTCTCTATCAAGCGATAAACTGCATTCCCAGCCACTCAGCATAGAGCGCAGGGGTTTCTTCTCCCTCGATTTCGACGGTGACACCCGTCTTCACCAGAAATCGGTTGGCGTCCTTGCGATCGACGTTCAACACCTCGGTGTGCGCGCGGATACGCTTGCCCGCTCGTACCGGGGCCAAAAAGCGAAGCTTGTCGATGCCATAGTTGACGCCCATAACCACACCTTTCACACCGATTGAGTTTTCAGAACTCAATTTCGTTAGCAACGACAGCGTGAGAAATCCGTGAGCAATCGTCCCACCGAACGGTGTCTGCGCGGCCGCCTCTTCGTCGATGTGGATGAACTGATGGTCTTCAGTACAGTCAGCGAAGGTATTGATCCGCTCTTGCTCGACAACCATCCAGTCGCTTGGAGGTAACTTGGTACCCGCCATGCTCTCCATGTCATCTGGTTCTACCCATTGTGTAGGCATCTCTTGTATCTCCTATTTGCTTAACCGTCGCGGAAGGTCGCACCGGTCTCCTCGACCATGGTGTAACCCTTCAGCTCGTGTCGTCCGACGACCATGCGGTGAACGGCGTCAGGCCCGTCTGCCAATCGAAGCGTCCGCTGGCCGGCCCACATATTTGCGAGCGGGGTGTCATTGGAAACACCAATACCGCCGTGCATTTGAATAGCATCGTCAATCACTTTTAGGGCCATGTTGGGAACAACCGTTTTGATCATCGAGATCCAGATACGGGCCTCTTTTGGATCAACCGTGTCCATCATCCAGGCTGTCTTCAACGTTAGCAGTCGCGCTTGCTCAATGTTCATACGTGCATCCGCGATGATGTCGATGTTGCCACCGAGTTTCGCCAGAGGGCGTCCAAAGGCAGTTCGCGTTGTGGCGCGCTTACAGAGCAAGTCGAGCGCTTTCTCTGCAGCACCGATGGAACGCATGCAGTGGTGGATTCGACCCGGGCCCAAACGTCCCTGAGAAATCTCAAAACCACGACCGGGGCCCAAGATGATGTTGTCCTTGGGAACGCGTACGTTATTAAGTTTGACGCGCATGTGACCATGCGGGGCGTCAACGTTGTTAAATACCGTCAACGGGCGAACGATCTCCACTCCGGGCGTGTCCATGGGCACCAAAATCTGAGACTGCTGAAGATGCTTAGGAGCCTCGAAATCAGTCTTCACCATGCAGATCATGACCTTACATCGAGGATCACCTGCGCCGCTGGTCCAATGCTTCTCTCCGTTGATGACCCACTCGTCACCCTCGAGCACCGCGTGCGTGCAAATATTGGTCGCATCAGACGAAGCGACGTCGGGCTCGGTCATGCCAAAGCAGGAACGAATCTCGCCGTTCATGAGTGGCTCAAGCCACTGTTTCTTCTGAGCCTCAGTACCGTATTTGTGGATGACTTCCATATTGCCGGTATCGGGTGCACTGCAGTTGAAGACCTCGGCGCCGATGTACGAGCGACCCATTTCCTCTGCGAGGTAAGCGTACTCGACGGTATTGAGGCCAGTACCGTTCTTGTCGGTCAGGAAGAAGTTCCAAAGCCCTTGGGCTCTCGCTTTTGACTTTAAGCTCTCAAGAATTTCAGTCTGACGATCGGTAAATTCCCAGGGAGACCCGATCTCGATTTGCGCTTTATATTCTTCTTCCAGTGGAAGTACTTCTTCGTTGATGAAATTGCGGACACTTTCGAGAATGGGCGCAACTTTTTCGGAGACACCTAAGTCCATAACCTACCCCTTTTATGACGTTATGTTCGGCTCTTTGAGTGATTCAACAGCGCAGGGTTTACCAACTATTTCCGCGCTGCTTAATGTGATTTGAACATACAGTATGTTTTTTTGACTCACAAGAATGTTTTAAATCCACGCACTGAATCTGATCGCTCACAATCAGGTCAACCTTGTGGCATTCTTTGGGCGAAATGGTTTGTATAACTAGCGGTGCCCGAGGGCAGTGGCGAGTGACTCTTTACCAGGGCCTTACGCTACTGACGGAGAGGTTCGGTACCGCTTACACTAAGGCTTACCCGACCGGTGATGCCAGACTGTCAATCTGATATTGCCGTCTACGTTAGACTATGGAGTACTCAGTGAACGTTCGCCCTTTTCATCTAGCGATGCCTACCGACGACCTGGAACTCACCCGTCGTTTTTATTGCGATATTTTGGGTTGCGAGACAGGACGAACCAGTAATGACTGGATAGATCTCGATTTCTTTGGTCATCAGCTGGTGTTCCATGTGACGGGTGGTGGACCCTTGCCCCAATCCCATAACCCAGTGGATGCCCATAGCGTTCCTATCCCCCACTTTGGCGTCGTGCTAACACCCGATGCCCACCGCACGCTGTGTGAGCGCGTCGAGGGAAAGGTGACCATGATTATTGAGCCGAGTATCAGGTTTGAAGGAACGCCAGGCGAACAGCGTACCGTCTTTTTTCAAGACCCGAATGGTTACGCCTTAGAATTCAAAAGCTTCGCAAATGATGACGATCTATTCGCCGCCTTCGACAGCTAATTGCGAGGGCTAACTAATCGTACTTGGCGTCGTGGAAGACGTTTTGAACGTCCTCGCAGTTATTGAGTAGGTCAAGAAGCTTCTCAAACTGCTCAACATCCTCACCCGCGATGACAGTCTCACCTTTAGGTACAAACTGGATTTCATCCACATCGAAATCGATATCGCCGTATTCAGCCGTTAAAGCGTTACGCGCCTTAGCGAACTCGGTGTTGGGCGCTATCACGGTGACCCTGTCGTCTTCGCTCTCAACTTCCAGCACGTCAACGTCGGCCATAATGAGGCACTCAAGCACGGCCTCTTCATCCCCTTTGAAGACGAACACCGCCGCGTGCTCGAACATGTGAGCGACGGTCCCTGGTGTACCCATCTTCCCTTTGCCTTTGGTAAAGGCGGGACGCACCTCACCAATGGTTCGATTAGCGTTATCGGTTAGGCAGTCGACCAGCAGCATGGTGCCACCGGGGCCAAACCCCTCGTAACGCGCGATTTGAAAATCTTCGCCGACACCCGAGCTCGCCTTATCAATCGCCTTCTCAATCACATGAGAGGGAACCTGATCTTTCTTTGCTCTGTCTATCAACGAGCGAAGCGTCAGATTTGCTGAAGGGTCGGTACCACCGCCTTTCGCCGCCATGTAAATTTCGCGGCTGTACCTCGAGTAAACAGCGGTCTTCATCGCTGCTGTTTTGGCCATCGACTCTTTGCGGTTTTGGTAGGCGCGCCCCATGCCTAGCTCCTGCGTGATCAGTGAAGCGCTAGTCTAAACCAGAACCCGACGAAATGCGGACGATTCCCCGACGCATCGACATTTTTCAGCATCGGTCGGTTCGAGCTAGACTGAGGGCCGCACAAAACGGAGATATATCCTTCACAGTCATGAGTCATTCGCGACAACAGTTTGGTCCCGGCGCGATGGTCGCAGCGGCCTTTATAGGACCCGGCACAGTCACTACCGCCACGCTAGCCGGTGGCAACTTCGGTTTCACGCTGCTGTGGGCCGTCGCATTCTCGGTAATAGCCACCCTGGTGCTTCAGGAGATGACCTGCCGCTTGGGCGTGATTGGCAAACTGGGGCTGGGTGATGCCATTGTGCAGAAGACGCAGAAGAGCGGCCTGTATATTCCGGCAGCTGCTCTGGTCATCTGTGCCATCTTTATCGGCAATGCCGCCTATGAAGCCGGTAACATCACAGGTGCTGCCGTTGGACTGCCTGCTGTCAGCGTCATGGGTATCAATTTTTGGGGCGTATTTATTGGCTTGATCGCCTTCGCGCTTTTGGCATCTGAGAAGTTTCACCTAATCGAGCGCGTTCTGGTTGGCTTGGTCATCTGCATGGCGCTGGTGTTCACAAGTACTGCCATTGTGGTCGCACCTCCTGTCGTCGACATTATTAAAGGGCTGATGACACCGAGCATCCCCGAAAATGGCGCGTTAGTTGTTATCGGTCTTATTGGGACGACGGTCGTACCCTACAACCTGTTCTTGCACGCCTCGACGCTAAAACGTCATGTCACACAGGGCGTGACGTTAACCGAGGCACGACGTGACATCACTGTCTCGGTAATCGGTGGTGGCCTGATCACTTTGTGCATTGTCATAACGGCAGCTGCCGCACTTCATGGTGAGGGGACGCCGGTGACGTCGCTAAAGGATCTAGCACCCACATTGGCGCCATTACTGGGTGACTCATCCAGCCTCTTTCTCGCCACCGGTTTCTTGGCGGCCGGATTATCGTCCGCTATCACTGCACCACTCGCGGCAGGCTACGCTGTCACTGAGATCGTTAAGTTACGACCCGAATTGAAAGATCGCGTTTTTCGCTGGACCTGGCAGTCCGTGATTGTCATCGGTGTTCTATTCGCCAGCCTAAGCGTAAAACCGCTGCAACTGATTCTACTGGCGCAAATAGCGAATGGTGCGCTTCTACCCATTATCGCAATCTTCATACTGTGGGTTTCGAACGATAAAACGCTACTTGGCGAGCGCTCAAATAACGCGGTCCAGAACCTTCTGGGGTGCCTGGTGGTGGGTATCACACTCGTGCTCGGCTCACGCAGCATCTTGCTAGCAGTAGGATGGCTCTGAGATGTCGCGGCACATCGATTTGAATTGCGACATGGGTGAGGGTGACACCGACGGCAGTGCTACGCTCGATCGCGAATTAATGCGCTTTATCAGTAGCTGCTCCATCGCTTGTGGCGGGCATGCCGGTTCTGAGCACACCATGAGACAAACGGCGGCGTCAGCACTGGATGCCGGACTGCGAATTGGAGCACACCCATCCTATCCAGATCGAGAAAACTTCGGTCGCCAGTCAATGTCGATTTCAGAAAGCGCACTGTCCGCAGCGATAACCGAGCAGACCGCTGCACTCAAAGCCATTGTGACTGAGCTAGGTGGCGAATTGAGCTTCGTGAAACCTCACGGGGCGCTCTACAACGATATGGCGCGAGATGCTGAGCTGACATCACTTTTCGTGACGACCATTAAAGAGTTTGATCCGACGCTGAAAATTATGGGGCTAGCTGGGAGTCATTGCAGCGCAATCTGTGAGAATTTGGCGATGCCATTTCTTGGCGAGGCGTTTGCCGATCGGCGATATGCCGATGACGGCCAGCTGAGTCCACGATCTCAGGATGGCGCTGTGATTACCGAGCCTGAGGCAGCAGTAGCGCAAATCATGTCTATCGTCGAGCATGCGCGAGTCGAATCTATCAACGGTAAGTGGCTACCACTGCAAGCTCAGAGCATTTGTGTCCACAGCGACACACCGGGTGCGTTAGAGCACCTAACGCTGATCAGTAACCACCTGATCGCCCGCGGCATACACATCGGCGCAATATGACCGTATCTCCCGCGTTCAAGATGGCGATTCGACCCTTCGGTGATTCAGCCCTGCTCGTCGATATCGATGCCGGGAGCACCGATGCGTCAAGCGACATCGTGATGGCCCTGAATGCTCAACTCTCACGACAGCGTGCCCGCGGTATTACCCATACGACGCCAAGCTACAACAGCCTACTCGTCTGCTTTGAGCCCGAGCAAGTGCAACACTCCGCCCTGCAGAGCGAGATACATGCCATCGCGGATACCATCAACGTCAAAGACATACCAAAAGGGAATCAGTGGTCTTTACCGGCATGCTTCGAAGAGCCCTATGCGCTGGACCGTGTCGCACTGGCGACGGAACTATCGCAAGACTGGCAGTCCATCGTTGATTGCTTTTGCGCAACGGAATATCGCGTCCATGCGGTTGGTTTTCTTCCGGGCTTTACTTACCTCGGGAATCTTCCAGACGCACTGCACTGCGACCGTCTGCGGGATCCGCGAGCAACTGTGCCTACATCATCGATTGCCATTGCCGGCACTCAAGCTGGCATTTATCCCTTTGACTCGCCGGGCGGATGGCGGATCATAGGTAGACTTCCCTTCACTGTCTTCCAAACTCAGGCTGACCCGCCAGCCCTATTTCAAGCTAACGATCGAATCCGCTTTGAAGCCGTCACTCCCAAGGTATTCGAGGCGTTGGAACAACGACCCATCGCGTCAGTAATCAAGCAGGCGACCCGTCGATGAAGCTCCAGTTCGTCACCAGCGGCTTAAGAACTACTACTCAAGATTTGGGGCGGCCCGGCTATACGCATATGGGCGTACCCATTGGAGGTGCGCTCGATAGACGTGCCATGCGATATGCGAATCATTTAGTGGGGAACCCCCTCGCCGCGCCGGTTTTGGAGGTCACCCTGTCGGGACCGCATTTACACTGCCTTGAAGCCGGACGAGTTGCGCTTGTCGGAGTTGGTTTTAATCTGCTGCTTAATGGTGAACCGCAGCCTCCGCTGCTTCCAATCTCGGTAAACCCGGGAGACGAGCTCATCATCAAGTCATCCGGCAACGGATGTCGCGCCTACCTCTCAGTCTCGGGCGAGTGGCTGGCTGAGCGTTGGTTAGGAAGCGCAAGCGCTCTCAGAATCGGAAGCCATGAGCTAGTGCCAGGCGCAGTCTGGACTCGTGGCGATGTTCTAGAGACACGAGATGTGTCGGTCAAACCATGGCCATCCATGCAGCTTGTACCTCAACCACCCAGCAATATCATCAGGGTATCACCAGGCCCTGAGTACCTGTGGCTGGACGATCATGGCCGATCGCAGCTCCTGTCCAAGCGCATCCGAGTAATCGATCCATCGAACCGGGTTGGTTTGCGCACCGACACCCAGATCCAACTGCGCGAGGATAAGCGTCGCATTGAAATGGTGTCGTCGGGTGTTCAGCCCGGAACAGTCCAACTCACCCATGGTGGGCAGGCGATCATTCTGATGCGAGATGGGCAAACCATCGGTGGCTATCCACGCGTGTTGCAATGCGCAAGCCAGTCGCTAGACCAGCTCGCGCACCTAAAAGTCGGTGATGAATTGATACTCAGTTTGATCGATAGCTGAGGCGCTATTAATCACCCGGAATGATGTTGATGGGCGAGGACCACGCTCGCTCTTGCAGCGTTTTTGCCAAGTCTGGCCGAGGCTCTACTCCAGCGCGAATAGCGTCCCACGTCGACCATCGACAGGTGGGATTCTCTATGACACGTGCGTAATAGAACGCGCGAGCTTCTGGGTCAAATTCCGGATCACTCCATAACGCTGACAGCTGAGCATCTCCTGTCTCCGGGTTGATCGCACAACTTGAGATGTCTACACGCGCCCCGTTGTCAGGGCAACGCTTGGTTTCAGGATCAACCGCAGCGCCTTTGGCACAGGCAACATCAATAACGTCTTCGTGTGTCTCACCCGTTTCATCTACCCAGCCCTTGACGACTTGCAAACGCTGCAGCGGAGCACTAGATGGATCAGCTGACGCCATGACCAAGAATTTCGGTGCGCTATCGCCTGCCTCTGTGAGTAGAAGATCCGCTCCCATGGTGACGCCGGCCTCATACGCTCGGTCAATCCCATCTGGCGAGGCCATCATCGACTCCTCGAGTTCAGCTCCGGCGAAGAAACGTATTTGAATGCGCGGACCTGAGGTAGCGAATACCTCTTTTCGTTTGAACGCGGCATACAGTGAATCTCGGGTGTTCTCTTCCGCCCATGCTGCCGCGAGTCCCGATGCACCAAAGGTAGGCGTAGCACCATTGATGTAGACCTCGCCGTTTATCTTCGAATATCCGGCACCACCGCGCGGCGATGGGTTAGTCACGGCAAGTACACGACTTCCCCAGTAGAAGGTTTGCGCATCTAGCCCTGTGTAGGGAACCGAGCCGCGTTGAACGGCCTCGCTCGACAGCAGACCCAACTTAGAGACGTAGTTATCCTCTTCAATGGCAGCTGCACCCGAGTGGGTATCACTTGAGCCGATGAAACCGAACTTGTAAGGGTTTTTACCGCCCGCTTGCTCAATGGCGAGTCCGTTGAGTAATGCTTCGCGAGCGTAGGACCCATTAACCGCACTCAAGGCATTGGTTGCCACTCGATAGGGCATGATTTCAAAGCCCGCAAACTCATCGCGGGTAGATAAAAGTGGGTGGGTCTCGGAGGTGCCTTTTACCTGAGTGATTTCGACAACGGGTTCGTTGCGCATGCGCTGTTCGGCGTAGGCATCATCCAAAGGATCGCCTGCCCAATCTTCCAACTTGAACATTTGGCCATTCGAACCGTTCGAGTTGTGTGGAATAGACAGACTCTCCACGCCCATCGCCCGCAAATCATCCATCCAGTCCCACAAGTCCTCAGGATTCACCGAGTGAAAACGCGAAAACGGCTCTCTGGGCAAACGATCACTGCCCTTGAAGATCACATTACGGTGTAGGTTGCCCATGTCCTGGGTCGACGCCGTGTATTCGTAGGCGACGAACGTCGTGAAGTTTCCCGGATCATTATGCTCATCCGCGGCGGCAATGATGTCCTCCCATGCAGACCGGATAACACCAAGAACCTCATCCCGTTCAATCTCACCTGATCGGAGACTCCCCACCGCACTCGGCAGAAAATTAGCGAAGGTCCCGAGCCGCTTAATCATGCTGAAAAAATCGGTGTCGTAGTTATGCGGATCATTCAGCCCGTGATACGGCGCGGCAAAATCATTTTTAGAAAACTCGGTGACGGTCTCGGCCGATGCTTTTGCCAATCCGAGAAACATTGCATGGTCAGTCACCGCATAAAAATCGAGTGGCCGTGACAACTGCATATCGAAACCGCCAGGGTTGGTGATGGCCTCCCCCTTGGCGAAGCGATACGCGTCATAGGGCGTAGCCTGTGTCCCCATGGCATAACCATCGAAGGAGTACTCGGTGTGGACATGTAAGTCACCGTAAAACGCCGTTCGGCTCTGAGGTATTGGGGTATCAGCTTCGGCACTAGCTGTCTCGTCGAGACCGCCTCGCTCGAGCAAGACAGTGTCCGCATCAAACACGCTGGCCATCCAGTTTCCCGTAGGATCCTGATCGATCAAGAGCTGATCGATCTCAGCTGTGCTGGCGATTACATCGGGGTTGTTATGCACATCCGCCATGGCACTGAAAGCCTCGCTCGACTGCTCTACGGGCTCACCCGAACAGGCGGCTAATCCACCGATTGCGATTAGCAGTGCGAGCTTCTTTGAAGAAATACCATCACGACAATTCAACATGTTTTATGACCTCGAGGGCGACGAACGCAATTGTTATTGTTAGACAACCAGCATAAATCAAATCGGGTGCCAGAACACCTTTAGCCCGACTTACCCCAGCAAGAGTTACTCCAGCAAGCGTTATTCCGGCAAGCCTCGCTCAAAGTGGGGGTGTAGCGATAACACCAGCACCGACGGGTTATGGGTTGATCGAAACCTCTGTCCACCCCGAGGCTGTCAAATCTGAGAGCGTGCGTCGCTGTATTTTGGCAAGCACAAGATGATCAACCCGCTGCGGGCTGCACTCAATGACAACAAACGATTCCGGGGGATGCGTCGTAATCTCTAGCGACTGACTCTCCCCTGACGGAAGCCCAGGCTCGGACCAAAAAAACTGTGCTTTTGCCGCGTCCGACAATCCCTTCCAGAGAGCGTCACGGTGTAAGTCCGCATCTGTCCCGTGGTTGTGTGTCACCGCGCTGCATTGCAACCGAAACTGCTCTCGAGTCTGGGTGAAATACCAGCTCACCTCCACATCAGGACACTGCGCTAGCTCTTTCGCTTTTTCGCTTCGCGCATCTGTAATGATAAAAAACGAGGCTTCGGAGCGTGAAAATCCGCGAAAAACGACCATCCTCACCCGAGGCTTTCCGTCCAGGCCGAGCGTCGCAAATTGAACGTAGCGATTATGGGCATCGCGACGATTTCCACGAATTGCGCGCTTGAGTTGTTCGAGCCACACGGGCGTCTCAGCCTCAGTCATGCCATCACTATCCGAATTAGGGTTCTATGGCAGTAAACTACCGCATTCTTTTGAGTCTTTAACGAGATAAATACGCATGCCTATACGAAACCTTGGTCAGATTGTAGGTTTAGCTGCCGTACTCACTGCGCTTAATGCCTCCGCGCAATACGACTACTTTGACCACAATCGACAGCTCATACGAAACGGGGTTCAGGCCGTCCTAAGTTGCAACGGGTTATTTACATCGCATCGCACGATCGATCAGGTCTTCACTGATGAACTCGCCTACCTGGGCGAGCGCGTTATCGGAACCGCGTCTGGTGGGAACTACACGGTGGATCGCGATGCACGATGGGTTGGCGTGGGTGGCGGCACGGATGGTGACCGAGTTCACGCGGTCTTTCGAGATGGAATCGGATGCATTGTCGTACCACCCGATTGGGATATGTCATCTACGGATGAGTTACCAACGATTGATCTTAGCTACCGCACAGATACAACCCGCTTGCCTTGGCCGATGGGTGACGTAGTCACTCCTACACCCCTCGATCCGCGCATTTCGGAGTCCGCTCTCAGTGCAGCGGAAACCTGGGCCTTCGAGCGATCTTCGTCAGAACAAAAGACCGTCAGCTTACTGGTCTTACACAAGGGGAAGATTGTGCTGGAGCGGTACGCAGATGGATTTGATATGACGACGCGAACCCGCACCTGGTCCACGGCGAAAAGCATTGCGTCAACACTGATCGGCATGAAGGTGGACAGCGAGGAACTGGCTCTGGATGAGCCTTTAGGGTTCGAGTGGCTGCCTGTAATTAAAGATCGCCCAGCGCCGGACCCACGCGATAGCATCACCCTTCGACATGCGTTGCACATGAGTTCAGGTCTCTACCCCGTCGACAGCTTTGGCATGGAGTACGCAACAGGCTCCGGTCTTGCCTATTGGGCGGGCGCGAGTTCAGTACAGGGGATGCGTAATCGCGGCCTTATTCGCGAGCCCGGCACGTTTTGGGATTATGAAAACTACGACACCTTGCTCGCCGTCTTTGCGCTTAAGCAAACGTTTGCCAATGAATCCGATTACCAGCTCTTTCCCCACAAAGCTTTGTTCGATCGGCTAGGGATGACGAAAACGCTTGCTTCGACCGATCGATTTGGCGATTTTATTTTTTCCTCACAGGTCTATACCAACGCCCGCGACCTTGCGCGCTTCGGCCTATTATTTCTTCAAGACGGACAATGGCAAGGCGAACAACTCATCTCTCGCGAGTGGATCGACTTTGTTCGTACCCCGGCGCCTGCATCAGGGGTTCGTGGCAATGACTATGGTGGTCAGTGGTGGTTAGTGCCCGACGAGCGAAAAAATGATGTCCCCAGTGATGCCTACAGTACCGCTGGCAACCGTGGACAGTACGTCATCGTCGTCCCCAGTCATGACCTCGTTATTGTTCGAAGGGGGCTCGATTACGGAAGTCAGGGCTTCAATCGATGGGACTTGTTGCGCGAAGTGGTTAAAGCGTTTCCAAAACATGAAGCAGCTTTACCCGCTCAATCTATTCACTAAATCAGGGTCCACGTTATGGCTCGTCGAACCTATGAAAGTGATGGCTTGATCATCAAGACAGCCGAGGATGTTGATGAATTGGTGTTAGACAAACGCCAGGGCTGGCGGGCCACTGCCGCTAAAGCGCGACGACGACAACACCGATATAAGAAGCGGCTCACCAATGAGATTCGCTATCAGTCAGTCATTACCATTGAGGGCGAACAAGACTAGTCGCAGCGCTCGAGCAATAAGGCGCTACCGATACCACCGGCGCCACTTGCGGCAACCACAGCCAGCCGTCCGCTGATGCGTTTCAGCTCGTCCAACGCAGTACCCGCCATAATCGCACCCGTTGCGCCCATGGGATGGCCCAGCGCAATACAGCCGCCGTTCACATTGAGCCGCGTGTCATCAATCGCGAGCTCTCTCCGTAGCTTAACAATAGTGGCCGCAAACGCCTCATGAATTTCGAACACATCCACGTCGGAAGGCACGAGTCGGTTACGTTCGAGAATGGCTTTTGTGGCTTCGACGCATCCGCTCACCACCTCCAGGGGCTCCCCGCAACAGGTCACTGTGTCGACGATCCGAGCGATGGGCTTCACCCGTTGCACTTCGGCAAACTCACCTGAACCAATCATGAGCACCGCTGCAGCATCGCACATCGCTGGCGAATTAGCCGCGGTATGGAGATGGCTAATTTCACTCAAGTCAGGAAACTTCGCGAGCTGTACCTGATCAGATCCCGCCTTCCCCAAATCACCAAAAACCGCAGGCATCGCGGCAAGTCGATCGGGCGTAAGCGAAGGTCTGACGCATTCATCGCTAGAAACCAATCCCTGTGACGTCTCTATCGGTACGATGGAGGTGAAGCGCTCCTCCTGCTGAGCGCGCAGTGCTCGCTGATGACTATCGAATGCCACAGCATCAAGGTCCGCGCGCGACATTTCGCCTCGAGAGGCA